>Ga0123332_1004067_pt1 | contig 13033 bp, 8 predicted proteins | sample BioC12SIPDNA_4_FD_89958 | JGI IMG/M metagenome (GOLD analysis project Ga0123332, IMG submission 89958) | Anaerobic biogas reactor microbial communites from Washington, USA - Biogas_R2_A C12 SIP DNA | ecosystem: Engineered > Bioreactor > Anaerobic > Unclassified | place: Washington, USA...
CCTTCTGGACCCAGTTCTTGCGCAGCCTGGTGGCGCGTGGACTGAGTGGGGTGGAGTTGGTGATCAGCGATGCCCACGTGGGGCTCAAGGCGGCGCAGGGGCAGGTGCTGAGCGGGGCTAGTTGGCAACGCTGCCGGGTACACTTCATGCGCAACGTGTTGGCACACGTGCCCAAGGGGGACAAATCGATGGCGGCCGCGGCGATTTGCACCATCTTTACCCAACTCAATGCAGAAGCGGCCCATCAACAACTGGAAGACGTCGCCAAAGCGATGCGGCCGCGCTGGCCGCAGGCAGTCGAGGTGTTACTGGCCGGAGAAGACGAAGTGTTGACCTACATGGGTTTCCCGGCGGAACACTGGACGCGCATCTACTCGACCAACCCGCTGGAACGGCTGAACCGAGAGGTGAAGCGGCCCACCGACGTGGTGGGCATCTTCCCGGACGGCGCCTCGGTGATCCGTTTGGTCGGCTCGGTGCTGATCGAGATCAATGACGAATGGCAGGCAGGGTGACGCTACTTCAGTCAGGCCTCGGTGCGCAAGCTGCACACGCCTCTGGAGACTTTGCCTGCTCTGCCCATCCCGATCCCGGTAGCACCGATTCACTGAAGATAAGGAGTCTGACATTCGCTTATCACTCGCGTGGCAGCACCCAATTTACACCACTTGACAAGACACATGCGGGTCGTGTGCAGCACCAAGCTACAAGCCAGGGCGGCTGTCCGAGGGTACTCGGGGCGCTACATGGAGACGCGAGTTCTCGCGCGCACGCGCCTGGGTTGTGGCGGCTGCGTCGTTCTGTCCAGCACGAGGCTGCAATCCAGGCGGATTGCGCCACATGAGGACCCGATCGTCCTCGGGGCGCTACATGGAGACCCGAGTTCTCTCGGGCGCCCGCCCGGGTTGCCGCGAGCGGGGCGACGCCGCGTGCCGGCGCCACCCCGCTCCTGCTTACCCCTCCACAAACAGCGCCACGAACTGCTGTGTCGCGACGTCCACCAGCCCCTTGTCGGTCAGCCGCACCCGCGGGAAGACCGGGAGCGCGAGCGCCAGCACCGCCATGGGGAACGCCGCCGGCAGCCCCAGCCGCGGCAGCGCCGCCTCGAGCGCGGCCAGCCGCTCGGCCGTGACCGCCACCGGATCCGGGCTCATCAGCCCAGCGATGGGCAGCGGGAGACAGCCGATCACCTCGCCCGCCTCCACCGCGACCATCCCGCCGCCGCACTCGGCCAGCGCCTGCGCCGCCCGCAGCATATCGCCCGGGTCCTTGCCGATGATCGCCAGGTTGTGGCTGTCGTGGCTGATGGTGCTCGCGATCGCGCCGCGCGCCAGCGGGTAGCCCGCGAGCAGCGCCAGGCTGGGCGGCGTCCCCTGCCCGTGGCGCGGCACGATCGCCGCCAGCGTCACGCCCTCGGGCAGCGGCAGCGCGACCCGGCCGCCCTCGCACGCGACCTCGACCGTCGTCAGTTCGGTGAAGAGCTGCGTCATGTCGATGGCGTTCGCTGTCGCCGCGCCGTCGGCTACCGGCGCCGCCATCCGGAAACTGTCCTCGCTCAGCGCGGGCAGCCGCACCGTCCCGCCAACCATCGGCGGCGTCGGCTCGGCGATGGCCACCGCCAGCGCCCCGTCGCGGACGACCACCTGGCCGTCGGCGATCACGTCGCGCACGCGGACGCTCTCCAGGTCGTCGAGCAGGACGACGTCGGCCAGCCAGCCCGGCGCGATGGCGCCCAGGCCCCACAGCCCGTAGTGCTGGGCGACGTTGATGGTCGCCATCTGCACGACCTTCACCGGGTCGACGCCGCGCGCCAGCAGGCAGCGCATCCCGTAGTCCATGTGCCCGTCCCCCAACAGGTGGTGAGGCATCACGTCGTCGGTGCAGATTCCGAACAGGCGGGTGTCGTTCACCCGCTCCATCGCCGCCGCCACCTCGCCCGAGCCGTCCATGAACGTCGACGCGCGGGCGTAGATCATCATCCCGCCCTGCACCTTCTGGACCATCGTATCGGTGAAGACCTCCTCGTGGTCCGACGAGCGCGGGCCCGCAGCGGCCAGGTAAGCCTGCAGCGGCCGGTCGCCCACGGTGGGCGCGTGGCCCTCAATGGGCACGTCCGCCCGGTGCCCCGCCTCGACAATGGGCGTGACGTTGCCCGACTGGGCGATCAGCCCGGGGTAGTCCATCGCCTCGGCGATGGCGACCACCCGCTCCCAGCTCAGCATCTCGTCGGCCTCGGGGCCGGCGAACTCGGCGCCCGCCGTCTCGACCGACGGCACGGCCGGCACGCAGCTTGGCGCCGTGACGAAGTAGCGCAGCGGCAGCCCCTCGCTGGCGGCCAGCATGTAGCGCACCCCGTCGAGGCCCAGGACGTTGCCGATCTCGTGGGGATCGGTGCAGACGGTGGTGGTGCCGCGGGGCATGATCACCTCGGCCCAGCGCGCCGGCGTGCACATCGATGACTCGTTGTGCACGTGGCCGTCGACGAAGCCCGGGACGGCCCACGTCCCCGCGCCGTCGATGACCTCCGCCGCGATCTCCTGACCGGCGGTCTGCGCCGCAGACCAGTCGATAGCGCCAACTGGCATCGCCAGCGCGATCCGATTCCCCCGGATGCCGATGTCGGCCGCGTAGATCGTCCCCGTCAGGACGTTGACCAGTTGCGTGTTCTGGATCAGCAGGTCGAACGGTTGGTCGCCGCGCGCGGCGGCGACGACGTCAGATCGAGTGGACATATCCGTATCTCCTTGATGTGCGACGATGGGATGCCGGGCGGCCCGCCCCGCTGGCCATCGCTACTTCGGCGGTTGGAACGTGATCGCGCTCAGCACGTTCTGGTCCATCAACAGGACGTAGGCGATCAGTGCGATCGCCCAGATGCTCACGAAGATGGGATCGGCGCGCGATGAGCGCGTCTTGCGGCAATAGGTGCGAGTCGGGTGCATGCCGAAGCCGCGCACCTCCCAGGCCGCGCCGGTCTGCATCGCCCGGCGCACGGCGCTCGCGATCAGCGGCACGAGCAGGCTCGCGCTCTGCTTCACCCATTCGACGGGCCCCGCGTGCTCGGTCACGATCCCGCGCACCCGCTGCGCCTCCTGGATGGTCTCGGCCTCGTACTCCATCAGCGGGATGAAGCGCAACGCGGCGAACAGGCCGTAGGCGATCTTGTAGGGCACGCCCAGCTTGACCAACGACAGGAAGATGTCCCGCGGGTCGGTCGTCTTGCTGATGACGGTCGAGGCGCTGACGATGGCGATCACGCGCAGCGCGATCGCCAGGCCGACGCTCACGCCCTCCAACGTCGGGCGCAGCGGCCCCAGCTCGAACAGCACGGTCTGGCCGGGATAGAGCAGCCCCTGAAAGACCAGGATGAATACGCCGAGCACACCCACCTTGAGGCAGGTGATCAACAGCCGGCGAAGCGACAGCCCCGCGGCGAACTTGGCGATGAGGAAGATGACGATGCCGAGGATCAGCACCGGGATCGGGCTGAACATCAGGAAGACCCAGACGAGCACGATGCCGCCCCACGCGAACTTCGCGACCGGGCTCATCCGGTGCATGAGGGTGTTGCCCTCCTGGTACTCGAGTAGCGGCATGCTATTCCTCCTCGCCTGGCGCCGCCGCCGCAGACGGCGGTAAGGCCAATCCGTCGCCGAAGAACTCGCCGATGGTGATGGGCGTCCGCTCGCGGTCGGGCCACAGGCCCTGGGCGACGCGCGCCACCGGCGGCGCCGCCAACTGGCAGGACGCCAGGACGGCGTGGTTGCTGAAGAGCGCGCGCGGCGTGTCGTCGAACACCAGCCGCCCGCCGTCCAGTGCGACGACGCGTGACGAGAACTCGGCGATCTGCTCCATATCGTGCGAGACCTGGATCAGCGTGATCCCATGGTCGCGCACCATAGCGTCCAGCAGCCGCATCAGCGCGTCGGTGCTGCGGCGGTCGAGGCCCGTCGTCGGCTCGTCCAGAATGAGGATCTCGGGCCGCATAATCGTCATCGTCGCCACGCTGAGCCACCGCTTCTCGCCCATAGACAGGATGTACGGCGGCTGCAGGCGCTTGTCCGTCAGCCCGAAGAGCTCCAGCGTCTCGTCGACCATGCGCGCCGACTCGCCGTCGGCCAGTTCGAGCCGCCGCAGGCTGAACGCGAGCTCCTCCTCAACCGTCTGGGCGACGAACTGGTGGACGGGGTACTGGAAGACGTACCCGACGCGTCCCAACGGCGAGGCCTCCTGCGTGAGTTTGCCGCCCACGCGGATAGCGCCGGCCTGCGGCGTGCGCAGGCCCGCGATCAGCTTCACCATCGTCGTCTTGCCGCTCCCGTTCTGCCCGACGATGGCCAGCGACTCGCCGCGGTGGACCGTGAGCGACAGACCGCGCAACACCTCGCGGCCGTCGTAGCCGAAGTGGACGTTGTCCAGCTCGATGACGGGCTCGGACGTGACCGGCGTCGCGTCCGGCAGCGCGGGCATGTCGAGGTGCAGCGGCCGCAGCATCTCGATGGCCTGGTTCACCTCGCGCGGCAGGCCCGGCAGGCTCTTGCCGCGGCGCGCGTACTCCGGCGCGTTCAGGCGCGCCGTGATGAGCGCTAGCTCAGGGATGAAGACGCCGATCTCGTGGAGCAGGTCGATGTGGTCGAGGACCACCTCCTCCGGCGACGCGTCGAAGATGATCCTGCCGCCGTCCATCACGATGATGCGCGTGGCGAGCGGCAGGAGCGCGTCGATCTTGTTGGCGGCGATGAGCACCGCCTCCGTCTCGCCCGTCTCGCGCAAGCGCGTGATGAGCTGCAACACCTCGCCCGCACCGGCTGGGTCCAGGTTCGTCGTCGGGCCGTCCATCAGCAGCACGCGGGGGCGCATCGCCAGTCCGGCCGCGATGGCCACCCGTTGCTTCTGCCCGCCCGAGAGCGGGTAGATCAGCGCCTTGCGCAGGTGATCGAGGCGCGCGTACTGGAGCGCCTCGTCCACCCGGTCGTGGATCGTCTCCTCGAGCAGGCACAGGTTCTCGGGCCCGAAGGCGACCTCGTCCTCCACGTACAGGCTCGTCATCTGGACCTCGGGGTCCTGGAGGATCAGGCCGACGACGCCGCGCTTCTTGTCGTCGTCGCGGAGGATGTCGGATCCGTCGATCAGGACCCTGCCCCGGATGCGCCCGCCGGTGGCGGCCGGGATGATCCCGGCGAGGACCTGGAAGAGCGTCGTCTTGCCACAGCCGGTCGGGCCGAGCAAGAGGGCGAAATCCCCCGGGTTCAGCTCCAGGCTGATGTCGTCGAGCGCGGGCTGTTCCTCATCCGGGTTCCAGAATGAGACCCGCTCGAGTTGGACCAATGGCATACGTTTCACCGATTCCTTAAGACTCGCGATTGCCGGCCGGACGCGGTCCGGCCGCAGACACATACCTCCGGGTGGAGCGCGTCCCGTCGTGACGCGCCGTGTGGACGTACCCTGTCGGCGCCGCCTGTAGGGGCGCGTCGCGTTCCGTCGTCCGCGACGTCGCCCCTACAGCGGCCACCTCCACACCCCGGACAAACCGGCTCAGACTACGCGGCCTCCTCGATCACGGCGGCGGCCGGCGGCCGGACGCCAATCCGGTCGAGCGCGACGGCCAGGTAGTGGCCGATGACGCCCGCCAGGACGCCGCTCACCACGTGCGCGCCCAGATAGACGATGAAGGCCACGACGGGCAACTGCGCGAAACCGAAGTAGTACCAGCCGTAGAAGACGCCCAGGAACGACGCAAACAGACCAGCCAGGATCGCCACCGGCAGTGTGTACTTCCTCAGCCGGAAGATGCCGTAGGCGATGTCCGGGCCCAGGCCTTCCCAGAAGTTGAAGAGCAGCACGGGGAGTCCGAAGGGGTTGCCCGCGATGATCTCGATCACGCCGCCGATCACCATCGAGATCGTGCCCGAGAACGGCTTGCGGACCAGGTAGCAGGCCAGGATACCCCAGATGTAGAAACCCGGGCCGATCAACACTTCGGCGTAGGGCCCCGCGAACGACTCGAAGATCATGCGGAACTGGCCCCACCAGGTCTTGAAGATACCGCCGACGGCGATCAGCGCGCCCATCACGACGATGTCGTAGGTCGTGTACTCGACGGCGATGTTCGTGAGCCCGAGCTCCTTGGCCAGCGTGAAGAGAATGACCAACGCGTACCAGAAGACCAGGCCCCAGGCCACGCCGATCAGTCGCGTGGCCGCGTTCGCCCGAAACGCAACAACTGCCAACAGAATGAGAACAACCATGGTGATCCATTCGACCGCTTTCTTCAGGACCACCGCCCGGAAAATGTCACCCGCTTTGCCCATCTCAGCTACTCCTCACAATGCACGCAACGCGTCCTCCGCCCGGCGGCGAGGACCCCAATGAGACACACCGCCACAGCCGTGGGTACCCAGATAATGCATCGTCTCCTCAGGCGCCTCCTTTCGTCGATCCCCACCCTACCGGATGATGTGTTGAGCGGTCCGGGCCTGCGTTCTGCGCGCGGCCGGCCGCCCCCTGCGCGCGCCGGTGGGGCGCCCAGCGCGCCGGGCATGGGACATGGCCCAACACATCAGAGCGTGACGCCTGGTACAGATCTCTCTCAGCCACAGGCTCACGCTTCATCGATATGGAACAGACTGCGTTGTGAATTGTTACACTGCTCCGCACAGTGTGGGGCGGTTCGCTGCGATGGATCTGCTGGGAGCAGGACCCGTCGCACTGGTTATGGGCCCAGTGTACTCGGACCGAGAGGGTTCTCGGCGGATGGGAGTACTCAACGGGTCGCAATGTTGATGAGCACCGGCCGAGGCGGCTCGGCAACGCGAGCATTGTATACCGGATTCCCAAATACCACAAGCAGACCACCCCATCCGGCCGGACAGGCCCGCGAGTCTGCGAGCGGCGCGAGCGTGCTCAGGGCGCCGCATTTCATACCATCGTCCGGCGAGCCTTCGGGCGCTGCGTCAGAATCCAGTCATATCATGGTCTTAGTATTAGTATTAAGCGGTGCAGCCAGGACACATCGAGCTGACGCCCCAGCACATCGACCTGGTGCAGGGGCACAAGGGGGGTGGTGCAGGGACACATCGACCTGGTGCAGGGGCGCAACGCCCGCTGCGCCGCTCCACTGCCGACCAATCGCCCGCCAGGCGCAAATTGGGCCTTGACAAACATCGAACGGCATGGTACAATTTTGGCGAACAGTTCGACTAATTGTCTAGATCGGTTGTTCGCATTCGTTCGCAGGGGGTGCGCCACATGAAGCCGACGATGGACGATATCGCGCAACGGGTAGGGGTCTCGAAAAGCACGGTCTCGCTGGCGCTGAACGACAAACCCGGCGTCTCCACCGAGCTGCGACAGACGATCGTGGAGGCCGCCGAGGAGCTGGGATATCGCCTGCCCGACAGCCGCGCCGTCCGTCGCGCCTCCCCCAGAAAATCCATCACTATCGTCCACTGCGAGGGCTACGGCGACACGCCGAGCGAGGAGCTGGCCGCGCTCTACCTGGAGTACATCGACGGTATCAACGAATTCCTCTCCCAGATGGACGTCAACCTCACGCTGATCGCCGGCCACCACGATACGTCCGACCAGCGCCAGTTGGGGTCTCGCCTGCTCGACAGCGGCCGGACGTCGTGCGATGGGTACATCGTCATGGGGCTCGGGGCTCGCCGCTGTAGCGCGCTCATCGACCAGCTTCAGGGCGAGGATGTCCCCATCGTGGTCCTCAGCCGTCAGTGGCCCGACGTCATGGTCAGCACGGTCAGTCAGGACCACCGGCAGCAGATCAAGCTGGTGATGGATTACCTGATGCGACTGGGGCACCGGCGGATCGCTTTCGTCGCGCGGGAAGAGGATCGTTACTACGACTGGTTCGAGTGGCGGCTGGAGGCTTTCCGCCAGGCGATGGCCCAACTCAACGGCGGGATGGACGACGACCTGGTCTCCGTCGGCGCCGACGGCGCCGTCGCGGTGCGGACGGTGCTGGAGCGCTGTCCCGACGTCACGGCCGTTTTCGGCGTCAACGACGGTCGGGCGGTCGAGGCGATGCAGGGCCTGTCGGCCCTGGGCCTGCGCATCCCCCATGACGTGTCGGTGATCGGCGTGGACGACACCACCCGGCCGCCGGCGCCGTTCCCCCCGCTGACGACGGTCACGTACCCCCACGCCGAGATGGGCTTTCTGGCGGCCGAGCTGCTGCTCAAGCAGATCGAGAACCGCAGCATTCTGTGCACGAACATGGTCGTGCGCAGTCATCTGGTCGAACGGGCGTCCTGCGCACGCGCCCGCTCCTGAGCGCACGCGCGCCGTCGGGGTGACCGGCGCCGCCAACGGGCGGCCGCCCGCCGGCCGCGCTGCCCAACTGCGCGCCAGTCTCGAGTTGCGATCCGTGAGGATCGGCCGGAGGTGAATGGAAGGAGGGCGACTATAAGGCGAGTCCATCGCGCTTAAGGAGCGCGGGCCTGCGTCGAGTCGACATTCCGGGCGGCCCCTGCTCGCACAACGTGTTCCGAATTGATTGGCAGCATATGACCCTGCACGAGTATGACCTTGACGGTCAAGGAGGAGTTCTGACCAATGGCCAACAAGCTAAGTCGACGGGAGTTTCTTGGCATCGGTGCGTACGCAGCAGCCGGACTGGTGTTGGCGGGATGTGCTCCGCAGACGCCTCCACCTCCGACTCAGGCGCCAGCGACCTCGGCCCCTGCGGCTCCAGCCGAGGAGGCGACCGAGGCGCCCCCCGAGCCCACCGCCGCCCCGGCCGAACCCGAACCGGTGGTTCTGGAGATCCGCGCCTCGAATCCCGAGTACGAACGCGCCCAGCGGCAGATCTGGGACATCTTCGAGGCGGAGCATCCCCACGTCACAGTCGAGCTGTTCTCCGTCACGGAGGGCACCTCGGCCGCTATGGACGCCAAGCTGGCCGGCGGCTGGCGGCCCGCGATCGAGCGGGCGGCGTCGATCATCAACAAGGACAACTACCAGAACTTCGTCAACATCCTGGAGATCGACTTCCCCTGGTGGGATCGGTATGACTATGACGCGACGAAATGCTTCGAGCATCAGTTCGGTATCGAGGGATTCACGCCGGCCCCCGGCCGAATCTTCATCGGCCGCGTCGTGACCTGGCAGTATCACAAGGACCTGATGGATGAGGCGGGCCTGGATCCCCGCCGCGACGTCCAGACCTGGGACGACCTGATGGATTTCTTGACGGCGGGTGCGGAGTGGGTCGCGACCCAGCCGAACCTGGACTACTTCTGGGATCAGTCGCTGGACGAAGGCTGGATCGAGTGGATGCTGGCCCACATCCTGCCAATGGCCTTCCCCGATGGACAGCGGGATCGCCAGCGCCAGTGCTATCTGGGTGAGATTCCGTTCAACGCCGCCGATTCACCCTATCGCTACCTGTTCGAGCTGTGCAAGGAGTTCTACGACAAGGACCTGGTCCCCAAGACGTGGACGACGCGCGAGTGGGAAGCCGACATGGAGGCGAGCTACATCAGCAAGAAGTCGGTCATGATGCTCCACGGCCCGTGGACGTGGGACAAGATGATCGCCGCCGACCCCGCCGCCCAGCAGGAGGGCTTCCCGGCCACGCCGCCGGCGGAGGGGCAGGATCAGTGGATGCAGTTCATGACGGATGTGGCCACCTTCGATGAGTTCCAGATGTACAAGGAAGTGCTCGACTGGCCCGAGTGGCCCGACGTCCTCGCGGCATACAACTTCATCTACAGCCCGAGTGTGGTCAAGATGCGCGCTGAGATCGAGGGCCAGCCGGTGATCTACCAACTGGACGAGCCCCTTGAACTCCAGGGCGCGCAGTGGGACGGCATCCTCAAGGAGCTGTTCAACGACGACGGTCTGTACAGCCACGTGGAGGTCGAGCAGAGCCCCACTGGCTCGTTCGCGGCCGGCCGGTTCATCAAGGAAGGCGCGCTGGGCCCGTTCGCTCCAACAACGGGCAACCTGGCCGCGCTGATGGACGACTTGATGCAGGAGCGGGCGACCGTCCAGGATGCGCTCGACTGGCTGCAGATGAACTGGGAGGAGAGCTACGAGGGCCTGCCCCTGTAGCGCGGATGATCTGATCTGACCCTGGGGCAGCCCGGCAGGGCGCGCGACTGCCGGGCCGCCCCGACTCTGCCGCAAATTGGCGGCCGCAAGTTGGCGGCCGCGGTGTAGCGACACAGCCTGTCCCCAACCGTCTCGCTCGACAGCTCATCGGGCAGGCCAGGAGGCACTCGATGGACATTCCCACAGGTGATGTGCAGCGTCTAGGACTGGGGCCCGGTTGGCGTCCGGGGCGGCGGGGCAGGCCGCGCATGGGCCGCCGCGAGCGACGCCGCGTCCTGGAGAACATCCTGCTGATCTCGCCCCAGCTCATTCTGTTCACGCTGTTGGTCCTGGTCCCCCTCATCGCCGGTGTGCCCCTCCTGTTCACCGACCGCTCCAGCTTCATGGATCCGGACGTCCGGTACGTCGGGTTCGAGAACCTGACGCGCATCTTCACCGACCGGCAGCTCTCCGCCGTCCTGCTGCCGGCAATCGGCAGAACGGCCCAGTTCACCCTGTTCAACTACCTGATGGTCTACGCGATCGGTCTCCCGCTGGCGCTGCTGATGTACGAGATCGGGTTCCGCGGAGGGTTCTTCTCCATCGTCTATCTGCCGCGTATGATCTCGGCGCTGGCGCTGGGATACATGGCCATCGCGCTCTTCGCCGAGTCGACCGGGAGCGTCAACCTGTTCCTGTTGGAGCGGGGGTGGATCGAGAGGCCCATCAACATCAAGGTTGGGAACACGCTCACCATCGGCCTGCCCATCTTCGTGGGCTGGAAGACCGCCGGCTACAACATGGCCATCTTCCTGGCCGGGCTGCTGAGCATCCCCCGCGAGACAATCGAGGCGGCGATTGTGGACGGCGCCTCGTACTGGCGCCGCCTGATCCATATCTACTTCCCCCAGATGAGCCCGTCGTTCATCATCGTCACCATCTTCTGCCTCACCGGCTCGTTCCAGACGTTCGATCTGCTGCTCCCCATGGGGGCGCTGACGGGAAACCGGGAGGCGGAGTTCGTCAGCATCGTGTTCTACAAATACGCCTTCTCGACGGGGCGGATGGCGCTGGGCATGGCGCTCTCGGTCCAGGTCCTGCTGCCCCTGGTGTTCGTCGCCATCGGCCTGCAGCGTTTGCAGAAGCGCCTCTCCTACGAGGTCTGACATGACATCCTCCTACGCCATCATCCGCAAGGCGCTGAACATCGTCGTGGTCCTCTTCATGATCGTGTACGCCGTGATCACGCTCCTGCCGTTCTACATGATCTTCGTGCGGAGCTTCGTGTCGACCCGGGAGGCGTCGCGGTTCCATTTCTGGATCCCGCCCGCTGAGGACGTGAACCTCGACGCCGACATCGGCAACCTCTCGGTCTTCTACAGCCTGGACCTGCGCCAGGTGAAGCGCGACCTGGGCATCCCGGAGACCGACTACCTCAATCCAAGAATGACGCTGAAGGAGCTGTCGGTCGAGTATGCCATCCCCGAGGCGCGCATGCAGCAGTACTTCCGGCCCTTCATCCGCTACAACGGTTGGATCGTCCTGGTGAGGCATCCGCAGTTCCTCGGCGCGCTGGGCAGGACGACGCTGTTGACCGTCGTGGGTTTGATCGGGATGAACCTCCTGTCCATGCTGACCGGCTCCGGCCTGGCCGGCTTCCGACACCGGTACCAGATGTCGATCTACAACCTCTATCTGGTGGAGACGGCGCTGCCCATCATGCTGATCCTGGTGCCCCAGTTCATGGTGCTCCAGAGCCTGGCCCGGTGGCTGGCGCCCGGCTACGATCTCGGCGGTCCCAACCGGATGGCTGGCCAGTTGGGCATGCTGCTCCTGCTCTACGTCCGGGGCGGCCCGCTGCAGACCATGATTTACACCGCGTTCATCAGCACGATCCCCCAGGAGCTCGAGGACGCGGCGGCCATCGACGGCGCCAGCCGCTGGCAGTACATCTGGCACGTCCAGGGGCCGCTGATGAAGATTCCGGCGGCGAGCGTGACGATGGCCGTGCTGCCCGGGCTGTGGAACGACTTCCTTCAGCCGTTTGTCTATCTGGACATGAAGAACACGACGCTGCTCCCCCTCATCCAGGGCTTCGCGGGCGAGTATTCGACCAACTTTCAGGTGATCTACGCCGGAATCTGCGTGTCGATCCTGCCGCTGGTGCTCATCTTCGTCCTGTTCCGCCGCTACTTCGTGATGGCGCAACTGTCGGGCGCGGTCAAGGGCTAGGACCTGGGGCGGACGCCCGGGGTCACTCGGGTCGCTCCCGCAGAACGGCGCGGTCGAGGAAGCGCTCGTGCGCCGCCTGGAGTGGGGCCGGCAGCCGCGCGACCTGCTCCGGCGACAGCAGCGGCAGACTCTCGACGACCTCGAAGCTGTACGTGCGCTGTTTGCCGCTCCCGCGCACGGTGGTGCGCACGAGCCCCTCCTGCTCCAGCGCCCCGAGGGCGCCCTCCCGGTCCCCCCGGCCGACGATGCCCTGCCGGTGGCCGCCCATGCAACTGTCGGCCAGCGACCGGATGCTGGGCCACCGGCCGCCCTGAAGCCGGTACGCGTACGACCGCAGCGTCAGCCACAGCGCGAAGGCGCGCGGGCCCAGATAGGGCTGCCAGAACTGCAGCGCGTAGTTGCTCACGATCACGAACCCGCACTCCTGCGGATCGAAATCCCCAGCGGCCGACGTCGCCGGCGCCTCAACGCCCGCCGGCCCGCTGGCCGGCTCCGCCGCGCGATGGGCAGCCGCGGCGGCGACCAGCTCGATCGCCAGCCGGCGGCTCCCCCCTGGCCGAGGACTCTGGGCCAGGCCAGTACTCTGGGCCAGGCCAGTACTCTGGGCCAGGCCAGTACTCTGGGCCAGGGTACTGGCCTTCGCCAGAGTACTCTGGACCCGCTCGACGGCCCGTTCGATCAGCGGCATCATCTGCGCCTGGACCCACGCGCGCGCGTACTCGCCCCGGAGTTCGACGCGCAGCACGTCGCC
>Ga0123332_1004077_pt1 | contig 13014 bp, 10 predicted proteins | sample BioC12SIPDNA_4_FD_89958 | JGI IMG/M metagenome (GOLD analysis project Ga0123332, IMG submission 89958) | Anaerobic biogas reactor microbial communites from Washington, USA - Biogas_R2_A C12 SIP DNA | ecosystem: Engineered > Bioreactor > Anaerobic > Unclassified | place: Washington, USA...
GAGAGGCGGCCCACGCCCAGCACCACGGGCGGCTCGCCCGGCGCGAACCAGGGATGGTCGAACGCAGCTCCCGCCTTCTCTCTGAGGCGAGGCGTTACAATCGGGTTGTAGATGACCCGAACCTGTTCCCTGGGAACCCCTGCGACGCGGACCAGGTCATCCGCCACGCCCTGGGAGACGGCCACGATGCTGTCGGCCCACGGGTAAAGGCGCCTGACAAGGTGCGGCATGAGCCGCATGCGAAGGTCCCGGCGGAATCCTTGTGCTTCGCTCGACAGCGTATTGCGTTCGCTCACCACAAGCCGCACGGGCGCTGCCGCCAGGCGTCGTGCCACGATGGCGATAATGTTCGCATACAGGATCGAGAGGAGCGCCGCGGGCCGCTCGCGGTTCAGGTAGCGCACGAGGGGCGCCAGGCTCATCAGCACCCGCGGCGCCTTCAGATCCACGACGCGAACCTGCGCGGGCACGTCGGCCAGGAACGAGCCCTGTGCGCGCGCCAGCACGAGATCGACCGCGTGTCCCCGATCGATCAGCCCTCCGGCCAGGTTCAGCATGGAGCGTTCGGCTCCTCCAAACCGCATGTCGGGAGCGAAGACGGCCACCCGAATCGCTGACGTATTCATCTCTCCCTTATGATGCCCCTTTGCGCGGCGCGGCCCCGATCGCGCCGCGGATGCGCCGGACGATGCGGCGCCGCTGCACGCCGGACAAACCCAGGCCAAACGCCACAAGGAGCGCCACGAAGACCGTCGCACTGCCTCCAACAAGCAGGGTGAGCCAGCCCACCAGGCCGGACAGCTGAACGGTCGCGAACAGGCGTCCCAATCCGAGCGACGCCGCGAAAAGCAATGCCGTCACCAGGCCCGGCCTGATCACGCTCTTCAATTGGGAAGAGAGCCGCAACCCCAGGAAACGGCCGACCAACACGGGATAGCCGATGCTGAGCACCGCCCGACCCGCGATGACTCCTATACAAAGCCCGACGATCCCGAACTTGAAATAGCCGACCAGCACGCCGGATGTGACGAGAGCCAAAACCACCGACAGCGCGCCCAGCAGCACCTTGCGCCGGAGATCGAGGGTCAGATCGATGATGCCGGCATCATTGCGAATCAGCACGAACTGGGCGGCGACGATCACGATCAACAACCCGGGGATGGCTCCGGCGTAGCGATCCGCGCCCACCCAAAGACCGAGAAACGACCGGTTCCAGAGCAAGATCGCCGCTCCCATGGCGGACAGTGCCAACCAGGTGAGAGCCATGATCTCGCCTCGCACCTGGCTTGCCCGCTGCCGGTCGCCGGAGCCGATGCTGGCCCCCAGCCCGGGAATGATGCCAAAGACAGCCGTAGCCACGACCGCGACCACGGTTTCGGGCGCGTATTTTGTCAGCGTATAGGCGGTCACCGATTCTATCGAATTCAAGAAGCCCAATACGATGACATCGCTGGCCGTCATCAACTTCATGATCAGATTCCAGGCCACAAACCACACGCTCAGGCCCAGGAACTGCCGCGTGACGTCGGAAGAAGGCCGGGCCACCCCAAACCAGGGGGTGTATGACCGCGCGACAAGGGCGAACAGCAGGCCGGTCAACAGCGTGCTTGCCAGGGCGGCTGCAGCAATGCCGGTGATCCCCAGATCGAGAAGCAATGCCAGCCAGGTGAGCCCGCCGCCAACGAAGACCAACAGGGTGGACCATCCCATGCGCTTGTAGCCCTGGTTCTCGCCCTGCAGGACCGCGCGCGGCAGTTCAGCCACATCCCCTGCGGCCAGATTCGCAAAGAGCAGCACCGTGGCGGCGCGCACCTGCCAGAACAACTCCGTAGGCGTGCGCAGCCAGAAGGGCGCAAACCAGGCCAGGATGCCGCCCAAGACACCCAGGAGCGGCAGGAATAGCACCCAGATGGCCAGCGCGCTGCCCACCCAGCGCCGCTTCAGCTCGTAGTCGGTCGAGGCCTGCTGGTTCGCCAGGATCCATTTCAGCGCCTGTGTGGGCCTGCCGCCCGCCGGCGACATATACCCGACCAGGCGGTTCAGCATCTGCCATACGCCGTAGAAATAGTCGCCAAGCCCCGTCACCATCAACGGTGTGACGACGAACACCACGATGAAGTGTGCAGCATAGTCCAGGGCCGCGGCCGCGGCGTTCAGGGACGCCTTCTTTGTCAGGCTCCCGTCGCCCAGGAGCCTCGAAAGCAGCCTTGAACCGCGAACGCTCCTAGTGGCTGCCATCCGGTCGCTCGCGGGGTTTAAGCCCAAGCACGCCGCTCACCCGATCGCATTCCTCATCGAGCGAGAGCTGCCCGGTATCGAGCCGAAGGATGTTGAGGTCTCTCCGTTCTGCGGTCATGACCGCAAATGCCTGCGCGTAGGCCTCCCGAAACCGGTCCAGGTGAGTGAAGGCCGTTGCATCGGATTTCTCCTTGACACAGTGCGACTGGGGGCGGGTGCGAATGCGCGGCACCAGGACGGAATTCGGCGCATCGAGCCAGATCACCATGTCCAGGACATTGGCCCACTCCCTGTACATGGTGGAGCGCCACCTGTCTGCACCCGAGCCGCTCAGGACGCCGGTGCCGTCCAGGTGGGTGACGGTCAGGATGGAGATCGCACCCTGATCGATGAAAAGGAACTCTTCACCCTTGGTTGCCGAACGCGGCAGCGACCGCTGCCAGCCGTGTAGGTTGACGACCCAGGCCACCTCGTCTCTCCCGAGCCGTTTCCCGTCCCGGTGCGACAGCAGTTCTGCAAAGGCCGGCAGCGACGCGAGGGTATTCCGTGCGAAGTATGGGATCTGGCGCGGATCGCGCCAATAAGGCTGGAAACGCCTGGCCGCGTTCTCGTAGCGCTCTGCGAGCGCGCGGGCGAGCGTGGACTTGCCCGCACCTGCCGGGCCCACAAGCTCGATGATCTTCGGTGTCGTCTTCATGCTCCCCCTGTCGCCCCCTACAGTTGTGACCACACCACGGCTTGCAACTCTACGAAAACCTCCGCCTGCGACTTGCCCCCATCGAGGACATGCGCCGGGGTCTGCCGCCAGTCGCACTCCCACACCTGGCTCGAACGCGCCCGGACCGACTCGGCCGTCTCATCGGTCTTGCGAGCCACGCAGACATCGGGATTCACCCGCAGCACAACCAGCATGTCGGGCAGCGCGATCCCCCGGTAGTATCTCTCCTCCAGGGTCGCCAGCCGGTCGATCAGCCGGCTGTCCCGCCGGGCGCCCGCGCTCCGCGCCACCTGGGGCCCATCCATCGCAATGATCCCGGGCAGAGGATAGCGGTCGCAGATCACCAGGCCGCCGTTGCCGGCCAGGCGACGTGCCCGCAGGTATTGGTGGTAACGATCGCGCGCGGTGCATACCGCGCGCAGCATGCCTCCATACAGCGCAGCGGCAGGCCGGCCCGGCGAGGGCGCCTCCTCTTCCGGGCGCTCTACAAAGCCATAGAGACCCAACATGCGGCCAAGCTTGAGCACGCCTCTGACCGCGATGGTCAGCGCGGACCAGCGGGGCTTGCCGAGATGGATTTGAGTGACGTCGAAGCATTGCGAGAGCCAGCGAGACAGCGCCGCGGTCTGCGTCGACTTGCCAGAGCCATCGCCGCCGACCACGGCAATCAGCTTGCCTCCCGCTGCCAGCCGCCGGCGCGGTGCATGCCTCCGCACACGCCGCTCCACCGTCCATGCGAACGTGCGCCACGGCCTCAGCAGGCCGTCCACGACCGCAGGACGCCGCGCACAGGATGCGAGGCTGTTGTGGAGTTTCCGTCCAGCGCCCACACGAGCCCATGGGGAACGCCCGGGTTCAAGCGCGGCCAGGCAGGCTTTGAACACCGCTTCGTCCACGTACGGCAGATGCTCCGCCAGGATCCTCTGGACCTCAGCCTTGCCGGCCCGGGCAGCCAGGTATGCCACCTCCTGGTGCTCTTTGGCCGACAGGCTGCCCCGGCCAAGAAGCACCGCATCCCACGTCAGGTGCTTCAGGGCCATTCGGATGACCAGCACCACGAACTCGAACGCGGGTGCAGGCACGCGGAATAGTTCTCCCTGCGTCGAGCTTGCCAGGTAGGCCTGCTCGACCGGCAGGCGGTAGTTCTTCGTCGTGTCGTGGCCCAGGACGAGCTGATAGTGGGCATGGACATGAATCAGCCTGGCCGCGCCGGGATCCCAGCCATAGAAATCGCGGATCCCGGGGACTCGCCTCCCTTGGGGGAGTTCAGCTTCCTTGAACCCCAAACGCCACAGAATCTCGGTGAACTTTTGCACGCTGCCGCGATCGACCAGGAGGTCAAGATCGTTGTCTCCCGTAGCCGAGCGGGCCAGGGCATCGGTGCTCTTCCAGTGGCAATAATCAACCTTCGCCTCGTGGAGCGCCCCAAGCAGCCTGGCGATAAGACCGAGCGCCATCTGTTCATCCATGCGTGTCGTCATCCCAATCCCCCATCAGGCGCGGCCAGGAGGAAGACCTCGTCCAGGCTGCACCGGATGACCTCCGGTCACTTCGTGTCGAGCGACTCCAACCACGTCCGCAAAGGCCCCCAGCTCAGGCGGTAGCGGGCGTAGTTGTACGCAAGCTTCACGTATTCCTCCTGCACGTACTCCCGCGACTCCGCATCGGCCCACCAACGGCGTTGATAGGGCGACACCCCAAACGGCACGGGCGCCATCTGGACATCGATCCCTTCGCCGAGCACCTCCCGGTAGATCCAGCGCGCCCGCCGCATGTGATGCGGATCGCTCACCACGATCACGGAGCGTACCGGCGCCGGGCTGCGAGCGATGAACTCCCCCAACAGCACCGCCTCAGCGTGGGTGCTGGTGACCGGCGACTCATCGATGGCAACGTTCTCTGGCGCCACTCCCTGCGCCGCCGCGCGTTCGGCGCCATGCCGTCCGTGATAATACCCGTGCGTGTCGCACCATCCACCAGTAAAGAATATTACATTACTATAGCCCTGTTTGTAAAGCCGGATTGCGTGATCGGTGCGGTCGTCGGGGCCTGCGATGACATGGATCACGTCTGCGGGTTGAAGTTCGTCCTGGATCACGAGAAAATCGCCGGTGGCCGATAGGATTCTCTCCCGCGAACCAAGCAGAAGCACGCCCAGGATGACGGCTGCAGGAAGGATCACCCGTGCCTTTATTCGCATTTTCTCACTCCGCATACGGCGCCACGGACTCCTGGCCCGCAGCGCTCACTGCCGGCCATTCTCAATCATAACCCATCGGAATGCATATGAGGAAAAGAGGGGGAACGGAGGTAGCCACTCTGCGGTGCACTGCCGCGCACAGATTGGGGGCGATACTGGCGGCCGCGGCCGCCAGATCCGAGCGCTGGCGCTCAGCCGTCGCCTTCAGGCAGGGGGCGACGGCGCACCGGCCATGGCCACGGCCTGGTCACGGGTGGTCCGGTACGTCATCACGCTGCGCTGCAGAGCGCTGTGCTGTTTCAGGTAGGTTGCGTTGTTGTAGGAGGGATTCCCGTAGTCGGCGATCTGCCCGGTGCGGAAGGCATTCACAACTTCCTTCACCCCATCCCTGACGGTATACTTCGGCCGGAAATTGAGCACCGAGGAGATCTTATCGAACTGGACCCGGTAGTTGCGCGGATCCGCCATCGCCTGATTCGTAATACGGACATGGGGCACCAACTCCCTGATCAGCTCACCCAACGCGCCGATCTGGTAGTTCTGGCTGTTGCTGCCCACGTTGAAGATCTGCCCGCACACGTTGTGCCTCGGCGCCTCAAGCGTGAGAACGATTGCTTCGGCTACGTCTTTCACATGCACGAAGGGCCGCCACTGCGCGCCGCCCACAATGCCGATCTCCCCTTCCTTGACAGCCTTCGCAGCGAGAAGGTTGACCACCAGGTCAAAGCGCGGGCGGCCGGACAGGCCGAAGATCGTGCCGAACCGGAGGATGGTGGGCGCAAAGCTCTCGTCGGACATGCCCAGGAGGACCTTCTCGGACGCTATCTTGGTGCGCGCATACAGGGACAAGGGATTGAGACTGGACTGCTCGTCGAGGATTTCGTCGCTCGCCCCATATACGCTGCACGTTGAAGCGAAGACGAAACGGCTGACTCCGAAGCCCTTGCCCACTTCTGCGATCGTGCGGGTGGCCCTCAGGTTGATCTCGACGGTTACTTCCTCGCAAAGCTGGCACGCCGAGTCACCGACGATAGCGCCCAGATGCACGATGGCGTCCATCCCCAGGGCGCCTCTCACCACGGTGTCGATATGGCAGAAATCACCGCACATGAGCTCAAATCCCGGATGTTCGTAGAGATCCCGGATGGCTTCGTCCCCATAGACCAACAGATCGAGAACGCGCACCCGATAGCCCAGCTCCAGCAATCGCCGCGTCAAGGCAGACCCGATATAGCCGGCGCCGCCGATCACGAGGACCTTGTTGACCGGTCGACTCGGTGGGGGTTCAGGCACGAGCCGCCGTTCGGTCTCAGCAAAGATCGCCCACATCGGCACCCACAGGCGAGCCCCACCTACCAGTACGAGGGTGAAGAGCCAGGCGATCAGCACCGCGGCACGCGGAAAAGCAAAGACATCGCGGAGCAGCAAGACAAGGAAGCCAAACAGCAGATAGCTCAGGCTGACGCCACTCAGGACCGTCAGGACCTTGTAGCGTCCCCGGTATGCGCGGGCGCGCGTATAGAAGCCGTTGGCCAGGAAGACAGCGATACTCATGGGAGTCAGGAGCAACGTGGACTGGAAGAACGCCTTAGTCCAATCGCTGAGCAACTGGAGGGGCGTCGCCGGTGCGCCACCTTGGAGGCTCGTGAACCACAGACCGCGCAGGAGCAGCGCCATGACCAATGCCGCGTTGATGAGAAATACGTCGACAGCGATCCGAAGAACGATCTCCCTCGTGAACCGCCGGCAGGAGATCGCCGCCAATTGTTCCTCTAAATGCTGCCTGAGGGATGCCGCTGCTGCTGTCATCATTGCACCTCGTCCTTTCCGAACACGCTCGCAAGGGTCTGGCCGATCAGAACAAGGTCCAGCAGCAGAGACCGCTGCCGGATGTAGGCCAGATCCAGCTCCAGTTTTCTCGGCATGATCTCCGCCACGTACTCACCCTCGAGATCCGCACAGCAGTTCAGCAAGCTTTCCTCATTCCGGTATTTCACCTGAGCGGGGCCGGTAATGCCCGGCTTAACCTCCAGCACCTTTCGCTGCGCCTCGTTGTAGTGCTGCACATAGGGGGGAGACTCAGGCCGCGGCCCGACCAGGCTCATCTCGCCGCGAAAGACGTTGATCAGCTGTGGCAGCTCGTCTATCTTCCATTTGCGCAGCACCCGGCCGGCGCGAGTCACGCGGGGATCCTGTTCGTGGGTCAGAAGTGAACCCATCCGATCCGCGTGCAGCACCATGGTGCGCAGCTTGAACATCTTGAACGGCACGCCACCCTTGCCGATGCGGTTCCCTTTGTAGAAGACGGGACCGGGGGAATCAAGCTTGATCAACGGGGCGACGAGCAGAAACACCGGCGCTAACAGGATCAAGCCGATCCCGGATACCACCAGGTCGAACAGCCGCTTGACCATCTTCGCCGTCTCCCTCAGCGGCGGTGCCGGGCGGCGATCCGCTTCACGGCCGCAACGACATCTCCCAGGTCCTCTTCGGTCATCTTCGGATACAGCGGCAGAGATATGATCCGATCGTACGTGCTCTCCGCGACCGGAAAATCGCCACGGGCATAGCCGTACCTGTCCCGGTAGTAGGGATGAAGATGGACCGGAATGAAGTGAACGCTGGCGCCGATCTTCTCCGAGCGCAGCTCCTCGATGAATTCGCCGCGATCGATGGCCAGGCATTCCAGGTTGAGCCGGATCACGTACAGGTGCCGCGCATGGTGCACGTCGGGATGGACCACCGGCACGCTGATTTCGGGCATGCCACCGAGCATCTCGTCATACATCCGGGCATAGCGCCTGCGGACCTCGAGGAATCCGGGCAACCGGTCCAATTGATGGATGCCCAGGGCTGCCTGAATGTCGGTCATGTTGCACTTGTACCCGGGACAGGTCACCTCGTAATACCACGACCCCGTGCTGCCGTAGCGCTTCCAGGCGTCCTTGCTGATGCCGTGCAGGCTCAGGATGCGCATCTGCTCCGCGAGTTCATCGTCGTCCGTCGTGATCATGCCGCCCTCGGCGGTGGTCATGTTCTTGATCGCATAGAAGCTGAAGGCAGTCACATCGCCGATGCTGCCGATCATGCGGCCCCGATACGCGGCGCCGGTCGCGTGCGCAGCGTCTTCGATGACAGGCAGGCGATGCTCCGCCGCGCAGCCAAGGATCTCGTCCATGCGGCAGGGCTGGCCCGAGTGGTGGACCGGGATGATGGCCCTGGTGCGAGGGGTGATCCGCTTGCGTAACTCGGCGGGATCGATATTGTAGTCGTCACAGATGTCGGCGAAAACCGGGGTCGCGCCCAGGTGAATCACGACGTTCGCGGTGGAGCAGAAGGTGAGAGGCGATGTGATGACCTCGTCGCCTGGCCCGACGCCGGTGGCTGCGAGCGCGATGTGCAGGGCCGCAGTGCACGAACTGACCGCGATCGCATGGCGCGCACCCACGTATTGGCCGAAGAGCTTCTCGAACTCCTTGGTGCGTGGCCCGGTTGTGATCCAGCCCGATCGGAGGGTTGCGACCACCTCCTCGATTTCCCGATCGCCAATATGGGGAACGCAAAATGGCAGAAAGCTGGCCCGCTGGCGCGCCGCACTGGTCCCTGGCGGAACACCGGTCGATGGAGCTTCCGCCATCACTATCGGTTCGACAGTTCCCATGGAGTCACCCCCCTTCAAGGTCCTATGCGGCGTCACTGTGTAGGCAGGAGTCCGCTGCGGTGAGCTGGCAGCTCTTCGGGCCACTCCTGGCTCTCCGGCGGGCGCTGGCCTTCGAGATAGAAGCGAACCATCCCTTCTGCTTTGGCCAGCACGGTCTTTTGCGGATAACGCGCCACCCAGTGTTTGAGCATCGCATGGCTGCCTGGGCCCAGGAGGGGCGCCAACCAGGGATGGAAGGCCACCCGCTGGCGCACGGGCAGGGCAGTGAAACCCATGCGAAACTTGAAGTCGTCGACGCTGGCCGGCGCGTCCAGGGACTGCAGGCAGAAGAAGACCGTCTGCTTGTCGGGGCGCTGCAGCGCCTGGTGCGCAACCTTGAAGAAGAATGCATTGTTCACGCGGTGCGGGAGATGGGCCGAGGCGCTTTGTTGATAGGGAATCATATAGTAATCGTCGCAGACGAAGGCCAGGCACGACGCGACCAGTTCGCCATCGTGGATCGCACCCCAGGCCTCGAACCCCGGCAGATCCGCCGCGCTGTGGCAGAGATGCCGCCACCACTTCTCATTCTCCGCGTCGACCCGACCCTGGCGCTGCAGGGTGTCCAGCCGCATTGCCCACCCCTCAGTCGCCAGCCTCGAAATCGCAATCGGCTCCACGCGAGCGTACTCGAGCCCGCGCGTCACGTTCTGGCGCGTGGTGCGCGGCAGCGTGCCGAGGTCATACGGTCTTTCGCAGACCACATGATAGCTGACCTTTCCCTGGGGCGCCCCTGCGGATGTCGAGTACCTGAGAGCGATGGCGCCTTCCTTGAAGAGCAGGTGTGACAGCTCGGCTTCGGAGGGGGCGATCTGCCAGAAGTAGGGAAAAGCCTGATAAACGCGCCGGCTCACGTCATACCAGTAACTGCTGGGCGTACGCACGACATGGCGCCCCTGGCGGCGAAGCCATTCGGCAAAGATCGCGGCGTTCATAGTATTCCTCCATGTCTGGCGGCAAGGATGTCGACAATTCGCTCTGCCGCATGGCCGTCCCCGAAGGGTGAAGCCCCGGCCGCCATGTTGCGATACCAGCAATCGTCCCGCAGCAGCCGCTCAGTCTCCGTCACAATACGCTCGGGATCGGTGCCGACCAGCCGCGCCACCCCCGCCTCGATCGCTTCGGGGCGTTCAGTCGTGTCGCGCAGCACCAGCACCGGCTTATGCAACGCAGGCGCTTCCTCCTGGATCCCTCCGGAGTCGGTCAGGATCAGCGTGGAGCGCGCCATCAGATAGACAAACTGCTCGTAACGTAACGGCTGCAACAGATGAATGTGAGGCAGTCCGCCCAACAGCCGGGTCACGGGCTCGCGTACGTTCGGGTTCGGATGCACCGGGTAGATGATCCGGACGTCGGGATTGCGCTGGGCCAGGGTCCGCAACGCCGAACACACCGCGGTGAGCGGCGCACCGAAACTCTCGCGGCGATGGGCTGTAACCAGGATCAGATGCGCGTGGTTCTGAGAGTCGCCGTCGACGCCTTGCAGAGGTCCGGCACAATCCAGTTCGAGCCTGGGATCGACGTCGATCCTGCATGCGGCAGAACGCGCGACGGTTGCCAGCAGGGCATCAATCACGGTATTGCCGGTGATAAAGATGTCATCCGCGGGCACCTGTTCGGCCAGCAACGCCGCAGCAGCGGCCTTCGTCGGCGCGAAGTGATAAGTGGCCAGGACCGTGGCCATTCGCCGGTTGATTTCCTCCGGAAACGGTTCATACCGGTTGTGCGTGCGCAGGCCGGCTTCCACGTGGCCCACGGGTATATGGAGGTAGAAGGCGGCAAGCGCGGCGGTCATGACGGTCGTTGTGTCGCCCTGTACCAACACGACGTCCGGCTGCACCTGTTCGAACAAGTCGCTGAGGGCTGCCAGGGCGCGGCTTGCAAAACCCGCCAGGGTCTGGTTCGGCAACATCAGGCTCAGATCATAGTCAGGCGCCAGTCCGAACCATTGCAGCACCTGATCGAGCATCTCCCGGTGCTGTCCTGTGACACAAATGTGGCTTTCAAACACTCTGTCCGTGCAGCGCCGGCTTTGCCCGCGGCCGCAGGTGGAGGCCTGGCGGCGTGAGAGCTCCAGAATCACCGGGGCCAACTTGATGGCCTCGGGGCGTGTGCCAAACACGGTCAGAATGCGGGGCTGGCGCACCATGTCCTCATCGTGCAACCGCGATCATCTCTCGCACTGCGGACGAAACGCCGGGACCGAAACGTGCGCACGCGCTAATCCGCCCCCAGTTGTCGCGGAACCAGCGGATGGTCCGATCCAGCCCCTCATCGAAGGAAGTTGACGGGTTGTAGCCGATCAGTTCGCGAGCGCGATCCACAGAAGCCAGAAGGCGCCGTTTCGTATCCCACTTGCGGCTCTGCGCAAAGCGGATGCCGGCCTGGTTAGCCGTTGCCGCGTTAATCTTCTGCGCCAGGTCGATGATCCGAGTTTCGGCTCCGGACGCCAGGTTGAATTCCTGGCCCACGGCGGCCGGCAGCGAACCGGCCCGCAACAGCCCGTCGACGATGTCGCCGACGTAGGTGAAGTCCCGGGTCTCGTCCCCTGTTCCGGTGATGGGCAGCGGCTGCCCACTCATGGCCCAGTAAATGAAGTTGGGGATGACGTTGCGGTATTGCCCGGGCACCTCTCCCGGCCCGTACGAATTGAAAAAACGAGGCTTGACGACCGGCAGGCCGAAGTGATCGCTGAAGAAATTGCAGTAAAGTTCGCCCAACATCTTGGTCACCTGGTAGGGGGTGCTCAGATGCATGGACATGAACTCCTCCCGCAGGGGCAGCGGCGCTCCCTTGCCGTAGATCGAGCAGCCGGATGATGCGTAGACGAACCGGTCGACTCCTGTGAGGACAGAGTATTCCAGAAGCCGCAGGGTGCCCATGCCATTCACCAGCAGGTCCCGTTCCGGGTGGTCGATACTGTTCTGATTGGCGAAGAACGCCGCGAGGTGGTACACGATCCGGGGTCGCTCGAAGAAAGCCCGCTTCAGCTTCACCTCGTCCAGCACATCGCCTTCGACGAGCATGACTCCGGGCAATGAAGGCACGTTCCATCGTTCGGAAGACGAGAGATCATCCAGGATGATGACCCGGGCGCCTGCTTCGGCAAGAGCACGCGACAGATTGCTTCCGATGGCGCCCGCGCCACCGGTAACGAGAACTACCTGACCCGAGTAAGCAGCTAAGTGATCTGCCATGAGACACCTCCTACGAGGAACCGTTCCGCCTCCGGCGATACTCCGTCTTGACATCTTCCAGGAGCGCTTCCGTCTGCGCCGTGCAGACCGGGCGAGTGAAATGCGCCTCCACGTAAGCTCGGCCGCGCAAGCCCATCTCGTGTGCCAGATCCGGTTCAGCCGCCAGTTTCAGAATCGCGGCTGCCAGCGCCTGCCCATCGCCCGCCGGCACACTGATGCCGCAGCCCGCCTCATCGATGATGCTGCGCGCGTCCGACTCCGCAGGCAGGCTGGCAGCCACCGGTCGTCCTGCAGCCATGATGTTCAACAGCTTGGAGGGCACGACGGGCGTGCGAAGATGGGCGTTAAGATTGATCATCGACATGTCCGAGGCCACCAGAATCTGCGGATAGATCGCGGCGGGCTGCATGGGGAGCCAAAGAATATTGGTGAGCCCGAGCATCTCACTCCTGGCCTGGGCCTGCTGCTTCTGCACACCATCGCCCACGAGCAAAAAGAGAATATCGGACCGGTCGCGCAAGCACTCCGCGGCATCGACAATCGTCGTCATGTCCTGCGCCCACCCCATGGTGCCGGCATACGACACCACGAAACGATCCAGCAGGTCATGCTGCCGGGCGAAGTCGTTCTGCCGGGGCGCGGGCCGGATGCGGTCGGTGTCAGCCCAGTTGTAGGTCACGTGCACACGCTCCGCCGCACCACCGTGCCGGATCACGTGCTCCCTGTTTCCCGGCGAGTGGACAGTGATCGCGGCAGCCATCCGGTGCACCTGGCGTTCCATGCCCTCAAAACCACGGATGAGCCAGCGGTTCGTGAGCATACCCAGCTCGATGGCCTCCCGCGGGAACAGATCCTGGATGTTCACCACCACCGGCACGTGACGCAGCCTGCCGACCAAACAGGCAAACCAGGGCAGAGGCAAGGGCGGCGAAAAGACGAGAGCCACGTCTGCGCGCGGGGC
>Ga0123332_1004084_pt1 | contig 12996 bp, 3 predicted proteins | sample BioC12SIPDNA_4_FD_89958 | JGI IMG/M metagenome (GOLD analysis project Ga0123332, IMG submission 89958) | Anaerobic biogas reactor microbial communites from Washington, USA - Biogas_R2_A C12 SIP DNA | ecosystem: Engineered > Bioreactor > Anaerobic > Unclassified | place: Washington, USA...
CGGCGAGCTTCGCCGCCTGGATCGACCACAAGCTGTTCATGGATGACACATTCGCCGGGGCTCACCGCGACCTCGCGGAGATGATCCGCGTCGAGGACGCCGGGGCCAGGGTCGGCTGGGACGGCCTGCTCGGCTACAACTGGCGCTCCGGCTACGACTTCACCAAGCTGACTGATGGCCTGGACATGAACCAGACCTACTCCAGCCATTACCTCCAGGGCCGCCTCTACCGCTCCTTCAAGAGCCCCGACGCGTTGACCGGCAAGTGGGGCAACAGCGTCGCCGATGTCGAGGCGGGCTGGCACGCCCACCCGTGGGACTGCCTCTTCTCCGGCGACAACTCCGTCTGGTGGTGGACCTCCTACGGGCTTGACTACACGCCCTTCTGCCCCGACCTCTCCGAGACCGACTACAGCAAGTGGTTCTTCGACGCGGTCAACGCAGTGCGCGCGGGGCCCGGCAAGCTGCTGCTCCATGCGGAGCGCGATCGCGGCCCGGTCGCGGTGCTCTACGCCCAGCGCGACCTCTTCGCCGCAGCTATTGCCGCCGAGAAGATCGAGGCGGGGCTGCTGGCATCGGACTCGAACCACCTCAAGCAGCATGAGCAGTTCCTCCATGCCGTCGAGGACTTCGGCACGCAGGCGCACCATCTCTCTGTCGCCGACCTTGCCGCCGGCGAATTCACCCCGGCCGACACCCGCGTGCTGATCCTGCCGCTGGCAAGCTGCCTGTCAGACGAGGAGGTCAGCGTGCTGCGAGAGTATGTGCAAGGCGGCGGGACGCTGCTGGTGGACGGCCGCGCGGGGCTCTTGACTGGTGACGGCCGCATCCGGGAGGCCCGTCCGCTCGATGAGCTGCTCGGAGTGAACTCGCAGGCAGGCGTTGGCGCCGTGATGACCGGCGGTGCGAACGGAGAGGGGACCGTCAGGGGCACGATCCCGGGGGTAGCCGCCGCCGTGGACCTTGACCTGGCGGGGCTCAGCCTCGAGACCATCGAGCCGGGACTGAGAGCCACAACCGGCACGGCACTGGGCAAGGTCGGCGAGACGCCGATACTGATCGTCAACAAGGTGGGCGCCGGGTTGGCGGTGACGCTCAACTTCAGCGTTCTGGGCATCGGGGCGGAGCGAATCTCGGCTGACGGAGGCCCGCTGGAGCAGATAGTCGGCGCCGTGCTGAAGTCCGCCGGCGTCTCAGCGCACTGCCGGATGACGCGCCCCGACGGATCGGCTCCTCGCGTGATCGAGCAGACGCTCTTCACCGATGGCCGGACGCGCTACCTGGCGCTGCAGCATGACTTCCTCAGCCGTGTCCCGGCGGAGGGGCAGGATGTCCGCATCACGCTGCCGGAGCCGGCGATTGTCTATGATGTCAGGGCCGGCAGACCGGTCGCGGACGGCGCCCTCGCCGAGTGGGACGCCTACCTCGCGCGCGGGAAGCCGCTGCTGTATGCGCTGATGCCCTACACGGTCGACGCCGTGCAGGTGCGTGCGCCGGAGAGCGCATCGCGCGGGGAGACCATGCAGTTGCAGGTCCGCGTTCGGGCGGGCGAGCAGAGGCCCGGCTATCACGTGGTCCGTATGGATGTCTATGCCCCCGGCAGCGACCGACCGCATCGGGAGTACTCCCAGAACATCGCCTGCACCGGCGGCACGGGCGATGCGACCATCCCTCTGGCGCTCAATGACCAGGCCGGCAACTGGCGATTGAGCTTCCGCGACGTGGCATCCGGCGTGCAGACGCAGACGGCGCTCAGCGTGCAATAGCGGACCGATGCAGGAAAGACCTTGGGGAGACCCCATTCTGAGCGGTACGCTGCTCGGGGTCTCCCCATATCGATTCAGCCACACGACCTCGCAGTTGTCCCACTCACGGCGGCAGACAGTGCCTCCGCCGCCATCCGCTCAGTCGCGGGGCATTAGCGCCCCATGTAGCTCAGTTGCGTTATTGCGCTCGCGCTCTGGCCGTCCTCGGTGCGGGCGGTGATGCGGACCAGGTACACGCCGTTCGGGACCCGCGCACCCGATGATGACCGCCCATTCCACAGCACCGTGCTGGTCCCTGCAGGCTGTAGATCGTCCGCCACCACGCGGCTGATCGAGCGGCCCGCGATATTGAGTACATCCACCGTCACCGCGGCATCAGCCAGCAACGAGTACACTATGGACGATCCGGCGCCGTTGCTCGAGGCGTTCAGACCCGTCACCATCGCCTGTGATGCTCCCCGTTCGCTGACACGGACCGTGAGGGTGCGCGCACTCTCTGACGAACCTGTATAGGAATAGTTCGCCGTCGTACGCATACTCACCCTCCGGCCTGCAGCCTCATCCACGAGCCAGACGCTGTAGCGGTCTGGGACGGCCGACAGGTCGGGCCAACCAACCGCCACGCTACGCGCATCTCCCGCCGTCTGCACGGCAAAGCGATACTCGTGCGTGCCGACCGCCGGCTCGTCGTAGCCGGTGCAGCTCAGCCCCTCATCGCCGATGAACGCCACGCTCAGGCTGCCCACTGCCGCGGTCGCCGGCGAACTCAGCAGGCCCCTGGCCCGCGCATCGGTGATGACCCCGAAGTAGCCACCCCGGTCGATGTCATTGCCGGAGCTGACCACGATCTCCGCGCGCCAGTCACCCTCGGCCAGTTCGAGCACGCTGACAACCGCGCTCTGCGTGCTCAGCGTCGAGGCCTGCGCATCCGCATCGAAGAGCGTGACACCATCCAGCGCAATCTGTGCCTCGCCCGAGCCCGCGAGCAGCTCGAACCGCAGAGTTGCGAGGGTGCCGTCGCCTGCGGCGACCGCGCCCACCCCGGCAGTGGCGGCAGTCAAGCCGACCCGCCCCGCGGTGGACGTATCAACCATGCTCACCGCGCGCCGCCCGGCTGCCTGGATCAGTTGCCCCTGACCGCGGACCTCAACAAGCCGCAGCAGCGACGGATCGTATGCGACCCCGAAGTCGTAGGCGTCAAACGCCTCCAGGTCGGCGCCGGTGACTGCGACCTCGACCACATCGCCGGCAATGCCGGCTCCCGTGGCCTGCACACCATCCACGCTCGGCTGCAGGTCGATGCTCAGGCTCCCCTGCCCCATCGGTAGTACCCGCTGACCCGCAGCTGTTACGTGGGCAGGCCCGGTTCCCTTGTGCCAGTTCTCCGCCAGCACGGCCAGGTCGTAGAAATCCACGCGGCCGTCTACCCAGAAGGGATCTTCGTCCACGCCGGGGACGCCGTCGGCGCCCGCGAAGTCGAACACCTCATCCCATGCGGCATCACCCGAATCCAGGAAGAGACGATCCGCGAATGCCATCAGGTCAAGCACATCGACGTAATCATCGGGTCCCTGCTCGGGGTAGCCGGCCCGTCCGTCCGCGGTGGGCGCGTCGCCCGTCAGGTCACCAACGCGCCATGAGACAACCGGGGACGGATTGCCCCGCCAGAACGCTATGAAGTCGCCGTACCCGATCTCACCGTCGCCATCGAGGTCGAAGCGGGCCTCGTACCCGCCGTCACCATCGCTGCTGCCCCACGCGGCGCGGAACAGCCGCAGGTCGGCGATATCGACCTTGCCGTCGGCGTCGAAGTCGCCGCGCAGGCTGAAGGTGACAGAGCCCGAGCGCCGAGTGGGCACGATGGCCACGTTGTTGTGGTCCCAGAAGTCCGCGCGGCGCAAGTCAAGCGTGGCGCTGCCGCTGTCGCGGAGCGCCGTGAAGCTGATCGAGGCAATCACGCCCGTCCCATCCGGCGACTGGGCCGCGCTGCTGCCGGAGATCGTGTTGTTCGCCTTGGCTACCCCCGGCGTGAAGGTGTCGGGGATGAACAGTGTCGTCCCGCCCTCGGAGGCCAGAAACGGCCCCTCGGTGACCGCGCCGACGCGCAGCGCCGCCGTGTCGTACGCAAGCTCGAATGACCATGTGTCAAGATCGGTCACGTTGACTGCATAGATGTCAACGGTGAATGTCGTCCCGCCCATGACGCCGATGGTATCCTGCCATCCCCCGGCGTTCGGGTCGCAATCAACCAGGATGCCGGCAGCCTCGGCGCCGGTGAAGTCCACATCCGCCGCACTCGGTGGCAGTGTCATCTGACGTTCCCGCGGCGAGAAGGTGTACCCGCCGGCTCTCGGCGTCACGATGTAGTCGCCCGCCGGCAAGCCCGACACGGTGAAGTCCCCGTCGCCGTCGGTCACCGCGTAGAACACAGCGGCGGTTGCCACCGCACTCGACTGGTTCACAGCCTCGACTGACACATCGACGCCGCCAATGCCCGCACCCTCATCATCGGCTATGGTGCCGGAGGCGGTGTAGGTCGTCCCGCCGCTCTCCGGAGCGCTCACGCGAACGGAGTAGCTCCCGGTCACGGCATTCCCGTAGCCGCTCACGCGGAAGTAGTAGGTCCCGTCGGCCGGGCAAGTCCACACGATCCGGGAGGCCATACCCGCGCCGCCGTCATCGTCGGTGGCTATCGGCGTGCGTCCGTCGGTGCCGTAGAGGTCGAGCACCGTGTTAGCGAATGCCGGAAGCACGTCACTCCCCGCAGCCAGGCTGTCGAGATTGGTCGTCTCGATGACATACGGCGTGGCCGGGTTCGCCTGCGCCACGAAGCGGAACCAGTCCTGATCTCCTGTTTCCTCGAACCGCCTATTGAGCAGCGTGCCGTCGGTTGGGATCAGCGTCGACTGGTTGTACGCATCGTCCGGCTCGCCCCACTGGTCGCGACCCGCCGTCACGCCAAAGGCAGTCTCCCACGGCCCTCCGTTCGCGGCCTCCACGCTGATCGAGACGCTCACGAGTGTACCGGCCGGGAGGTTCGTTGCGGTGGAAATCGTGCCCCACGTATCCGCCGGACTCGAGACACTCGCTCCCGCAGCGATGTCCCCGAAGCTCGCCGCGCTGCTGGAGAACGTCCATGCGGCGCCCCCACCGCTGACATCAGTGATGGTGACGGTCACGTCCTCCGCCGTGCCGGTGCCAACGTTGCCGACGGCGACCCCAAGCGTCGCGCTGTAGCCGCCGCTGGTGGTCTCCGTCAGTACAGCATGCGTTACATACTCCACGGGGCCGACGACGGCCGGCGCCTGCGCGGTCACGCTCAGCGAGTAGCTCCCAACTGAGGCGTTATTGTAGCCCCGCACCTTCGCAAAGTAGGTGCCCGCGCTGGTGAACGTGTAGTCAATCTGTGAGGCAAGGCCCTCTCCACCGTCATCATTCATCGCGAGTTCGGTGGTCCCGTTGGTCCCATACAGGTGCAGCACGGTATCTACGGCTGCCGCGCCGACGTCGCCCTTGATGGCAACGCCCTTGTCGGGAAGGCGGTTGCCGCCAAGATCGCCGAGGTTGCTCGTCTCGATGACCGCGCGTGTACCGGCGGTGACAACGAACTTGATCCAGTCCTGATCCCCGGCGATCTCGAGCCGCCGCGGGTAGAGGGTCCCGTCCGTCTGCACCAGCCGCGCCTGCTGGTAGGTGTTGTCGGGCTCACCGAAGTCCTGCGCGGTGACACTGATCTTGTATACGCCCGTTCGCGCGTCGGCGTAGCCCCTGACCTGCACGTAGTAGGTCCCGTTCGCAGGGCATTGCCACGATATCCGCGATGCGAGACCCTCACCGCTGTCGTCGTCGCTCTGCAGCACCGTGGTCGCATTGGTGCCGTACAATTCCATGACAGTATCGGCGAACTCCGCGTGCACGTCATCCTTGCTCGAGGGTGGCGCTGATGCGGGTCCGCCCAGGCTGCTGCTCAAGTCGCCCAGATCGCTGGTCTGGATGATGTAGGCCACACCCGCGGTAGCGCTGAACTTGATCCAGTCGCGGTCACCGAACGTCTCCAGCCGCCGGTCGTACCGCCGCCCGTCCGTCTCCACCAGCGCTGCCTGAGCGGCCGTGTCGTCCGGCTCGCCGAAAGCCCCACCGACGGTGAGCGCGAACTCGCTGGCCCACGGTCCACCGTTGTCCGCGTTCATGGATAGCGCGAGCCCGATGTCGGTGCCCGTCGCCACTCCCGCGCCGATGACCACCACAAACGCCGTCTGCGCCGTCACAACCTGGGAGGGGCCCACATCGCCGAAGGAGGCCTGTGATACGGCAACGGTGACCCCGCCCGTGGTTGTCGCCAGGGTGCCGCGCGCGTTCCTCGCGTTCGTGACTCCGCTGTTGAGCACATCCACGCGCACCTCGAGAGTCTCTCCCGGCTCCGGGATGCCGTCCCCGTCGCCGTTGGACTGCCCGATCGTGTCATCGCTGATCGTGTGTGCGCTGTAGGCAACCGGGCCGACCTGGCCCTGCGGTCCCGTCACTGAGATGGAGTATGTGCCCGTCACCGAATTGCCATAGCCGCGACACTTGATGTAGTACGTCCCAGCGGTTGTCGGGGTCCACTCGATTCGTGAGGCGAGGTCGACGCCGCCGTCGTCATCCGAGGTGATCAGCGTGCTGCCGTCGGTGCCATACAGCTCCAGCACAGTGTCCGCCATCGTGGCATCGACATCGCCCTTGGCCGTGGGGGTGGAGGCAACCCCGCCAAGGTCGCCAAGATTGCTCGTCTCGATCACGTATGGTGTCGCCGAGACGACGGCGTTGAACTTGAACCAGTCCTGGTCGCCGGCCACCTCGAAGCGCCGCTGATGCAGGGTGCCGTCGGTCTCGACCAGCCGCGCCTGCTGATAGGTGTCGTCTGGCTCGCCAAAGCCGTCGCCGCCGGTGCTGGTATCCGTCACACTGACCTGGTAGGAGCCCGTACTCGTGTTGCTGTAGCCCCGCACGAGCGCGTAGTACGTTCCGTTGGCCGGGCACATCCAGGTGATCCTCGAGGCCAGGCCACTGCCGCCGTCATCGTCGTAGGCAAGCTCAGTTGTCCCGTCGGTGCCGAACAGGTGCATAACCGTGTCCAGGGCCAGGGCCCCAACGCCACCCTTGACCTTCGGCGCCTCGGCGGGGACAGTGCCGGAGAGGTCTCCGAGACTGGAGGTCTGGATGGTGTAGTTGTGCCCGGCGGTCGCCTGGAACTTCATGTAATCGTGGTCGCCGGCCGGCGAGATGCGTCGGTCATACAGCGTCCCGTCCGTCTCGACGGGCTTTGCCTGGGCCGGGGTGTTGTCCGGCTCTCCATACGGATCGGCGCCGACCCACAAAGCAAACGAGTCCTCCCACGGTCCGCCGTTGCCGGCGGTGATGTCCATAGTCAGGATCACCTGGACACCCAGGGGGACGTTCCCGTCCAGTGTCAGCAGCAGCCAGCCCGTGTTCTGCGCCGTCTGGCCCGCCGCGATGTTGCCAAACGGCACCGTCGAGTCCTGCATGGCATTCGCGACGATGCTGGCCGAGAACGCCGCCTCGACGGAGGTCGCAGTCTGGTTGCCGGTGTTGGTCAGCCACACCATGACCTCAACCGTCTCGCCGGGCTCTGCCGACCCGTCGCCATCACCGACGATGCCACGCTCGGCATTCTGCGCGTCATCGATGGTGAAGCTGCTGAACTCAATCGGCCCAACGCTCTGAGCCCCGCTCGTCACGCTGACGGAGTACGTGCCCGTCGCGGCGCTGCCGTAGCCGTACACCTTGAAGAAGTAGGTGCCCGTTGTCGGGCACGTCCAGGCGATTCGCGAGGCCAGCCCGCCGCCGCCGTCATCGTTGGAGTCAATCAGACTCGTGCCGTCGGTGCCGTACAGCGCCAGAATCGTGTCGGCGTATGCAGCGCCGACTTCCCCCTTGGAGATGATCTCTCCGCCGCTGCTGCTGCCGCTCAGGTCGCCGAGGTTAGATGTCTCAATGACGTAGCTGACGTTCGCGGTCGCGCTGAACCTGAACCAGTCCTGGTCGCCACCCGTCTCCAGCCGCCGGTCGTACACAGTGCCGTTGGTGAGCACCGATGGCGCCTGCTGGTAGGTGTTATCTGGCTCGCCCCACTGGTCACGACCGACGTGTACGCCGAACTGCTCGGTCCACGGACCGCTGCCGTTGTCCGCGCTGATCTGGATTGTGAACTGAATCTGCGTTCCATCGGCGACCCCCGCCCCGACTGTGAAGTCGAAGTCCTCGGTGCAGGTCGCCATCTGCCCGCCCGCGATGTTGCCGAACTGCTCCGTGCCGTCAACAATCGTGACGCCGGCCGTGGTGGTCGTGATCGTGGCGCGGACGTTTCGTAGCGCCTCGAGACCCGCATTGCGCAGACTCATGCCCATCTCGACGGTCTCGCCGGGGTCGGGCACGCCGTCACCGTCGCCGTTGCTGCCGCCGGAGGCGTCATCGTCGATGGTGTGATCGACGTAGCGCGCCGGGCCGGGAGTCCCCGGCTGCAGGCAATTCGCGGCGTTGATGCGGCCGGAGCCGAGCTGACCGGCGTAGGAGGGGTTCGTCGAGTCGATATCATCCCCGCCGGACATGATGCGCGCCATGATAGATGTGTTGGTGTCGCCGGGGTATGCCGCTTTCAGCAGGGCCGCCAGACCTGCCACGTGCGGTGTCGCCATTGATGTGCCGCTGTAGGAGTCGTAACTGCCCTCCCGGGTCCATACGCAGCTCCAGATGTCCACGCCGGGCGCCGATACATCACAGAATGAGTAGGCCGCCGAGTAATTCGAGAACGGCGCCTTCTCGTCATCCGAGTCAACCGCCGCGACGCCGATGACCTTGTTGTCGACGCCGAGCGTCCCATCATTGCACACCGGCGACACCCAGGTGCTCTGATCCGTTGTGATGTGCGAGTACTCGTTGCCCATCGCCGCGCAGATGACAACACCCGCCGAGTACGCCTGGTTGATGGCGCTCTGCAGGCTCGAGTCGTAGCCGCCACCCAGGCTCATGCTGATGACGTCCGCGCCGTTCTCAGCAGCATAGACGATGCCGTCGGCGACATCGTAGTAAGAGCCCGATCCGTCGGCGTCCAGCACTCGCACGGCCATGATCGAGACATCCCAGCAGACGCCGACCACGCCGACGCCGTTGTTGCCGACTGCGCCCACCGTGCCCGCGCAGTGCGTCCCGTGCGACTCGCCGTTGCCGCTCCCATCCTCGACATCCGGATTCCCGTCGCCGTCGGAGAAGTCATAGCCAGAGACATCATCGACGAAGCCGTTCCCGTCATCGTCACGCCCATTACCGGGGGTCTCCCCGGGGTTCTGCCACATGTTCGCGGCAAGGTCCGGATGGTTTATCTCGACACCGCTGTCGATGACGGCCACCACCACGGAGGAATTCCCGGTCGTGGTGTTCCATGCAGCGGGCGCATCGATGCTGACCATCCCGTAGAGGCTGCTCCATCGCGGGTCGTTGGGCGTCGCCGCGGTCGTCACATCTCCCGCGGCGGCGGCACGGCCCGAGCCATTGACCGGCCCGATAGTCCGCGTGCGCTGGCCGAAGGCACGCGCGATGAAGTTCGGTGACGCGGAGAGCACACCCGGCTTGCCCTGATAGGCCTTGATCGTCTGCTCGACGCTCATGCCCTTTGGGCATGCAACAAGCTCCAACCCGATACTCCCGATCCGCTTAAGCGGTGTCGCGCCCACGGCGCTGTGAACGGCAGCCGCCGTGCGCACCCCCGCCGAGGGGGCGAATTGAACGATAACCTGCGAGGCAACCGCCTGCTGCATGCGCCCGGTGGTCGCGTTGCGCACCTGCTGGATCGACACGGGCGCAGCGGCGGCACTGCCTACAGCCAGTATCAGGCACACCGCGCCCATCAACACGGCAACACTACCGGCCCGGGTGCCCAAATGCGTCCTCGTGCCCCTCAACATCGCTCCCTACCCCCTCGTTCGGCGCATAGCCGAGACGGGATACTGCCGGTTGATTTCCCGCGCCGCCGGGACACTTGTCTCGGCGGCCTCATGCAGCTACAACTGCACTTCCCTTGCCAACGCCGACACGGCCCGCGCCGGCGTCCCCGGGCGCCCGTCAGTTGGTCACCGTGATCGTGGCATTCACAGATTGCGGCGTGCCGAATCCGTCTGCCCCCGGATGTGAGTAGCGCGTCCCGGCTCCCACCGTCGAGCTGAATGCCAGAGCCGCCGCTCCCGCGGAGCGGCCGGTGAAGGTGATCGAGGCCAGCACCCCGCTGCCGTCAGGTGAGGTCAATGCCGCCGGGCTCTGCAGCGCGCTCATGATCTCTATCGCGCCTGTCGCCGGAAAGTTGGTGAAAAACAGGGCGTTGCCGCCCGCGGAGGTCAGGAACGGACCCTGGCTGATGTCGCCCACAGTGACGGTCTCGAGCCTGGTGGTGTTGTACGTCATGCCGACGCTGAAACCGGAGAGGTCTGTCACACCGCTCGCGATGATGTCCACCGCCAGTTGATTCCCGACGCGCAGGTTGGCGGCACTCTGAATGCCCGCGGTCAGGGGGTCAAGGTCGAAGGCGATGGCGCCGTCGTAGACTGTAACCGTCGCCGTATCGGTAACGGCGCCACCCTGGCCGTCGGTCACGGTGATGCTGTAGGTGGTCGTAGCGGCGGGAGTCACCTGCAGGCTGCCGCTGACGGTGTTGGGCTCGAAGTTCTCGGAGGCCGACACGGCCGTGGCCCCGGTCGAGACCCACGTGAGGGTGCTGCTGGCGCCGGGCACGACGTACTCCGGGTCGGCTGTCAATGTCACGGAGAGAACGCCGCCGCCACCGATCGGCCAGGGGTCGAACCCGACCACGCAACGCAACACTGCAATAGCATCGCTGATCGTCGCCGCGCCGTCCTGGTCGGTATCGGCCGACTGGTTGTACGGGTCCAGGCCGACGACCATCCGCAGAATACCGATGGCATCGGCAACGCCGGGGAGCCCGTCGCCGTCGACATCGCCCCACAGGCCACTCTGGGCGGGGCCAACGACTGGAGAAGTGAAAAGACCGCCCGTGGGTTCACCAGGGGCGGCCTGAGACAGTGCGGCGGAACTCGTGAAGCCCCCCTCACCGTGACATCCAGCCAATGCAACTGCGATAGCGACCGTCAATGCCAGGGCCGGTACCGTCCTTGGCATGCAGGACACCTCCAATACGCTCGCACACGCCGGCGGCGCACTGGCACTGCTCGGCACCGCGGCGCGGGGGCAACACGAATGCGCAGTTGTCAAGAGAGAACGGCCTCGAAGCAAACGGCTCGCCAAGGCCCGCCAATGCGGCATGCGCGGCTGAGACGAGTCCGCGACCTGCAATCCGGCACATACAGACGCAAAGAGGGCCGGCCGAGTTTGCTCCGGCCGGCCCTCGATTCAGGCGAGGTCCACTACTGGATTGTGACTGTGCCGGGCGCGCAGGTAGGCAGCGGCGTGATCGGCTGCGCCATCGCGTTGCTGAACGCCAGCGGCGTGGTGCCGGTCGGGTTGATCGTCACCTGGGTGGCGCCGGCGGTCGCGCCGGCCGTGAAGGTGACGGTCAGGATCTCGTTGGATGTGGTCAGGAATGGAGTGGTGCCTGCCACCGCGACGGTGATGACGCCTGCGTTGGTGGTGTTCGGCAGCACCAGCGCGCCGGCCGGAACAGCCGCGCCGGCCGCAACCACCGGGGCGCTCAGCCTGTCGGCGTCATAGTTGATTGTCATCGAGAAGCCCGCAACATCCGTGGTGTCAGACAGGTTGATCGGGACGACAATCGGGCCGCCCGCGTCGCCGGTCACATTCCCCGGCGCCAGCAGGAAGTTGTCGCTGGTGACGCTGATCTGAGCCTGCCCGGTGACGCCGAGGCTGTCGGTGGCAACGGCCGTGATCGTGTACTGGCCGTTAGCGACTGCCGTTGCGACCGGCGGGTCCTGCGTGCTGTCGAACTGGACGGTCCCGGCCAGGTCGGCGGTGCCGGTGCCGGCGATAGTCTCGGTGTGGCCGCCAAAGGTCACGGCAATGCTTGCCAGCGTTGTGCCGGGCTCCTGCGCCTGCCCCGTCACGTTCACAGCAAACACACCCTCAACGTTGGCGCCGTTGGCCGGGGCGGTGATCGCAACTGTCGGGGCAGCCGTGGTGCCAACCGTGCAGTTGACGGTGTCGGTGCCGGTCAGGGTGTTGGAGTCGGTGACGGTAGCCACGATGGCCACGGCGTCGCCGGCATCCAGGCCCAGGTCGCCGGTGTTGAAGTTGACGGTGCCGTTGTCGGCATTGATCGTCTGCGCATTGCCACCGTTGACGGTGATGACGATCTGCGTCACGGTGGCGCCGGCCTCGTTGGCAGTGCCGGTGGCGGTGACATCAAAGTCGCCGGGGCCGACTTCTGCGCCTTCAGCCGGCGCGGTGATCTCGACAGTCGGCGGAGCCAGATTGGCGACGGTGACCTGACGCGTAACCTGCGCCGTCTCGCCGTTGTTGTCGGTCGCGACGGCCACGATGTTAGCCGTGGCGCCGCCGGGAAGCGGGTCGGTGTTGAAGGTCACGGTGCCAGCTGCGCCGTTGATCGTCTGGGTCTGGCCGTTGAACGTGATCGCGATGGTGACAATGGCGGCACCATCGTCCTGAGCCTGAGCGGTCACGGAGACCTGGAAGTCACCGCGGACCTCAGCGCCAGCGGCCGGAGCCGTGATCTGCAGAAGCGGGCCAAGCAGGCCTGCGCCGCTGTGGCAGCCGGCAACCACGATCACAAGGATTAGTGTTGCGACGAGCAAGAGATGTCGAGGCACAGTCAGTCCCTCCCTGAAGCTTACCTGGAGTTGGCGAATCCTGGGTACGATAGCATGAAAGTCTGGTAACGTCAAGACGAACGGATTGTGGAGCAAACGACCTTAATTGTGTCAATCCGGGCAGTCGTCCGGCGGCACTTCGGGTCGGTGAGATCGCACTGCGGCGGTCATCACACCGGCCTGCTATGCGACCGCGCCTCACCCCCAACTCGTCCATGCAGAATGAGCGTCGCTGACGACGGGATACGAGGTCCCTGGCCTGTCAGTGCGTGCAATTGGCGTACCCTTTGCCTCGATTAGACGCACTCTCCTGCACCGTGTTCCACGGTGCCTGCGGAGATTCCTTCTCCCCGTGGAAAAAAATCCCTGCCCGGGCCAAGTTTTTTCGCTCGCCCACGACCCCGAGCACCGCAGCGCTCGTC
>Ga0123332_1004085_pt1 | contig 12992 bp, 10 predicted proteins | sample BioC12SIPDNA_4_FD_89958 | JGI IMG/M metagenome (GOLD analysis project Ga0123332, IMG submission 89958) | Anaerobic biogas reactor microbial communites from Washington, USA - Biogas_R2_A C12 SIP DNA | ecosystem: Engineered > Bioreactor > Anaerobic > Unclassified | place: Washington, USA...
AGGCCGCCGACGCGGAAGTAGCCGTAGTTCATGCGCACGCCCGAGACGGCCTCGAAGATGTCGAGGATCTTCTCGCGCTCGCGCATGCAGTAGAAGAACGGCGTCAGCGCGCCCATGTCGAGCAGCGTGGTGCCGAAGAAGACGAGGTGGCTCGCGATGCGGTTGAGCTCGACCAGGATCACGCGGACCCTCTGGGCGCGCACCGGCACGCGGGCGTCGAGGAGCTTCTCGGCGGCGAGCACGTACGCCAGGTCGTGAGCGAAGCCGTTGACGTAGTCCATCCGGTTCGCGTAGGTCACGCACTGCTGGTACGTGCGGTTCTCCATCGTCTTCTCGAAGCCCGTGTGCAGGTACCCGATGTAGGGCTTCAGCGAGACGATGCGCTCGCCCTCGAGGTCGACGACGAGCCGGAGCACGCCGTGCGTGCTCGGGTGCTGCGGCCCGACGTTGATGCGCATCCGCTTCGTCTCGAACGCGCCGAGGTTCTCGTCCCTGGTCGCGCGGGCCTCGGGCAGCTTCGTCGCCATCAGCTCTCACCCGCCTCCTCGGCGTCGAGGTTGCTCGTCAGGCGCGAGCGCGGCTGGGGCTCCTGGACGGAGCGCACGCCGGCGCGGGCGCCGCCCTTCCAGCCGGTCAGCCCCGGGTCCCTGCCCGTGAGGCCGGCGCGGAACGAGGGCGGGTCGAGGAACCGGCCGTCGTTGAAGAGCGTGGGCGTCTCGCCCAGCGGGAAGTCCTTGCGGTGCGGGTGCCCGTCGAGGTCCTCGGGCGTGAGGAGCTTGCGCAGGTCGGGGTGGCCGTCGAAGACGACGCCCATCATGTCGAAGCACTCGCGCTCGAGGAAGTTCGCGCCCGGCCACAGGTGCGTGCAGGTCGGCAGCGACTCGCCGTCGTCGAGGTCCACGCGCAGGAACAGGCGCGCCGCCCCGCTGAGGTCGTGCACGTTGTAGACGACCGAGAACCGCTTGCCCTGGTGGCCGGGGTAGGTCAGGTAGTCCATGCCGTGCACGTCGGTGAGCATCTCGAAGCCGAGCTCCTTGACGCGCCTCAGGCCGTCGATGATCGCGGACCTGTCGAGGGTGACGCTGATCATGCCCTTGAACTCGCTCACCCTGCCGCCGAGCTCCACGAGCGCCTCCAGCGCCGCCCGCGTCAGGGCCGCGGCGTCGGCGGGACGATGCGGCGTGTAGTAGACGCGGCTCACGACCGTGACCAGCCCTCGACCATCGGCAGGGACACGCCGCGCTCGTCGAACGCCTCGCCCCTGACCTTCTTCTGCAGCTGCTGCACGGCGTAGATCAGGGCCTCGGGGCGCGGCGGGCAGCCGGGCACGTAGATGTCGACGGGCACGACCGAGTCGACGTTCTGGACGATCGCGTAGTTGTTGAACATGCCGCCGGAGGAGGCGCAGGCGCCCATGCTGATGACCCACTTGGGGTCGGGCATCTGCTCGTAGACGCGCCGCATGACGGGCGCCATCTTCTTGCTCAGGCGACCGGCGACGATCATGACGTCCGCCTGCCGCGGGCTGGCCCGGAAGACCTCGGATCCGAAGCGCGCCATGTCGTTGCGGGAGTTCGTCGCGGCCATCATCTCGATGGCGCAGCAGGCCAGGCCGAACGTCACCGGCCACATGCTGTTGCTGCGCCCCCACTTGACGAGGTTCTGCAGCGTCGTGAACAGGATGCCCTCGGCCTCCAGCTCCTGGACGTCCTTCTCGAACAGGTCCCTGAGTCCCATCGTCACTTCCAGTCGAAGACGCCCTTGCGCAGCAGGTAAACGAAGCCGACCGCCAGCAGCAGGACGAAGAGAACCGCGTTGGCCAGCAGGAACTGCGGCGCGGCGTTGAACTTGACGGCGAGAGGGTAGAAGAACGCCGTCTCGACGTCGAAGATGATGAACATCATCGCCACCAGGTAGAAGTGCACCGGGAAGCGCTCCCGCGCTGTGCCCACGGCCGGGATCCCCGACTCGTAGGGCGAGAGGGTCGTCTCCGTGGCGCGCTTCGGGCCGACGGCGGCGCTGACCACGAGGGCCAGGGCCGCGATCAGGCCGGCGGCGAGGAACATCATCAGCAGCTCGGCGTACACGTGCGCTCCTTCCTGATAAGCGCCGCGGTGCCCCACTGGGGTGGCGCCGCCCTGCCTGGTGAGCCGTGGCTCGCGCTCAGGCTTCTCACGCCTTCTCGTGCGCGATTTCACGAACTCGGCTGTCGTAAGTCTAGCAACGCGCACCTGGCGTCACAAGGCGGCCGGTCCCCATTGGGGAACCGGCCGTCGGCCCCGCCGGAGGCGCCCGGCGACGCCGTCCAGGCCGGCCTCGCGCGGCCGCGGGCGAGCGGCGGGCGCGCGGTAAGATGGGCGCGGCCCGGGCGTCCGGGCCGCGTCCGGCCGCGCCGCGAGACCGGGGTCGTTAGCTCAATCGGTAGAGCAGCTGGCTTTTAACCAGCGGGTTCCGGGTTCGAGTCCCGGGCGACCCACCACCCGCGCCGCCCGCTCGCGGCGGCGCTCGGCCGCGGCTCCATGTCCCGCTCGCCGTCCGCCCCGGTTGACCGCTGGCGGCGTCGGTGCTGTACAATCGCTGACGCGCTCGCGAGACGTGCTCGGGGCGCAACCGCGCAGGCGAGGCCCCTTCGACTAGCGGTCAGGTCACCACCCTTTCAAGGTGGCGGCACGGGTTCGAATCCCGTAGGGGTCACCAAGGAGAGGCGCCCGTTCGCGGGCGCCTCTTCGCTTGCCGCGCTCGCGGCACGCCGGCGCCGCTCGGGTCCCGGCTCCAGGGACCAGAGGCCCCTCGTCGCCCGCGCCGCTCGCGCCGCCTCTTCCTGGAGGGCGGCCTCACGCGGCCGCGGGCTCGGGCGGGGCGGGCGGCGCGAAGCTCGAGGCGACGTCCACGACCCTGCCCTCGGCCAGCGCGGTCGCGACCGCGTGCAGCACGTCGACGACGTGGGCCGCGTGCTCGCCGGTCACGCGGTGCGGGCGGCCCTCCAGCAGCGCGAGCGCCAGCTCGCGGACGCCGTCGCCCCAGCGCATGCGCTCGCCGGAGAAGTCGCCGAGGGGCTCGTACGCGCCCCCGAACTCCGCGACCTCGACGGCGCTGTTCGGCTCCTGCCAGCTGGCGAGGTAGAGAGAGCCGAGGTCGCCGTGGAGCTCGACGCCGCGCTGCTTGCCGTGGTGGCCCACGTAGAAGTTCGTGGTCAGCCTCACCAGCACGCCGCCCTCGAGCTCGACGGCGGCGGTGACGAAGTCGGGCGTCGCGACGGTGAACGCCGCGCCGTCCCTCGTCCGGCGCTCGGGCTTCAGGACGCGCCCGTACGCGCTCACGCGCCTGGCGGGTCCGAACATCGCCGTCAGCAGCGCGAGCGGGTAGACGCCGACGTCCCACAGCGCGCCGACGGCGTAGAACGCCTCGGGGTCAGGGTGCCACGACTCGATCCGGCCCCAGTTGACCTCGGCGTAGGCGAGGCGCACGGTGCCGAGGCGCCCCGACAGCACCGCGCCCCACGCCGCCTGCTGCGCCGCCCCGAGGAACGTGAAGGGCGAGCAGGCGAGGCGCAGGCCGCGCGCGGATGCCAGCGCCACCAGCTCCCGCGCCTCGCCGGGCGTGAGCGCCAGGGGCTTCTCGCTGTAGACGTGCTTGCCGGCTCCCAGCGCCGCCTTCGTGACCGCGAAGTGCGCGGTGTGGACGGTGAGGTTGACGACGACGTCGACCTCTGGGTCGGCGAGGAGGGCCTCGAGGCTCTCGTAGGCGCGGCAGTCGTGCGCGTCCGCGAGCGCCCGGGCGCGTGCCGGGTCGAGGTCGGCGACGCCGACGAGCCGTGTCTCGGGGTACGCGACGAGGGTCGCGGCGTAGGGGCCGGCGATGTTCCCGCAGCCGGCGATCGCTACGCGCACGCGCCCGTCCGCCGGTGACGCCCTCACGCGGCCACGCCCATCTCGCGCTCCAGCCAGGCCTTGCTCGCGGCGACGTCCTCGGTGGGGTCGAACGTCTCGGGCTCGTGCTCGAGGGAGATCGCGCCCGCGTAGTCGACCTCGCGCAGCGCGGCCAGGACCCCCGACAGCGGCACGACGCCCGCGCCGTAGCGGCAGGTGTCGTGCGCCCCCGCGGCCAGCACGTCCTTGAGGTGCACGTGCACCAGCACGTCGGCGAGCTCGCGCACCGCCCGCGCGGCGTCGTAGCCGTGCGTCGCGAACCAGCCGGTGTCGAGCGTCACCCCCAGGGCGTCGTCGGGCTCGCCGAGCTTGGCGCGCAGCTCGTCCGGGGTCCTCTCGGGGTGGTTCTCGAGACCCAGCCTGAGGCCGCCCGCCCGGAGGCTCGCCAGCACGTGCTCGCGGTCGCTGGACAGCAGGGGCGTGGAGCCGCCGAGGACCGGCGCGCCCAGCGCCTCGGCGACGCGGCAGGCCGCGTCGAACTCGGCGCGGTCGGCCCCGAACGACCCGGCGATGCTGGGGACGCTGAGCCCGTGGTGGTCGAGCACGTCCCTGGCGGCGACGAGGTGCTCCGGCGTCGCCCACCGCGGCGAGAGGTGCGCCGTCCACACGTCCATCGCGCGGAAGCCGAGGGCGGCGACGTCGCGCACGACCGCCTCGAAGCGCTCGCGGAACGTCGCCGGCGGCCGGAAGTGCCGGCTCGTGGCCTCGTCTCCCTGGCTCCACCCCTCGGTCATGCGGTAGCCGAGCTGCCGGGCGACGAAGTTCGCGCTCATGAACGACACGAGGTTGCCCATGCGCGCCCGGCTCACGGCAGCCACGCGGGCTCGGCGCCGCGGGACGCGGGCGCCTGGGTCAGGTAGGCCATGGGTCGCTCACCCTCCTCCGGGACTCGCAAGTGGCCCAAGCTTACGCTCGGTGCGCGTGGCCGGGTCGCGCGGTGCGCGGGGGCAGGTCGCGTGGTGTGGGTGGGAAGGTCGCGCTGACGGGCCGGCGGGAGCCCCGCCCGCCTTCCACTGGAGAGCGGCCCGGCACGCTAGAATGGCCCGGCCGCCCGGGCGGTTAGCTCAGCGGGAGAGCGTTCGCCTTACACGCGAAGGGTCGGGGGTTCGAGTCCCTCACCGCCCACCATCCCTCACGAACGACGGTCCGCGCCACATCCGGGTCATCTGGCGGCGGGGAGCATGGCTCATGAGAGCCGATCGCACCTCGACGCAGGACGTCGCCGGGTACGCCGTGGCCCGCGCGGCCGACGGGGCCGGGACCGCCCAAGGCCACGCGCGCCTCACGGCACGCGCCGCGCGCCGCGACGACGACACGACCCCGGGTCCCTGGCCCCTGCTGGGGGTCGTCGCCTACCTGGTCATGGTGGGCATGAACGGTCTCGCCAACGCGCTGCCGCTGTTCGGGAACTCGACTGCCGAGGTCTCCCGACGCTACCCGACGCTGTTCACGCCCGCCCCCTTCACCTTCGCCGTGTGGGGCGTCATCTACCTGCTCCTGGGCGCGTTCGCCGTCTACCAGGCGCTGCCCGCCCAGCGCGGCGACCCCCGCCTGGCGCGCGTCCGGCCCCTGTTCGTCCTGAGCTGCCTGCTCAACGTGGGGTGGCTGGTGGCGTGGCACGCCGACCGCATCGCCGTGAGCGAGGTCGTGATGCTCGCCCTGCTCGGCACGCTGGTGGCCGTCGGCGTCCGCCTCGACGCCCGGCGCGCCCCCGCGTCCCGCACGCAGAGGTGGCTCGTCGACGCCCCGTTCAGCGTCTACCTCGGCTGGATCTCGGTCGCGACGATCGCGAACACCGCGATCTTCCTGGTGAGCCAGGGTGTCGACGGCGGCCGCTACGCCGTGGCCGTCACCGTCGCCGTCGTGGCGGCAGCGGGCGCGCTGGGCCTCGCGGCCACCCTCACGCGGCGGGACGCTGCGTACGCGCTGGTCGTGGGCTGGGGGCTGGTAGGCGTGGCGGCCGCGCGGGCCGGCGAGTCCGGGACCGTGTCGGTGACCGCCGCGGTGTCGGCGGGCCTGCTGGCCGTCGCGGCCGCGTGGGCGCTGGGGAACCGGCTCCGGCGGAGCCCCGACGTGCGCGCCTGAGCGCTCGGGCGACCGGTCGGCTCAGTCGCCCTCGGCGTCCCCGCGGCCCTTGGTGCCGGAGCGCCGCTCCCGCGCTGTGCGTCGCGGGACGTCGCGGCCGGGGCTCGTGGAGCGCACGGCCTCCCGCTCCTCGAGCATCTCGAGGAAGACGTCGACGATCCGGGGGTCGAAGTGGGAGCCGGCGCTGTCCCTGATGTACTCGAGGGCCCGCGCCCGCGGCCACGCGGCCCGGTAGGGCCTGTCGGAGGTGAGCGCGTCGTACACGTCGACCACGGCGAACAGGCGCGCGGCCAGGGGGATCTCCTCGCCCCGGAGCCCGCGCGGGTAGCCGGTGCCGTCCCAACGCTCGTGGTGGGCGTACGGGATGTCGAGCGCCGAGCGCAGGAAGGGGATGCCGTGGAGCATGTCGCGGGCCAGGGTCGTGTGGCTCTTCATGACCTCCCACTCGTCGGGGTCGAGCTTGCCCGGCTTCAGGAGGATGCGGTCGGGCACGCCCATCTTGCCGATGTCGTGGAGCAGCGCCCCGCGCCTGACGAGCACGAGCTCCTCGCCCTTGAGCCCGAGCCGCGCCGCGAGCTGCACCGCCAGCTCGGTGACGCGGCGGCTGTGGCCCTCGGTCTCCTCGTCCCTGAGGTCGAGCGCGCGCGCCCAGCCCTCGATCGTCGTGTCGTAGGCCAGGCGCAGCTCGACGTTCGAGCGCTCGAGCTCCTCGAAGAGGCGCGCGTTCGAGACGCCGATGGCGGCCTGCACGGCCAGCGCGTCGAGGAAGTCGTGCCAGTCGTCGGCGTCGGGGACGGGCGCGTCGTGGAAGACCTCGAGGACGCCCTGGAGCCTGCCCTTGGCGACGAGCGGCACCCCGACGTAGGCGGAGTAGGTCGCCGCGCCGCCGCCGGTGGCGGCCAGGTGGGCCGCGATGACGTCGCGGTCGGTGACGACGGCGCGCCGGCGGTCGCGCGCCACGGCGCCGCTCGGCCCCTCCCCCAGGCCCACCCGCAGGCCGCGCGCGCCGGCGGTCGGCAGGCCCCGGCTGGCGCCGAAGCGCAGCGCCTGCTCGGCCTCGTCGTAGAGCAGGATGCGCGCGGCGCCCACTCCCAGCCGGCCCGTCACCTGCTCGAGCATGACGTCGAGGGTCAGGTCGATGTCGAGCGAGCCGATGATGGCGCGGTCGATCTCGCGCAGCGCGGTCAGCCGCGCGACCCTCTCGCCCAAGGCGACGTTCAGCCCGGCGATGTCGGCCCTGGCGGCGTCGATGTCGGAGCGGTCGATCCCGGTGCCGACGAGGAACCTCTCGCCCTGGCGCTCTACGCGCGTGGCGCTGATGAAGTACGGCAGGAGCCGACCGTCCTTGGTCCTGACCTGCACCTCGGCGGAAGCGCTGCCCTCGGTGAAGACGCGCGCGATGCGGTCCTCGACCACCTGCCTGTGCTCGCCCTCGTAGAGCGCGAGGGGGTCGAGACCGGGCAGCTCGTCCTCGTCGTAGCCGGTGACCTCGCTGAAGCGGCGGTTCCAGCGCACGTAGCGGCCGTTCTCGTCCCTGACGAAGAACAGTCCGGGCAGGCTCTCGATCATCGCGTCCGTGAAGCCCTTCTCGGCGAGGATCACGTCCTGCGCCTCGACCTGCAGCGCCAGCGCGCGGCGCATCGCCTCCTTGAAGCGGAGCCCGAACCTGTCGAGGAGGAAGACGATGGCGACGAGCACCATCGTGAACGGGCCGGCGAGGGCCCACGCGCCCGCCGACCCGTCCGACGCGAACATCGGCTCGCCGTGCAGCAGCGGGGCGGCCAGCACGACGGCGAGCGCCCAGGCGGCCGCGACGCGCAGCGCGGTGCGGTCGAGAAGTAGCCCCGCCACGACGACGGGCACGAAGAACAGCAGCAGCGACGCCGGCGCGCTCCGGAGCCCGCCGGCGAGCGGCAGCACCGAGGCCGCGACCATCACGAGCCCGGCCGCCAGGGACACCGCGAGGCGGGTGCGGCCGTGGCGGTTCAGGAAGATCGTGCCCAGCACGAAGAGGACGACGACGAGGTTCGCCGCGACGACGGCCGGCTCGAGGAAGGGCGCTCCGGTCGTCACCGCCTCGATGGCGATGGACAGGAGCAGGAGGACGAGCAACGACCACAGGAAGCCGGAGACGACCTGCCGCTGCTGCTGCCCCAGGTCGAGCAGCGGGTCCGAGCCCGGCTTCACCACGCCCCTGGACCCGGCGCCGGGCGCCAGGCTCCCCACGTCGGGCCGGCACGCCGGTTCACGGTACGACGCCCCCGGACCGGAGCCCACGCGAGTGGGTAAGGCGATTCACGACGCGCTCAGCGGCCGGCAAAGCCCCCTGGCACCTCCCCGCCCCCCCGGGAATGATCGATTAGACTACCCGCTCCCTCCCGTGGAAGTGCGTCACCTCACGCGGGAGCGTGCGCGTCACCCCCGCGCGCGCAGCCAGCGCATCGTCTTGTCGGCGAGGCGGTCGAGCGCCACGACGGAGAGCTCGATGTGCTCCTCCTTCGTGTCCTCGATCTTGTTGTGCGAGATGCCGTGGAGGCTCTGCGTGAACAGCATCACCGTGGGCACGCCCGCCCTGGCCACCTCGGCGGCGTCGTGCAGCGGGCCGCTCGGCAGGCGGTGCGACACCCCGGCGGCCTCCTTCACGGCATCGTCGGCGAGCTCGATCAGCTCGGGGTGGAAGGGCATCGGGTCGATGCTCCACAGGTGGCTCCACGACACCGCCACGTCGCCCTCTCGCGCGAAGCGCTCGCTGGCGGCCTTGGCGTCGGCCAGCATGCCCGCGAGCTGCTCGGCGTCGAGGTGACGCTGGTCGAGGGTGATGTCGCACTCGGCGACGACCGAGGTGACGATGCCGGGGCGGGTGACGCACGAGCCGATCGTGCACACGCCGCCGCGCCGGCGCGTGATCTCGTAGACCTCGGGGCTCATGCGCGCCGCCGCCAGGAAGGCGTCCCGGCGCTTGTCCATCGGCGTGGAGCCGGAGTGCGCGGCCTGGCCGCGGAAGTGGATCGCGTGGCGCTCGACGCCGAAGGTGCCCAGGACCACGCCCAGGGGCAGGTCGAGGTCGAGCAGCACCGGTCCCTGCTCGATGTGCAGCTCGAGGTAGGCGCCGGCCGTCTCCAGCTCGGCCCGCGCCTCGTTCATGCGGTAGAGGTCGACGCCGCAGCGCGACAGCGCGTCGACGAGCTTCACGCCGTCGGCGTCGCGGCGGTCGCGCTCCGCGTCGGGGTCGAGCGTGCCGCCGGCGGCGCTCGAGCCCAGCAGGCTGCGCCCGAAGCGCGCCCCCTCCTCGTCCGCCCAGTCGACGAGGCGCACCGTCACGGGCGGCCTACCGCCGTGCTCCTCCCTGATCCGCCTGACGACCTCCAGGCCGGCGAGGACGTTGAGGCAGCCGTCGAGCCAGCCCCCGCCCGGCACCGAGTCCATGTGGCCGCCGATCACGAGCGCCGTGTCGGTCTCGCCCTGCAGCGTTGACCAGACGTTGCCTGCGGGGTCCATGTGCGTCTCGAGGCCGAGCGCGTCGAGCTTCTCCCGCAGCCAGCGCCTGGCCTCGAGCCAGGTGTCGGTCCAGGCGACGCGCCAGGCGCCGTCCTCGTCGGCGGTGAGTCGGCGGAGGTCCTTGAGCTCGGCGACGGTGCGTTTGGGGTCGAGTGGCGACATCGCTGCCCTCCCTGCCGGCGCTCGGCGGGGGCCGGTCGCCGGTGGCTCAGATATCGGATGGGTCGATCCTACCGCGAGGCGCGTGCCGCTGCGCCGGGACGGTCAGTCGCCGGCGGCGACGCGGTTCCGCCCCAGGCCCTTCGCGCGGTAGAGGCGACGGTCGGCGAGCTTGAGGAGGTCGAGGGCGTTCGGCTGACCCGGGAGCTCGCTGACGGCCGCGATGCCGGCGCTGACCGTGACCTCGAGCCCGGGGGCGAGCTCCTCCCAGGCCGCGGCGGCCACGGCCTGGCGGGCGTTGTCGGCGACCCGTTGCGCCGCCTCCAGCGAGGTCTCGACGAGCAGCACGGCGAACTCCTCGCCGCCCCAGCGCGCGACGACGTCGCTCCGGCGGAAGGAGCGGGAGAGGGCGCGCGCGGTCTCCCTCAGGACCTCGTCGCCGACGACGTGCGAGTAGCCGTCGTTTATCGACTTGAAGCCGTCGACGTCGAAGAGGATCAGGCACAGGTCGCGCTCGGGGTCCTGCAGGCAGCGCGACACCGCGTCGTGGAGGCGCCCGTTGAAGTAGCGGCGGTTGAAGAGCTGGGTGAGCTCGTCGGTCGAGCTCAGGCGCTCGAGCCGCTCGGCCTGCGCCCGCAGCGCGCGGTTCGCCTCGGCCAGGGCCCGGCCGGTGATCGCGGGCAGCTCGTGGTCGGGAGTGAGCCCCGCCTCGAGCTCGACGAGCAGGACGCCGAGCATCACGGCGCCGTGCTCGGTCTGCCGCGCCTCGTGCTCGTCGAGGTAGCGCGCGAGCCTCTCGTAGGCCTCCTCGTGGCGCCCCAGCAGCGCCAGGGCGCGCGCCTGGTCGCGGAGCAGGGCGGAGGCGGCGCCGAGCGTGCCGGACTCGCGGTGGAGGCGCTCGGCGCGCTCCAGCTCGTCCAGCGCCCTGTCGCCCTCGCCGGCCTCGAGGAGCGCGCGGCCGATCGCCTCGACGACCTCGCCCCGGAACGGGAGGCTGTCGTCCTCGATCTCGCGGCTCGCGGCCTCGAACCACACCATCGCCGTGGGCAGGTCGCCGACGGACGCGTAGGCGGTGCCGAGCTTCGCTAGCGTCGTGGCCACGTAGGCGCGCCGGTTCAGGGACCGGAACAGGCCCAGCGCCTCGCGCAGGGCCGAGACCGCCTCCTCGTGGCGCCGCAGGACGCCGAGCGCGCGGCCTCGGTTCGACAGGGCGATCGCGCGGCGCATGTCGTCGCGCTCCTCCTTCGCGCCCTGGGCGGCCCTGTCGAAGCAGGCCAGCGCCTCCTCGACGCGGTCGGTGGCCATGTAGACGTTGCCGAGGTTGTTCACCAGCGCCGGGAACACCCGCTCGCCGGCGCGCTCGAGGACCTCGATGCCCGCCCTGAGGTGGTAGATCGCGCGCTCGTGGAAGTCGCGCACGCCGTAGACCGAGGCGAGGTCGTTGTGGGCCTGGGCCGCCACGACCGGCAGGCGGAGGCGGTTCGCGAACGCCAAGGCGGCGCGCCCGAACGGCAGCGCCGACTCGACGTCGTTCGCGAGCATGGCGCTGCGCAGCCCCAGGCGCAGCACCTCGGCGATGAGCCTGCCGGCCTCGGGGGAGGCGTTGCCGGTCTCGATCGCGGCCAGCCGCTCGGCGAGCCTCCTCCCCTGCTGCGAGGGCGGGTCGGGCTCGCGGCCGCACAGCCTCTCGATAACCCCGACGGCCTGCACGACCTGCGCCTTGGCGGCGTGGGCGTCGTCGAGCTCGATCAGCGCCCTGGCCCCCTCGAGGAGGGCCTCGAGCTCCGCTAGGTCCCCGCCCTGGGCGCCCCCGCTGGCTGACGTCATGTAGGCCATCATCGCGGGGGGCCGCGAGAGGGAAACGGAAGACAAGTCACATTCCGCGCGCCGCCTTGGCGGCCGCCAGCGCGCGCCGCTCCACGGCCGCGGTGTCGCCGACGTGCCCGAGCCGCCTGAACGACGTCGCCAGGGACTCCAGGTCGCGCCGCAGCAGCGCGACGCCGCCGGGGGACGCGGCCACCTCCACCGCCTGCGGGACGTCGATCAGCCACACGCGGCCCAGGTGCCACAGCAGGTTGTAGGTCGAGAGGTCGCCGTGCGCCAGGCCGAGCTCGGCCAGCCGCACGTAGATCGCCACGGCCTGCTCCCAGGCGCCGCGCGCCTCGTCCGTCGGCAGGCGCACGTCCGAGAGGCGCGGCGCCGGCTCGTCGCCGTCGCCGACCAGCTCCATCAGCACGACGCTGCCCGCCTCGCCCATGTCGCTGACGTCAGGGCCGACGGCCGGGCGGGGCACGGGCAGGCCGGCCTCGTGCAGGCGCCACAGGGTCTGGTACTCGCGGAACACCCAGAGGCCCTGCTTGGCGCGCTGACCCGCCCGCGAGCCCTGGCGCATGGCCTTCGCCACGCGCACGTCGTCCACCCAGTACCCGGCCCAGTAGCCGGCGTCGTTCTGGAACGCGCGCAGCGCGCGGTCGGTGTAGAGCTTGGCGACGAGGCCGAGGTCGCCGCGCTTGACGACGTAGACCATCGCCTCCTTGCCGCCGCGCAGCGGCCCGACGAGGGTGTCGAAGTAGCCGCGGTCGAAGAGCCGCTGCATGTCGGGGTCGGCGAACCGCGTCGTCGAGGTGGGTCTGACCGCGGCCCGGTCGTCCCAGACGATCTCGCTCACCGAGCCGCGCTTCACGGGCTTGCGGGCCTTGCGTCGGGTCTTCGCCGCGCCGTCGGCGCGGTTCTTCGTGCGTACGCCGTAGTCGGCGTACTCGTCGTCTTCGAAACGTGGCAAACGGGTCCTCCAGGGACGGGAACACGGGGCTCTACCGCGGTGGCGCCCGCCGCCCGGAGGTGTGCTGACTGCTCGAGGGGCTAGCCGATCCCCCGTCGGGGCGGCGCGGCGCTGCGTGCGTCGGTCACGGGTCTGTGGTTCATACGCGCTCACCGCCTCTCCGGCTGGGGTCGCCGCATCCTAGCGCACCAAGGCCCGGCGCGCGAGCGGCTTAGCATCGCCTCACGAAGGACCGGCGCCGGCCGTGTCAGGCGGCCGCCGGGCCCGTACCCCTGGAGGACACATGAGGCGAACCCTGCTGACGCTCCTGCTGCTCCTGGCCGCGCCGCTGGTCGCGGCCCAGACCCTCACGACCGCGACGAGCTCGAACCCGCCTACCCTCGACCCGCAGAAGACGTTCAACGGCTTCTCGTTCGGCGTCACCACGCACGTCTACGAGACGCTCTTCCGCGTGACCACCGAGGGCGACATCGAAGGCCTCCTGGCCGAGAGCTGGGAGTTCGTCTCGCCCGACCGCCTGCGGGTGACGCTGCACGACG
>Ga0123332_1004086_pt1 | contig 12988 bp, 11 predicted proteins | sample BioC12SIPDNA_4_FD_89958 | JGI IMG/M metagenome (GOLD analysis project Ga0123332, IMG submission 89958) | Anaerobic biogas reactor microbial communites from Washington, USA - Biogas_R2_A C12 SIP DNA | ecosystem: Engineered > Bioreactor > Anaerobic > Unclassified | place: Washington, USA...
GCGCTCCGCCGCGAGCATGTTCAGAGCGTCAACGAACTCCTTGTTCACTGCCTACACCTCACTATTCGGTTGTCGCCCCGCACATCTCCCTCCCGGCGCCAGACGGCGCGGGAGGGACCTGAGGACCGAGCGGGCCTAGCGGGGCTCGTCCGGCCACTCGGCCAGACGGGCCTGCTCGATCTCGTGAACGGGGAAGGTCTGCTCCTCGCCGTCCACCAGGAAGGTGACCGCGTCGCCCTCGACCCGCAGCACCCGGCCGGTGCGGCTCCTGCCGCCGGCACGGAACTTCACGAGCAGGTCGTGGAAGCGCTCGAAGTGGCGCGCCGTGATCAGCGGCCGCTGCGAGCCCGGCGACTCGACCTCGAGGCGGTACGGCTCCGGGAACGGGTCGAGCCTGTCGAGCTCGAGACCGAACACCTCCGAGGCCCTGGCGACGTCGTCCATGGTGACGACGCGCTCGTCGAGCCTGTCGATGCGGAGCAGCACCTTGCGCGAGCGCCCCGAGGTGCTGACCGTAAGCTCCAGCACCTCGTAGCCGAGGGGCGTCAGCACCTCGGTGGCCGCCTGCTTCAGGTCCACGCCTCACCCTCCGTCGTCCCGCACGGAAAAGGGTGGGTTTCCCGAACCCACCCTGCACCGTTTCGGGACGTCGTGCACCCCGCATCTTAGCCCCTCGCCCGGCGCGACTGCAACGCGCGCGGACACGGGCGTCCCGGCCCGCGGGTACCCTGGCCCGGTGGACGACATGCTGCCGGAGCCGCTGCCAGGGAAGGACGCCAGGGAGGTCGTCAGGGCCACCAGCGACCTCGCCCCCATCGCCGAGAGCGTGATCCTCGTGCTGTTCCCGGCGTCCACCCTCTACCGCTCGACGTCGGGCCTCGTGAGCCTCCGCCTCGAGCCGGCTCCCGACCGCGAGGGCTTCCGGCGCCTCAAGGACAAGCTCTTCGAGCTCGTCGGGAGGCCCGAGTGGCGCCGCCGCCACGCCGTGGGCCGTGAGGTCAGCGACGCCGACGGCACGCGGCTGGAGGTGCTCACGCCCGTCCCGCCCCGGGAGTACGCGGGCGGCGCTCGCCTCGTGGGGCCGTTCGCGACGCAGGCGGAGGCGGACGCCTGGGGCGGCGACAACGCGGTCTCCGCTCTCTCCTACGACACCTTCGCGACCGGCGGGGCATGGCTCGTCGACCTCTTCGACCTGCCGGACCAGGAGCCGCACGGCATCGAGTAGGGCCGGCGGCCCGGCGGCGCGCCGGGCGCCACGCCACGCGGACGCTCTGGGCGTGGCGGCCCGTTTGACACGTCGGCGACGCGGACATAGACTCGCGTGCATGAGAAGCCGCGTGGCTTCGTTCCCGTTTATCGCCTAGGCGCCGGCACGCCAGCCGCGCGCCACCGGACACCACTGCCCGCGCAGGGCGGTGGTGTTCTCTTTGGAGAGTGGAGAGGGGAGACGTGGAAGACGGACGACCCGAAGGTCTGGACCTGGAGCGGGAGCTCGCCGGCATCGCCTCCGCGACGGACCTGGAGACCCTGCAGGCGCACCGCGTCAGGCTCCTGGGCAAGAAGGGCGTCATCACCGCCCGCCTGAAGGGCCTCGGGGCGCTGCCCCCCGAGGAGCGCCGCGTCGCCGGCCAGGCCATCAACGCCGAGAAGCAGGCCCTCGAGGCCGCCTTCGAGCGTCGCCGCGAGGAGCTGGAGCGCGAGGCCGTCGCCAGGCAGCTCGCGAGCGAGAGCCTCGACGTCACGCTCCCCGGCACCCGTCCGCCGACGGGCGGGCTGCACCTGCTGACGCTCGTCACGAACCGGCTCCTCGACGTCTTCACCTCCCTGGGCTACGAGGTCGTGACCGGCCCCGAGCTCGAGACGGACCGCTACAACTTCGAGGCGCTCAACTTCCCGCCCGAGCACCCCGCCCGCGACACGCAGGACACGTTCTGGACGACCGACGGCCGGCTCCTGCGCACCCACACGAGCCCCATGCAGGTCAGGTACATGGAGACGCACGAGCCGCCCTTCAAGGTCGTCGTGCCGGGCAAGGTGTTCCGCAACGAGGCCGTCGACGCGACCCACGAGGCGCAGTTCAACCAGCTCGAGGCGCTCGTCGTCGGCGAGCGCGTCACGATGGCCGACCTGCGCGGCGCGATCGACGAGATGGCGGGCGCCCTCATCGGCGCGGGCACGCGCACGCGGCTCCTGCCGACGTACTTCCCCTTCGTAGAGCCCGGCGCCGAGTTCGCGATCTGGTGGACCAACCCACGCACGGGGCAGGAGGAGTGGCTCGAGCTCGGCGGCTGCGGGATGGTGCACCCGAGGGTGTTCGAGGCCGTCGGCTACGAGGGCGTGACCGGCTTCGCGTTCGGCTTCGGCATCGAGCGCCTGGCGATGGTGCCATACGGCGTGCCCGACATCAGGTACTTCTACCAGAGCGACATGCGCGTCCTGCGCCAGTTCAGGGGGCGCCTGTGAACGGCGCCGGTCCGGTGCCCGGGCCCTCCCTGCCCGCCGCGAGCACGGAGGTCGGGCCGTGAGGGTGCCCGTCTCCTGGCTGCAGGAGTTCTTCGACGAGGAGCTGCCCGACGTCGGCAGGCTCACGGACCTGCTCTCCGGCCTCGGCCTCGCGGTCGAGACCGTCCACCGGCTGCCGCCGGCGCCCGAGGGCGTGATCGTCGCGCGCGTCGAGGCGGTCGAGCCGATCCCCGGCACGAACGACCTCAAGAGGGCGGTCGTCACGCACCCCGGCGCCTCCGTCCAGGTCGTGTGCGGCGCGCCGAACGTCGCGCCCGGCCAGCTCGGCGCGCTGGCGCGGCCGGGCGCGCGCCTCCCCGGCGTGCCCGGCGAGGTCGGCACGCGTACGATCCAGGGCGTCGAGAGCGACGGCATGCTCGCCAGCGCCAAGGAGCTCGGCCTCTACGACCACGCTGCGGGCATCGTCACGTTCGGGCCGGACGTGAGGGCAGGCGCGCCGCTGGCCGAGCTGTGGCCGGACGAGACGGTGATCGAGCTCGAGCTGACCCCGAACCGCGCCGACGCGTTCTCGCTCCTCGGCGTCGCCCGCGACCTGGGCGCGAAGCTCGGGTGGCGGGTGAAGCACCCGGCCGCCGGGCTCGACGCCGGCGACCCGGCCGTCGACGACGGCCTGGCCATCGAGGTGCGCGACGAGGCCGCGTGCCCGCGCTTCACCCTGCGCCGCGTCGACGGCGTTAGCGTCGGACCCAGCCCCGTGTGGCTGCAGCGGCGCCTGGCCGCGCTGGGCCTGCGTCCCCGCAACAACGTCGTGGACGTCACGAACTACGTGACCTTCGAGCTGGGGCAGCCGTCGCACGCCTACGACGTGCGCGCCTTGGAGGGCGGCGTGGTCCAGGTGCGGCGGGCTAGCGCAGGGGAGAGCCTCGAGCTGCTGAACGAGGACACCATCGAGCTCCACGCCGAGGACCTCGTCATCGCCACGCCCACCCCGGGGGGCGGCAGCAAGGCGATCGGCCTGGCGGGCGTCATGGGCGGCCGCCAGGACAGCGTCGTGGCCGACACGGGCCAGGTCGCGCTAGAGGTGGCGCTCTTCGACCCCGTCACCGTGCGGCGGGCAGCCAAGCGCCACAAGCTCGTCACCGACGCTCGCACGCGCTTCGAGCGCGGCGTCGACCCGAACCTGCAGCCCCTCGCCTCGGCGCGAGCGGCCCACCTGATCGCGGAGGTCGCCGGCGGGGTCGTCCACGCCGGCCTGAGCGCCACAGGGCGGGACGTCACGCGGCCGGCGGTGGCGTTCCGGCCCTCGCGCGTTCACTACCTCATGGGCTTCGAAGTGCCCCCGGATACCCAGCGGGCGTATCTCGAGCGTCTCGGCTGCGCCGTCGACCCGGGCGGCGCAACGGAGGAGGCCGGCGGCGAGGTCTGGCGCGTGACGCCGCCGAGCTGGCGCTACGACATCGGCCTCGAGGAGGACGTGATCGAGGAGGTCGCGCGCCTCCACGGCTACGAGCACATCGGGTCCACGGTCCCGCCGATGCGGTTCGTGCCCCCCGCCACCGACCCCACCCACCGCGGCCTGAAGCAGCGCCTCGCCGCCCTCGGGTTCCAGGAGACGATCACGTACGTCTTCACCGGGGACGCCGAGCTGGCCCGGTCGCGCTCGCCCGAGGCCGTCGTGCGCCTCGAGGACCCGCAGGGAGTCGACCGCGCCGCCCTGCGCACGTCCCTGCTGCCCGGCCTGCTCGGCGCCGCCGCGGCGAACCGCGCCGAGCCCGCGCTGGCGTTCTTCGAGGTCGGGCGCGTGTTCCTCGCCGCCGAGGAGGAGAGGCTCGGCCTGCTGGCTCGCGGGCCGGCGCTGCAGGGCGTCTGGCGCGAGGACGTGCCGGGCGACTTCTACGCCTTCAAGGGCCGCCTCGAGGCGCTGGCTGCCCTCGCCGGCGCGGGGTTGGAGCTCAGGCCGGCCGCCCACCCTCAGCTCCACCCCGGCGTGGCCGCGGAGGTCGTGTGGGAGGGCGAGGCGATCGGGCACGCCGGCCGCCTTCACCCCGAGGTCGAGGCGGCGTACGAGCTGCCCGCCACGTTCGTAGCCGAGCTGGCGCTGCCGCTGGCCGAGCGGCGGGTGGGCTACGAGGACTTCAGCCGGCAGCCCTACGCCGAGCGTGACCTCGCCGTGATCGCGCCGCGCGACGTGACCTACGCCAGCCTCCGCGACCTGTGCGCGGCGGCCGCCGGGCCGCTCCTCGAGTCGTTGGCGCCCTTCGACGTCTACGCCGGCGCCCAGCTGCCGGGCGGCATGCGCAGCGTCGCGCTGCGTTTCCGCTTCAGGCACGCGTCCCGCGCGCTCACCGACGCCGAGGTGGACGCGGCTATGGAGAAGGTCATAAGGGCCGTCAGAGACGCCGGTTACGCTATCCGGGCGTGATCACCTGGGTAGACGTACTCCTCGCGCTGGTCGTGGCGGTCTTCACGGCGGCCGGAGCGCATCGCAAGCTGACGGGCCTGTTCGTCGGCGTGGGCGGCGCGCTCGCGCTCAAGCCGCTGCTGGGACTGGGCGAGTCGAACCCGTGGACGGTCGTCGGCGTGGCCCTCGCGGTGGGCGTCGTCCTCGGCCTCCTCGGCCGGCGCCTCTACGACCCCGGCCGCGGGCCGGGCTGGCCCTACCAGGTGCTGGGCGGCATCGGCGGCGCCGTGATGGGCGTCGCGATGGTCGTGGCCCTCATCACCAGCCTGCCGCTGCAGCAGACGGCGCGGGGCATCCACTACCCGCCGATCAGCCCCGACACCGAGCTGAACCGCACGCTGCAGCGGAGCCCCCTCGTGCTGACGGGCAGGACCATCCTGTTCTACCCGCTGCTCGCCGACGCCGAGCTCGCCCAGCTCAGCCCCGCGCAGCACCGCGTCTACGCCGGGCTCCACGACCTCTTCGTGCTCGGCGAGCCGTGGCAGCTGCAGTGACGCGCGAGCCACACGGCGGCGGTCTCAGCGCGTAGAACTGTGTCAGACCACCCGCCCGGTGAGCGGGCGCCGAGAGGAGGTCGCGGCCAGGGAGACAGCGTGGGACCACGAGGAAGCGCAAGCCCAGCCGCGGCGCGGCGGCTGGTGACGAGGCGGAGGGCCCCCGGGCCCGAGCCCGCGTACGCGCGGGCGGGAGCCGGGGGATAGCCGGGCGAGAAGCCCGGTGAAAGCGCGAACCCAAGTCTGCGGGCCCCTCCTGAGCCATCACCCCCTCACTCGTGAACGTCCGGGGTAACAGCTTCGCGGCGCACCCTGCGCCTCGCCGAGGTCGTGGGCCTGGCCGGCCCCGCCGCGGCCCCGTCGCCCATCCAACGTCGACCACTACAGTCAGGAAGGACGTTCCCATGTGCGGAATCGTCGGCTACGTCGGGGCCAGGCAGGCCGCCGACGTGATCCTCGACGGGCTCAGCCGCCTCGAGTACCGGGGGTACGACTCGGCGGGCCTCGTCGCGCTCGACGCCGGTCCCGGGGGTCGCAGCCTCGCGGCGGTGAAGCGCGCCGGCAAGCTGCAGGTCCTCAAGGACGCGGTGTCGCAACGCTTGCCGGCCGGGGGCATCGGCCTGGGCCACACCCGCTGGGCCACCCACGGCCGGCCGAACGACGTCAACGCGCACCCGCACCTCTCCGAGGACGGGCGCCTGGCCGTGATCCACAACGGCATCATCGAGAACTACGTCGCCCTGAAGCGCGACCTGGCCGCCAGGGGACACGTCTTCGCCTCGGACACCGACACCGAGGTGCTGGTGCACCTGATCGAGGAGCGCTACGCCGTGGCCGGCGGCGACCTCGCCGCCGCCGTCCGCTCCGCCCTGGCCGCGGTCGAGGGCGCCTACGCCCTGGTCGTGACCCACGTCGACCACGACCTGCTCGTCGCGGCCCGCAACACCAGCCCGCTCGTCATCGGGCTCGGCAGCGGGGAGACCTACCTCGCCAGCGACGTTCCGGCGCTGCTGCCGTACACGCGCGAGGTCATCTACCTCCTCGACGGCGACGTCGCGGTCCTGTCCGCGGGCGGGGTCGAGATCACCGACCTCGCCGGAGACAGGGTCGAGCGCGAGGCCACGACCGTCGAGTGGGACGCCGAGGCCGCCGAGAAGGCCGGCTTCCCGCACTACATGCTCAAGGAGATCTACGAGCAGCCGACCGTCCTCCAGAACACGCTCTTCGGGCGGTTCACCGGCGACGGCCTCGGCGCAGACCTCGGCCTCGGCCTCGACCCGCAGGCCATCGACCAGGTCGTGATCACGGCGGCGGGCACCGCGTCGTACGCGGGCATGGTCGGCCAGGCGCTTGTCGAGCGCCTGGCGCGCCTGCCGGCGGCTACGGTGGTCGCCAGCGAGTTCCGCTACGCCGAGCCGGTCGTGAGCCCGCGCACGCTGTGCGTGGCCGTGTCGCAGTCGGGAGAGACGATCGACACGCTCGAGGCGCTGCGCGAGGCGAAGCGCCGCGGCGCCCGGACGCTAGCAGTCCTCAACGTCAAGGGCTCCTCGCTGTCGCGCGAGGTCGACGACGTGCTCTACGTCCACGCCGGGCCCGAGATCGGCGTGGCCAGCACCAAGGCGTACACGGCGATGGTCGCGGCCTTCTCGTTGCTGGCCCTGTGGCTCGGCCGCGCGCGCGGCACCGTCCCCGACGACCAGGCGCGCGAGCTGGTGCTGGGCCTGCGCGAGCTGCCCAAGCTCGTGGAGCGAGCGCTGGGGACGCGGGAGGAGGTCGCGCGCATCGCCGAGGGCATGCTCCACGCCCGCAGCGCCCTCTACCTGGGGCGTGGCGTGAACGTCCCGACCGCGCTCGAGGGCGCGCTGAAGCTCAAGGAGATCAGCTACGTCCACGCCGAGGCCTACCCGACGGGCGAGATGAAGCACGGGCCGATCGCGCTCATCGACGAGCACCTGCCCGTCGTGGCCATCGCGACGGCGTCGGCGCTGTACGACAAGACGGTCTCGAACCTGCAGGAGGTCAAGGCCCGCGACGGCAGGCTGATCGTCGTCGCCAGCGAGGGCGACGAGAAGGTGAGGGAGCACGCCGACGAGGTCGTCTACGTGCCGCGGACGCACGAGCTCCTCTCGCCGGTCGTGAACGTCGTGCCGCTGCAGCTACTGGCCTACGAGGTCGCGCACCGTCTGGGCCGCGACGTCGACCAGCCGCGCAACCTGGCCAAGAGCGTGACCGTGGAGTGAGCCGGCCGCGAGCAGGCAGGCTGGATGGCGCCCCGCCACGGCGGCGGGGCGCCCCACGCTCGCCCGGCACCCGGTTCGCGGCGCCAGCGGCCGCACGGTGCACGCCTCACCGCCACCCGCGGCAGGGCGGCCGTAGTCTTCGCACGGGAGGTCCGGAAGCGGTGCCCATACAGTCGGAGGTCGAACGGAAGCAGTCCGAGCTGATCAGGCGTCTCGTCGACGTCGAGGACCTCGTCGTGCTCGACGAGCTCGTGCGCGTGCTCGACTCCGTCGAGGGCCCGAGCGCGCTGCGGCGCCTCGACGACGCCGAGATCGAAGCCGTGCTGAGACAGCTCCTCGAGGAGTGAGCTAGAAAGCGCCCTGCGAGCGCAGGACCCACCAGACGGCCGCGCCGATGGCCGCCCACAGCAACCACTTCACCGCGCCGCCGAAGCGCTTGCCGCTCACCCGCGAGAGGCTCTCCCGCGCCTCGGCGGCGTCCTGTCTCTGCGCGAGGCGCTGAGCGCGGCGGAGGTGCTTCACGCTCTTGCCCACCTGGCCCTTGCGCCGGTACGCGACGCCGAGGTTGTGGTGGGCGTTGGGGAACTCCTCGTTCACGGCCAGGGCCTGCTCGTAGAGCTCGATGGCCGCGTCGACCTCGCCGCGCTCGAGCGCGAGGTTGCCGAGGTTCGTCAGCGCGCGGTAGTGCTTGGGGTCGACGGCCAGGGCGCCCTCGAAGTGCGGCCTGGCGGCCTCCTCGTCGCCCAGGTAGACGTGCGCGGTACCGAGGAGCATGCTCACCTCGGCGCCGAACCAGCTCCCGCCGAGGCCGGACAGGCCGGTGAGGACCTCCTCCGGCTCGCGCCTGTCGAGCGCCTTGCCCGCGGCCGCTAGCGCCTCGAGGTCCGACTGCAGGTCGTGCCACGGGGCCAGCGGCGGCTTGTGCTCGAGGCGGGCGAGACGTGCGATCGCGCGCGCGTAGCGACGGTCGCGAAGCAGGTCCTCGACGTCGGCGAGCGCCGTCAGGGCCGACCTGACCTCGTCGTCGACGGCGTCGTCGACGCGTCCTCCCGCCGCGAGCGTCGCGGCGAGGTAGGCGCTCTTGGCCGCTCCGAACCGTCTCAGCCCCAGCAGCTCGCGCCAATCGGGCACCGGCTGCTGCCCCGCGGACCCGGCGTCGGCGGCCCGGGGCGTTCCCAGACGGGCGCCATCGTCGGTCATGAGCGTGACGGTATCACGCTCATGGACGCCGCCTCATACAGCGCGGCGTAGCGGCGAGCCGACGCCTCCCACGAGTGGTCCTGCCTCATCGCCGCCTGCTGCATCGCCCGCCAGCGGTCGGTGCCGGGTCCCACGGCCCAGGCCTCGGCCGCGGCCCACGCCACGCCGTCGGCGGTGGCGTGCTCGAAGACGAAGCCGGTGCGGAGGTGCTCGACGGTGTCGCGGAGGCCGCCGGTGGAGCGCACGATCGGCAGCGTCCCGTACCGCATCGCGATCATCTGGCTGAGGCCGCACGGCTCGAAGCGGCTCGGCATCGCCAGGGCGTCGGAGCCGGCGTAGACGAGCCGCGAGAGGGGTTCGTCGAAGCCGATCGTCACGCCGACCCGGCCGGGCGCGTCGGCGGCGAGCGCCAGGGCCGCCGCCTCGACGTCGCGCTCGCCGGTGCCGAGGACCACGATGCCCCAGCCCATCTCGAGGAGCCGCGGCGCGGCGGCGAGGAGCAGGTCGATGCCCTTCTGCGCCACCAGGCGCGACACGACGCCGATGACGGGCAGGCCGGGCTCCAGCCCGTAGCGCTCGCGCAGCGCGACCTGCGACGCGGCCTTGGCGTTCGGGTGGCGGGCGTCGTAGGGCGCCGGCAGGTGCGGGTCGTTCGCCGGGTCCCACAGCGATACGTCGAGGCCGTTGAGGATCCCCGTGAGCCGGCCCGCCAGGCTCCTGAACGCGCCGTCTAGGCCGTAGCCGTACTCGGGCTGCGTCAGCTCCTGCGCGTAGGTGGGGCTCACCGTCGTGACGCGCGTCGCGAAGCCGGCGCCGGCCTTGAGGGCGTTGAACCGCCCGAAGTGGCTCGCGAACGAGCCGGCCAGGTCGCCGGGCAGTCGCAGCCAGTGCAGCGTCCGCGCCATGTCGGACTCGCCCTGGTACTGCGCGTTGTGCACCGTGAAGACGCTGGGCAGGTGCGCGAACCCCGCGGGCAGGTGCCAGCCCCGCGACAGCACCAGGGGCAGGTGGCCCGTGTGCCAGTCGTTCGCGTGGACCACGTCGGGCTCGAAGCCCAGGCGCGCGGCCACCTGCGGCACCGCGCGCGAGAGCAGGGCGAAGCGCCACGGGTCGTCGTCGTAGCCGTAGAGGCCGTCCCGCGCGAACGCCGGGTGACCGACGAAGGCGAACCGCACGCCCCTGGCCTCCAGAGTCCCGACTCCCACGTCCGACCACCCACCCTGGAACGGCACGGCGACGTCGCCGACCCAGAGCGGGCTCGCCTCGCCGCCGAGGCGCGCGTACCGCGGGGAGACCACGAGGACGTCGTGCCCCAGCGCGGCCAGCGCGGCCGGCAACGCCCCCGCGACGTCGCCCAGACCCCCTGCCTTGCTGTACGGTGCGACCTCGGAGGCGGCGAACAGGACGCGCATGAACAAGAGATTAGGCCGTCGGGACCCATACGGACCGCTGTCCGACGGCTGCGTATACTTCCCCGTGCACTGCGAGGCTGGGACGGACCGCGAGCCGACCGGCCGCGCACTTGGAGGCTTATGAAGCGCAGATGGATGATCGCCGGTCTGGTGGGGCTGATCCTCGCCACCATGGCCGTCTACGCGCAGGTGTCCCGCGACTTCGCCGGTGAGTTCCTCAACACGGCGGCGGGACGGGCGCTGATCCAGTCGTACGGTGCCCTCAAGAGCGGGTACCTCCACGACGTCGACGACGAGACGCTGATCCGCGGCGCGATCAAGGGCATGATCGCCTCGCTCGAGGACCCCTACTCCTCCTACGTCGAGCCCCGTGCCGCCGCGCGCGAGCTCCAGGACCTCTCCGGCTCGTTCGAGGGCATCGGCGCGGTCCTCACCGCCCAGGACCGCAGCACCGGCAAGGGCGTGCAGGTGCTCACCGTCTACGAGGGCGGGCCGGCCGCCCATGCGGGCCTGCAGCGCGGCGACGTCTTCCTCGAGGTCGACGGCGTCGACGTCCGCGACTTCACGAGCTCGGAGGTCGCCGACGTCGTCCGTGGGCCGAAGGGCACGACGGTGAGGCTCACGATGAGCCGGCCAGGGGCGCCCGAGCCGCTGACCTTCGAGATCGTCCGCGACACGATCCAGGTCATCCACGTCAGCAGCACGATGCTGCCGGACGACGTCGGGTACGTCAGCCTCTCGTCGTTCAACAGCCAGCGCCTGCACGAGCAGATGGTCGAGCACGTCGACCGCCTGATCGCGGCCGGCGCGACGTCGCTGATCCTCGACCTGCGCGACAACTCCGGCGGCCTCCTCACGCAGGCGATCGCCGTCGCCGACGAGTTCCTCACCAGCGGCGACATCGTCTTCCAGCGGGCCAGGGGCGTCACGCAGCGGATCGCCTCAGCCGACCCCGCGGGCTACGACCTGCCGCTGGTCGTGCTCGTCAACGAGCAGTCCGCCTCGGCCTCCGAGATCGTCGCCGGCGCCCTCCAGGAGAACGGTCGCGCCCTGATCGTGGGCGAGCAGACGTTCGGCAAGGGCGTGGCGCAGTCTGTCCTCACGCTCTCCGACGGCGGCCAGCTCAGGTACGTCTCGTTCGAGTGGCTGACGCCCAACCGCCAGAGCATCGCCGAGCAGGGCGTGACGCCCGACCTGTTCGCCGAGGACACGCGCTTCCCGAACACGATCTCCGCCAGCGGCCGCGGCCTCAAGCCCGGCCAGACGGTCGAGATCGTCGTCGACGGCGAGGTCGTCGGCACCACCACGGCCGACGAGGACGGCAGCTTCGACGTCCTGGCCCTGGGGCCGCTGCCCGAGGTCAGCCCCGTGCAGGGCGAGGCGATCGTGCACCTCGACACCGACACGGCGCTGCAGATCGCCTACGACGCCGTCGTCGAGCAGCGCGCGAGCGCGATGGCCAACGCCGCCGACTGAACCAGTCCTCCACGGGCACGTGCAGCGGCCCGGGCGCCAGAAGCCCGGGCCGCTGCCTGTCGGTCCGGCCGCGGCCCCGGTCCGCCGCGCCCGCGGCGACAGCGAGGCCGACCGCCCCCGCCTGACGGTTCGCCCACACGGCGCCACGCCCATCGTCACGTAGCCTGGACCGCGTGATCGAGGTCAAGGGGCTCGTCAAGCGCTACGGCCGCTTCACGGCCGTCGACGGGCTGTCGTTCGAGGTCGCGCGCGGGCGCGTGCTCGCGCTGCTGGGTCCCAACGGGGCGGGGAAGTCGACGACGATCCGCGCCGTGACCGGGCAGGTCATGCCATCGGCCGGGACCGTGGTCGTGGGCGGTTTCGACGTCGCCAAGCGCCCGCTGCAGGCGAAGGCCCTGCTCGGGTACGTGCCCGACCGGCCCTACCTCTACCCGAACCTCACCGGCCGCGAGCTGCTGCGCTTCCTGGGACGCCTGCGCAGGGTGGAGGGGGCCGAGGAGCGGGCCCGCCGGCTCCTCGAGGACTTCGAGCTCACGCGCTCCGCGGACGAGCTCGTGCAGACCTACTCCCACGGCATGCGCCAGCGCCTGACGTTCTGCGCGGCGCTCCTGCACCGCCCCGCCGCCCTCGTCATCGACGAGCCGATGGTTGGCCTCGACCCGCGCGGCGCCAGGGACGTGCGCGCCCTGATGCGCCGCCACGCCGACGAGGGCGGCGCCGTGCTGCTCACGACGCACTCCCTGGCCGTCGCCGAGGCCGTCGCCGACGAGATCGTGCTGATGAGCCGCGGCCGCGCCGTCGCCCGCGGCACGCTGCAAGAGCTGAGGCAGCGCGTCGGCGACGCCGGGGCGGACCTCGAGGAGATCTTCCTGCGCCTCACCGAGGAGGCCGCCTAGCCCGTGGCCCTGGCCGCCATGCGCCTGCGCGGCGCCGTCAACGGCCTCAGGCGGCGACCCTTCCGCGCCGTCGTCGGGACGGCGCTGCTGGCGCTCGTCTACTGGGGGATGCACGGGCTGACCGTGCGCGGCCTGAGGTTCCTCGCCGGCTACCCGGACATCGGGACGATCGAGGAGGCGGTCGTGCGCCGCAGCCTCGAGGGGCTACTGGCCGTGCTCATGGTCGCCGTGGCGTTCTCGGTCCTAACCGGGGCGATCGGCACCCTCTACGGCTCGGTAGACCTGCCCTTCCTGCTGTCCCAGCCCGTGCCCGCCTACCGCGTGTTCGCCCTGAAGGTCGCCGAGA
>Ga0123332_1004090_pt1 | contig 12969 bp, 12 predicted proteins | sample BioC12SIPDNA_4_FD_89958 | JGI IMG/M metagenome (GOLD analysis project Ga0123332, IMG submission 89958) | Anaerobic biogas reactor microbial communites from Washington, USA - Biogas_R2_A C12 SIP DNA | ecosystem: Engineered > Bioreactor > Anaerobic > Unclassified | place: Washington, USA...
ACCGGTCTCCGCCCTCGCCCAGGAACGCGGCATCGAGGTCCTCACCCCGACCACCCTCAAGGCCGGCACCGAGGACGGCGACGCCCTCCGGGTGCGCCTCACGGAGTTGGCACCCGACGCCATCCCGGTCGTCGCCTACGGCAACCTCATCACCCGGGACCTGCTCGACGTGCCCACCCACGGCTGGGTCAACCTGCACTTCTCCCTGCTGCCCGCGTGGCGCGGCGCCGCCCCGGTGCAGGCCGCGATCCGGGCGGGGGACGACATCACCGGTGCCTCCACCTTCCGCATCGACGAAGGCCTGGACACCGGCCCCGTCCTCGGCACCGTCACCGAGACGATCCGGACCACCGACACTGCCGACGACCTCCTCACGCGCCTGGCCTACTCCGGCGCTGACCTGCTTGCCGCCACCATGGACGGACTCGAGTCCGGGGCGATCGTGCCGCAGCCCCAGACCGGGGAGGCCACCCACGCCGCGAAGATCAGCACCGAGGACGCCCGCATCGACTGGTCCGCCCCGGCTTTCGCCATCGACCGCCACATCCGCGCCCACACCCCGGGCCCCGGGGCCTGGACCATGCTCGGTGAGGACCGTCTCAAGGTCGGACCCGTGCGGGTGCTCGGCGATGACGCAGAGGACCTGCCCGCCGGCCACCTCTCCGTTGGTCGTTCCGAGGTCCATGTCGGCACCGGTGCCGGTACCGTCGCCCTGGGGCAGATCCAGCCCCCGGGCAAGAAGGTGATGAACGCGGCCGACTGGGCCCGCGGCAACGCGGCCCTCCAGGCCGGGGAACAGGTGAACTTCTCATGAGTGGTGGATTCCGGTCACGTACCAGGCGCGGCGACGAGCAGAAGAACAGCCCGCGAGGCGAGAAGCAGAACCAGGCGAGGATGGGCGGACCGGCGCGTCCGTCCCGCCCGCCGCAGAAGAACCGCCAGCCGGAGCGCGCCCGCTCCGTCCCCGGGCTCGATGCCCCGCGGTTGCTCGCCCATGAGGTGCTCGGCAGGGTCCGGCAGGACGCCGCCTACGCCAACCTCATCCTGCCCAAGGCGCTGCGCCAGTGGAAGATCACCGAGCGCGACGCCGCCTTCACCACCGAGATCACCTACGGAACCCTGCGGACCATGGGTGTGCTCGACGCGGTCATCGCCGACTGCTCGAGCCGGCCGTTGGAGCAGATCGCCCCGGAGGTGCTCGACGCGCTCCGACTCGGCGCCTACCAGCTGCTCTACACCCGGGTGGAGCCGCACGCCGCCGTCGACACCACCGTCCGGCTGGTCGAGGCGTCCGGGAACGGGAAGGCCAAGGGGTTCGCCAACGCCATCATGCGCACCATCTCCCGGACGTCCCCCGAGAAGTGGATCGAGAAGCTCACCCCCCGTGGTGAGGTCGCGGCGGCCGCCTTCCGCCACGCCCACCCGACGTGGATCGCGGAGTCCTTCTCCCGGGTCCTCGGGCTGGGCGAACTCGACGCCGCCCTCGACGCCGATTCTGAGCGGCCCACGGTTCATCTCGCGGCTCGGCCCGGCGAGATCTCCGGTGAGGAACTGGCGCTGATGACCGGGGGAGAGGAGGGACCGTACTCGCCCTACGCGGTCCGGCTGGAGTCCGGCGATCCCGGTGACCTCGACCCCGTCCGCGACGGCCTGGCCACGGTGCAGGATGAGGGTTCCCAGCTCATCGCCCGCGCCGTTGTCGAGGCCCCGGTCGAGGGGCCGGACAACGGGCGTTGGCTCGATCTGTGCGCGGGCCCCGGCGGCAAGGCCGCCCTCATGGGGGCACTCGCGCGTATCGACGCCGCCCACGTCGACGCCGTCGAGGTCTCCCCGCACCGCGCGAAGCTGGTCGAGCAGGCCACTCGGGGGCTGCCTGTGACGGTCCACGTCGCCGACGGCCGTGACCCCGGCCTGGAACCCGGTTACGACCGGGTCCTCGTCGACGCGCCCTGCACCGGCCTCGGTGCACTCCGGCGTCGCCCGGAGGCCCGGTGGCGCAAGTCCGAGTCCGACATCGCAGAACTCACTCCGCTGCAGTCCGATCTCCTCGCTTCCGCCCTGCGACTCGTCCGGCCCGGCGGCGTCGTCGTCTACTCCACCTGCTCACCGGATCTCCGTGAGACCCGCGCCATCGTCGACCGGGCTGTCAGCGAGTTGGGGGCCGTCGAGGTCGACGCACACGAGTTCGTCGCCCCCATGGCCGATGTCGGTGATCACCCCAGCGTGCAGATGTGGCCGCACCGCCACGGCACCGACGCCATGTTCTTCGCCATGCTCCGCCGGCCCCTGGACAGGTAGCCTCGCGGCCATGGGAATGTTCGCCGACTACTGGGCCGTGTCCGAGGACGAGCTGGGCCGGGTGACCGGTGGCGGGGACGCGGCCGCTGAGGTCATCGCCGCACTCATGGAGACCGCCGACGATGACCCCGACCGGATCAGCGCTGACCTGGACAAGGACTGTGACGTCCTCGACATCGTCCTTATCGGTGCCCCGCCGGTGGGCAGGCCACGAACGTCGGTGGATGACGCCGTTATGGGTACCGCCGAGGTCCCCGGTGGATTCGACGGTGGATACCTGGCCACCAGTGATCCCGCCGCGACGAAGGCCATCGCCGCCCGGCTGGCCACGGTGGATCTCGCCGAACGGCTCCGCGCCTACGACGACGAGGCCATGGGCCGCGACGACGTCTACGCACCCGACGATCCGGCCGACCGGGGCACAATGGAGGAGGTCCTCACCGGGCACCTGGCCACCCTGCGGGAGTTCTACCGTCGGGCCGCCTAGGCGGACCGGGGCGTCGTGGTCTTCATCATCTGATCCCGACGCCTACCGGCCCGTGAAACGTGGCGCCCGCTTCCCGGAGCGGGCGGCCCGGGACTCCTGTGCGTCCGCGGAGTGCCAGGCGGCCTGGGCCGCCTGCCACCGGGTGGCACCGTCGTAGGGACGGTGCGAGGAGTGGGCGAACTCGTACTTGAGGTGGCGCAGCGTCAACGGTGCCTTGGCGGCGACCAGGTTCGCCAGTTCCAACGCGGCGTCGAATCCGCCGGTCCGCACCGCGAACCCGGACCGTTCGGCATCCGCGGCCGACAGCTCCGCGCCGGTGAAGAGCATCTGGCGGGCGACGGAGCCGCCGACGAGATGTTCCAGGGTCCGGATGGTCACCTCGTCGAGGGCGATGGCGACATCGACGATGGGGACCCGGAACGTGGCGGTATCGTCGACGACACGGAGGTCGCAGGCCATGGCCAGCTGGGTGCCGGCGCCGATGGCGGGGCCGTTGACCCACGCGATCACCGGGATTGGCAGGGTCTGGAGGGTGCCGAGCATGTGCAGCAGGGTCTCGTAGAAGCCGTCGGCGTAGACGTCACCGGACAGGTCGGCGCCGGCGGAGAAGACGGTGCCGTCGCCGTGGAGGAGGACCACCCGGGCGCCGTCGTCGACCGCCGCCACCATGGCCTGTTCGATCGCCTCACACATGGGGATGTTGAGGCAGTTGCGTTTGGGGTGGTTGTTGAGCAGGATCTCCCGGATGCGGCCGTCGGTGTGGTCGGTGGTGAGGACGAGTGGGGTGTCCCTGTGCTGATCGGTGGCCACGGGCGGGTCCTTCCTCCGAAACTGGTATCGCTGACCTATCCATCTTGCCTCACCCGGCACTAGTGTGGACACCATGACTGCAGCTGTTCGACCCCGGCCCGTCTCACTCGCGGTACTCCTGGTGCTCGGACTGTTCCTCATGCTCGGGCTCAGTGCCTGTGCGACCGACAGTGCGCGCGACAGCTCCTCCAGTACTGCGGGGGACCAGGGGTCCCGCGGCTCGGCGGCGACCTACGGGGAGGCGGAGGTGGCCCAGGAGTCGGCTGATGCGGGAGCCGCCGGGGACACGGTGACGTCCTCCGCTGACGTCATCACCACGGGGTCCGCCACGGTCCGCACCGATGATCCGGCCACCGCGGCGGGGGACTTCGCCACCCGGGTCTCGGAGCAGGGTGGCCGGGTCGCCGAGACGGAGACCAGCACGCGGAACGACCGGCCGGAGGCGACCGTCACGGCCCGCGTGCCGTCCGGGGACTACCGGTCCACGATCGACGGCCTGGCGGATCAGGGGGAGGTCATAGCCCAGTCGACCCAGTCCACGGATGTCGGCCAGGAGAAGGTCGACCTCGAGGCGAGGCAGCGGGCGCTGCAGACCTCGATCGACCGGCTCACCGAGCTCATGGACGGGGCGGAGTCGGTGGAGGATCTGCTGGCGGCCGAGGACACCCTCACCCGGCGACAGGCCGAGCTCGACGGACTGACCGCCCAGCTGGACTACCTCACCGACCAGGTGGCGTTCTCCACCCTGACCGTCACCTTCACCACCGACGAGGCCGGGTATCAGTCGCCGGGCGTGCTGGAGCGGGCGTGGGACGCGTTCGTCAATTCCATGGAAGCGGTGGTGATCGTGTTCATGGGGATGCTGCCGTGGCTGGTGATCCTCGCGATCATCGCCGCGGTCGTCGTGGCGGTCCTCCGACGACGACGGAAGCGGCGGGCCGGGAAATAGCACCGCGTAGACTCGGGCGCATGGCTACCCCGATCATCGCTCCCAGTATTCTCGCGGCCGATTTCTCCCGTCTCGGCGAGGAGGTCCGCGCCGTCCACAACGCCGACTGGATCCACGTCGACATCATGGACGGGCATTTCGTCCCCAATCTGTCGTTCGGCCCGGACATCACCAGGACGGTGGACAAGGTCACGGACCAGCACCTTGACGTGCACCTGATGATCGAGAACCCGGAGAAGTGGGTCGACGCCTACATCGACGCCGGGGCCGACTGCGTCATCTTCCACGTCGAGGCCACCGAGGATCACGTGGCGCTGGCGAAGCACCTGCGGGACAAGGGCGTCAAGGCCGGGTTCTCCCTCAAGCCGGGTACCCCGATCGAGCCGTACCTGGCTGACCTCGAGCACTTCGACCTCGTGCTGGTCATGAGCGTCGAGCCCGGTTTCGGCGGGCAGTCCTTCATGCCGGACCAGCTGGCCAAGGTCCGCGCTCTGCGGGAGGCGATCGACGCCAACTCCCTCGACACCCTCATCGAGATTGACGGCGGCATCTCCGAGAAGACGATCGAGCAGGCCGCCGAGGCGGGCTGTGACGCCTACGTCGCCGGTTCGGCCGTCTACGGCAAGGACGATCCGGCGGCGGCCGTCGACGAGCTGCGTCGCTTGGCCACCCGGTGACATGACCGCCACCATCGAGGATGCGCTCGCCGCGGCGCTGGCCGCGGGGGCGGAGGTCCGGGGGTCGACCAGCCCCAACCCGCCGGTGGGGGCGGCGATCCTGTCGGCCGACGGGGAGATCGTCGGTGTCGGCGGCACCCAGCCGGCCGGTGGCCCGCACGCGGAGGTGATGGCGCTGCGCCGGGCGGGGGAGCGGGCGCGGGGAGGGACGGCCGTCGTCACGCTGGAGCCCTGCAACCACTCCGGCCGCACGGGCCCCTGCGCGCAGGCGCTTGTCGACGCCGCCGTGGACACCGTCTGCTACCTCCATCCGGACCCCAACGAACAGGCCGCGGGAGGTGCGGAGCACCTCCGGGCCCACGGGATCACCGTGCGTCGCCTCGATGCGCAGGCCCCGGACCTGCTGCCCTGGCTCACCGCTACCCGGTCGGGGCGACCCCATGTGACCCTGAAGTTCGCCCAGACCCTTGACGGGCACACCGCCGCCCCGGACGGCACGAGTCAATGGATCACGGGGGAGGCGGCGCGCCGGCACGTGCATGAGGACCGGCGGCGTCGAGACGCGATCATCGTCGGCACCGGCACCGCCCTGGCCGATGATCCCTCGCTCACCGCCCGCCTGGCGGACGGCGCTCTGCACGACCGGCAGCCGCGACGGGTGGTCATCGGCACCCGCGACCTCGCGGGATCGGCGACCAACCTCCACCGCCTCGGATTCGAGCAGTACCCGGACATCCCGGGCGCGCTCGAGGCCCTGTGGGAATCCGGAGCCCGCGACATCCTCGTCGAGGGCGGGGCGACCCTCGCCTCCGGCATGCTCGAGGCAGGCGTCGTCGATGCCGTCCAGGCCTACGTCGCCCCCACCCTGCTCGGCGGCGGGGCGGGGGTGCTCGCCCGCGCTGTCGCGGGAACACTCGCCGACGCCGCCGTGTTTGACCTGGCAGACGTCACCCGCCTCGGCGGGGACGTCCTGCTCACCCTGACCCGAAAGGACTGACCGGATGTTCACTGGACTCGTCGAGGAGATCGGCACCGTCACCGCCCTGGAGCCGCAGGGGGATGCCCTGCGCCTGACCATCGACGCGCAGACGGTGCTCTCCGACGCAGCCCTCGGTGACTCCATCGCCGTCAACGGTGTGTGTCTGACCGTGGCCACCCTCGGGCCCGGATCCTTCACCGCCGACGTCATGCAGGAGTCCCTCGACCGCACCGGCCTCGGCGGCCTGCAGGAGGGTTCCGCAGTGAACCTGGAGCGTGCCATGGCGGTGGGCGACCGCCTGGGCGGGCACATCATGCAGGGGCACGTCGACGGCACCGCGCAGCTGCTGACCCGCACCTCCTCGGAGCACTGGGACGTCCTCCGCTTCAGCCTGCCCACCGGCCTCGCCCGCTACGTCGTGGAGAAGGGATCCATCGCGGTCAACGGCACATCCCTGACGGTCTCGGCGGTGGGGGAGGACTGGTTCGAGGTCTCGCTCATCCCCACCACCCTCGCCGAGACCACCCACGGACAGCTGGCCACCGGCGACGTGGTCAACCTCGAAGTGGATGTCCTGGCCAAGTACGTGGAGAAGATGCTCGCCGGGCAGGGCACTGACGATCGCCCCCGCGGCGAGGGCTAAGGTTGTCAGGCGTGAGTGACGATTCCCAGGACCCCAACGGCACCCTCCGGCTCGACCCCGTGGAGCAGGCCATCGCCGACATCGCGGCGGGCAAGGCCGTCGTGGTCGTCGACGACGAGGACCGCGAGAACGAGGGCGACCTCATCTTCGCCGCCGAACTGGCCACCCCGGAGCTGGTGGCCTTCATGGTCCGCTACAGCTCCGGTTACATCTGCGTCCCCCTGACCGACGAGGACTGCAACCGCCTCGACCTGCCGCCCATGGTGGCGCAAAACGAGGACGCCCGGCACACCGCCTACACCGTCACCGTCGATGCCGCCACCGGCACCACCGGCATCTCCGCGACCTCCCGCTGCGAGACCATCCAGCGGCTCGCCGACCCGACCACCACCCGCCGCGACTTCACCCGCCCGGGCCACATCGTCCCGCTGCGTGCCGTCGACGGTGGCGTCCTCGCCCGGGACGGCCACACCGAGGCCTCCGTCGACCTCGCCCGCCTCGCCGGGCTGCGGCCGGCCGGCGTGCTGTGCGAGATCGTCTCCGAGGACGACCCCACCGACATGGCCCGCGGCCCGGAACTGCGTCGTTTCGCCGACACCCACGGGTTGACGATGATCTCCATCGAGCAGCTCATCAGCTACCGTCGCCGCACCGAATCCCAGGTGGACCGGGTCGTGGAGACCCGCCTGCCCACCGAGTTCGGCGAGTTCACCGTCTACGGTTACCTCCACGCCATCGACGGCACCGAGTTCGTGGCGCTGGTCGCCGGCGACATCACCGGCGACGGGGACGTGCTCGTCCGCGTCCACTCCGAGTGCCTCACCGGCGACGTCTTCGGTTCCCGCCGCTGCGACTGCGGACCCCAGCTCCATGAATCCATGCGCATGGTCCAGGAGGCCGGCCGGGGCGTGATCATCTACCTCCGGGGCCACGAGGGTCGCGGCATCGGTCTGATGTCCAAACTCAAGGCCTACCAGCTCCAGGACCTGGGGTTGGACACCGTCGACGCCAACCTCGAGCAGGGCCTGCCGGCCGATGCCCGGGAGTACTCCGCCGCCGGTCAGATCCTCCGCGACCTCGGCGTGCGTTCCCTGTCCCTGCTGACCAACAACCCGACCAAGTGCGAGGCGCTCGGCGGCTACGGTGTGGAGATCAGCGGCCGCACCTCCGTGCCGGTCGAACCCAACGAGGACAACATCCGTTACCTGCGGACCAAGCGCGACCGGATGGGCCACGACCTGCCCGTCGTCGACGACTGGGACCGCACACACCAGGAAGGAACTTCCCATGAGTAAGGAGGGACTGCCGCAGGTTGCCCCGCTCGACGCGACCGGACTACGGGTCGCCGTGGTCACCGCCCGGTGGAACACCGAGATCTGCGAGCAGATGCGCGCCCGCGCCGTGGCGGCCGCCGAGGAGGCCGGTGTCGCCGACATCACCCAGGCCCACGTCATGGGTGCCCTCGAGCTGCCCGTCGTGGTCCAGGAGCTCGCCCGTACCCACGACGCCGTCGTGGCCCTGGGGTGCGTCATCCGCGGTGGTACCCCGCACTTCGACTACGTCTGCGACTCCGTCACCGACGGGCTGACCCGCATCGCCCTCGACGAGTCCACCCCGATCGGCAACGGGGTACTGACCACCAACGACCAGCAGCAGGCCGTCGACCGGGCGGGCTTCCCCGACTCGGTCGAGGACAAGGGCGCGGAGGCCATGACCGCCGCCCTCGACGCCGCCCTGACCCTGCGCACCCTCCGCAGCGGCCGGACCGACAGGGGAGACCAGTGACCGAGAGCACCCGCAAGCCGCTGACCGACGAGGAACTCGCCTTCTACAACGCCCTCGACCCGCACGCCGTGACCACCGACAAGCCCTGGGAGCTGGAGATCAGCTCGAAGCGGCTGCGCCTGCTCGCCTGGGTCGCGGTGATCGTCGTCATGGCGGTGCACATCTTCATGGGCGCGGTCGTCGATGTCGAGTTCACCGGCGCGACCGTCACCGGCATCGACATCTTCGCCTTCCCCCTGGTCGGCGTCATCATCTCCGTCCTGGCCTACCTCGCCTTCACCCGTCCCCGGGTCCGGGCCAACGAGGACGGCGTGGAGATCCGCAACATCGTGGGCACCCGCTTCTACCCGTGGACCGTGATCTACGGCCTGTCCTTCCCGAAGGGCTCGCGCATGGCCCGCCTGGAGCTGCCGGAGTTCGAGTACGTGCCCATGTGGGCCATCCAGGCCGGTGACGGCCGGGACGCCATCACCGCGGTCGATGACTTCCGGGCCCTCGAGGCCAAGTACATGCCGCAGGACTGAGCGCATGGCCGACCCCATCAGCTACCGCCCGGCCGCCGGATCCATCCCGACGGAACCGGGTGTGTACAAGTTCCGGGACGACAACCGCCGGGTGGTCTACGTGGGCAAGGCCAAGAACCTCCGTGCCCGGCTGTCCAACTATTTCCAGGACGTCACGGCGCTGCACCCGCGGACCCGCCAGATGGTGTTCACCGCCTCCTCGGTGGAGTGGACGGTGGTGGCCAGTGAGGTCGAGGCGCTCCAGCTCGAGTACACGTGGATCAAGAAGTTCGATCCGCGGTTCAACGTCAAGTACCGCGACGACAAGACCTACCCCATGCTGGCCGTGTCCACCGGTGAGGACATTCCGCGGGCCTTCTTCTACCGTGGCCCACGCCGTCGCGGGGTGCGCTACTTCGGTCCGTACTCCCACGCCTGGGCGGTCCGGGAGACCCTCGACCTGCTGCTGCGCGTGTTCCCGGTGCGCACCTGCTCGAAGGGCGTGTACAACCGGCACGAGAAGCTGGGCCGTCCGTGTCTGCTCGGCTACATCGACAAGTGTTCCGCCCCGTGCGTCGGCCGGGTGAGCCCGGTGGAGCACCGGGAGATCGTCGACGGTTTTCTGTCCTTTATGTCCGGTCACACCACGCAGGTGGAACGCCAGCTGACCCGGGAGATGGAACAGGCCGCCGAGGAGCTGGAGTTCGAGCGGGCGGCGCGCCTGCGCGATGATCTCGGAGCCATCCACAAGGTCATGGAGCGGCAGGCCGTGGTCCTCGGTGACGGAACCGATGCCGATCTCGTCGCCTTCCACACCGACGAGCTCGAGGCCGCAGTCCAGATCTTCCATGTCCGTGGTGGGCGCATCCGCGGCCAGCGCGGTTGGGTGGTGGAGAAGGCCGGTGACCAGGCCAGCGACCACACCTCGCGGGACGGGGAACCGGATCCGGCGCTGCCGATGCTGCTGCAGAACTTTCTCGTGCAGTTCTACGGCGACGCGGTGGAACGCGCCCGTGCCGAGGACCGGGACGAACAGGACCGGGTGCGGCGTCGGGGCGTCGACCAGCTCTCGCACCGCCCGCCCAAGCCGGGGGATGTCGTGCCCCGGGAGATCCTGGTGCAGGTGATGCCGGATGAGGCTGATGAGGTCACCGAGGTGCTTGCGGAGATGCGCGGCGCCGGCGTCGACCTGCGCGTGCCGCAGCGCGGCGACAAACGGGCCCTCATGGAGACCGTCGAACGCAACGCGAAAGACGCCCTGCGGCAGCACAAGCTCAAGCGCGTCGGCGACCTCACCGCGCGTTCCGCCGCCCTGCAGGACATTCAGGAGGCCCTGGGGCTTGACGACGCCCCCCTGCGCATCGAGTGCACCGACATCTCCCACATCCAGGGCACCGACGTCGTCGCCTCCCTCGTCGTGTTCGAGGACGGCCTGCCACGCAAAGCCGACTACCGCCGCTACCGGGTCAAGGAGGCCGCCGGCGACGGCCGCTCCGACGACGTGGCCAGCATCGCCGAGATCACCCGCCGCCGATTCCTGCGTCACAACCAGGACAAGCTCGCCGTCCCCGACGAGACGGAGTTTCCCGACGAGCAGGTCGAGGAGATGAGCACCGACCACCGGCGCTTCGCCTACCCGCCGAACCTCTTCATTGTCGACGGCGGCCTGCCCCAGGTCAACGCCGCCCAGAAGGTGTTCGACGAGCTCGGCATCGTCGACGTCACCCTCGTCGGTCTGGCGAAACGCCTCGAGGAGATCTGGGTGCCGGGTGAGGAGGACCCCGTCATCCTCCCGCGCAACTCCCAGGGGCTGTTCCTGCTCCAGCAGATCCGCGACGAGGCGCACCGTTTCGCCATCACCTACCACCGCCAGCAGCGGTCGAAGCGGATGCGGGTCTCCGAACTCGACGCCATCCCGGGCCTCGGCGCGACGCGGCGGACCGAGCTGGTCAAGCACTTCGGTTCCGTGAAGAAGCTCAGACAGGCCAGCGTCGAGGAAATCGCCGAGGTCAGAGGATTCGGCCCGAAGCTCGCGGCCACCGTGCACAAGGGCCTGCACCCCGATTCCCCCGACGTCTAGGATGGTGGGCATGACCGAGACCGCGCCTCGCTTTTCGACGCCCCCCGTGCTCATCACCGGCATGTCCGGCGGCGGGCTGAGCACCGCCGCCCGCGTGTTCGAGGACAAGGGATTCTTCGTCGCCCACAACCTGCCGCCGCAGCTCATAGGCGACTACCTGGAACTGTGCTCCGCCGAGGAGTCACCGGTGGACAAGGTCGCCTTCGTCACCGATGTCCGCAGCCGGAAGTTCGAGGGCCGGCTCATGGATACCCTCCGCGACCTGGAGAAGCGCGGCATGCGCCCGGCGGTCCTGTACATGGACGCCCGCGATGACGTGCTTATCCGCCGCTTCGACAGCGTCCGCCGCACCCATCCGCTGCAGGCGGGCGACACCCTGCAGATCGGCATCCAGCGGGAACGGGACATCACCTCGACGCTCAAGCAGAACGCCGACATCGTCATCGACACCTCCAACCTGTCCGTCCACGACCTGCGGCGTGCCATCGAGGCCGCCTTCGGTTCAATGGCCTTCGACCAGCAGCACGTCACCCTGCAGTCCTTCGGGTTCAAGCACGGCGCCCCCCGCGACGCCGACCTCATGATCGACGTCCGTTTCCTGCCCAACCCGTTCTGGATCCCCGAGCTCCGCGGCTTCCGCGGCACGGATCAACCGGTGTCGGACTACGTCCTGTCCCGCGACGGGGCGGAGGACTTCCTGGACAAGTTCGTCGACATGTTCGACGCCATGCTCGACGGCTACCGGCACGAGGGCAAGAACTTCATCAACGTCGCCGTCGGCTGCACCGGCGGGCACCACCGTTCCGTGGCGGTGTCGGAGGAACTCGGCCGGCGCCTCGCCGCCCGCGGAGACCTCGACGTCAACGTCATCCACCGCGACATCAACCGCGACTGACCCCAGGAAAGTCACCATGAAGATCACCTCACTGGGTGGCGGCCACGGTCTGTACCAGACTCTCGTCGGCGCCCGTCTCTGCGAACCCGAGTCCATCACCGCGATCGTCACCGTCGCCGACGACGGCGGCTCCTCCGGCCGCATCCGCCGCGAACTGGGCATCATCCCGCCCGGTGACCTGCGCATGGCACTGGCCGCCCTCGCCGCCGACGACGCCCACGGCACCATGTGGGCCGAGACGCTGCAGCACCGCTTCGGCGGCAACGGGGCCCTGGCCGGCCACGCGGTGGGCAACCTCCTCATCGCCGGACTCACCAGCGTCCTCGGCAGCGAGCAGGCGGCCCTCGACGCCGTCGCCGACCTCACCCGCTCCCACGGCCGGGTCCTGCCGATGTGCAACGAACCGCTGGAGATCGAGGCGGACGTGTCCGGGCTCGACGACGACCCGCGCATCATCCGCCCCGTCCGCGGCCAGGTCGCCGTCGCCACCACCCCCGGCACCGTCCGCCGTGTCCGGCTCATCCCGGACCGCCCCGAGGCCAGCCCCGCCGCCGTCGAGGCGATTCTCGACGCCGACCTGGTCACCATCGGTCCCGGCTCCTGGTTCTCCTCGGTCATCCCGCACCTGCTCGTCCCCGGCATCGTCGACGCCCTCAACCAGACCTCCGCCCTCAAGGCCGTGCTGCTCAACCTCTCCGCCGAGCCGGGGGAGACCCAGGGATTCTCCTCCGAGCGGCACCTCCACATGCTCAGCCAGCACGCGCCGTCGCTGACCATCGACCGCATCCTCGTCGATGTCCACACCATCCCCACCGCCTCGGAACGTGCCTACCTCGACCGCGCCGCCTGCACCCTGGGCGCCA
>Ga0123332_1004091_pt1 | contig 12968 bp, 12 predicted proteins | sample BioC12SIPDNA_4_FD_89958 | JGI IMG/M metagenome (GOLD analysis project Ga0123332, IMG submission 89958) | Anaerobic biogas reactor microbial communites from Washington, USA - Biogas_R2_A C12 SIP DNA | ecosystem: Engineered > Bioreactor > Anaerobic > Unclassified | place: Washington, USA...
AAGGTGCTCGGCCCGGTGTGGATCGGCGACGGAGCCCAGGTGGGCGCGAACGCCGTCGTCGTCAAGGACGTCCCCCCGGGCGCGGTCGCCGTCGGGGTGCCTGCGAGGATCCGCGAGGCGCGGCCCGAGTGGTCCGCGAGCGTCGACGACCCCGCGATCTACATCTAGGTCCCGCGGCTCGCTCGCATCAGCCGCGAGCCACCCCACGAGCCACGGTCCCGGGACGACGACGGATCTGCTCGGGACGCTCGTGGCCCGTGCACGCGCCGGCGAGCGGGCGCGTGCACCGCTCGAACGCCTCCGCCCCCGCTCCACGGCCGGAGATCGCACCGTCTCACGATCCGGACGCTTGAAGGCCTTCGGGCCGTCACTCACGCACGGGGACCGTCCATGATCCGAGACGTACTCGGCAGTACCGTTGCTCCCGGCACGGGTGAACCCTAACTTTTCGGACGTTCACGAAGGCCCCGTCGAGGGCCCCTGACCGGGAGGAGGCAGCGCCATGGCACGGACCGAGCTCCGCATGGCCCTGCCGATGCTGTGCGCGTCCCGCGCGCTCCCCCTCCTCCCGGAGTGTTGTCGCAGCGCGCGCTGACGCCGCCCCCGCCTGCCCGGCCTGAGCGCCGGCGCGTCAGGCAGCCCACGATCCCGCCGCCGCTGCGACGTGGACCCCGAGAGGTCCGTGCGCGCGTGGCCACGACGAACGAGGAACCATGGCCACCACGACCGAGGTGCGCGAGCACCTGAGCACCGCCCAGCCCGTCCGGCTCGAGGCCGTCGGGCGCACCTTCGACACCCCGCAGGGCCCGCGCACCGTGCTGCGCGAGGTCGACCTCGAGATCACGCCGGGCGAGATCGTCGCGATCATCGGCGCCTCGGGCTGCGGCAAGTCGACGCTCCTGCGCCAGGTGATCGGCCTCGACCGCCCCGACGCGGGCTCGATCCTCATCGCCGACGCCCCGACCCACGACATCGACCCGCGCGTCGCGATCGGCTTCCAGGAACCCCGCCTCCTGCCGTGGCGCACGCTCGCCCAGAACGTCGCGCTCGGGCTGCCCCGGGGCACCCCCGACGACGCCGGCCGCGCCCGCGTCGCTGAGCTGCTCGCCCTCGTGGGTCTCGAGGCTTCGGCGGGGCTGCGCCCGCGCCAGGTCTCGGGCGGCATGGCCCAGCGGGCCTCCCTCGCCCGGGCCCTTGCTCGCAACCCTGGGGTGCTGCTCCTCGACGAGCCGTTCGGGGCGCTCGACGCCCTCACGCGCCTCAAGATGCAGGACCTGCTGCTCGAGGTGCACGCGGCCGAGCCCACGACCGTGATCCTCGTGACGCACGACGTCGAGGAGGCGCTCTACCTCGCGGACCGCGTCGTCCTGCTCGGCAACCTCGCGCACGGCGCCGAGCGGTCCGTGCAGTCCGTCACGCGCGTCCCGGGCAGCCGCCCGCGCGACCGCGCCTCGGCCGAGCTCTCCGCGCTGCGCGCCGAGCTCCTCGAAGGGCTCGGCGTCACGACGAACCACACCCCCGCGCCCGACCCCGACGCGCACCACTCGATCTGACCCCCGACCGCACCCACCCAGGAGAAATCATGAAGATCCGCCGCTCGCTGTCCCTCGCCGCCGCGGCCACCGCGGCCGCCCTCGTGCTGAGCGCGTGCGTCGCCGGCGAAGGGTCGCAGACCACCCAGACCGAGGCCCAGGGCGCGGCCGACTCGGGCTGGAGCAAGGACACCCTCAACATCGACTGGGCGACCTACTCGCCCTTGTCGATCATCATCAAGGAGAAGGGCTGGCTCGAGGAGACCCTCGACGGCGTGACCGTGAACTGGTTGCAGTCGGCGGGCTCGAACAAGGCCAACGAGGCCCTGCGTGCGAACGCGGTCGACGTCGGCTCGACCGCGGGCTCGGCCGCGCTGCTCGCCCGCGCGAACGGCTCGCCGATCAAGACGATCGCGCTGTACTCCCAGCCCGAGTGGGCTGCGCTCGTCGCCCCTGCGGGCTCGGACATCACCTCGGTCGAGGACCTGCGCGGCAAGCAGGTCGCTGCGACGAAGGGCACCGACCCGTACTTCTTCCTCCTCCAGGCCCTCCAGGAGCACGGCGTGGGCCTCGACGAGATCACGGTCGAGAACCTCCAGCACGCGGACGGGCGCACGGCCCTCGAGACCGACGCCGTCGACGCGTGGTCGGGCCTCGACCCGATGATGGCGGTCTCCGAGCTCGAGGCGGGCTCGACGCTCTTCTACCGCAACATCGACTTCAACACCTACGGCTTCCTCAACGCGACCGAGGACTTCGTGACGAAGCACCCTGACCTCGCGCAGGTCGTCGTCGACGCCTACGAGAAGGCCCGCCAGTACGCCCTCGAGAACCTCGACGAGACGGCCGAGCTCCTTGCCGAGGCCTCGGGCGTGTCGATCGAGGTCGCCGAGAAGGTCATCAAGGAGCGCACGAATCTCGACCTCGCGCTCGTCCCGGGCGACAAGCAGATCGCGGTGCTCGAGGTCGTCGGGCCGATCTTCGTCGAGTCCGGCGACGTCGCGAGCCAGTCGGACATCGACACCGCGCTCGACGAGCTGCTCGACCCGAGCTTCGCCGAGAAGGCCGACCCCTCGACGATCGCCGAGTGAGGTCCGCGCCGGGCGGGAGCGAGCACCTCCCGCCCGGCGCACCGCACGCCCGCCACAGCACCGACACGCACCACGAGCGAGGGACACCATGAGCGAGATCGCTACCGGCACCGGGACAGGACCCGTGACCGACGCCCAGGGTCGACCCCTCGTCGGCCTCAACCACCTCACACCCGCCCACGGTGACCGCCGCACCGCGGGCGACGGACCCGTCCGGACGGACGGGGGCCCGCGCGCGATCAGCGACGGCACTGCGGGCACCGCGGACGGCTGGGCCCCCGAGCCCGACAGTGCCTCCCCGAGGGGGCACGGCCGACGCCGTCGCTCGCGCCTGGCGCGGGCGGCGCTCGTCGCGCTCGGCGTCGTCGTCCCGCTCGCGATCGTCGTCGTGTGGCACCTCGTGACCACGGGCGGGCTCGTGCCGGCGCACCAGCTGCCCTCGCCGGGCTCGGTCGTCGACGCGGGGGTCGACCTGTGGCAGCGCGGGCAGTTTCAGGTGCACGTCGCGATCTCGGCACAGCGCGTCCTCGCGGGCTTCGCGATCGGGTCGCTCCTCGGCCTCGCGCTCGGCTCGCTCGTGGGGCTCTCGCGCTGGTTCGCCGCAGCCTTCGCCCCGACGATCGGCGCGATCCGCGCTGTCCCCTCGCTCGCGTGGGTCCCACTGCTCATCCTGTGGATCGGCATCAACGAGGACTCGAAGGTCACGCTCGTGACGATCGGCGCGTTCTTCCCCGTCTTCACCACGGTCGCCGGTGCACTGCGCCACGTCGACCCGCACCTCGTCGAGGCCGGCCGAGCGTTCGGCCTGCGGGGCCTGCAGCTCTTGCGCACGGTCCAGCTGCCCGCGGTCGTGCCGACCGTCGTGTCGGGACTGCGCCTCGCCCTGGCACAGGCGTGGCTGTTCGTCGTCGCGGCCGAGCTCATCGCGTCCTCGATGGGCCTGGGCTTCCTCATCATCGACTCGGCGAACAACGGTCGCGTCGACCGCATGCTCCTCGCGATCGTGTCCTTCGCGATCCTCGGCAAGCTCACCGACTCCCTCATCGGGCTCGGGGAGAAGCACCTGCTCAAGCGATGGACCTGACCTGCTCCCCCGCCGCCGCGCGCACTAGCGTCACGGCGAGCCCCACGCCCCACCCGCGGCCCCAGGAGGCCCCTCAGCCATGACCGACCGCACCTTCGGCTTCCGCACCCGCGCGCTGCACGCGGGCGGCATCCCCGACTCGGCGACGGGCGCACGCGCCGTCCCGATCTACCAGACGACGTCGTTCGTCTTCGAGGACACCGCCGACGCCGCAAACCTGTTCGCGCTGCAGAAGTACGGCAACATCTACTCGCGCATCGCGAACCCCACCGTCGCGGCCTTCGAGGAGCGCATCGCCTCGCTCGAGGGCGGCATCGGCGCACTTGCGACGGCGTCGGGCATGTCGGCCGAGTTCCTCGTGTTCGCGGCCCTCGCCGGGGCGGGCGACCACATCGTCGCCTCGGCCCAGCTGTACGGCGGGACAGTGACCCAGCTCGACGTCACGCTGCGCCGCTTCGGCGTCGAGACGACCTTCGTGCCCGGGACCGACCCGGCCGACTTCGCCGCGGCGATCCGGCCCGAGACCAAGGCGGTCTACACCGAGGCGATCGGCAACCCCTCGGGCGAGATCGCGGACCTCGCTGGCCTCGCCGAGGTCGCGCACGCGGCGGGCGTCCCCCTCGTGGTCGACTCGACGCTCGCGACGCCCTATCTCCTGCGGCCGATCGAGCACGGCGCGGACATCGTGATCCACTCCGCGACGAAGTTCCTCGGCGGGCACGGCACGACGCTCGGCGGTGTGGTCGTCGAGGCGGGGACCTTCGACTGGGGCAACGGCCGCTTCCCGACCATGACCGAGCCGGTCGCCTCGTACGGCGGGCTGCGCTGGTGGGAGAACTTCGGCGAGTACGGCTTCCTCACCAAGCTCCGCTCGGAACAGCTGCGCGACATCGGCCCCGCGCTGTCCCCGCACTCGGCGTTCCTGCTGCTCCAGGGCGTCGAGACGCTCCCCCAGCGCATGGACGCCCACCTCGCGGGCGCGCACGCGGTCGCCCGCTGGCTCGAGGAGGACCCGCGCGTGTCGTACGTGAGCTGGGCGGGCCTCGAGTCCCACCCGCACCACGCACGAGCCGCGCGCTACCTGCCGCAGGGTCCCGGTGCGGTCTTCTCCTTCGGGGTCGCGGGCACCGAGGACCGTCCCGCGCGCGACGTCGGGCGGGTGTTCATCGAGTCGCTCGTGCTCGCGAGCCACCTCGCGAACATCGGCGACGCGCGCACCCTCGTGATCCACCCGGCCTCGACCACGCACCAGCAGCTGAGCTCGGAGCAGCTCGAGGCCGCGGGGGTCCCCGAGGACCTCGTACGCATCTCGGTGGGTCTCGAGGACGTCGAGGACATCTTGTGGGACCTCGACCAGGCGCTCACCGCCGCGACGGGGAGGACCCGATGAGCACGAACCACCTCGGGATCGACCTCGGCGCGCCGGGGATCGCGTGCTCGGCCGAGGGAGCGCCGCGCGAGGGGCGCACCTGGACCGGCCCGAGTGCCTCGGAGCGTCTCGCGATCCTGCGCCGCACGCGCTCGGTCGCGATCGTGGGGGCGTCGAACAACCCCGCGCGCGCGAGCTACTTCGTAGGCACCTACCTGCTGTCGAGCTCGGACCTCGACGTCTTCTTCGTCAACCCGAACGCGAGCGAGATCCTCGGCCGCCGGGCCTACCCCTCGCTCGAGGCGCTGCCCGTGGTGCCCGACCTCGTCGACGTGTTCCGACGCCACGACGACCTGCCGAGCGTCCTCGCCGACACGATCGCCGTCGGCGCGAGGACCCTGTGGCTCCAGCTCGGGTCGTGGCACGAGCAGGTCGCGCGGGACGGGGAGGCTGCGGGCCTCGAGGTCGTCATGGACCGGTGCATCAAGATCGAGCACGCGCGCTTCCACGGTGGCCTGCACCTCGCGGGCTTCGACACGGGGACGATCTCCTCGCGCCGCACCGGGGTGCGCTGACCCGAGCGTTCAGCAACGCTCGCAAGAGCCGGACCGAACGCTCAGCGCCGCACGCCGACGACGACGGTCGCCTCGAGGGACTCGTCGCGCACGACGGAGGTCTCGAGCCCCGCGTCCGTCATCGCGTCCGCGGTGAGCGAGGCCTGCCGCTCGCTCGACTCGACGAGCAGGTGGCCCCCGGGCTCGAGCCAGGACGGGGCGAGCGCGGCGATCCGGCGGTGCAGCGCGACGCCGTCGGGACCCCCGTCGAGGGTGTGCCGCGGCTCGAAGTCACGCGCCTCGCGCGGCATGAACGGGATCTGGGCGCTCGGCACGTACGGCGCGTTGGCCGTCATGACCGTGACCCGTCCCGCGATCCGAGGCGGCAGTGGCTCGTCGAGGTCGCCGGTCAACAGGTGCACCCCCGTCGCGGTGATGTTGCGACGTGCGCACTCGACCGCGACCGGGTCGATGTCGACCGCGTACACCTCGGGCCACGCACCGGCCAGGAAACGGTGCGCGTCGAGGAATGCCGCCGGGACGGCGCCGTTGCCCGTGCACAGGTCGACGAGGATCCCGCCGTCGCGCCAGTGCTCGAGCGCGAGTCGCACGAGCAGCTCGGTCCGGCGCCGCGGCACGAACACCCCGGGTACGACCGCGAGCGCCGAGCCGCAGAACTCGACCCACCCGAGCACCGTCTCGAGCGGCTCGCCCGCCTCGCGCCGCCGGACGGCGTCCTCGAGCAGCGTGGGCTCGCCGAGCGAACCGACCTCCTCGAGGAGCAGCCGCGCCTCGTCCTCGGCGAAGACGCACCCCGCCGCACGCAGCCGCGCGACGAGCTCGGCGAAGGTCACTGCGGCCACCACACGGCACGACGCACCCGGACCCGCGCGTCGTCGTCGTCGGACGAGAGCGGGGTGCCCTCGGCCCGCAGGGCCGCGAGCGCGCGCGAGGCGGCGTGCGCGGGGACGCGTCCGTCCGCGGTCACGACCCGCCACCACGGGACCGAGCCACCGCACCGGGCCATGACGGTCCCGACCTGGCGCGGCCCGCCGCGTGGTGTGCTCCCTCGGGCGGCAAGGGTATCCGCGACGACCTCGGCGACGAGCCCGTAGGTCATCACCCGCCCCTCGGGGATCTGTCGGACCACGGCGAGCACCGCCTCGACGTACTCCTCGTCACCGCCTGCGCGCACCCGCCCTCCGCTCACTCGCGGTGCACGAGCACGAGCGCACGGTCGTCACCGGGCCCCGAGCGCATCGCGTCGAGCACCGCCTCGGCGTCCCCCGAGCGGGTCGCGACGATCCGCTCGACGACGCCCATGAGCCGGTCGATCCCGAGCTCGACGTCGGCGCCCGGCGTCTCGACGATCCCGTCGGTGTACAGGATGAGCGTGTCGCCGCTCTCGAGCTGCCCGCGGTGCGGGGTGTAGCGCGGGGCGTCCATGAGCCCGAGCGCGGGGGCCCCGATCGTGTCGATGAGCTCGACGCGGCCCGAACCGGCGTGCAGGTGCACCGCAGGCGGGTGGCCCGCGGTCGCGATCCAGTACTCGCCCGTGTCGAGACGCAGCGCGAGGTGCACCGCGGTCGCGAAGCCCTCGTCCCACTCCTGCTCGAGCAGGTAGGCGTTCGCGGCGGGCAGGAACTCGCGCCGACCCATCGCCCCGAGCAGGCCGCCGAAGGCGCCCGAGAGCAGGAGCGAGCGCACACCGGCCTCCTGCCCCTTGCCCGAGACGTCGACGAGCACGAGCTCGAGGAGCCGGCCGCCCTCCCCGCGCGAGGCGACCACGAAGTCGCCCGAGAACGCCTCGCCGTTCGCCGAGCGGAGCACCGAGTCGACGCGCCACCCGTCGGGCAGGGGCGGGATGCGCCCGTGCGCCTCGAGGCGGTCGCGCAGGTCGACGATCATGAGGTCCCCGGGGACGCCCTGCAGTCCGAGCTTGTCGCGCGAGCGGACGAAGGCGAGCACCGCGATCGTCACGGCGACGTACGCGACGACGACGCCCGGTCGCACGAGCGCGGCCTCGAAGTAGGACAGTGCCGCGAGCTCGAGCCCGACGACGGCGCTTAGCACGATCGCCCCGGGCAGGCGCAGCGCGTAGCCGCCGAGCAGGACGATGAGCACGAGCATCGACGGGGGCCACCAGCCCGACCACGTCGTGGTCGCGGTGATCATGAGCAGGCTCAGCACGACGAGCCCCGCGCACACGACGACCTGCGGCGAGATGCCCCACCGGCGCAGCCCCGTCTTGGCAGCGCGCTCGAGACGGCGCACGAGGTAGCGGCGACGCTGCCCCCGTGTGCCCGTCCGGGCCCCCGCGTCCACGCTCATCCGCCGAGGTTATCGAGTCGCGACGAGGAGCACTAGGAGGTGCGCTGACGTGCGCGAACATTTTCGCTGGGCAAACCGGGGCCCGGTCCGCGACGATGGCCGGATGAGCACCTGGGCCCTGACCCCGACGGCGCCCGCGGGCTACCGCCTCGTCGACGTCCCCGCCGAGCGCCGCGACGAGATCACGAAGGTCAACACGTGGGCCTTCCCGAGCTCGACGACCCCCGAGCAGCGCGCGCAGCTCGTGTGGCCGCTCGACTTCTCGCGCACGCGGGGTGTCGAGACCGACGACGGCGAGCTCGTCGCCTTCCACGCCTCCTACGAGTTCGCTGAGCACCCTGTCCCGGGCGCCCGCATGCCGATCTCTGGCCTCACGTGGGTCGGGGTGCACCCCGCGCACCGCCGGCGTGGGCTGCTGCGCGCGATGGTCGACGACCACCTCGCGCGCTCGCTCGCCCGCGGGGAGGCCGTGTCGGCGCTGTGGGCTGCCGAGATGGGGATCTACGGCCGCTTCGGCTATGGCCTCGCGGCTCAGAGCGTGTCTCTGACGATCCCTCGCGGGGCGACGTTGCGCGAGGTCTCGGGGGCCGACGGCGTCCGCGTGCGCCTCGAGGAGATGTCCGCCGAGGAGCACGGGCCGCTCATGCGCGAGCTCATGGCGGGCGTCGAGCGCCCGGGGTGGACGACCAGGTCGACTCCCGAGCTCGACGCTGCGGGGTTCCAGGACCCCGAGTTCTGGCGCGACGGCTTCGAGTCGATGCGCGTCGCGGTCACCGAGCGCGGCGGCGAGGTCACGGGTTTCGCGCAGTTCCGGCGCAAGCTCGACTGGAACGCCGAAGGACCCGCGGGTCGGGTCGAGGTGCGCCGCTACGTCGCGCGGGACCCCGCCTCGGCGCGGGCCCTGTGGGGCGTGCTGCTCGACCTCGACCTCATGGCGACCGTCGAGATCAGCGAGCTCCCCGTCGACGACCCGCTCATGGCGCTGCTCGAGAACTGGCCTGCCGCGAAGCCCCGGCTCGCGGAGAACCTGTGGGTGCGCCTGCTCGACGTGCCGACCGCGCTCGCGTCACGGCGCTACGCGGCGCCCGTCGACGTCGTGCTCGAGGTGACCGATCCGCGGCTCGCGGCGAACGCGGGGCGTTGGCGTCTCGTGGGCGACCGCGAGGGCGCCGAGGTCACGCGCACGCAGGGACCTGCTCAGCTCGCGCTCGACGTGCGCGAGCTCGGCGCGGTGTTCCTCGGTGGGACCCCGCTCGCTCAGCTCGCGGGCGCTGGGCTCGTGCGCGAGCTCGAGCCCGGGACGTTGTTCCCCGCGAGCACAGCCTTCGGCTGGCCCCTCTCCCCGACCGCGAGCTTCGTGTGGTGAACGCCTGAGAGCCGTGGCCTCAGCGCGAGGCCTCGTACTGCGCGAGCAGGTCGATGCGGCGCTGGTGACGCGCCTCGCCCGAGAACGGCTCGGCGAGGAAGGCGTCGACGAGCGCAAGCGCCTCGGCCTCCGAGTGCTGACGTGCACCGATCGCGATGACGTTCGCGTCGTTGTGCGCCCGGCCGAGCCGCGCGGTGTCCTCGCTCCACGCGAGGATCGCGCGCACGCCTGCGACCTTGTTCGCCGCGATCTGCTCGCCGTTGCCCGAACCGCCGAGCACGATCCCGAGGCTGCCCGGCTCGGCGACGACCGCCTCGCCCGCCGCGATGCACATCGGGGGGTAGTCGTCCTCGGCGTCGTAGGCGTGAGCCCCATGGTCGACGACGTCGTGGCCCGCGCGCTCGAGGTGCGCGACGATGGCCTGCTTGAGCTCGAACCCGGCATGGTCGGCGGCGATGTGGATGCGCATGGCGCCATTGTGGACCACCGCCCGGGCGCGGTGACGCGGGCGTCCGGGCCGCGGGCGCCGTCGTCGGCCCGAGAGCGCTCGGGGAACGTATCCTGACGACGGCTCGCCCACCGCCACGAGAAAGCAGAGCACACGTGACCCGCAGCGGCATCGACACGTCCACCTTCGACCACGGGACCCACCCGGGGGACGACCTGTTCCGGTACGTCAACGGGACCTGGCTCGACTCCTACGAGATCCCCGCGGACCGCGCGCGCGACGGGGCGTTCCGTCGCCTGTACGACGAGGCCGAGGTCCACGTGCGCGAGATCATCGAGGAGGCCGCCGCGAAGGGCGCGGCCGCCTCGGGCGTCGAGGCGAAGATCGGCGACCTGTTCGCAAGCTTCATGGACACCGACGCGGTCGAGGCCGCGGGGTCCATGCCGCTCGAGGCCGACCTCGAGCTCGTGCGCACCGCGCAGGGCCGCGAGGGCCTCGTGCGCGCGCTCGGCGCTCTTCAGCGCACGGGCGCCGCGAGCGCGATCTCCTTCTACGTCGACAACGACGCGAAGGACCCCGAGCGCTACGTCGTCTACCTCTACCAGTCGGGCCTGGGCCTGCCCGACGAGTCCTACTACCGCGAGCCGCAGCACGCGGAGACCCTCGCGGCCTACGAGCGGCACGTCGCGCGCATGCTCGCGCTCGGCGGCTGGTCCACCGACGAGGCCTCGGCCGCCGAGGACGCCGCACGCGTCGTCACGCTCGAGAAGCGCCTCGCTGCCGCGCACTGGGACGTGGTCAAGGACCGCGAGGCCGACCTCACCTACAACCCCATGACCTTCGCCGAGCTCGCCGGCAAGGCGCCGGGCTTCGACTGGGCGGCGTGGGCCGAGGCGCTCGGCGTCCCGGCCGGGGCCTTCGACCAGATCGTCGTGCGCGAGCCGGACTTCGCGGTCGAGCTCGCGGCCGCGTGGCAGGACGAGCCGGTCGGTGCATGGGGCGACTGGCTCGCCTTCCACGTCATCAGCGCTCGGGCGCCGTATCTCAGCACCGAGCTCGTCGAGGCGAACTTCGACTTCTACGGCCGCACTCTCACGGGCGCGCAGGAGCTGCGCGAACGGTGGAAGCGCGGGGTGTCGCTCGTCGAGGGAGCGCTCGGCGAGGCCGTGGGCGAGGTGTACGTCGCGCGGCACTTCCCGCCGAGCCACAAGGAGCACATGGACCGCCTCGTCGCGAACCTCGTCGCGGCGTACCGCGAGTCGATCACCGAGCTCGAGTGGATGGGTGAGGAGACCAAGCGCAAGGCCCTCGCGAAGCTCGAGAAGTTCAACCCCAAGATCGGGTACCCGAGCAAGTGGCGCGACTACTCCGCGCTCGAGATCGACCGGCACGACCTCGTGGGCAACGTGCGCCGCGCGAATGCCTTCGAGCTCGACTACGAGCTTGCGAAGATCGGCCGCCCGATCGACCGCGACGAGTGGTTCATGACGCCCCAGACGGTCAACGCCTACTACAACCCGGGGATGAACGAGATCGTCTTCCCTGCGGCGATCCTCCAGCCGCCGTTCTTCGACCCGGAGGCCGAGGACGCGGTCAACTACGGCGGGATCGGCGCCGTGATCGGCCACGAGATCGGCCACGGCTTCGACGACCAGGGCTCGAAGTACGACGGCGACGGCCGCCTCGAGGACTGGTGGACCGCGCAGGACCGCGCCGAGTTCGAGGCACGCACCAAGGCGCTCATCGCGCAGTACGACGCCTACTCCCCCGCCCAGCTCGGCGGTTCGCACAAGGTCAACGGGGCGTTCACGATCGGGGAGAACATCGGTGACCTCGGTGGGCTCGCGATCGCGCTCAAGGCCTACCGCATCCAGCTCGGCACCGCGCTCGAGGACGCACCCGTGATCGACGGTCTTACGGGTCTGCAGCGCGTGTTCCTCGGCTGGGCCCAGGTGTGGCAGGCCAAGTCGCGCGACGAGGAGGCGATCCGGCTGCTCTCGATCGACCCGCACTCCCCGCCCGAGTTCCGGTGCAACGGCGTCGTGCGCAACCTCGACGAGTTCTACGAGGCCTTCGGCGTCGACGAGTCCCACGCACTGTGGCTCGCACCCCCGGAGCGCGTCTCGATCTGGTAGCACTGGGGCATGAGATCCCCGACCGCTGGTGCGGTCTGCCTCGCCCTTGCCGTCTCGCTGCTCGCCGCGTCGCCCGCCGCGGGCGGCGAGACAGTACGGGAGCGGAGCGAGGCGCCGTCGTCGGCGGTCTCTGCGCCGTCCGACGACCTGCGCGTCGCGGGAGCGGTCGAGGCGGCCGGCGTGCGGGCGGCGAAGGCCAAGAAGCGCGTCACGATCAAGAACTCACGCTGCACGCTGTTCCCCGAGAGCAACGTGTGGAACACCCCCGTGACGCACCTGCCCGTGCACAAGCGGGACAAGGCGTGGCGTGCGGCGATCGGCTCGCGGAACCTGCACCCGGACTTCGGGCCCGCGGGCCGCGGCGAGTACCCGTACGGCATCCCCGTGACCGTCGTGAAGAAGTCGGCCACGAAGTCGAAGGTGCGCTTCGCGTACGCCGCGGAGTCCGACCGGGTGAAGTATCCCGTGAGCAGCAGGACCAAGATCGAGGGCGGCAAGAACGGCACGGGCGACCGGCACGCGATCATCGTCCAGAAGGGCACGTGCAAGGTCTACGAGCTGTTCGACCTGCGCCGGTCGGGCTCGCGGTGGACGGCCGGCTCGGGGGCGGTGTGGTCGCTCAAGAAGAACAAGCTCCGCAAGGACGGGTGGACCTCGGCGGACGCCGCGGGCCTGTCGATCCTCGCGGGCCTGCTGCGCTACGACGAGGTCAAGGCGGGTCGGGTCGAGCATGCGATCCGGTTCACCGCACCGGTCACCGCGGCGAAGCACATCTGGCCCGCTCGCCACCACGCGGGATCAGGCTCGTCGAAGACCCGCCCGCCGATGGGCGCCCGCTTCCGGCTCAAGAAGAACTTCTCGACCAAGGGCTTCTCGCGCGACGCGAAGGTCGTCGTCAAGGCGATGAAGAAGTACGGGATCATCCTCGCGGACAACGGCTCGGGCTGGTTCTTCCAGGGCGAGGCGACCGGAAAGTGGTCGAGCAGGATGATCTCGGACCTCAAGCGCATCCCGTCCTCGGCGTTCGAGGCGGTCGACACGAGCTCGATGCGCATCTC
>Ga0123332_1004110_pt1 | contig 12943 bp, 9 predicted proteins | sample BioC12SIPDNA_4_FD_89958 | JGI IMG/M metagenome (GOLD analysis project Ga0123332, IMG submission 89958) | Anaerobic biogas reactor microbial communites from Washington, USA - Biogas_R2_A C12 SIP DNA | ecosystem: Engineered > Bioreactor > Anaerobic > Unclassified | place: Washington, USA...
CTTGACGACCCCGTGATGCCAATCGCGGGCCATGAAGGCGACGCGGCCCGCGGAGGCCGGGTCCTTTTCGACCTCCGCCAGCACGTTCTTGTATGCGTTGAGAGCTTCGCGGTATTGGGCCTCGGTAATCTTGTTCAACGGCAGTTGCAGCGTGACGGCGACATGCTTCAGAACCGGGTCGGCGAACTTCTCCTTCTCGGCCGCCTCGAACGTCTGGCTGACGGAGAGATCGATCCGCCGGGCCAATTCCTGCATTTCGTTGATCCCGCGCAGGCCGCGCATCCGCGCGTTGGCGGCCTTGTGCAGCAGCGGGCGGGGCGACATGTCGCCGGCCGCCCCGCCCCACCCCAAGACGACGACCCCGTCGCCGTAGCGGGCCTTCAAATTTTCGCGAACCGGCAGCCAGAAGTCGGCATTGATCGCGGATTGCCCCTCGACCACTTGAGACGGGCAGGTGACATTGACCGCAATCGCCTTCAGGTTGTCGTTCCGATCGTAAAAGAAGATCGAGCCGACGTCATCGTCATCCATCCCTTCCAGGTGGACGAAGTCCGGCCGGTTCGTATTGCCATACATCTGCGCCGAACCGTTCGCGTAGACAGCGCGGCGGCCGAAGCCGATGCTGTTCCGGTCCAGCCCGTAGGACATCTTTCCCGGAGCAACGTCCTTCCATGCGGCGACAATCCCGTCGCTGATCTTGTCGGCCAGAAAGGCGATCGTCTCCTCGACGCTCATCGTCTCCGGATTGACCGGAATGCCGGGCGTTCCCGGCCGCAGGACGGGCGCGGTATGCGTGTGCGTGGCCGTCAAGACGATCGTCTCCACGTCGATCGAAGCGTCCTTCTCCGCGACCGCGTCGCGGACCGCTTTGACGAACACCTCGGGCAATTGCAGGAGGTCGAGAGAGACGAATGTCGTCGTGGCCTCGCCCGACTTCAACGCGACGGCATTGGCTGAGAGGGGCGTATCCGGTTTGGTGGAAAGCCGCAGCCCGAACTGCCCCCAGAGGGCCACCGTCTTGTTCGGCGTGATGTCGACCGACGCGGCCCCGACCTCCAAGGGAGCACCACACACCAGACCCGGCAGCAACAGCCAGGCAGACAGCAAGCCACAAATCGCGCCGACGGCAGCGCTGGTAAAAGACGTCTTCATGGGCAGTTCCTTGTTCAATCGCAGACGGCCAGGATGCAACAAGACATCAAGAGCTTACCGCGGGCGGCGCGGAGACTCAAGAACGGGCGGCGGATTTGTCGGAATCCGGTTTGCCCCGCCCGAGGCCGCCGGCCGCGCGAGGAAGGGCCAGAGGTTCCCAAGCTGGAGCTGGGAAACCAGGAAGGGCCAAGCCCGCGCGGCGCTTGCGGCGGCTGCCGCGCCTCTCTATGCTGGCGGAGGCATGAGAAGCCTGGCACGGCGGATTTGGCCAGAAGCGCAGACATGATCGCCATCAAGCCGCATCACTTCGTCGACATCGTGACAGCGCTCGGAAGCGGATGCAGCGAGTTTCAGCCGCACCCCTACGGGCACGCGGTGCACCGGGTGGCGCGAGAAATCCTGGAAAACCCCGACATCGAGCTCCGCATCGAACTCGCCGCCGACGACATCTGCGCGCCGTGCCGCGAGAATGCCGGCGGGCTCTGCCAGGACACGATCGACACCTCGTTCCGGCCGCAAGCGCCCCGGTCCAAACGAGAGTACAATCTGCTCATTGATCGTCGCTGGTGCGCACGGCTTGGCCTGCAACAAGACGACCGGTTGACCGCCCGGCAGCTCTGCCTGCGAATTCGCGATTCGGCCCGGGATATCACGGACATTTACCGCGAGACCCCGTCCGCGAGGACGGCAACCCGGCAGGCGAAGCTGCAACGGGGAATTTCCCGATTTCTGGAAGAGTCAGGAGACCTGCAATGACGACCTTGCTGGCTGCGTTGCTGTTGACTGCCACAGCAGCCGCGGATCCCCCGGCCGCCGATTCCTCGGCCGCCGATTCCTCGGCCGCCGATTCGCCGATCGCCGATTCCCCGGCCGCCGATTCGCCGATCGCCATCGGCCAGCGCCGCGAGTTGCTGGTCGACGAATATCTCGTGGACAAGCTCTCCGGCGAGGCCCGGCTGCATCTCCATCAGCCCGAGCGGCGCGAGATCGTGCTGCGGACCGACAAGGCTTGGGAGGGGAACGCGAGCGGCTACCCGAGCGTGTTCCAGGACGGCGAGCTGTACCGCATGTACTACCACGGCGGCCACTACCGGCACGGCGGCAAGCCGGCCGAGGCGATGGCCTCGCATCCGTGGGTCCTCTGCTATGCTGAAAGCAGCGACGGGATCCACTGGCGGCGGCCGGAACTGGGCCTGTTCAAATTCGCCGGTTCCAAGACGAACAACATCATCCTCACGCCCGAGAGCGTGGCCGCGATCAACGGCGATCCGGCCCACACGGCCGTGTTCAAGGACGCCAACCCCGACTGCCCGGCCGACGCCCGCTACAAATGCGTGATCGTCGGCAAGCCCCACGGGCTGTACCTGCTCAAGTCGGCCGACGGGGTCCGCTTCAGCCTCGCCAGCGACAAGCCGGCGATCACGCAAGGGGCGTTCGACTCGGAGAACCTGGCGTTCTGGGATCCGGTCCGCAGCGAGTATCGCGCGTATTGGCGAATCTTCAGCGAGGGCGTGGCCGACGGCACGGCGTGGAAGCCGGCCGGCGTCCGCGCGATCCGCACGGCCACCTCGAAGGATTTCCAGGCGTTCGCGGGCCAGGCCGACCTCAGGTACGTCGATTCGCCCGCCGAACACCTCTACACGAACCAGATTCTGCCTTACCACCGGGCCCCGCACATCTACATCGGCTTTCCGATGCGCTACACCGATCGCGGCTGGTCGGAAGCGATGATGGCGCTGCCGGGGCTGGAAGAGCGCTTGGCCCGGGCCAAGGCGAGCCCGCGTTACGGGACCGCAATCACCGACGGGTTGCTGATGACCAGCCGCGACGGCGTGCTGTTCCACCGCTGGAACGAGGCCTTCCTGCGCCCGGGGCCTCGGCGGCAGGGCTCCTGGGTCTATGGCGACAACCTCATCTTCTGGGGCATCGTCGAGACAGCCTCGGCGCTCGGCGACGCGCCCAACGAGCTGTCGCTCTACGCCTCGGAAGACTACTGGCAGGGCACCGCCGTCAGCTTCCGGCGGTTGGCGCTGCGGATCGACGGCTTCGTTTCGCTCCGCGCCTCGGCCCGGGGCGGCGAGTTGTTGACCAGGCCGCTCGTGTTCGACGGCGGCAACCTGGCAATCAACGCCTCGACCTCGGGAGCCGGAAGCATCCAAGTGGAGATTCAGGACGCGGCGGGCCAACCCCTCCCCGGCTACGCGCTGGCCGACTGCCCGCGGATATTCGGCGACGACCTGGAACTCGTTGTGCGTTGGAAGCAGGGGGGCGACGTTCGGCCCTTGTCCGGCAAGACGGTCCGGCTGCGGTTCGTGCTCAGCGACGCCGACCTCTACGCCTTCCAGTTCGTGCCTTACCAGCCGGATCCGGTCCGGCCGCAGCCGTAGGTGTCCGCACCGGCGGGGGCCGCAGCGCCAGCGAAACAGCAAAAGACCCCGCAAAGCCGATGTTGTCCGCCGCCCGCTGGTTCCACGACACTGTCCAGAATTTCCCAGGGAGAATTCGTCATGATCGCCTCGATTCCTTGCCCGGCCGGCCGTCTTTCAGAATCCCGAGTTTCGTGGCGACGGGCGGTCATCGGGGTTCCGATGCTCTGGCTGTTGGTGTTCGGTGTCTCGCGGGCCGCCGATCGGCCGCGGTTCCGCGAGCACGTCGTGACCGCGGCCCTCAAGCAGGGGTATCAACTCGTCAGCGCGGACCTGAACAACGACGGGAAGAAAGACCTGATCGCCGTCGATGAGGCGGGGACCGAATTGGCCTGGTTTGAGAATCCGACCTGGAAGCGGCACGTGCTGGCCGTCGACGTGCCGCGTCCCCTGAACGTTGACTGCTGGGACATCGACGGCGACGGGATTCCAGAGATCGTGTTGGCCTACCGGTTCGATTCTCGTCCGGAGAAGAGCGTGGGCAATCTCGCGCTGCTCAAGAGCGGGCCGGATGTCCGCGCGGCGTGGACCATCCGCGAGATCGACCGCGTGCCGACAGCGCACCGCGTGCGATGGATCGACCCCGAGGGCAACGGCAAGAAGGTCCTGCTGGTCGGTCCGTTGGTTGGCGAGCGTTTTCCGCCGCAAGAAGGCGATCGCGTGCCGATCTACCTCTACCGGCCCGGCGAGTGGAAGCGCGAGACGATTTCGCGCCAGCCGGGCGGCGTCCTCCACGCGATTCATCCGGTGAGCTGGGACGACGGTCCGCGGCAGGAGCTGATCACGGCCTGTTTTCTGGGCTTGCACCGCCTCCAGTTCGACGGTGCCCTCTGGCGGGCGACCCGCCTCAGCTCGGGCGATCCGCGGCCGTGGCCGCAATGCGGAAGCAGCGAGGTGCGGCTCGGCCGCTTGGGCCAGGATCGTTTCCTGGCCGCCATCGAGCCATGGCACGGCAACCAGGTCGCCGTCTATCTGCCGCGGAGCGGGCAGTGGACCCGCACCGTGATCGAAGACCAGATGGAAAACGGCCACGCGCTGGCCGTCGGCGATCTGGACGGCGACGGCCGCGACGAGATTCTGGCCGGGTTTCGTGGAGCCGGCCACCGGCTGTCGATCTACCAGGCAGCCGGATCGGCGGAAGACCGTTGGCGGAAGACGGTCTTGGACGACGGAGGCATGGCCGGCGCCGACTGCGTCGTTGAGGACTTGACCGGAGACGGCCGGCCGGATATCGCCTGCATCGGGGCATCGACCGGCAATGTGAAGCTCTACGAGAACCTCGGCCCGTAGCCGGCGCGCGGCTTTCGGTTCAAGGCGAGGTTTTCTGGAAAGAACCTTCCGCCTTCGCATCCCATGACGAGGCGACGGCCGCAATCGCTGGCCAGGCGAGTTCCGGATAGAAGCGGTGCCCGCCGTCCTCGGCAAGCAATTCGACGTGTTCCGGCGCGCCGGCCTTGGCGAAGATCTGCCGCGTCCAAGCCGCCCCCTTCTCGACGCCCTCGAACGCCGCCAGGGGGTCTTTGCGCCCCGCCACGATCATCAGATGCCGCGGGGCGATCAGGCCGGCCAGGTCGGGCATGTCGGCCACGGCGTAGATCCCCGGCAAGTAGCCGCACGCGCAATGCGGCCGCGCAAGCCAGGAATCGGCGAAGACGCAGAAGGAGCAGGAGACGACCGCCAGGCGGATTCGCGGATCGACGCAGGCGGCGTAGAGGCTCACCGTTCCGCCCATCGAGTTGCCCATGCAGCCGATCTTTGTCGCATCGAGGTCGGGCTGGGTGGCGATGAAGTCGATCGCCCGCATCACGTCGAGCACGCGGCCTCCGGTGATCGGGCGGCCGATCAACAGGCCGTGGAGCGAGGCATCCTGGCACCTGACTGCCGGCCTGGCCCGAAGCCCGAACGCTCGCTGCTCGATGGCCAGGGCGGCCCAGCCATGCGCGACCGCCTGCAAGGCGATGTCGCGCCCGCCCTTGATCGATTCCTGTTCGCTCGGCGTCTGCGCCCGGCCGATCGAGATGTGCATCCCCGGCGAATGCCCTTGCAGGCAGATCATCACCGGCAGCGGCGGCCTGGCCGCCTTCGGCCGCAACAGGTAGCCGGGCACACGCTCCCCCGGTTCCGAGGTGAAATCCACGCGGTCGAGCGTGTACTGCTCCGTCTCGTCTTCGCGGACGATCGTGGCCTCAAGCGGCCCATGCGGCCCGGGGGGCAAAGCGAGGATTTCGATCAGCCGGGCGCGGAGTTGCTCTTGCCAGGCTGCGAAGTCGGCGGCCGGATCGAACCGCATCGTGGGTTGGACCGGGGGAGGGGGGCTGGCCGCATCGACCCCGCACGCCAGCGACAGACAGGCAACCAGCAGTGCCGCGGCGGCAGGCGTTTTGACGACGTTCATGATCGATCCCAGCATCGGGGCATCCTCCAGGAGTGAGCGATTGTCGCGCCGATTTTAGGCCCCGGCAGCGCGTGCCGCAACCATCCAAGCCAGTTCGGCGTCTCTGGCAAAAAGACGCCCACTCCGTGGCGGCGGCCGCCGTGATCCGTTACATTCGGCCTCAGCCAAGCGACTGGTCCCGTAACGCGGCATCGATCGACCTGGCCAATCGCCCACGCCCGAAGGAATCTCGGTTCACTGAACAGGAGAAAGACTGATGAGCTGCATCCCTCTCGTTCTCGGCCTGGTGCTGGCGGCGGCGCCGCCGCCAGCGCTGCAAGCCGGCGCGGCGACCAGCAACATCACGCCCGAACTCGGCGTCCTGGTGGTCGGCGGCTTCGCGCCCTATCCGGCCCGGCACGTGCACGACGAGCTGCACGCGCGCTGCCTCGTGCTGGACGACGGCAAGGTCAAGCTCGCGCTGGTCGTCTGCGATGTGCTCGGGCTGCACCGCAGCGTGAGCGTCGAGGCGCGGCGGCTGATCCAGGAGGCGACGGGAATCCCGCCGGAGAACGTGCTGATCTCCGCCACCCACACCCACTCCGCGGGAACGGCCCTGGGCAAGAACCGCTACGTTTCCGAACAGGTGCTCGACGACTATCAACGTTTTGTGGCTCGGCGCATCGCCGACGGGGTGCGCCGCGCGCTGAACCTGCTACGGCCGGCGGAGGTCGCCTTCGCCACGATCGACGTGCCCGAACATGTCCACAATCGCCGCTGGCTGATGCGCGAGGGCACGCTGCAACCAAACCCGTTCGGAAAGATCGATCGAGCGCAGATGAACCCGCCCGTCGGCAGCCCGAACCTGGTCGAGCCGGCCGGGCCGGTCGATCCGGCGGTCTCGATCATTGCCCTGCGCGAGCCGGGTGGCCGGCTGATCGCCGTCTACGCCGCCTACTCGCTGCACTATGTGGGTGGAACCGGACCGGCGCACATTTCGGCCGACTACTACGGGATGTTCTGCGAGGCCTTGAAGAAGCGACAGCCCGGCGGAGACGGCGATCCGCCTTTCGTGGCGATGCTGGCCAATGGGACCAGCGGCGACATCAACAATGTCGACCGCCGCAAGCCGCGGCCGGGCCAACCGGCGTACCAGCGGATCCGCGAGGTGGCCGAGGATCTGGCCGGGAAGGTCAGCGCGGCGCTGGCCGACCTGTCCTGGCGGGACCAAGCGCCATTGGCAGCCCGCTTTCGCGAGCCGAAGATCGCCTGGCGCGCGATCGAACCGGAACTGCTGGCATGGGCGGCGGACGTCGAGGCCCGGGCGCCGCGGGTTCCGGGGGGAAACATTCCGGTCGGCGCGAAATGGGCGACCAAGCCGGAATTCGTCCGGCCGCTGAGTTACGCCGGCCGCGTCCAACTCCTCGCGCAAACCAAGGAGCCGGCGCTGGTGCCGCTCCAGGTGCTGCGGATCGGAGAGATCGCCATCGGCACCAGCCCTTGTGAAACGTTCGCCGAAATTGGCCTGGAGTTCAAGCGGCGGAGCCCAGTGAAGAACTCCTTCATGGTCTCTTTGGCCCACGGCTACATCGGCTACCTGCCCACGCCGCGGCACTTCGAACTCGGCGGCTACGAGACCTGGCCCGGCACCAATTTCCTCGAACCAGAGGCCTCGGTGAAGATGCTCGACGCCCTGGAGGAGATGGCCGGCGAAATCACGCCGCCGCGCCCCTGAGAAACACAGTCGCCGCGAGTACAAAACGCTCCCCGGACACTCACGGGTTGTGCCCTGAGACGAGGTGAGCAGGCCACGTTGATCTCGCCCAGCCGGGAGGCGATACTCAAGCGGGGCCATCCGCTATCCGGTGCTGCCCGGATCGGCTGGCGAGGTTTGATTTCACCTGCCGCGGGCCAATCCCGACCGCAATCAGGGACCATCAGCCAAACGATCGGAGGCCAACATGAGCCAGCGTATTACGCGGCGCGACTTCGCCGCGGCCGGGGCCGCGGCCCTGGCGCTGCCCGTACTCGAAACAGGACGCGCGCAGGCGGCAAGCGGGTCCGCGACCCTCACGGCGGCCGGATTCGCCACGCTGCCGCTTCGTCCTTACCAGCTCATGTGCATCGTCTGCCGCGTGGGCGGGGGATGCAAAGACGACCTGGGCGATCCGCGATTGACCGCGATCCTCAACGCCGTTCGGCAAGACCCCAAGCTGCCGCTCACGCTCCGCTGCAACGTCGATACCGTCTACCGGTACCAGAATCCGGGGCACGCGAAGGATACCGACGAGGGAGAGCTGTTCAACGCGAAGCGCGATCTGGACATTCTCCAGAAGCTGGGCCTCGTGCCGGGCGATACGCGGCCGGCAATCGACATGTTCGCGCGGCTCCTGGAAAACGTCCCCGGGGCTCGCGGCATCTGCGGATACGAAACCAGCACGTCCGACACGTGGCGGGGCTGCGCCCGGGCGGCCAGCGGGGACTACGAGAAGGGCCACGCGTTGGGGATCAAGGCCCTCATCCCGCCGCGCGATCCGCAACAGATGGCCCAGGACAAGAAAACATCTGCGGCGGCGATCTACGCGGCGCCCGTGCTGCGAATCCGGCCGCACCACCTGCTCTGCATGAGCTGCTTCCACGGCGGCAAGGAGAAACTCGCGCCGATCGCGGCGGACAACCTGTTCGAGGCGATCGACGCAATCCAGAAGAACCCCGACATTCCCGTCACGCTGATCGCCGGCGTCTGCATGATCTGCCCACCCTGCGCGAGCTACGACCCGGCAAACCGGCTCTGCCTGGGCGGCCGGAGCATGGCGCTCCGCGACCAGAAGAAGGACCTCGACGTGTTGCAGAAGCTGGGGCTGAAATACGGCGACACGCTGCCGGCCCGAAAGCTGTACGAACTGCTCTTTGCACGGATCGCGTCGACCCTTGAGATCTGCGGCTACGGAGATGGCCAGGCCCGTGCGCCGGAATGGAGCATTTGCGGCAGCGCGCTGGACGACGGCGCCTACCAGAAGGCCCGGGCGGCGCGGCTGGGAATCACGGGATAGTCGCCACGTGGACCAGGGCGATCTCGAGCGCCTTGTGCAGGTCCTGCGGATCGAGCCGCAGCATCAGCCCCCGGTGGCCGGCGTTGAGATAGACCTCGTCCAGCTCGAAAATGCTGGCCTCGGCCAGGACGGGCATTTTCCTCCGCGTGCCCAAGGGGCTGGTGCCGCCCACGAAATAGCCCGAGTGCTTGTTGGCCACCGCCGGCTCGCAGGGCCGGACCGACTTGGTGCCCAAGTGCCGGGCGAGTTGCTTGGTCGACACCTCGCGGTCGCCGTGCATCAGCACGATCATCGGCTCGCCCGGCTCGTTCTCCATGATCAGCGTCTTGATCATCCGGTGCTCGTCGACGCCAAGCTCTGCGGCCGAATGCCGGGTGCCGCCCCGTTCTTCATACTTGTAGGGGAGCAGCGCGAACGCGACGCCCGCCTGCTTGAGCGCGCGAATCGCGTTGGTCACCGGATGCTTGTCTTTCGATTTGCCCATCGCGCCAGGTTACTTCTCGACCGGCCGCCACTGGATGGCGTCGGCGATCACGTGGCCGTTGGCGCCGTTGTTTCTCACTTCGACCTCCGCCGGGAGCGACTTTTTGAACGAAAACACGCCGAGTTCGATCAGCAGCCCGTCGATCGGCGGCGTCTTCCGCTGATCGACCCGCAGTTCGGCCGCGCCGCCGGCATGGCGGACGATCACCCGCGTGTTGGCCGCTCGATTCTCGCCCGGCGCATAGGCCAGGCGCACGGCGTACTTGCCGTCGCGGGGCAGTTCAGCGCGGAACAGGGCCGACTTTTCGCCCTGTCCCTGGTTGCCGTCGTGGAGGTAGCCGCTGCCCACGAAGGGGCCCTTGGCCGAGCTTGACTGCCACTGGCCGGTGAGCTTCGCCCGCGGATTGTCGACCACGATGCCTTCAAGCGAGAACGGAGCGAACGACCTGGCCCGCGCCGGCCGCGGCCCGGTCCACTCGAGCACCTGCCCTCTCTCCAAGAGCCGCTCGCGGAGCGCCGGGTAGGGCACATCCTGGACGGCGAGCACGGCGTCGAGCGCGATGCCGGCCGCCACTGCGGCCGACTGCCCGAGGATCATGAACACCGGCTCCATGCGGATCGAGCCGAAGGCGATGTGCGACGAGGAGAGGCAGACCGGGACGAGCAGGTTCTCGCACTCCCCCTTCTTCGGCGTCAGCGATCCGTAGCTGATCATGTAAGGGTAAGGGGGGCTGACGCCGACGTCCCCCTCGTTCTGCACGAAGCCGTCCTCGGTCACGTAGCGCTGCACATGGTGCGAATCCATGGTATAGGAGCCCATCCCGACCGACTCGGGCGTCTCCAGCCGGCAGAGGCAGTCGTGCTCGGTCATCACGTAGACGCCGAGCATCCGCCGGGCCTCGCGGACATAGATCTGGTGGGGCCAGTTGCCGTTGTCGATGAATTCGTCCTTGGCCAGCCCCCAGCGGCGCATCGGCTGGCGGACGTCGTCCGGCACCCGCGGATCGTTGGCCAGGAAGTACATCAATCCCTTCTGGTACCGTTCGTGCTCGGCGATGATCTCCCGCCGCCGCTCGTAGGAGGCGTCGGGGTAGTCGTAATTGCAGCCGATGTTGTCCGTGCTGAAGGGACCGTGGTTGTTCGTGTCGGTCTTGCGGTTGGGGATCGGATCGAACTTGTTGAATGTCTCGCGCCAACCGGTCGCGAATACTCGCAGGAGCAGTTCGTACTGGGCCGGATCGTAGCCCTCGGGCTTGGGGAACGGCAGGCGGTTCTCCTCCGCGTCGGTCAGGCAGATGCGGTAGCAATAGGCCTGCACGCGGCGGTCGTCCGCGCCATTCTCACCCGGCGGTTCGGGCGAGACGCGCGGCAGCAGGCCGCTTGAGCGGTCGCCCGGCTTGACGAAGGGCGAGACCCCGTCGGGGAAGGAGTGGCCGTGGTGGCGGACGTCCTTCTGCACACCGTTGAACTGCTCGCCGTAGGCTTGCGAGGATTCGCGGCCGACCGTGTAGCCGACCCCGGCGGCCGCCAACAAATCGCCTTCGTAGGTGGCGTCGATGAACATCCGTCCCCGGTAGGTCTTGCCGTCGAGCGTCGTGATCGCGCGGATGCGGCCGTTCTTCTTCGCCACGCCGCCCGTCCGATCGAGCCAGGCCTCGCGGACGACGGGCACGTTGGCCTCGGCGATCATCGAGTCGAACACCTTTTCGGCGGCGTGGGGCTCGAAGATCCACATCGTGCGCTTTTCGCCGTCGATGGCCGCGGTGCCCTGGCCCTTGTCGCCATATTCCTCCCGCTTCTGCCAGCGCCAGGCAGCGTCGTCCTGGTAGTGCCGCCAGACGCGGTGGTAGAACTCGCGAGCCAGCCCGCCGATCACCTCCTTGCGTCCGGTGTCGGTCCAGCCAAGGCCTCCGCTCGTCAGGCCGCCCAGGTGCCTCTCGGGAGACACGAGGATCACGGACCGACCAGCCCGCGCCGCCTCGACCGCGGCCGTCACCCCGGCGGAAGTGCCGCCGTAGACCACCAGGTCGTAGGTTTTTTCAGCCGCCGGAGCGGATGCCGCGGCAAGCAGCGAAACGACAATCGCGGTGGATCGGAGCATCGGAAGTCCCCTGGGCTTGAGTTCTCAATCACTCCATCGTAAGACGGCGCGCGGCATGGGGCAACACGCGGCCGCGCCGAAGCGCGAGGGCGCCGTGGTCGCGCAGGTATTTCATCCCGCCGGCAGCGGTTTGCCGCGCGAAAATCGGCGGAGTCCCCGCCAACGGTCAGCCGCCGGAATACACGCCCGACTTCCGGCGCTCTTCCGAGAGCTTGTTGATCACGGTGTCGTCGCGGATATCGACCTTCAAGCCGGCGAGAATCTGCCGGAGGTAGTCCAGGTGCGGACAGGGAGGCGAGTGGTGGTTGTGCTGGGTGATGCAACTGGAGAGTTGCACCACCACGCGGTTGCTCGTGATCGTCTCCTGCTTTTCGAGCTTTTTCAGCAGGCTTGCCAGCTTGCGCTGCGTCGCCTGGCCGCAGCAGCCACCGCAGGTGATGTTGAGCGAGCGATAGGCCTTCTCCGCCGGATAGGGGGCAAATCCGCCGGTCCGCTCGTGCAGAGCCTTCTCGCAGGCGTAACCCGGGCAGCGCTGCTTGACGATATCGCACTGGAGGATGACCACGTAGTCCTTTTGTGAGAGGTCCATCGGGCAAGTTGTCCTTGGGGGAAGTGTGAAAGGCTTTGCTGTCGAGCGCCCTCGTCGCCGAGATGACGATGCCCAGCACAGCCCCCCGGTGTCGCGCCGCGCGACCCCGGGATTGGCTGTCAAGCATCTTCGGCGTAAATCATAGCGTGCCCCCCGCGGGCGCAAAAGGCGCGGGCGCAAAAGGTGCGGGCGCAAAACAGAAGGTGCCACCCATAAATCAATAGGTGCCACAGGTAGGAAGATTCGGGCGGGCCAAGGAGGTGCCACCCGGGGTTGTGGAAGGTTCGCATGTCGGGCCAAGGAGGCGCCACCCATGGACCGAGAAGCGACGGGCCAAGAACGTGCCGCCCATGAACCTTGAAGGTGCCACCCATGAACCTTGAAGGCGATCGGTCAGTCTCTGGGTGGCACCTTTTGGCGCCCTTGACGGCAATCGGCCGGTTTATGGGTGGCGCCTTTTGGCGTTCAGAGCGCGGCGACCGGGGCAGGCCTGCGATTGAATCCTTCGCCAGGCGCCGCTAGGATAGTCCAGCGCGCGATCGCATGATTTCGCGTGCCCGCCGACAGGGCGCGGTACGAGGTACGCGCGGGGAACCCTAGGGGAGTGCCAGCCATGTCAGACATTTCGTTGAAGCAGGCCCAAGACGCTGTTGCTGCCGCAATCGCCAAGGCCGATCAGATCGGTGTGAAGATGAACATCGCCGTGGTCGACGCCGGGGCTAACCTACAGGCGTTCGCGCGGATGGACGGGGCCTGGCTCGGTGC
>Ga0123332_1004112_pt1 | contig 12936 bp, 8 predicted proteins | sample BioC12SIPDNA_4_FD_89958 | JGI IMG/M metagenome (GOLD analysis project Ga0123332, IMG submission 89958) | Anaerobic biogas reactor microbial communites from Washington, USA - Biogas_R2_A C12 SIP DNA | ecosystem: Engineered > Bioreactor > Anaerobic > Unclassified | place: Washington, USA...
CGATCTTGCGAAACCGCTGCGGATCGGCCAGCACCTCCCGCAGCAACCGGCTCGGCGGCGGAAAGAAATCCTGCCAGTCCGGCGTCCGCGGCGGGACATTCTCCACCACGATATACTCGATCCCGTACCGGTCGATCAGCCGCCGCACGTCCTCACGCGTCTCGACGTACGGACTATACTGCCAGCGCATCCGCGCCGCCCGCGAATAAAGCACCTTGCTCCCGCGAAGCGTGTACGCCCGCCCACCAAAGCCCTGCTCGACCCGCATGTCGAACACGAACTGCCCGTCCCGCACCGCGTCCACCAGCACCAGCTTCAGCGCCCCTCGCGGCTCCGACTCGTGAACCAGACTCGCCGCCCGACGATAGCTGCTCAGCCGTCCCGGACCGACGTACCACGAAACCACAAACTGCCAGCACACCAGCACCAGCAGCAGCGCCTCGCACCAGCGCTTCAGGTCCGTCCCCTTGACCGCCAGACTCAACCCGCCGCCGATCAACATCGCCGCCGGCGGCGTCACGAAGTAAAAGTACCGCGGCTCCTTGTGGTAGACCACGCTGGCGAACACGTAAAACACCACGATCCACAGCAGGGCAAATCCCACCTGCCGCACCCGCTCAGCCACCGCCAACAGCAGCAGCCCGATGATCGAAAACATCAGACCCGCCCACCCCAGCACCTCCGGAAGCGCGAACAGATAGTACGCCCAGTGCCGCACGTCCAGCAGGTGCGACCAGCCCTGCCCGCGAACCAGAAACCGGCTCAGGTGGGCATAGTGCCAACTGAACACAACGTACCCGACGATCAATCCCGCCGTCACCGCCGCCAACAGCAGCGTCCGCCACGTCAAAGCCTTGCGCCAGCCGAGCTGAACCACCAGATCGATCGCCATCACCAATCCGATAAATGCCGCCCACTGCTTGGTCAGCACCGCCAACACCAACGCCGCCGCCGCCGCCCAAAGCCAGCCCATCCGGCGGGTCGAACGAAACTTCAGGTACAGACCGCAACAGACCAGAACCAGCGCGACCGCCGGTACCTCCAACATCACCTGCCGGCTCCACAGCACCGTCGAGGGAAACGCCGCCCACACCGCCGCCGCGAACACCGCCGAGTCCCGATCCAGAAGCTGCCGCGCCACCCAGTACAATGCCAGCAGCGCCGCCAATGCAAACAGCACCACCGTCAGCCGGGCCACCGCCGCTGAGATCCCGAAAACCGCGAACATCGCCGCCTCGACCACCGCGAACACCGGCGGATAGTAGACGATCAGCCCCAGACACGGGTACTTGGCAAAGTAACCTTCCGCCCACGCCTGCAGCGACCCGCCCGGAAAGTGCCGCACCAGATCGTGGATAAACACACCGTCCATCGCGTGCAGCGGAGCGTCCGACCACCCCAACCCCCCCACCGTGATCTGCTTGCACCAGACCACCGACGCCGCCAGCACCAGCGGCAACAGCCAGTATCGACGGTCTATTCGACTCGGAGTGCGACGTGCGGCCATGATCATTCCGTATCGAGACTCTCCACCGTCAGATAACCCGCCCTCCTGCAGTTACGGCTCAATGAAAACAAAATCGCTCGCGTGGCTAGCCGCTCCGGGCCGGACGAATCGCCTTGACCCGCAGTTGCACCGCCTGAGGGCCCAGATACTCGTCGATGATCGGCTCGAACGCCAACCGGCAGCGCCGGCAGTCCAGCAGCATCTCGCGGGCCTCCGCCTGATTGAACGCGATCGCCCGAAACACCCGCTGGCCCCACCGAACGCTGAACGACAGATGCCGTCCGCCGTTGCCCACCAACCGCGGCTCGCCCACCAGTTCCGCCACGTCGCCCGACAGCGTCGGACGCGGATTCCCGTGGCCGAACGGACCAAGCCGCTGAAGCTGCCAGACGAACGGACTCTCGATCATCTCCGGCCCCACCTCCGCGTCGATCCGAACCACCGGCCGCGACGGACCCGCCAGGTGCGCCAGACCGTGCCGGTGCAGCGACTGCATGAACGGAATCACCCGGCCCGACTCGATCTGCAGGCCCGCCGCCATGGCGTGCCCGCCGTAGCCCAGCAGGTGCTCCCCGCACCGCTCCAGCGCCTGGTTGATGTCGAACCCTTCCACGCTCCGCGCCGACCCCTGCCCGCGACCTCCGTCCAGTGCGATCATCACCACCGGCCGGCGAAACTTCTCCACCAGCTTCGACGCCACGATCCCGATCACGCCCACGTGCCAGCCGTCCTTCGCCAGCACCAGCAACGGCGTCTCGTCGGTCAACTGCCCCTGCGACTCCGCCAGCTCCACCGCCTCCGCCGTGATCTGCTCCTCCAGCTTCTGCCGACGCCGATTCTGCCGGTCCAGATAACCCGCCAGATCCTCCGCCCGCTGGCGGTCGCCCACCGTCAACAGCTCGAACGCCTCCTTCGCGTGACCCATCCGTCCCGCCGCGTTCAGCCGCGGACCCAGCACAAAACCCACATGATAGCTGTCCACCCGGCTGCCCGTGATCTTCGCCGAATCCAGCAACGCCCGAAGCCCCACCAGCTTCGTCTGCGGAATGCGCTCCAGACCGAAACGGGCCAGAATCCGATTCTCTCCCAACAGCGGAACCACGTCCGCGATCGTCGCCAGCGCCACCAGCGACGTCAGATCCACCAGCATCTCGCGAAATCCGTCCTCCACCCGGCCGCCCCCCGACACCGCCCGCGCCACCGCCCACGCCAGCTTGAACGCCACCGCCGCCCCGCACAGATTCGCCGACCCGTTCCCGCGGCCCGAAACCTCCGACCGCCGCTGTGGATGCACCACCGCCGACGCCGATGGAAGCGCCTCGCCCGGCTCGTGGTGGTCCGTCACGATCACCGTCATCCCCCGCTCGTTGGCCCGCGCCACCGCCCGATGGTCGCGAATCCCGCAATCCACCGTCACCAGCAGTCGCGACCCCTCATCGGCCAGTTTGTCCACCGCCTCGCTGCTCAGCCCGTAGCCTTCTTCGACCCGGTGCGGAATATAGACCCGCGGCTTGCCGCCCGCCTGCCGGAGCACATGCCACAAAATGGCCGCCCCGCACACCCCGTCCACGTCGTAGTCGCAGTAAACCACGATCGGCCGACCATCGGTGATCGCCGCCCGGATCAACCCCGCCGCCGCCGGCAGATCCTCGTACTCCTCCGGCTCGCTCAGCCCGCTGAGTTTCGGCTCCAGAAACAGCCGGGCGTCCTCCAGCTCGCAAATCCCACGATTGTACAGAATCTGCGCCACAATTGGACTGACCCCCAGACTGACCGCCGCTTCATCCCGACCCGCCCACCGAGGCGCTATGTGCCACTCGTGATCCACCGTCGCATCCTTGTGCTCAAGTCCTGCGTCCCTTTCACCTTAATTCCAATATCGAAAAATAGCAAGCACCGTCGCCAAATTGGCGGATCTAACCGGGCAATAATAACAACGCCTCACGTGGCGGACGAAGCCCCGGACGGCCCTCGGTCGCCAACGCTTCAGGTCACAGGCACATCTGGGCCCGCAGCCCGAGCACCACCGAGTCCGCCCCGTCGTACCGGCCGCCCGGATCCAGGATCACCTGGACGTCCGGCGACAACGTCAAACCCGGCGCCACCAGGATGTTGTAGTACAGCTCCAGAACTGTCTCGCGACCCGGCTTCTCGTCCACGTAGCGAAGATCGTCGGTCAACAGACCCTGCGCCACCCCGAACCCCAGCACGTCTTCGTCCCGCCCGGGCACAAGACCCGTGTACTGCCCGCCGATGCTCCAGAAATGCTCGATCTCGTTGACCTCCTGGTGAGCGAAACCGTAGCGGAAGAACAGCCCCAGCCCCTGGACGCTTCGCGGATCCTCCCGGTACACCATCTGGTCGAAACTCAGGTAAAACCCCGCGTCATCACGCTTGTCGTCGCCGTCCGCATGCCCGTCTCCCGGGCGTCGCCTTGCGCGTCCGCCGCGCCCACGCTCGCGTAAAACCACTCCAACGGATTGAAGTGCACGATCATTCCCAACCCGTTGTCCGGAAACGGAATCGTCGGGTTGTTCACCAGCGCGCTGTTGAGAAACTGCGACGTCGCGTCATTGGCGTAGTAGTTGCCGTCAAAACTGACCGGACAGCCGCGGCATTCGAACCCGCCGCTCAGGTCGATCTTGCCCAGCCGCATCTGCAGCTTCTGGTCAAACCAGTCCTGCTGATACCACAGCTCGATCAGATCGAGCGACCGGTACCCCACCGCGTTGTCGTTCACGCCGAAAAAATCCCCCACCTTGTCCGCGCCCTCCAAGCCGTCGCCGAACCCGCCCTCCGCAAGCGCGTACACCGCCCCCCCCTCAACACCCAGCATCTCCTCCAAATCCAAAATCAGTTCAAAATCGTACATGCCCGTCCCGTAATGGGCGCTGTGCGTATCAAGCCCGCCGTGCGCATTCGTCTGATAGACCGTGTCCATCGACAGCCCAAAGTAAACGCCCGCCTCCGCCAGCTTCTTCCGTGCCCCCCCACCAGTCCCCCAGCAGACACTCCCCCCCTTCACCCTCGGAGGCAATCTCAATGTCCTGAGTCGATGCCGCCTCCTCACCCCCGACCAGACCTTCCTCAGCCCAAGCCGAGGCCGACCCGATCAGCAACACTCCCAAAACCCACAACAAAACACGAATCCGACCTGAGAAGTCCCGTACCATCGTCCATACTCCCTGCCAATACAACGTACCAGACTTCTTGCCCGCTCCATCTGTATCTATCGGGAGTTTCTTTCCATAAATCCCGTTCTCAAAAACACAATCCGTAGGTCACAGAGGTCGAGATGAACGCCGTTTCACGCGCGTTGCAGGCCCCTTCGACGGAAAAATCCTGGACCGGGCCTCCAGAGCCCTCTCAAAACCACTGACTCGCTCCCGCAAAACGCTGTCCGACTTATCGGACCCTCGGCCAACGACGCACCCCGTCCCCCGGATCCAGCCCCGTAACCCAATACCCTCACCTCGATCGGCGCATACCAAGGCCCGTCAGACCGGTTCCTGCACACCCGATCCGACGGGCCTTCACATTCCCAGCCGTCTCACGTTCCCGACCGGCCGCTACCGAAGCTTCTCCGGGTGAACCCGGTCGCCGAACTTCGCCTGCACCTCCTGCAGCCGCTTGCGCTGCGCCCCCAGCGTGTCAAACACGATCTGCGGCGTGTCCGGCACCTGCGTCCGGTAGATCTCCTCGATCCGGTCGATCTTCTTGATGTTCTCCGGTACCCGGATCGAAAACTGCTCAGCGTACTGCTCCGGCGTGTACTCCTGCTTCAGCACGTCCTTGAACAACGCCTTGAGGTCCGCGTAGACCGGCAGCCATCCGGTCGGCCCTTCAATGGCCTCCACCTCGCCGTTGACCCTCCGCTCCATCCACTTGGCCCAGACCGCCTTGTCGGCCATGCCGTTGAGGTACTTGCCGTCCGCGCCCTTCAGGAAGTAGTTCACCGCGAAAATCGTCGGCGCCTCCTTGAGCCCCTTGGCAAAGTCCAGGTGGTTCTGGATGTACTTGCCCAGCGGAATCGCCACGAAGTCCAGGTTCGACATCGGCTGAAACGCCCGAACGCCTTCCTGCCCGATCGTCGCCGCCGTCGTCTCCGACTCCAGACTCGCCCCCATCGCGATCACGCCGTGATCCCAGCTCAGCGACTGCTGCACCGGAACCCACGTGTCCGAATCGCGACCGCCGTAGATGATCCCGCTCACCGCGATCCCGTCCGGATCGTCCAGCTTCGGGTCCACGTTCGCCAACGCCCGCAACGACACCGTGTACCGGGCGTTCTTGTGGGCCGCCGATACCGTCGCGCCGTCCGGACCCTTCATCCCTTCGTGCCACTGGCCCGCGTAGTTCACCCCGTCCTTCGGCAACGCCTGGCCCATCCCCAGCCAGTACGGCTTGCCGTCCTTGATCAGGATGTTCGAGAAAATCACCTCGCCCGGCGTCGTCAGCACCTTGTAGATCACCGGGTCGTCCTTGGAATTCACGTCCTGGATGATCCCGAAAATCCCCGACTCCACGTTCACCGCCCGGGCCTCCCCGTCGATGATCCGCAGATACGCGATGTCATCCCCCACGATGCTCTCGCCCGGCAGCATCGCCGTCGACGTCTTCCCGCACGCGCTGGGAAACGCCCCCGTAAAATACGTCTTCCGACCCTTCGGGCCGTGAATCCCCACCACGAACATGTGCTCCGACAGCCAGCCTTCCCGGTCCGCCTTGCGAATCGCCAGCCGCAACGCCAGCTTCTTAAAGCCGATCGTGTTCCCGCCGTACTGCGTGTTCACGCTGTAGACCAGTTCGTCTTCCAGGTCGATGTAGATCCGCTTGTCCTCGTAGTTCTTGCTGACGTTCCCTTCCGTCAGCTCCCCGCACGAGTGCATCACCCGGAAAAAATCCTCGCCGTCCCCCAGACGCTTGAACTGCTCGTAACCCGAACGGTACAGCAGGTCCTCGCTGTGCCCGACGTACGCCGAATCCGTGATCTGAACCCCCGAAATCGAAAACGCCGAGTTCACCGGCCCGAGGCAGAAGAACCGAACGTACGCCTCCCGGCCCGCCATCTGCCCCTTCAGCAGCGCCCGGACCTCCGCCGTGCCCTCCGCCTTGCCCGCCGTGTTCAACCGCTCCCCCAGATTCATCCCCGGCGGCACCAGGTACTTCGTCTTGTCCTTGTCGCGCCCCTGATCGAAATAACCGTCGAAGTGCACCGTGTGCCCCTCAATCGTCAGCGGCGTCTCCTCCTGACGCGCCACCGCCTGTTTCCGAACGTACGCGATATCCGACGAATCGTCCGTGCACACCACCACCGTCGCCGGGTCGCACAGCTCGATCGCGTCGGCGATGAACCGATGCAGTTTCGGATTGGGCAGATCCATCAGCTTCTGATAGTTCTCGCCCTGCAGTCGGGACCTGAGCAACTGTTCGCACTTCTGATCCATCGTTCTACTCCTTCTGTGATCCAGGCGTTCCTGTCACCTCATACCCTTCGTTCTTCCTGATCCGCCCGTTGCGCGCAGCCCGGACCCCACCCAGCCGTATTACCGGCCAGGTCAGGGCTATTTCGATTTCGTCGTCAGTCTGATGGCTTTATCGGCAATGTCGCGGCGGCAATAGGCCCCATCGAAATGGATCCGATCCACCGCCTGGTAGGCTCGCGCTTTGGCGTCCGCCACCGTCGCCCCCAACGCCGTCACCCCAAGCACCCGCCCGCCGCTGGTAACCACGCCGCCGTCCGCCTCAGCCGTGCCGGCGTGAAATACCTTCACGTCCTCCAGCGCATCGGCCTCCTCCAGCCCGCGAATCTCCTGGCCCGTCCCGTACTTGCCCGGATAACCGCCGCTGGCCATCACCACGCACACCGATGGACGATCGTCCCACCGCAGCGTCACCTCGTCCAGCTTCCCTTCGCACGTCGCCATCAACGCCTCGACCAGGTCGCTCTGGAGCCGCATCAGAATCGGCTGGGTCTCCGGATCGCCGAAACGCACGTTGAATTCCAGCACCTTCGGACCCGTCGTGGTCATCATTAACCCAGCGTACAGCACCCCGCGATACCGAATCTCGCCCCGGTTCAAAGCGTCAACCACCGGCACCAGAATCTGCCGCTCTACCTGCGCCATCGCCTGCTCGCCAATCGCCGGGGTCGGACAATACGCACCCATCCCGCCCGTATTCGGACCCGTGTCACCCTCGCCGATCGCCTTGTGATCCTGCGCCGGCTCAAGAACGTAGATGCTCCGCCCGTCAATCAACGCCAGCACCGATACTTCCTGACCCGTCAGCTTCTCTTCCACCACGATCTTATCGCCGGCCGCCCCGAAAATCCGGTCCACCATGATCTTCTCAGCCGCCCGCAACGCATCCGACGGCTCGTCGCAGACGATCACCCCTTTACCCGACGCCAAACCCGCCGCCTTCACCGCCAGCGGCTCGTCCCGGCTGGCAATGTACGCCCGCGCATCGTCGTAATTCGTGAAAACCCGCCCCTCCGCCGTCGGAACCGTATAGTGCCGCATCAGCTCCTTGGCGTAAGCCTTGTCACCCTCCAGCTTCGCCCCTTCCGCCGTCGGACCGAACGCCCGGATCCCCGCCGCTTCCAGCCGGTCCACCAGACCGCCCACCAGCGGCGCCTCCGGGCCCACCACGACCAGGTCGATCTTGTTCTCAGCCGCAAACTTGACCAGGTTATCGGTATCCTCAGCCTCGATCGCCACGTTCCGGGCCTCATGGGCCGTTCCCGCATTGCCCGGCGCGCAATACACACGCTTCGCCAGCTTGGATTGGGCCATCCGCCAAACCAGCGCATGCTCGCGTCCACCGGAACCAACGACCAGAATTCTCATGTCCACCAACTATTACTGATACCGAAACCACCCGGCCACCCAGCCGAGTTCGCGAAAATTCTAGCAACTCCAAAACCCCGTTACAAGCGAAAATGCCCCCTTTTGAACCCAAAACGCCGGACTTGACAGACCCCTAGACAGTATCTTATCATTAACGGAGGCGACGGGGGGTCGGTATCGGCTGTCGCCCCACCAGGGATCCGCACCTTGAACCGTGCCCACACGCGTGCCGTACCGAAGACCATGGATGGGAGGCCGTCCGATGAAACCGCTGTACACGTTCATCCTGATCGTTCTGCCCTGCGGCGCCGCGCGCGCCGATATTCCGACGATCCACCTTCTCCAGGACTCCGCCTGGGCAACCGTCGAATACACCGCCACCGACTGGCAGCAGAACCAGACCTGGCACGGATCCGCCGCGTTCAACGACCCTCTCAACGGCTGTTCGACCTGCCTCGAAACGTCCCATAAAATCGGCGACTGGTCGCCCTGCGGCGCCCGCGTCGACCTCGACCCCTTCGCCATCGAAGTCCACACCTGGGAGTACAGCGGTGCGCCTTGGACCTTCAGCACCCGCGCCGAAGCACAGATTACCACCCGTTTCCGCGTCACCGGACCCGTCCAGATGTCCTGGCGGGAACAGGGACTCGGCGTCGTCTGGGCTACCCTCTTCGACGAAACCGCCGGCCTTGACGTCAACTACTACATGCAACCCTACCCGCTCGAGCTGGCCCCGCACGTCTACACCCTCACCCTCTGCGCCAACGGCTCCGACGAATCCTGGGGGCGATTCGCCTTCGACCACAACGCCGCCGTCGTCCCAGCACCGCCCGCCGCCCTCCTGGCCCTGATCGGCCTGGCTCTCGTCCGCTCGGTTCGACGACGCCTCTAGCCCCGCCAGACCCGCTCGCCAACTCAAGGACATCCAGTCTCGCCACTTGCATCCCGCTCCTCCAATCCGTATCCTATGACCCATCGTCATTGGATACACCCATTCCACGGAGGAAATACCGATGAACGCCTACGACAACCCCCAAGCCGCACAGGCCGTCCTCGAAAACGCCAAGGCCGCCGGCCTCGACCCCGATCGCATCATCGACCAGCTCAAACGCCTCCACATCGAAACCCCCTCCTGGGCCTACGCCGAAGGCGGCACCCGATTCGGCGTCTTCCGCCAGCCCGGATCAGCCAAAACCATCGAGCACAAGCTCGCCGACGCCGCCGCCGTCCACTGCTATACCGGCATCACACCAACCATCGCCGTCCATGTCCTCTGGGATTTCCCCGACGGCTTCGATCCCGCCCTCATCGAAAAAGCCAAAAAACTCGGCATCCAGATCGGAGCCGTCAACCCCAACGTCTTCCAGGACCAAGCCTACAAGTACGGCAGCCTCGCCAACCCCAAACCCGAAGTCCGAAAAAAGGCCATCGACCACGTCCGCGACTCCATCAAAATCGCCACCCAGACCAGGTCCAAATTCCTCTCCATCTGGCTCGCCGACGGCACCAACTATCCCGGCCAGGACGACATCGCCCAACGCCGCGCTCGCCTCATCGACTCCCTCAAGGAAATCTACCAGGCCATGCCCAACGACCAGGTCCTCCTGCTCGAATACAAACCCTTCGAGCCCGCCTTCTATCAGACCGACATCGCCGACTGGGGCATGTCCATGACCCTCTGCCGGAAACTCGGCGACCGGGCCAAAGTCCTCGTCGATATCGGCCACCACTACCAGGCCCAGAACATCGAACAGATCGTCACTTGGCTCATCGAAGAGGACATGCTCGGCGGTTTCCACTTCAACGACCGACGCTACGCCGACGACGACCTGACCACCGCCAGCATCGACCCCTACCAGGTCTTCCGAATCTTCAACGAAATCGTCGCCGCCCAGCAGGTCCGCAGCCGTAAGTTCGAACTCGCCTACATGGTCGACCAGTCCCACAACCTCAAGCCAAAGCTCGAAGCCATGCTCCAGACCGTCGACACCATCCATCAACTCTACGCCAAAGCCCTCCTGGTCAACCGAAAAGCCCTCGCCAAGGCCCAAGCCGACCAGGATATCATCGCCGCTGAGGAAATCCTCCGCGACGCCTGGCTCACCGACACCCGGCCCCTCGTCGGTCTCGTCCGCCAACAGACCGGCCGAGCCCCCGATGCCATCGCCGCCTACCGTAAATCCGGCTACCAGCAGCAGGTCGAAAAAGAACGAGCCAACATCAAAGGCGGTGACACCCTCGGCTAGTCAAAAGCCTCGCCAAATGGCCATCCCACAGCGCCCGCGCCCCACCGCGCGGGCGCTGCTCTTTCTGCGGCAAACCAATCGGTAGGGTGTCTTTTCGCCCGCAAATGCACACCTTCTCCCTCCGACCCATCCCACCGTCCCATGCCGCAACCCGACCGCTGACGACGCCCCGCCTCATCCCGACGACCCGAAAAATGCAGGGTGCGTCGTCCCGACGCACCAACTCCCCGTTCCTCGCCCCTCCAGAAAGAGCCGCGACTGTGAGGGACCGGGGGCCTTCTCCCCTCCCAACCGCATCTTCCACCTACCCCCACTTTACATTCTGCTATTTGGTGTTTTCCCTTTTCATTCCACCCCCGGAATCCCCGCCCCGTCGCTTCCAACGCCCCAAAACCGCCATATTCGCCCACCCGATTGATGTGCTGTCTTCACTATGCGGCAGCCCCTCGCCGCCCCACACACAGCAGCCCAGCAGGCGGGTTGCCCTGAAGGTCCGTCAGCGGCAGCCTGCAAAACGCGCAGCGACACCAAAGAACATCCTCGCGATCAACGCCTGAACGAACGCTCGCCGGCTCACGGCGGGGCTTCTTCGGAAAAGCGCGGCAATTGCCCGCACGCCGCCCGCCCTCAGGCGCCTCTCCCGGTGGCCGCGGACACCTCAAAAACACGACCACGCCGTACGCGCCGAACGGTAAACTCGATACCGTCGCGCCGGAGCACCAACCCTGGCTTCGGCGGCGAGCCAAGACCTTTCTCCATCCATGCCGCCAGCGTCCCCCTGATCCCGCCGGGCTGGCCGCCGAGTCTGGCCGCCACCTCGGTCATGGGCACGCCGCCTCCGAACATCCACGTGCCGCCGCTGAGCGAATGGATGTGGCGAGGCAGCCTGTCGAACTCATCTTCCAGTTCGCCCACCATCTCCTCGATCAGGTCTTCCAGCGTGATCAAACCCACGCAATGCCCCTCGGCGTCACGCACGATGGCCATGTGCTCGTGCTGATCGATGAAGGTCTTCAGAAGATCCGACGCCGGACTGTCCCGGTCCGCGAAGTGGACCGGCCGGATAATGCCCTTCAGACTCGGATCGCTCGGATTCGCGCTCATGAAGTAAACCAACTCCTTGAAGTTCACGTATCCGATAATGCGATTGCGATCCTCGCCCTCAAAAACCGGGAAACGCGTGTGGGCGTCGATGTAGGCCGCGATCAACGCCTGGTGCAGAGTCTGAACGGTGGACAGCATCGACACTTGCTCAATGGGAATCATGACATGCTCAGCGTTGCTCTGCGAAAGCCGGGCCGCTCGGCTGATGATCCGCTCCTGGTGCGGTCCGATGTGCTTCGAGAGTCGCGCCATCATCGCCAGCGAGGTGATCTCTTCCAGCGTGGCCGGCGCCCTCTTCGCGCTGCGTCGGCCCTCGAACGGACGGTTCAGCAGGTGCAGAACGCGTATCACGGGCGTCAGCACGCCAATGGCCACGAACAATGGCCGGGCAATCCATAACGCGATCGTCTGGTTGAAGTACACCCCCAGCGTCTTGGGCAGAATCTCCGTGTACTGGAGCATGGCGAAAGTAAACACCAGCGAAAAAACCCAAATCCACTGATCGCCGAACAACTCGTCGAACTGCGCTCCTGCCACCGCGGCCCCGATTGTGTGCGCAGCCGTGTTCAGAATCAGAATGACCGCGATGGGCTGTTCGATGTTCGTCTTGAACCCCCGCCAGATGCCCCCGATTCCCGGATGACGCGATGACAGGTCCGCCACCTGGCTGGGAGTCAGGCTCAGTAACGCCGCCTCCATCAGCGAACAGAGAAACGATATGCAGAGCGCGACACCCACGCTGGCGACAAAAATGGTCACCTTCAAAACACCTCCAACACAGGTGGTCCGTCACGAATCCATCCCCCCTTCCTGCCGCCGATACCGGATGGTCCGATCCGTCTGCCTGGTGGAGTTCGGCAGAGGGGGTGCCCGCAACGCAGCGGGCCGAGGCACGATCACACCAGCCGTCGATCCGATCTCTGGCCGGTTAACCGCACTTCGCTGGTTGCCGAGTGCAAACGCTCGATCATGACCACGCATTCTAGCGGTCTCGGCCGACCTCCGCCAGCGGAAATGGCCTCGGCGCCAAGCGGATTGACGGCGGGTCCATCCCGGTAATTCGGGACAGTCACCCTTTTCTGCTCGCCATTCCCGTGATCGAAACGGGAAGCAGTTGGTAGGATCTCTTTTCACCCCGCAAATGCACACCTTCTCCCTCCGACCCATCCCACCGTCGCATGCCGCAACCCAACCGCTGACGACGCCCCGCCGCATCCCGCCGACCCGA
>Ga0123332_1004115_pt1 | contig 12931 bp, 19 predicted proteins | sample BioC12SIPDNA_4_FD_89958 | JGI IMG/M metagenome (GOLD analysis project Ga0123332, IMG submission 89958) | Anaerobic biogas reactor microbial communites from Washington, USA - Biogas_R2_A C12 SIP DNA | ecosystem: Engineered > Bioreactor > Anaerobic > Unclassified | place: Washington, USA...
GGAACTTAACAGCCCCCGGCCCAAGCCCTATACTCCACCCTCGTCAACGACAGAGATAACGGCGCCACCCTCCGCGGCTTTCCGCCTGCCGGGGCCGGACCCGGATCCTCTGCTACGTGGGCAGTGATCCCTCGACCCGGCGGAGCCCCGGAGGCTCCCCAGGCGACCGCTTGAGCCCCTTTCGGGGGTCCGTTGAGCCCCTTGCGCGCCTCCGGGAGCCCGAAACTGGGTCAACGCCAGCCCCAGCCGCAGCCGGAGCCCCACAGGCGATGCCGGTCGAATGCCGGAGCCTCCTCCCCCGGACGCGAGAAGGCGGAGGCTCTCGCCCCCGCCCCCTCACCAGACCGGGTCCGCCGTCCTGGGTCAGCGCTCCCGGTCGGGTTCGCCCTTGCCCTCGTCCCGGTCGGCGTCGCCCTTGTCCTCCGGCACCGCCTCCTCGCCGAACAGACGCCTGGCGATCGCGATCACCTGCGCCTCGCTTGCCTTGCGCCGCCGCCGAAGGAGCTCCCGCACCAGGTCGTTCCCCGAGACCGTCTCCAGGCTCTTAGCCATCGACCTTCGCCCCCCCGTGCCACAGACTGCGGATCGGGCGTCCCACCTTCGACCCGACGAGCGCGGGCGTCGGAGGCGTCTCCCCCTTCGCCGTCTGGAGGTCCTTCTCCGCCAGCCGGTGCCGGTGCCGTGCCCCGGTCAGCGCCCGCCTCGCGAGGAGCGCCTCCCCCTCCGCCCGGACGACGCGCACCTTAGCCTCGGTCTGGTCCGAGATCGACGCGCCCACAGACACCATGCGTCGGAGGGCGTCCTGCGCCGCCCGGACCTCGACCGCAGCCGCCGCCGACTTCTCCTGAGCCTTCTCCATCGCCGCCAAGGCCTTCGCGTGCGCCGCCTCGACCACAGCCAGGGACTCCTCCCGCTCCCGCCCCTGAAGCAGGTCCAGGAGCGCCACCAGCGCCTCCCGCCTGGCCACCAGGCTCGCCCGGTCCTGCACCAAAGCGTCGCGCTCCGCGTCGTTCGTCGCGTCCGCCAGGGCGAGGGTGCAGCCCTCCACCTCCTGGGTCACGTCGGCGATCTCCCGCCGGACCGCCTCCAAGTCGTGCGCCTTCGCCTTCGCCTTCGCCGTCACAGCCCGCCTCCTTCGCCTTCCACCACCGCCACCTCGAACAGCGCCCGCGAGATCACGTCCCACATCCCCCGCGCCGTCGGGCTCAGCCGGGTCAACGTCCGCTCCGCGATCGCCCGGTCGAACTCCCTCGCGTCCAGGACCACCCGGACGTCGTCCCCCAGGACCACGCGCCTTCCGCCTCCTAGCTCGAGCTCCCAGCGGCAGCCGCCTTGGTCAGGGTCCCCGACCCGCACCAGCCGGACCACCGGGGGAGTCAGCGGGAGCAGAGCCAGCGCCGCGCACCTCTCCGCCTGGGTCAACCGTCGCCTCCCAAACTCGTCGGGCTTCACCCGCCCGAACGCCTCCGCCACCGTCCTCGTCGTCTTCGTCGCCATCGCAGTGCCTCCAGCAGGGTTCTGTCGCCACCTCCCCCCTGCCGTCACGCTCCTGCCCTCCAAGGAGCATTCTTGACCACGCTCGCCCCCAGAGAAAGCCCCGCCCCCAGGCGCGCGAAAGGGGTCGGTCGCCCGACCCCTCGCCTCCGCGTGTTGACCCCGCCGTTGACCTAGCTGGGGATGTCGCCCTCCCCGACCGGGTCGGCGGGGACCTCCCTCAGGCGTCGAAGCGTCACGTCGTCCTCGGGATCGATCTCCCGCACGGAGCCCTCCCGCCAGACCGGTCCCTCGCCCTCCGGTGCCGTGTAGCCCCGGAAGGACTCCTCGTCCTCCGCGTCGCGCAGCGGAGACTCGACGCCTCCCCACAGGACGAGCCCCCGGACCAGCCGCCGCCCGCTCGGGGTCTCAGACAGCGCCCAGAGAACCACCGGGAGGGTCTGCGCCTCCTCCTCCGGTCCGAAGACCGCCCGCCAGCCTGGCTGCGCCGCCACCAGTTGAACCACCTTCGCCATCGCGTGCCTCCTCCGTCGTCGTGCCGTCCGGACCCGGGCGGTGCGCCCTTCTAACACACGCCAACGGAGAAGGCAAGCCCAGGCGTCCCCTGCGCTCCAGGCAGTGCGTCAGCCCCTCCGCGAGACGCGGACGAGCCGTCGGTTGCCGGACCAGGGACGCCTCACCTCCAGCCCGAGCCTCCCCAGCAGCGGAGTCGCCCGCGTCAGGACCTTGCCCAGCCCCTTCGCGCTCGCCGGAAACGGATCCTCCGCCCGGTTGAACCCCTTGACCGCCTCGAGCAGGTCCGTCACCGTCCCCTCCCACGGCAGAGGAGTCGCCTCCACCCACCGCACCATCGCCCGGACCGCCCCGATCGCCGGGTCCGGTCGCCCCAGCAGCCCAGCCTCACCCATCGAACCGCCTCCTTCTGACCCCGCCGGAGTCCACATCGTGCCGCCGCGTGCGAGCCTTGCCCTCCCTTGTCCCTCAGCGACCAACCGCGCCCAGGGGGTCGTGCGCCCCCCGGATGCCCTCCCTGGGCACCTCTTCAGGCAAGGGTGTCAAGCGCGCGGGAGTCGCCCCTCCAGGAGCGCCTGCGTAACCAGTCGCGCCAGCGCCTCCGAGACCGTCACACCCTCCCGCTTGGCGAGCTCCACGAACGCCTCGCCCCTCGCCCAGCCCACACGGGTCTGGAGGAGCCCGTCCCGCGCCGCCCTGCCCCTGTAGTCCCGCTTCCGCTTCTCCACGCTGCCTCCTCCCGCCGTCGCCTTTGACTGTCCCCTCAGCCTCACGCGCGCGCCGCCCGCACTCCCCCGTGGGTCCCCGATCGTGTGACTGGTGTGCCTAGTGTGACGGCAAATCGAGGGAGTGCGTGCGGTGTGGAAGTCAACGCACACACACCGCTGGCTTCCCTGTCATAACGCAGGTCACACCCGTCACAGTGACTCCCCCGCGCGCCGTCGGGCGTCCCTGATCTCGCCAAGCGCCCTGGCTGCCGCCAAGCCCTGCTTGCGCGCCTCCTGCTCCTGGGGCGTGTCCCTGTCGCCCTGACCGCCGGTCTGAAGCGCCTTCGCCGCGCCCTCCGTCACCAGCCGCGCGCCTCCGACCACGTCGCGCTCCTCCAGGTCCCTCGCCCGCGTCACCAGGCTCCGCAGCGTCTCTGGGTCGATCCACCCCGGTCGCGACTTCCAGACCGAGGGTTGCCAGCGTCGTCGGTCGCCGTCCTCGTCAAACCGGTCCCGTTGGCTCGCCGCCACCCACACGCTCTGCTTCCCAAGGCACCGGAGCCCCACCTTCCGCCCTCGCAGGTGCTTGGCCAGGAGCTTCGGGGTCAACTCCCCGCGCAGGCTCTGGTTGAGCTGGTCGAGCAGCCGCGAGGAGATCACGCACACGCTCCCCTCGTCGGCGTCGACCGCCGCCCAGGCCCTGGGCGTCCAGAAGAGCCCCAGATCTCCCAGGGCGTCGTTCAGGGTCTCCAGACCGAGCCCTTCGCCGAAGACCACCACCATCCCGCGCGCGAGGAGCTCGTCGATGGCGTCCCGAACGACGTCGCCCATGTCCGTCGTCTCCTCCACCTCGCGCAGGGTTAGAAGCGCCTTCAGGACCGCCTCCCAGCGCTTGGTCGCCTGCCGGGTCAGGGTGAAGCCGCCGGAGACGATCGCCCGCTTGAACGCGGTCGGCGAGACCAGGCTCTGGGCGTCCAGGTCGATCTCCGTGCCGTCGTCGAGGACGAGCAGGTAGGACTCCCCCGACCGCCCGAGCTGGACGAGCTTGACCGGTTTGAACGGGAGCAGCGCCAGTGCCGCCAGGGCGTCCTCCTCCTCGCCCTCGCGCGCCTTGGTCAGGGTCCGGGCGATGTAGTCCTGTCGCAGCGCCTTCTCGGGCTGCTGAGCGTGCCGCCGCCGGTACTCGATCAGCAGGTTGGCGGTCTCCTGGTCGGACCAGCCCAGGGCGACCGCCCGGTTGGCCAGCCAAAGGTCCCGCCGGGAGGGGTCGCTGGACACCAGGTCCATGTCCCCGGAGAGGCTCCACACGCGCCTCGCCTGTGGACCGCCCTCCCCGGACAGCAACTCCGCCAGCCGGTCTCGGTCGACCGCCGCGCCGGGGTCAAGGACCAGGTCCCCCGTCTTGACCACCGCCAGAGGCTGCCGTGCGCCCAGGCGTGCCGCCAGCCGGTCAAGCGCCTCCTGCCGCTCCTCCACCGTCTCCGGGGTCCCTGGCCAGCGGTCGCCCGTGACCGTGAAGAAGCGCCCTCGGGCGTAGACTTCGATGCCTCCCTGCCGGTTGCGCCGCTCCTCCGCCCATTCGCCCCGGACGAAGACGTGGACCCCGGTGCCGGAGGGGGAGATCTCGGTGTAGGACTCCAGGGCGTCGACCCACTCCTCCGCCCACGGCTCCAGGCTGCCGTCGTCCCGGACGCAGTGGTCGAGGTCCACCCCGACCAGCCCGCCGCCCTCGGCGAAGACGAAGCCGACCCCGCTGAGCCCGCGCGCCTCGCGGGAGGCGACCGCCTCCGCGAAGGTGCCCCAGGTCCGGGGGTCGGTCGACGAGGCTCCCCCGCCCGTGTGCGGGTTGACCGGTCGCTTGGTTGGCTTGCCCTCCCGCTCGACGCGCTCCCACGCCACCCACTGGGGTCGGTCGCGGAGCTCCGAGGGGATTGACGCCTCTAGAACGGGCGTGCTAAGATCGTCGCGGTCTTGCATCAGGCTCTCCTCAGGGACCCCCCAGGGCTCACTCGGCTCGGGGGTCTCCCCTTTCCAGGTTTCTCGTCGGTCCTTCCCCTCCTCAGGGGTCGTCCGCCGCCCCCCCATTGCTCCGAGGGGTCGGCGTGGTGTAGACTCTGGGTGTCGTCGCTTGCAGGTTCCTCCTCGAGGCTGCCCCCGGACCCACAAGGTTCGGGGGTCGTCTTCTTCACCCCTCCTGCTCCAGGTCCCGGACCGCGTCCGGGCGAGGGTCCGGAAGGGAGCCCTCCACCAGCGCTCGGTCGATCAAGCGACGGAACGCCTCCCGGACCGACACCCCGTTGGTCTGCGCCAGGCGGATGAACCGACGCCTCCGCTCCGGTCCCACGCTCGACGCGATGTAGCCCGTCTCCGCCGCCCAGCCCGCCGTCTTCACCTTCGCCATGCCGTCCTCCTTCGCGCCTCCACTGCTTGCCGTCCCGACACCTTCCCTCCACGAGCATTCTAACCCAGCCAGCCGTCGCGAGAAAGGACCACCGAAAGCGCCTCCGCGAGGGGTCTGTCGGTCCGCCCCTCCGCTGGTGTAGAATGCCCTTCAGCGGATCCTGACAGGCGTCAGGCTCAGCCCCCTCCTGTTCAGAGGACCCCACCCGGTTCGCCGGATGGGGTCCTTTTGTCGCGTCTGGCGGGGTCCGGGGTCGTCAGGCGGCGTCGCCCTCCTCGCCGCCGACCGCCCAGAGGCTCCCTGCCGTGAGTGCAGTTGCCGGGGTCACAGATGCCGCCCCGAGAAGCGCGCCTCGCGCCGGAGCTCGTCGAGGGTGTCCAGGGTTCGGCGGATTGCCGCCTCGCGCGCCTTCCAGATGCTTAGGCTCGTCGCGGTTCCGTCCCGGACGCCAGCCGCGTATTCGGCCACCTGCGCCTCGAGCCGGGACAGAGCCTTGAGCCTGCGCTCCTCCAGGGTCGGGTCTCGGGTCGTGGTCATCGGTCAGCCTCCTCGTCGTGGTCCTGCCGCAGAGCCCGGAGCTCCGTCAGAGCGCCCTCGAGCTCGTCCATCCACCGCTCCCACCCCGCCAGGTCGTCTTGGGAGTCGGGGTCGGAGACTGCCTCGGCGAATTCCGCCACCAGCCACTCGAGCTCGCGGGTGACCCGCGCCCGGTCCTCGGTCAGGTTCGGTCGGGTCATCGGTCGACCGCCACTAGGTCGGTCTCCCAGGCGTCGCCTCGGGCGTTGACGTTGGCTCGGTCGAGCAGCCTGTGGAGTTCGTCGGTCGCGCCCTCCAGCCGCGTGATCAGGGCGTCGAGCTCAGCCGGGTCGATCTCCACCCGCTGCCCGAGCGCCAGGCTGTAGCGCTGCACCACCGCCTCGAGCTCGCGGTCGAGGGTCTTAGTCGTCAGCCGGGTCGTCGCTCGGACTCTCATCGCTGTGCGTGCCATCGGTCGGTACCTCCTCAGGGGGTCAGGGGAGGGCGTTCGCCGCCCTCCCCGCGTCGGGTCGTCGGTCAGGCGGTCCGCAGCGCCTCGTACTCCGCCTGGAGCTCGGCGATCCTGGCGGGCCAGTCGGGGCGGACCTTGACGGTCTCCTGGTGCCCGTACTCGTAGTCCAGGACCGCAGCCACGTGGTCGTCTCGGCGGAGCACGAGCGGTGCGTCGGACCCGTAGATCCCGTCGCTCAGGGCGACTAGGTCGGTCTCGGGCAGCGCCTGGAGCTCCGCAGCGCGCTCCTGGATGGTCGGTCGGTCGGTCGATCGGTCGGTCACGTCGTCCCTCCTGGGGTCGTCGCCGGGGGTCCGTCCCCCAGCCGCACCTGGATCTTTCTCCCTCCCGCGCCGCCTGTAGATACCCAGATGTGATTAGGCGCTCTCCCGGTCGTCCCGCCGACCTGGACTCCTGCCAGCGGCGACGACGAGGCAGCGGGGTCGCCGTCCTGCCCTGTAAGGGTCAGGAGCCGCTCCCCAATGCGAGCCTGGCCAGATATAATGGGTCGGACAGTACGCGGGCGAGGTGGTGCAGTGGCGAGGAACTCCCTCTACTACGGCGACAACTCGGGGATTGTGCGACGGCACATTGCCGATGAGTCGGTGAACCTGATATACCTTCATCTGCCGTTCAGTCGCGAAGCGAGCTATGGGGGAGTCTGCCGATGGTGAGCCCACTTAGGGATGGCTGGGGCTTTGATTACGCCACAGACAAGCCCGTAGATATGCGCAAGCCCGAGGAGCAGGTGCGGCAGAACTACGAGCGCACGCTGCACGAGGACTACGGCTACGACCGTGCTCGCATGGATATCGAAGTGTATATACAGCGAGGTGAGATATCTAAGCCCAACAACCAGCGTGACCGCGCGGATGTTGTGATCTACAAGACCGCTAGCCGTGAGAGACGCGACCAGTTCAGCGACATCCTCGCCATTGTTGAGACGAAGCGCCCCAATCGAACGGACGGCGTGCGTCAGGTCATGTCGTACATGTCAGCCACCTCAGCCGCCTGGGGAGTCTGGACAAACGGTGATGACATCGAGCATGTATACCGAGATCCTGCAACAGGGGAGCTAAGAACCTCCTATATCTTCGATATCCCACGCAGCGGCGAGGCTGTTGACGAAATCGGGCGGTTGTCGAAGGCCGACCTAGTCCCTGCGAAGGCGCACAGCCTAAGGCCGATCTTCAATCGCATCCTGAGGACCCTCTACTCGAACACCAACATCAGCCGTCGTGAGAAGCTTGGCAGCGAAATGATCCGGCTGATTTTCGCGAAGATCTGGGATGAGCGCTTTGATCTGGACCGCCTCCCCGCATTTCGCGTCGGCCTGAAGGAAGACCCCGAGCTTGTCAAGCAGCGAGTTCTTGGTCTTTTCGATCAGGTGAAACAGCACCTTGTTGATGATGGCGTGTTTGATCGCGACGAGACTATTACGCTCGACGCCAAGTCGATAGCCTGGGTCGTCGGCCAGCTGGAGCAGTACAGCCTGCTTAAGACGGACAAGGACGTGGTGGGCGATGCCTTTGAGGTGTTCGCCGAGTCGAAGCTGGTCGGTGAGAAGGGGGAGTTCTTCACCCCCCGCGAGGTTGTCCGCACGGCGGTAGAGCTCGTGGATCCACGGCCTGAGCAGCGGATTCTCGACCCGGCCTGTGGGTCGGGCGGCTTCCTCATCTATGCACTGGAACATGTCTGGCGCGCTATGGATACAAGCCCGCGCTACCGGAACAGCCCGAATCTGGATCGCGAGAAGCAGGAGATCGCTCAGCGGTACTTCTTCGGCATAGACAAGGAGATCGATCTGGTCAAGATCTCCAAGGCGTACATGGCGATCGCTGGTGACGGGCGAGGCGGGGTCGCCCAGCAGAACTCTCTACATCCAGCCTCCGAGTTCGAGGGTCAGGCAAGGGCTCTGTTCACGAATGATGGAAGGTCATTCAAGCAGTTTGACGTGATCTTCACCAACCCTCCTTTCGGCTCGAAGATCAAAGTCCTGAGAAGCGAGGCTGCTCATTTCCACCTCGGTCACAGTTGGAGGCTTGTGGATGGGCAGTGGGAAGAGACCACGAAGGCACGTGACACCGAGCCACAGGTCCTTTTCGTTGAGCGCTGCCTGGAGCTGCTGCGTGATGGCGGAACGCTCGCAATCGTTCTCCCGGAGACGTTTCTACATGCTGCTAACTACAAACACATCCTCGCCTTCATGCTTCGTGGCAACAACGTCAAGGCTGTCATAGACCTGCCGCACAACACCTTTAGGCCGTTTAACAACGCGAAAACATGCCTGGTCGTGCTCCAGAAGGGCAGACCACAACAGGGGCACGTTGTCATGGCTGTGGCCCAGGAGATGGGCCATGACCACGAAGGACGCCCATTGTACCGATTTGACGCGGAGGCTCAGAGACCTACGGGCGAGATCTGGGACGACCTGGCGGTAATCCGTCAGGAACTACTCGACCCATTCAACAAGGACAACCGATTCACATTCGTCCTCGATGCGAGCAACGTCAAGGATGACGTGTACGTCCCTCGGTACTACTGGCCAAAGGTGCGAGAAGAGATCGAGCACGCGCCAGGTATCCAGCTGATTCCCATGCAACGCCTTCTCGATGAAGGCATCGTACGGGCCTGGCCCGGCCATGGCTCTCCACCATCTGAGTACAAGGGAATGGGCAGTATCCCGTACATCCGCGTATCCGACATTGTGAACTGGGAGTTATACAGGAACCCCACCACAGGCGTCCCTCGTCATATCTACGAGAAGGTGAAGGGCAGAGGGGTTAGCCTGAAGCCGTGCGACATCGTGTTCGTTCGGCGTGGCAGCTACCGCATCGGTACCGTCGCAATGGCCTCACGGCATGATGCAGATGTGCTGCTTACCCGCGAGTTCGTCGTGCTGCGCGTGCTCAAGCCGGACAACCAGTATGGCATTGACCCCTACTACCTTCTTTATCTCCTCTCACACCACTACACGCAACAGCAGATCGATCAGAAAGTCTTCATAGATACCACGCTCCCGAACATCGCCGACCGCTGGCGAGAGCTGCTTCTCCCTGTACAGAGCGACCGAGCTGAGGCCGCCCGTATCGCAGCCCGTATCAAGAGCGCCATGGATGCGAAGTGGAAGGCCCTCGATGCCATAGGGGAACTGCGTCAGGAGTTCGGCGGCATAACCACCTAGCAGCCAAGGGGGCACCTCGAGCGAAGCGCCGCACCCCGGAGAAGCAGGGACGGCTGGGCAACGAGAAGGGAGCGCCACCCCTATCCCAGGTGGCGCTCCCTTCCGAGGCGTCTTCACTCAGTCCTAGTCGACCGCCTGCTGCTCCTTCTCCGCCAGGCGTCGCCGGACCTCGTCCAGCACCTCCCCTGCGGCCATCAGAGCCGCCTCGTTGAGCTCCGCTGCCCGGTTGGCCAACGGTGTCAGGTCCGCGTCGACGAGCTCCAGCCCTTCGGCCAGGGCGACTCCACCGTCCCGGATATGCTGCTGAGCCGTGATCAGCCTGCCTTCGGTCCGCCGCAGCAGACCCCTCCGCTCCCGCGCCTGCGTCGCCACCTTCACGCCTCCCCTCGAAGCCGCTTGACCCTAGCCACCACCGTGATCAGGTCATCCATCAGGACCTCCCACTCGTCGTCTGTTAGCACCGTGTCGCCCATCCCCTCAAGGTGACCCTCCAGCCGCTCCGCCTCTCGCTCGAGCTCAGCCAGGCTCATCCGCGCGATCTCGCTCGCGGGGGTCCTGGTCGCCGGGGCTCCCGCCATCGCCGTCATCGGCTGCCCCCGTTGCAGTTGACCGCCCCCCGGCGTCGCCCAGGCGTCGTCTCCTCGACCTGACCGATGCCGATCAACGCGTCCAGGAGCGCCTCCTCGTCCGTCCACAGAGCAAGCACCTGCCCGCTCAGGGTCGCCGCCCGGTCCGCGACGTCCAGGACGTAGTCATCCAGCGACCGGTCCCGGTTCCACAGGCTCGAGGCGTGCATCGCCGCGAAGAGCCCCCTGGCGTCCTCCGCCTCAAACCGTCGCCCGTCCTTCAGCACAAACGTTCTCATCGTCTCCTCCTCCGTCGTCTCGGGGGAGGGGGTCCTGCCCCCTCCCCGGTCGGTGCCGTCTCCGCTCAGGCTGCTGCTGCCAGCGCCTGGCGTCTCGCTCCCCACCACGCCTGCTGGGTCGGGCTCCACTCGAGCAGGTCGCCCAGGGCGACTCCGTCGACCCGGTCGCCTCGCGAGGCTGCCCGGATCAGGGCTTGACCCAGGTCCACCCAGGCGAGGACCTTCTCCGCCTCGACCGTGCCCTGGTGCTGCCGGAACTCCACCGTCCCGTGCCTCAGGAACGCGCTCAAATTCAACGTCTTGTAGCGGGAGGCGTGCTGGGCGAAGCCCCGCAGCCCCAGCCCCTGGAGCGCGCTCAGGTCGTTCGCGTCGAAGCGTGTGCAGTAGGTGTTCCAGGCTGCCCGCCGTCGGCTTGCCGCGACGAGCTCGTCCAGGGCGTCGCCCAGGTCGACCGTCATCGCCGCCAGCCGGAGGATCGTCGCCTCGCTCAGGTGCCTGGCGTCGTGGTGGACGTGGAGCCCGCAGGTCCGGTTCACGCGAGCCCCGACTGCCGCGAGCGCCTGGCAAGCCAGCTCGACCTGCCGCCGCCCTTCCTTGGAGCTCAGCGGAGGGCTCACCAGCTCCCGCCCCACCCAGCCCTGGGTCGAGCCGGTCCCGCCGACGCTGCTGTCGGTGGTCACCTTCCAGTGGTCGACGTCGTTGTGGTTGTAGCCCTGGACCTCGCAGCGGAGCCCTCGGTCTGCCATCTCCTGGGCGAGCCGGTCGATGCTGCTCAGGCTCGGGACCAGGAACTCGATCTCGATGCCGAAGCGCCTCAGCTCCTTGACCTTGTCCAGCCAGCCCCGAGTCCGGAGCTCGGTCAGAGCCGACCAGTCGCGCTCCTCGCGCCAGCGGCGTTTGAGCTCAGCCTTCATCCGGACGTCGTGTCCCCTGGCAAACCGCCTGGTGGTCGGGGTCCGGCAGCCACACTCGCAGAGTCGGGTCGGGGTCGTCGTCTGGGTCGCGGTCATCGGGTCCCTCCTCGGGCGTCGGTCGGTGCTGCTCAGCCTCGAAGACCATTCTTGACCACATCTCGACCCCGAGAAATACCCCTCCCCTTCGGATCTCGTTCGCTCTTGACCCCGCCCCAGGCGTCTCCCCCGGTCGACCTGACCCGGTCGGAGGAGGCGACTCCCTCCCCCGACCTGACGGGTCGACCTGGCGGGGTCGGAGGAGGCGACTCCCTCCCCCGACCTGACGAGGCTCAGCCGCCCGCGCCGACCGCCTGGAGAGCCCGCTCGATCGCCGCCGTCGCCGCTCTGTCGTCGCCCCGGACGACGTGGCTGTAGACCTGCGCCGTGATCGCCGGGTTGGCGTGCCCGAGGCGTCGGCTCACCTCCGGGAGGCTCAGCCCCTGGTCAAGGAGGAGGCTCGCGTGGAGGTGACGGAGCCCGTGCGGGCTGACCGGTCGGATCCCCAGGCGCGCGCAGGCTCCCTTGAGCCCCTTGCCCACAGCGGAGGCGTGCAGGGGTCTGCCGGTCGCCCCGCAGAAGACCAGCCCGTGGTCCTCCCAGGTACCGCCTGACCGCAGCCGCGTCTCCGCCTGGCGTGCCCGGTGCCCCCGCAGAGCAGCCACCAGGCCCTGGGGGAGGCTGATCGTCCTCCGCCCCGCCGCCGTCTTCGGCGTCGACACCACCCACTGGCTCCCCAGGTGCTGACCCGTCCGCTCGACGCGCGCCGTCGGAGGCGTCGCGTCCAGGTCAAGGTCCGCCCAGCGGAGTGCCAGCGCCTCGCCCACCCGGCAGCCCGTGGTCAGAAGGAACCGGTGCAGGGGTCGGGGGTCGGAGCGCAGGAACCGGGCGAGCTCCTCGGGGGTCCAGAGCTCCTTCCGCTCCGCCCGGTGCCTCGGTCTGACCACGCGCGCCGCCGGGTTCGACGCCAGCCAGCCCCAGGCGACGCCTAGGTCGAGCGCCTGACGGAGACGCGCCAGGGCGACCTGCGCCGTCCGCCCCTTGCCCTCCGCGAGGAGCCCGTTGACCAGCCCCTGGACCACCGCTGGCTCGAGCCGGTCCAGCCGGATCCCCCGCAGAGGAGCCAGCGCCTTGACCGCCAGCCGCGTGTTGTCGCTCAGGGTTCGAGCCTTCCACCGCGACGCGTTCGCCGCCAGCCACTGGTCCAGCAGGTCCCCCACCGACCGGTCGCCGGGGTCTGGGAGTCGCCCTCCCGCGTCTCGCGCCTGAGCCTTGAGCTCAGCCAGACGCGCCAGCGTCTCCGCTCGGGTCCGCCCGGAGACGCGCCGTCTGACCCCGTCCACCTGAAGCGCGCCCTCCCAGCGGTCGCCCCGCTTGTAGACCGTTCCCTCCCCGCGTGCCCTTCGCCGCGCCATGCCGTGTGCCTCCTCGTGCCGGTCTGATGCCGGTCGCCCCCGCCAGCGGAGGCTCCCCTGCTCGTGCTTCCTCCCCACAAGGTACCCCAGACCGGCACTGCTGAGACAGCCCCTTCGCCCAGGCGAAAGGCTTGCGCCGCCGAAGGCGTCGGGCGTGATGCCGTTCCAATGCCGGGGGAGGGGGAGGGACCACAACCGGTTGTGGTCGGAGGCGTCGGGACCTACAATCCCTTGTGGTCTGCGGGGGTCGGACTGCTACGTGGGCATTTCATCCCCGATGCGATGCCGGCGCAGTGCCGGGCGGCGTGGAGGCGCGGCTTGAGGACTGTCATCCTGCTCACCATCTCCAATCTGTTCATGACCTTCGCCTGGTAC
>Ga0123332_1004117_pt1 | contig 12928 bp, 7 predicted proteins | sample BioC12SIPDNA_4_FD_89958 | JGI IMG/M metagenome (GOLD analysis project Ga0123332, IMG submission 89958) | Anaerobic biogas reactor microbial communites from Washington, USA - Biogas_R2_A C12 SIP DNA | ecosystem: Engineered > Bioreactor > Anaerobic > Unclassified | place: Washington, USA...
ACTCGTCGACAATTGCTCGAAGCCGCCGTCGCGGGCACTGCCGTTCTCGCAGTCTCGGGGCGCGGTCAGGCTCGGGCCGCCGGCGTCCCGGCCGCTCTCGGCGGTCAGCCGGTGCGAACGGCGCCTTTTCCCAGATGGCCCGCCTTCCGTGAGGCCGACGAGCAGGCCGTGCTGCCGGTCCTGCGCAGCGGTGTCTGGTCCAGGTCCAAAGTGGTGGACGAGGCCGAGAAGCGATTCGCGCGGCTGATGGGCGCGAAGCATTGCCTGGCAACCTGCAACGGGACCAATGCGATCATCACGTCGCTCTGGGCGCTGGGCATCGGGGCGGGCGACGAGGTCATCACCACGCCTTATACATTCGTCGGCACCATTCAGCCGATTCTGCTTGCCGGCGCGCTGCCGGTTTTCGCCGATATTGATCCCGACACGTGGCAGATCGATCCCGCCCGGATCGAAGCCAAGATCAACAGCAACACGGCCGCCATCCTGCCGGTCCACATCATCGGCGGCGTCTGCGACATGGACCGCATCAACGCCATTGCCGGCAAACACAACCTCAAGGTGATCGAGGACGCCTGCGAGGCGCACGGCGCGGAGTGGAAAGGGGGGAAGGTCGGCACGCTCGGCGACCTCGGCTGTTTCAGTTTCCAGAACGGCAAGTCGCTGACCTGCGGCGAAGGCGGTGCGATCCTGGGGCGCGACGACAATCTCATGGATCGCTGCTACTCCTACCACAACTTCGGCCGCCCGAAGGGGAGCGTCGTGCCGAGGCACGGAGAAAGCTATCCCGTGCTCGGCACCAAGTGCCGCATGGCGGAATACCAGGCGTCGATCCTGATCACGCAGATGGACTCCTTCGATGCGGAGTGCAAGCGGCTGAGCTAGAACGCGGCGTATCTCACCGAGAAACTCCAGCAAATACCGGGGATCGTTCCCCGCAAGGAATACGCGGGCGTGACCCGGACGGCCTTCTACTATTATGGATTCCGATACAAGAAAGAACAGTTCGATGGCCTGTCGCGCGAGAGGTTCATCGCCGCAATGCGGGCGGAAGGCATTGCCGTCGACGCCAGCCTCGGTGTGCTCAGCGGCACGCCCATGAACAAAGAGGGATGCCTGGACGACGCTTTCCAGTCCAAGGGTTTCCAGAGGATCTATCCTTCGGAAAAACTCTCCAACTATCGCGCGGAAAACGAGTGTCCTGCTTGCGACCGGCTCGTCGGCGAGACCGTCGGGCTGCATCAAGGCATGCTCCTCGGCGCCCGCCAGGACATGGATGACATCGCCAACGCAGTGGCCAAGATCTACGAACACCGGCGAAAGCTCGCCGCGGCCGGCTGAATCCTATCCGAGAAAGCCGACGTCGCGATTTTTCAGCGCGGTCCGCACGGCGCGGCCGTCCAGCTTGTCGGGTGACTCGCCTTCCGCAGCGGCCATGGCGGCAGCCAGGCCCGCGGCTTGGCCCATCGCCATGCACGTGCCGGTCACCCGATAGGAGGCGTGCGCCTCGTGGGTGCCGGAGATGCACCGCCCCGCAAAGAGCATTCCGCCGACCGTTTCCGGGACGAGGCAGCGGTAGGGGATCTCGTAGGGACGCATTTTGGCGCCGTGTGCCGACTGCTCGCCCCGCTTGACGTCGTGGATATCGACCCCGAACGCGCCGAACGTGACGGCATCGTCGAAGCGGCGCCCCTCGCGGAGATCGTCCAGCGACAAGGTGTAGCGCCCGGCGAGATGGCGGGCTTCGCGGATGCCGATGGCGGCGGCCGTCTGAACCAGCCGCACGTTCTCCAGTCCCGCGACCCGCCCGAAGACTTTGGTGAGTTCGTGGACCTGGCGGCGAGTCTCGATCGTGGCGCGAGTCAGATCGCGCGTGTCGAGCGGATTCATCAGGTAAACATGCGTCGCCTGCACCACGGCGGCTCCCGGCCGCGGGAGGTTGATGATCCAGGGCGCGTAGTTGACGCGGCCGATGGGCAGTTCGATCGACAGGTTGTGCTCGCTGATGGCATTCGTCATGGCGTCGTAAAGATCTTCCGCCTTGCTCTGGATCCAATCGCCCACGCCGTCGATTTCGAACATCAACGTCATCGGCTGGCAGGCGGAGTCGGCGGCGCGGCCGAGGTTATAGGCAACGCCGGCGCGAGCGGCTACGTCGCCGTCGCCCGTGCAGTCGATGATCGTCTTGGCGAGCACGGCTTCCCGGCCGGATTTGCTTTCGACAACGACCCCCCGCACCCGGCCCGCTTCCACGATCGTGTCGGCGGCGAAGGAGTAGTACCAGCACTCGGCGCCGGCTTCGGCGAAGAGGGTTTCCAGCAGCAGTCGCATCATCTCGGTGTCGAAGGTCCAGGAGAACTTCCAGGCGCGAAAGGCGTCCGCTTTCTTGAGCCGCTCGATCAGTTCGGCGACAATCCAGCCTTTGCGATGGAAGTCGAAGAAGGGGTTCATGATGCCGGCCGTCCAGACACCGCCGAGCATGCCATGGCGCTCGATGAGCAGCGTGCGCGCCCCTTCGCGCGCGGCGGCCAGCGCCGCGCCCACGCCGGCCGGACCACCGCCGATCACCAGCACGTCGACGTCGGCGGCCACCGGCGTTTGCCGCGGGGCCTCCATCACGAGGTTCGCCGCGCGATCGACGGTCATCGCATGCGCAGCCAGACGGCTCGGCGGTTGAGGATTCGCATCGGTGGCCGCAGGCGGGCTGGCCTGCGCGGAAGGCGTTGCGGCGCTGCCGCCGTCTTCGGCGGCCAAGCCCGTCTGCCCGGTCAGCCCGATGCCGGCCAGACCGCCGGCCATTCTCAAGAAGTTACGACGATTCCAGGATTGCATAATCGTTATAGGTGTTGCGAGACATTCGGGGAGTCTGGGATGACCTTATCACGGTAACGAACTCGGCAATCGTTTGATCTTCTCCATCATGCCGTCCGACTCAAGAAGCGAATCCTCGTCGCGATGTTTCAGATAGTCGCGCAGAACGACGGGGAAATAGACCACGCGGTCGGGGCCCTGACCGAACGTGATCCGCCCTTGCTCGCAGTCGCGCATGGCATCGCGGTCGGCAGCCAGTCGATAGCGCTGTTGCCGTTCGTCCGGCCCGATCTTGGCGGCGGCCTCCCACGGTTCGATTCCCGATGCCGGCCAGCCGTGCAGCCCGCAGAGTTGGACGATCGGACGAAGATTCCGCGCCGCCGCCTCCAGGTACTCCGCCTTGGGCTCGACCTGAAAGGCGAGCAAGAGCCCGTGGACATATTCCGGGTTCCATGTCAGCCCGGCGGTCGCCGGGTGCGGGTAGCCCCAACCGCCTACCGGCTGCTGCACGCGAGCCATCCAGTCGTTGAGCGCTAGAATGGTGGCGTGAAGGCGCTGATCGTCCGGAGTGTGGCGGAGCAGGTAGGGCAAGGCGTTGGTGGCATACTGCACGATGTACGGTTTGACGAAGGGTGTCTTGTAGCCCAGACTGTCGCTGCCGATGTAGAGGTCGTTGCCGACCGCCGGCCTGCCGCTTTCGGTGAACAAGAGATCCTCGCCCTGCGTGGGCTGAAAGGTCTTCCACAAACGGATGGCGTTGTCGAGATGTTTGCGATCGCCGGTGTATTCATACATCTTCACCGCGTCGGCGATCACGCCGCTAGTCCGCGTGTAGCTCAGCCCCGCGTGCTGGTTCGCGATGGACCAGTCGGCGGCCGCTTCGGCCGCATCGCGGTAGCGAGGATCTCCCGTCTCCTCGTACATCAACCAGAAATTGCTCCAGCCTTTATGGACGTAGATCGGGGAGTTGTCGAAACGGGGGTTGAAGGTGCCTGGGCCATGCACCGGCCGGTCGCGCCAGGCGTTTCCGCGCCGGCAGGCGCCGTAGTATTTCGAATCGTTGCCCCAATACATTCCCAAGTCGAAATAGTTGCGGCACCAATCGTGGGCGACTGTTCGCAGCGCCGGGTCTCCTCCGCGAAACCAGTCCTCCCAAACGTAAAGCACATGGTTCAGGCGAACGGGGGATCGATAGTCCGGCGCGGCCTGCCGCGGGGACCAACTCCAGGGCATCGAGCCGAGATCGTCCCCCTTCATCTGCATGTCGCAGAGAGCGAATCGCATCTTTTCGACGCAGTCGCGGAGCACGGGATGTTCGACCAAAAGCGGCGAACCGGTGCGGTAGACGGCGTCGTAGGCTTGCCAGTTGGCGTGGCCGTAGACCGGCACGTCGAGACGGGCAGCCAAATCGGCTTTACCCAGCGGGGCCACGACCAACTCGCTGAATCGCCAGGCTCCCTCCTGAATCATGAGCCCCTCAGTCTCGATGTTTTCCACCGGTTCGTTGCGATTGGACCGGACAATCACCGCCTCGGTGCTTTGAGTCACCTCGAATGTCCCGCGGTTCTGCCGCAGCGCGAGCGGATTGGCAACGCAGACTGGCTCGCCGTCGCGGGGTATGATCTCGGCGAGCAGATCCGCGTTGCCTTCATCCGCGAAGTGCGAGTTCGGGTCGCGGCCCAGCAGGTGGGCCGGCTCGCGAGGAAGGACGGAGAGCTTTGCCCCGGGGGCGGACAGTTTCCAGCCGAAATCGGGTGTCCAGTGGTCGCCGGGGAGTTTTGCCTGGATGCGATACGTCAGACGCAGTTCCCCGGTGCGGAACACTTGCACATCCCACTGCGATACCCAAGGGTCGCCCACGAGGTCGTACCGCAGCCAGACGAAGAACGGTCCGCCTTCCAGTACCCGGACTCTGGGCTCGGTGGCGGCCGTTTCCGGGCCGAACCGCACAATCCTTGCCAGGAGCAAATCGTTGTCATCGCGTAGTTCAATGCCCTCGATCGCAGGCACGACCTTCCAGCGATCCGTGGAAATGGCCGCCGGAATCGCTTCCTCGCTCGGACTTGCCGGCTTGCCGGCCTGGTAGACGCCTTCGACCACGCCACCGGCCGGCAGAGATACCGGAATGCTGAGCATGACGCGGCGGATCGAGCCGTCGGGGTGGCACGTGAGAACCCTCGATTGTACCGGTAAGGCTTTGCCGTCCAGAATCGCCTCCGCCGGCGGCGGACCCGGAAGAAGGCCTGGCGGGATAGGTAGCGAGACTCGAGCCACAGTGGCCGCCGGCAACGCTGCTGGATTGGAAATGGTGAACCGGACTTTACCTGCGGCAATGTCCGAGTCGGCCGGCGCGGGCGACGGCCGAAAGAAACGCTTGAAGACCGCGGCGATCTCCTTATTGTTGAGCACGTCGTTGAGCGAACAGACTTGCACGCGGTCGCCTCCGCCGTCCAGGATGGCCTGCAGCTCCTCCGCAATCCGCTGCGGGCCCTTTGCCGAGAACTTCTCGGGTTTGTCGTAGATGCCGATCATGGCGCAGCCCTCGCTGCGGGCGTGATGGGCCTTCTCCTTGCCGAAGATGATCTGCGAATACTCCCGGATCTTGTCGTACTCCCAAAAAGGCTCGAAAAACCAGGCGGCCGTCTGGCCGCAGACGTCGACGTCGAGCCGGTTGCCGTACAAAAGTTCCGCGAGGAAGACCGGGTAGACGTGCGTGGTAACCATCACGTCCGGGCGTATCGAACGGGCGTGGGCGGCAAGCTCGTTGTTGAAGTCGACCAGCGTGGACAGCGAGAACTCGACGAGGGCATTCTCCGCCGACAGGTCCGGGTGGCTGGCGGTGAAATTCTGAAACAATTCCATCGAGCGGGGGCAGCGGCAGCAGCGATAGTTGCGGTAGCCGAAGAAATCAAACGCGATCCCACGAAGCCCTGGCACACGCAGGATCTCCTCGATTTGCCGCTTGTGGCATTCGGCCACCTCGGGATGATGGAAACACAGCATCTCGCACTGAAGCACCTCCACGTCCAAGCGAGGCTCGCCGCCGTATTGGTAGCCGCTCTTTCCACGGCTTGTGTCCGCCTCAAGCCGGCGCAGGGCGCGATCCTCCTCGGGGCTCATCACTTGCAGAGGTGGCGCGGTCCCGGGGTATCGCTTCTTCCAGCGGTCGACGTGTGAGAGTGAAAGCGAGGAGTAGATGCCGATGCCGTGCTCTCGGGCTGCTGCTACCCATGACTGCAGTTGCTCCGCCTGATCGAGCCACACAATGATGTCGGTGAAGCCGGCGTCGGCCGCCGCGGGAACGACCTCGGCCGGATTCCCGCCGCCCCAGCCCATCAGTTGAACAAAGCCGGCATGTTCCTGACCCGGGCTGAATGTCGCGAAAGCCAGCACCACGATCGCGATCGCGAGTGTTCGTGCCATCGCAGTCTCCTCACTCTCTCTTGGGACAGAACGACTACTCTCGCGGGAACGGCCCTTCCTTCAAGACCGCTTGGGCGTGCCGCGCGTAGTGGCCGCGGACGTCGCGGGCATACTGCTGGAGGATTTTTTCACCGAGCCTCTCATGGTCGCCGAGTCGGTACAGCACACGGGCTAGGTTCAGATCGCGCTCACCGTTCTTGCCGCGGGCGGAAGCGGTCAGGCCCGCGGTCTCGGTCACGGCCATCCCGCGGATATCGAGCTTCTTCATCACTTCGCCCAGAGGCTTCGCCACCGCCGGGTCGCGCAGGGCCTCGAAAGCCATCGCCATCGCACGGTAGTGCGAAGCTTGGCTTCCGGCACCCTCCCCCAGCATCGCCAGTTTTTCCAGCAGTGGTTCCAGTGCACGGCGATCGCCGGTGCGGCCCAACGCAATCAGGTAGCTGTCCAACCATGTGACCCAGGGGAAATAGGTGTCAATACGATCTTCGTCGAATTCCTTGAAACTTCGCACCTTGGCGACGAGTGTCTCAACTCCGGCCGCGTTGCCGAGCATCCCCAGCACATGGGCGCAGCGGAGCTTGCCTTCGGCCGACGTGGCCTCGTTGCGATACGTCTCCTCCATCCACGGGATCGAACGGTCTTCCGAGGCCATGATCACGCCCAGGCCGGAGTAGTCCTCCTCGGCCAGCTTCCGTACGGCGGCTCGGACCTGCGCGTCGGGCAGCGGGAACGAGTCCTTGTGCTTCGCCGCCTCCGCGGTGAGGCAGGCGTTGCGGACGAGATGGTCCTGGAGCGCCTTCAGATCGATCTCGCGCGCCAGTACGCCGGCCTTGGCGGCCATTGCCCCGGCCACACCGGCCGCGTAGCCGAGGTTCTGCATGCACGGCTGCATTCGGATCGACGGGATCGCGTCGCAGTGTGCGCTCAGCCCGACGCCAACGACGAGGATGCCGTCGATGCCTTTCGGCAGGAGGCAGCGGTACGGTGTGTAGGAGGTGCCGCCGCGAAAGTTGTTGATCATGTAGAAGGGGTGGACGGTGTATCCATGCTTGTCGAGCTTGCCGCCATCGCTGATGCCGACCGTGTCGGGGAAGGTCCGCCCGTTAATGATGTCCAGCGGGGTGAGGACGTAGTCGCCGACGATGCGGCGTCGCTCACGGGTATCGATGAGTTGACCGAGGTCGTACGCGCCGGGGTATTTTTCCTTGGCCACGAGGTACGCGCTCCAGACGTCGATCATGTCCGATTCGTCGATGAAGGTCCAGTCGGTGTTGATGTACGTAGCGCCGGGTTCGCTCTGCGGCAGGCCGGCCCCTTGCAGTGCGATGTGCTCGCCGCCCGTGTACATGCATTCGGCGCCCGCGGCGGCCGCCACGTCGGCGTGCCCGGTGGCGTCGATGACGGTGCGGCAGAGCACCGCGCCGCGGCCCTGGGGCGTTGCGATGATCGCGCCCTTGACCTTGCCGTTTTCGACCAGCGCGCCGCACCCCTGGGTGCCGAACCAGATCTCGCCGCCGGCCTTGCGGATCTCGCTGCGCCACCACTCTTTCTTACCGACCACGTAAGAGGGCGACCCGATTCGCTGGATCCCGGCTTCCGTTTCCTCGGTGAATCCTTTGCGGTAGCCCGCGCAGTAGATCCCGATCAGGCCCGTGGTACCCACTCCGCCGAGGCCGTGCAAGTACTCGACCACGAGCGTTTGTGCTCCCTGCCTTGCGGCGGCGATACCTGCCGGCGCGCCGGCCGTGCCGCCGCCGACAACAACGACGTCGTACTCGCCCAGGACGGGGATAGTGCCGGCCTCGGCGGGAATCGTCGCTACATGCTCCCGCGTTGGCCGCAGGCCATCCAGCGCCTCGCCTACGTCGGCAGTCAGCGCGGTCGGTATAGCCTTGCCGGGAACACGGACGCCCGCCAGCGACGGCATCGCCTTGGCTTCTCTCGCCGCTGCCTCGCCGACGCGGCGTCCCAGGGGAACGAACTCCAGCGGGCGGACCAATTCCTCCGCCGCCTCGCGCGACACATCCGCGCAGCCGCCGAGCACCCACAACCGCACGATGCCCTTGGGCCGAAACGCGGCCGTCTCCGCATCGGCCGCACCCGGCCACGGGCCCGCAAGGCTCTTCTCGCTTTTCATCGGGTCGGGCGGCACCTGGAAAAGAACCTCGGATTCATCGACCTGCTGCGGGTGGAAGGTGCGGTCGCGGGCCACCTGCTCCGCCTCGGCCAGCGAAGCGAAGGAGCCGTCGTTCATCGGAATGGTGAGAGTGTACTCGATCAGTTCAGGATGCGCCTCGGACATGGGCCCGTTGTACTTCGTGGCCCAGCTACCGGTGCCAAACTGGATGGGCGACTTTCCGCCGATGGGATTGCGGAGCGAGATTCGCCGTGATTCGACACCGGGGCCACTCCGCGGCGAACCGCCCACCACGATGCGCTGGAACGTCTGCGGGCCGGCGGGGTACGGTTCGAAGGCCGCGCCCGCCATTCGCGCGACCCACGCCCGGTCGGTCGCGTCGATGATCACCTTCGCCTTCACGGCCTGTCGGCCGGCCCGATTGGCCATGACGATGCCTGCCAGTTCGCCCCGCTCGTCGCGGAGCAGCTCGGTTGCGTAGCAAGTGTAGAGAAACGGCACCCCCGCTTCGAGCAGCGCCCGATCGAGTGTGCGCTTGACTTGCATCGGGGTGGTCGACCGCAGACCCTCGCGCTTGGGCTCCTGCGCCGGACCTTGGATGAGGATCTCGCCGATCAGCATCCGGCTGGCGCGCTCGGTCTTCTTGATGAAGCACTTCAGGTATCGCGCGGTGCCGGTGACCTGGCGAGTCAGATGAATTGCACTCTCCACGAACGAGCCGGCGCCCAGCTTGTCGTTCTCCATTTCCGCCAGCGGCGTCCACTGGTTGCCGTCGTCGCTGGCGTGGAAGGTCATGCTCTGGACCTCGTAGGACCGCGGTCCCTGGAAGAACATGACGTGAAGTTTGCGGATCTCCTGCTTCTTGCCCAGGTCGATCGAGATGGTCAGGTCGCCCGCGTACTCGACGCTCTGCGAAAAGGCGGAGCCCCACTGGCCGTCGGCGAGCATCCGCGGCGGTTGCGTATCCAAGTGCTTGCCGGCGGAGGGCTGATCAGCCTGGTAGGTGTATCGGATGCCTTCGATCGTGGTTGGCACATGGTACAGCTCTTTGGCCAGCGGATCGGTAGGCTCTTCGCCCGGTTCGAGCCAGAGGCGATACGTTGCACAGAGATCTTCGCCCAGATAGGGCCTGGGGGCCGCGACGAATACCTTCGCCCCCTGTTGCGCGGCCGCTACCGCCGCCGCGACTCCTGCCGACGAACCGCCGACCACGACCACGTCGACGTCGTAGGCGACGGGGATCTTCCTCGCCGACTGGTTTGCCGCCTTGCCGCCTGCGAAAGCTGCGGGCGCCAGAGCGAGGCACAGTGCGGATGCCAGCGCGGCCGCCCGTAAAGATCGAGGTTTGCGGCGCAGGGAATAGGCGGTAGGATAACGATGAAGAATCATGCGTAAGTCTCTCGGGTCGGGTTTCTCATACGAAGGCATCTACGGTGTATGTTGAAGAGCAGGAATCCCTTCGCATAGCCGGTCGGGATAATCTTCTTCCGCTCGGCGCGAGTCAGAGCGTGGGCGATTTCGATGGGAAAGACGTCTGGAGCCAGCAGCTCGTGGGTCTCCTTCTGAAAGTCATTCCGCAACCGACGTGCCTGGTCCGCCTGAGTCTCGGGAAGCACCCATTTCAGAGCCACGGTACTTCATGGTTCGTCGTTCATACAACTGTTATCCCTCGGATTGGTCATGTATCAACGGAATGCCTGCCATCAGTATAACTCAATAGAGTGTCGCATTGAAAGGCAGCGTTAGCCGCTCGGGAGCAAGGCATTTGGCGCCTTTCTCGTTCCGGTAGATCCACACGGCCGTACCGGGAACGGTGCTTACCACCAGATCGGGCCGACCGTCGCCGGTCACGTCGGCCAGATGAATCATGTAGCGGAGTGGTTCGGTGTCGTCCTGTGCCGAAGTGCCGTCGGGCATCGGCGTCAGAAAGCTCGCTCGGATTTTCCCGTGCGCGTCCAACAGTGCCCGCGTCTGGCCACCGAAGATCAGATCCTCGCCGTCGCCGAACCAGTCGACCAGCCGGTGCTGCCGGCTTCGCATCGTCGTGTAGCGGCCCAGCAGGCCGCCGCCGCTTTCGTCGAGGATCAGCAGCGGCTGATTCCCCCACGGTTGATGACAGATATCGACCACCAGTTCTCGGCCCGGCAGGTTCTTGTCGAGTTCGCCGAAGAAGACCGATTCGAAATGCAGGCCGGTGACGCTCCAGAGGACATTTCCCTCGCCATTGAGCATATCCATCCGATTGCCGCCGCAATGCGTGAGCAGAAAACGCTTGTCTTCCGCTCGGTCGCCATCTTCGAACAGGCGAATGGCATCGGCGTGGCCGCCGCTTTGGCAAACCTGGTCGGGAAGTCGCCAGCGGAGCGAGCCATCATGATTGAGCGCGGCGAAGCCGGCGATGATCTCGTCGTGCCCGTCGCCATCGAGGTCGATCGGAAACGGCTGATGCGCCGTGCGATAGCCTCCCGGTTTTTTCACGGTCCAGAGCAGCTTTCCGTTGGCGTCATAAGCCCAGATCTGCGTATAGCGGGTCTTCACCAGCATGTCGCTGGGGCGACCGACGCCCGACAGGTCGCAGAACGTGATGCAATCCGAAGCGTTGGCCGGGATTTCGAACTGCCGCAGTTCGCTTCCCGTGGCGCCGTTGAGGATCACTACACGTCGATCGGCGGCCAGGACGACTTCGTGGCGGCCGTCGCCGTCGAGGTCGTGGATCTGGCAGGCGACGTCGTGATGGATGGCGTTTCGTGCGTCGGGGTCTCCCCATTTCCAAAGCACGGAGCCGTCGAGACGATGGACGACGACCGACGAGGTGTAGTGGATGTCGGGGCCCGGCACGCCGTTTCGGGCGCTCACCAGTTCGGCGACCCCGTCGCCGGTCAGATCACCGACCACCAGCCAACCGCCGCAGAATGCGGGGTCGAGTCGGATGGTTTTCCAGGGCGGAACCACCGCCGCGTCTCGATGACTCAGGTTATCGACATGAATGTCGAACCGGGTCGGCGCGGAATCGGCGAGGTTTTTCGTCGCCATGCCCGCCGGTTCGGCTGCCGCCGCCGGTCTGCCACCGAGGAGGCCCGCGGCGACGATACCTGGAACGGCAACGCCCAGAACCAGCGAGAATGCCAGACGATGCCCTTGGTCGATGTCGAACATGGCTGCTACCCGGGAGAATGTTGTTGATTTCCACTGGTCATGCTAACGAGTGCGTCGGAAAGCTTCAAGGATCGTTCTTAGGCCAGACAACTTTCTGCCAGAAGGTCGGGGTCAGACCGGTACTCAACACTTGAATGCGTCATTCGCTTCTCGGGGATCTCCAAAGTGCCGATCATTCCAGCCGTGAATCGATTCGCCCTACCAACGGAAGCCGCGACAAGCAATCTCCCGGGCGAAGAGCATTTCCAAGCCGTTTCGGTGGCATCCGTGCTCAAATAGCTGCCAATCCCCGCGTAAGCGTGATAGAATAGGCGGAAGTTGAACCGGCGCGTATCGAATCCCCTTTCTCTCTTTTCGGGAGGCAAGCAGATGGCAATGAGGCTCGAGCGAAACGTTCCGTCCTTCAGGTTCCCTTGCCCTACGCTGAAAACTATCGCCGTGGCAATCCTGACGGTGGCCGTGGCCGGCGTGTCGGCAGCGGCGCCGCCGGGCGCGGAGAAGGAGTCGGCCGCCAGGCCGGCTCCGAAACCGGCGCCTTCGCATGGCGCCGACATGGCTGCCCAATGGCTGTCGATACTGGCCTCCACGGCGGCGCCGAACCTGGAAGGTCTCATCAAGCCGGAGGAGATGGACATGCTCAGCGACAATCTCTGGAAGGCCGCCGGCAACATCGCCAAGTTCGTCGCCGACAATCGCGGCAACGAGACGATTCTCCAGCCCTTGTCCGAGAATTCCGCGGAGTTGTTCTCCGGCAATAAAGCGAAGCTCGATGTGGACAATAACCAAAAGGCCAACCTGCTCTCCAATAACCCGGAAAGCGAGATCGAAGTCGAGCCCTTCTCGGAAAACGACGTTGATCTTCTCTCCCACAACCATCCGAGAATCCTCAGCGGCAACCGCGCAAAGCTGTTTTCGGATGTCAACGTGCTCTCCGGGATAACCGTGAGCGTAACGATCAACATTCAACGCGGCGACGAGCATCCTGACGACGACGACCAGAAAGGCGTCGAGTCGGAATTCCGCCGCCTCGATCGCAACAGCGACGGCAGGATCAGTGCCGAGGAGTTTCGTTCTGCGATGCGGAGCAAGTGAATCTCCCGCTTTACCGGACGCTTCCATTTCTACTGGAGGGTACGCGATATGAGCCGACGCAGCTCCATCTCGATACGATTGCTCGCTCTCGTTTTTGCCACCACGCCGCTGGCGATCCAGTCGCCGGTTTCCCGTTGCGTCCAGGCCCAGTCGCCGCAAGCCGGCGAGATTTCGCCGGCCGAATTCGAGGTCATCGAGGCGATGGACCAGAAGGCGCCGATGCGCGACGGCGTCGAGTTGGTGATCGACGTCTTCCGCCCGCGGGCCGAGGGCAAGTTTCCTGCGATCCTGCAACAAACCCCGTACAAC
>Ga0123332_1004122_pt1 | contig 12920 bp, 10 predicted proteins | sample BioC12SIPDNA_4_FD_89958 | JGI IMG/M metagenome (GOLD analysis project Ga0123332, IMG submission 89958) | Anaerobic biogas reactor microbial communites from Washington, USA - Biogas_R2_A C12 SIP DNA | ecosystem: Engineered > Bioreactor > Anaerobic > Unclassified | place: Washington, USA...
CGGGCCGCCCCGGATAGCCAAGTCCCGCATATCTGCTTTCTCGGCCGCACCGATCGCTCCGAGACCGTAGTAGGCCAAGGCGCCGAGTAGGCCGTTGCCGCACGGGACAGTCAGGCCGTTCGTCAGACACCGGAACTCGGTAAACAAGTCCAGGATCCTCACCGGCATGGGCCACCCCAGGGACAGGAAGCAACCGAACTCCGCCGAGGCGTAGTAGGCCACAAACAGCGAACCCGCGTCGACCGGGAAGGGTGGCTGCCGCAGCTCGGCCAGCTGGTCCGACCATAGCCGAATCAACTGGCCGCTGCGGTACTCCCTCGCCACCATGCAAATCGGCGCGGGAACCACGCCAGGCGTGGCGTGGAACTCGAAGTCGCACGCCCAAATCTGGAGGTAGTGCCGGAGAGGATCGGCCGTCGCCATCACGCCTCTCCTCGCAGTTGTCGCAGCATCGGATGGTCAGCCGACCGAATGAACCGATCCTTGAAGCAGAGTCGGAGAAGTTCTGGGAACGTCAGCTCCGGCCACTCCGGGTCTGCCAGGTCCCCAGACGCCTGGAACGTGTCATAAAGTCCGGCGGCCATGTTGGCGGCCATGCGGACCCAGACCCGCTCGGCCAGCTGCGCCGCCGCCAGGGCCGAATCTAACCAGCTGTTAGTGCGGCCGTCGGTGCCGGGGAGCTTGACCGGCCAGAGGAACACGTCGGACTGGCGGTTGATTGCGAGGAACAGGACGACCGGCTGAATCTCCCCGGACAGGTCCGACCAGAGGCACTTGTCGACAAGGTACGTCTCGCGCTGCATCTTGTCTTCGAAGGCGGCCGTCTCTAATCGCCACTCAGCACCGGGTCGGACTCTGACAAACTCCTGCCGGGTGGGCTTGCGGGCGCGGACGACCGTCAGCACCTTCCTGACTCCCAGGCTACTACCGAAGTCCTGGTCCAGCCGGAGACTCTCCGGGTCGAACGGGTCCGGGGCCGGATCCTCTTTGGCCGGCGTGTCATCGAACAATTCAGCCGGGTCTTTGTCGTCGCTGGGGGGTATACTCTTCTTGGTCAATGTGTTGATCCTCAGGGGTCTAGGAGGCGGCCGGCCGTGCAATGGCCGGCCGCCTCGGTTTGGGATTGTCAAAAGCGGGTCCTCAGGCCCAGCTCAGCAAGTCGGATGTTGGCGGTCGCCCGGGCAAGCGCCTCGAGCGCTGCCCGCATGTCACGCTTTCGGGGCCGGACGCAGATCTCTGTCAATGCCGCCTCGATCCGGTCTAGAGTCTCCTGGAACCGATCCCGGTCCAGCGGAGGCACGTAGGCCGCCAAATCTGCCACGAGTTGGGCGTATGGTCCGTTCATAGGTCCAACTCCTGCGGCGCGGCTAGAGTGCCACGTAGGCGGCCTTCCGCGGCGCCAGAATCGATGCTACGGCCGTACCTCGGTCTCCGGCCCAGGCGGTACGGCCACAGGGGGCAGTCATCGACCGGACAGGCGGCCACTTCAGCCGTGCTCCCGCCGGAGCAATCCAGGCACTTGAACCTCATCGCCTTGCCGGGTCGCAGGTCCGAGGCGAGCTTGGTGATGGTCCGGGATCCGTACAGGTACCGCACCTTGTGATCAGCCGGCAGGATGGGAGTGGTGGCCATGTCAGTTCCCCTCCCCCGCCACGGCCGGCAGTCCGACCTTGGCCCGGATGGCCCGCTTATGGGCACGCATGATGCGTTGCCACCCGATGTACGGCAGGTCCCCCGGATCCGCCCCGACCAGCTCGGCGAGCCATCGGATCAGATCAAGACCGATGACACCCTCCATATCTCCCCAGATGTGCGTCAGACCGGCCACAGTGTTCTCAGGCAGTCCCAGGTCGACCACGGCCTCGGGCCGATAGACGCTGCGCGCGTCGTCGACGAACTCGAGGATGTCCGCGGCGAGCGCCTCTACCGCGGTCCGCGAGTCCGGCGGCCAGATCGCCGCATACATCCGCCGCGCCATACAGACGATGCAGCCACAGTCGCCGGCCGCCAGGTCCGCGTACTCCTCGATGCAGTCCTCCTCTGCCGCGAAACTGAGTACGAGTTCTAGGTCGTGCTCGGTAATGCTCCCCAGTCGGTCCAAGTATGTCGTTGTGCTACTCATCTTTCGTCCCCTTTCCTTCAGAGTCGCAATATGCCATCCAGTCCGATCCCCGGACGTAGCACCGCCCGTGCAGATACGTCACCTTCAGTCCCCGGCGCCGCGCCTCGCGCACCGCCGATCGACCCAGGCCGGCCATCTTCTCGAACAGTTCGAGCGGGTACTGTTCGTCGTGACGGATCGCGGCCAGGTCTTCAGATCGATTTGCCATCGTTGTGGTCCTCCATCAGGTTTCACTCGTTCGCGACACCGTGTCGCGTCAACGGTGGAGATCTTGACGGAGAGACCTACCTGTCAGAAATCGGCGCGAATTAATCCGACAAGACCGCGCAAAAAAGAACCCTTCCCGGATAGTCCGAGAAGGGTGAGCGGAAACCAGAGAATGTCGGGAACGACACCTGTCGGGGATAATTAATCCGACAGGTAGTCGCGGATTGCGCTACGAGAGAATTCCTTACCGTACGTTTTCGAGTACCGCCGATTGAACTCTTTGGCGACGTCGGCTATCGACCATTTTGGATGCTTTTTCTGGATACGCTGAGCGGCTTTGACCCGGCGTTCTCGTTGCGGATCCTTCGATCCCTCCGGCCGGCCGGCGGAGTTCGCTGAGACTTTGGGTTGGGCAGTCATCGCGTCCCGGATCTCACGCAGTAGGACAGCCTCCGGCCTCGGCCCAATCGGTCCGACCACCACCGGGACCCACGGGATCGTCGCCCCCACAGGCTGCCCGATGATGGCGAGCTGTTGCTGTTGCAGCCGCTTCCGGGTAGCAGGCGGCATCGCTGCGAGATTTGCCTGGACATGCTGGCGGCCGGCTGCGACGTCGTCGTTTACGGCAGGAGATACCGGCGTCGGTGCGGCGGCCTTCCGGGTGCACTTGGCCATGAGATGCAGTCCTTCTTCGGCCGGCGGCCAACCGCCAGGCAACGTAAGGACTGCCAACGCCACCAGGCGGCCGGCCTATGCGGGGATCAGCCGCGACCGGCGAGGTGTAGAAACCTGCGAGTATTATTGCAGGCAAAATCTGCGAGTCTAGATCAACCAACAAAATGGGTACGGTTGCAAAACCGTACCCATTTTGCGGTCAAAAAACTGTCCCCGGACGCTAAGTGGCCGGAGAGGCAAATATCAGAAACCCCGACAGGTTCCCATGTTGCGACGATGCCGGGAAAGTAGGTGAAGGGTAGTCGTTGCTCCTAAGTCCAGCGCGTCTGCCAATTCCGCCACTCTCGCCAATCGGAGCTTTCGACGTGAGTTTAGGTGATGTCGACGAGCCTCGCCAAGGGGGATGGCAGGGGGTGGGAGTCGTGCCGGGCGAGAATAGCAAGAGAATAGCGAGAATAGAAAGCTCCCTAGCCAGAACCGGCGTCCTGCCTCACAATACCCTGGCGAGTATCTGTCCGCGGGAGTCTGTCCGCGGCCAGCGTGGGGGGGGCGGGCAATTGCCCCACACAACCACCAAGGGCGCGTCGCGGGCTGCCGTGGCGAGAAGAGGCGTGGCGAGGAGAGGAGAGGCACTGATGCCAGACGCTCAGAACCAGCGCACCTCAACGTGTGTCAAACATCCTCGAAGATGGGCGCTGCTTGCGCTGGTCAGCGTGCTGGTGGTGGGTGGTGCGGCGGCAATCTGCGGGTGGCCGCGGTGGCGGCAGCTGGTGGTTGCCGGCCTGGCACGCCGCGAAGCAGACGATGCCCATGCCTCCCACGGGCCCGCGGTGTCTTCTCCTGTCCCCACCGCCGAGCAACCCCAGCACGATCGCGATCATCACTCCGCGGTACAAGACGCGTCGCATGCGCGGGCGGTGCAGGGGCAGCCGGAGGGCGATCTGGCAGGCCACGCGGACGAAGACCATCGACCGCGCGCGGCGGGAGAAACGCTGGAGCTCAGCGCGGCAGCGGCCCGGAACATGGGCCTGACGTTATGCGAGGTCCAGCTGCAGGATTTCTCCCGCTCGCTGGCCATCCCGGCCGTCGTCATCGAACGTCCCGGCCGGTCCGAAATCGTGGTGTCCGCGCCGATGACGGGGATCGTGACCCGCATCTTTCCGTTGGCCGGTGCCGCGGTGGCTCCCGGCGACGCGCTGTGCGAAGTGCGGCTGACGCACGAAGACCTGGTCGAAAAGCAGAGTGACTTCCTGCGGGACCTGGAGCAGCTGGACGTGATCAACCAGGAGGTCAACCGTCTCGAGGACGTCGCGCGCTCGGGGGCCGTGCCGGGGCGGCGGCTGCTGGAGCCGATGTACGAGAAACAGAAGCTGGAAGGTGCCATGCGTGCCGAGCGCGAGGCGCTGCTGTTGCACGGGCTGACTGTGGAACAGATCAGTACGATTGAACGGGAGCGCCAGCTGGTCAAGACCATCGTCATTCACGCGCCGGATCTGGACCACAGCCACCTGGAGGCGGCCCACGAGGACTTCTTCCAGGTGTCGGAACTGGCGGTGAAGCCAGGCGCGCATGTGACCACCGGCACTCCGCTCATGACGTTGACCGACCATTGCGAACTGTACATCGAGGGGCGGGCGTTCGAGCAGGATGCGGAGCTCCTCAGCGAGGCGATCAGCCAGCAGCGGCCGGTCTCTGCGCTGATCGAGTCCGCGGCGCGCGACAGGCAGGAACTAGGCGGCCTGCAGATCCTGTACGTCGACGGTACGGTGGACCCGGAATCACGCGCGCTGAAGTGTTACGTGCGTCTGCAGAACGAGTTGCTGCGCGACGAGTCGACGCCGGACGGCCACCGCTTCGTGTCCTGGCGCTACCGGCCGGGGCAGCGCATGGAGCTGTTGGTGCCGGCCGAGACCTGGGAGGACCGGATCGTCCTGCCGGTGGAGGCGGTCATATCCGAGGGGCTGAACTGGTATGTGTACCAGAAGCATGGCGATCACTTCGATCGGGTGGTGGTGCATGTTGAGCATCGTGACCGGCGCGGCGTGGTCATCGCCCGCGACGGGGCGCTCCAGCCGGGCGACGTCGTGGCGGCGCGCGGTGCTTATCAGCTGCACCTGGCGCTCCAGCACGCGGCCGGTGGCGGCATCGATCCGCACGCCGGGCACAATCACTAGGCGACTGCGTGCGATGCTGTGACTGTGTGAACCGATGACGCATCACGGAACGATGTCATGCTCAACGCAATCATCCGTTTCTCGCTCCACCACCGGCTGCTGGTCGCGGCCCTGGCGCTCATCGTCCTCGGCGGTGGCGGCTGGCGACTGAACCAGCTGCCCATCGACGTCTTCCCGGACCTGAATCGCCCGCGGGTGACGATCATGACCGAAGCGCCCGGGATGGCTCCTGAAGAGGTGGAAACGCTGGTCACCTTCCCGCTCGAAACGGCTCTCAACGGGGCCACCGGCGTGCAGGCGGTGCGCAGCACCTCGGGGGTGGGCCTGTCGGTGGTCAACGTGGAGTTCAACTGGGGCACGAACATCTTCGTGGACCGCCAGGTGGTGACGGAGCGACTGTCGCTGGTCGCCGACCGGATGCCGGCCGGGGTCCGACCGCAACTGGCACCCATGTCGTCGATCATGGGTCAGATCATGATTGTGGGGCTGTGGAGCGAAGGTGGCCAGACCGATCCCATGGAGCTCCGGACGCTGGCGGATTGGGTCGTGCGGCAGCGGCTGCGGACGATTCCCGGCATCTCCGAGGTGCTCGTGATGGGTGGCGGGCGCAAGCAGTACCAGGTGCTGGTGCGTCCGGATGCGATGCTCTCCTACGGCGTCAACCTGCGCGAAATCGAAGCGGCTCTGGAGCAGAGCAACAGCAATGTGACCGGTGGGTACCTGGTCGATCAGGGTCCGCAGGAGTATCTGGTGCGCGCGCTGGGCCGCGTGCAGTCGGTCGACGACCTGCAGAAGCTGGTCGTGAAGATTCGCGGAGGGCGTCCTGTCCTGCTCCACCAGGTAGCGCGCGTAATCGAAGGTCCGGAGATCAAGCGGGGGGACAGTGCCGCGTTCGTGCGGGAGAGGGACGGGACGTTCGCGGGCGGTCCCTGTGTGGTCCTGATCGTCAACAAGCAGCCGGGTGCGGACACGCGTGTGCTCACACAACGCGTCACGGACGCGCTGGCGGAACTGCATCGCACGCTGCCGCCCGATGTCCGCGTGGCGCCGCAGTTGTACCAGCAGGAGAAGTTCATCGATCTGGCGATCCAGAATGTGTTGGCCGCCTTGCGGGATGGCGGGGTGCTGGTGGCCATAGTCCTCTTCGTGTTTCTGCTCAACTTCCGCACCACGTTCATCACACTCACCGCCATCCCGCTCTCGCTCGTGGTTACCGGCCTGGTGTTCTGGTGGTTCGACATGTCGATCAACACGATGACACTGGGGGGGCTGGCCGTCGCAATCGGCGAACTGGTGGATGACGCGATTGTCGACGTGGAGAACATCTTCCGGCGGCTGCGTGAAAACTGGCTGAGCGACGCGCCCCTGCCGGCGCTGACCGTCGTCTACCGAGCCAGCGCCGAGATCCGCAACTCCATCGTGTTCAGCACGCTCATCATCGTGCTGGTGTTCATCCCGCTCTTTGCGCTCAGCGGCATGGAGGGGCGGCTGTTCACGCCGCTGGGCGTTGCCTACATCGTGTCGATTCTGGCGTCACTGGTGGTGTCCCTGACCGTGACCCCGGTGTTGTCCTACTGGCTGTTGCCGCAGTCCCGCGCCACACAGCGCGCGGAGGAGGGGTTTGTATTGCGCGGGTTGAAGGCGGTCGCAGCGCGGGTGATCGGCCTGAGTCTGCGTTGGCCCAGACCGGTGCTGGCCGCGGCCGTGGTGGCGGTCGGCATCAGTGTCCTGGTGCTGCTGCAGCTGGATAGCGATTTCATGCCGCCGTTCGACGAGGGGGTGGCGCAGCTCAACGTCATCCTGCCGCCCGGCACGTCGCTGGAACACTCGCGGGACGTGGCCGGCATGGTGGAACGGCGGCTACAGGCGTTTGACGGTGTCGAGAGCTTTGTCTCGCGCACCGGGCGTGCGGAACTGGACGAACACGTGATCGGCGTGCACGTGACCGAGTTCATCATTACGTTCGACGCCACCAGCGGCCGCCAGCGCGAGGAGGTTCTGGACGAGATCCGCGCGGCGATGGCCGAGATTCCGGGGATCGTCACCAGTGTCGAGCAGCCGCTGGCTCATCTGATCTCGGCCATGCTCTCCGGTGTCCAGGCACAGGTGGCCATCAAAGTCTACGGGGACGACCTGGAAGTGCTGCGGGCGAAAGTGGCGGAAATGACGCAGCTGGTCGCCACCGTGCCGGGTGTGATCGACCTCGTGCCCGAACCCCAGACGCTGATCAAGCAGCTGCGGATTGAACTGGACCGCGACAAGCTGGCCCAGGTGGGGCTCACCCCAGGGGACGTCAACCATTTTGTCGAGACCGCCATGCACGGCCGCGTCATTTCCGAAGTGCTCGAAGGACAGCGGACGTTCGATCTCCTGCTGCGGCTTGACGCGCCGTATCGCGAGGACCTGGAGGTGCTCGGACGCATGTCGCTTGACCTTCCTGAAGGGGGCACCACGCCGTTGAATTCCGTGGCTCGGATCTACTTTTCACGCGGACCGCACACGATCAACCGGGAGCATGTCCGGCGGCGTCTCGTGCTGCAATGCAATACGTCCGGCCGCGGGCTGGTCGACGTGGTGCAGGACATTAACACACGCCTCGCCCCGCTGAAGGAATCGCTTCCTACCGGTTACACGCTGGAGCTCGAAGGGCAATTCCAGAGCCAGCAGGCAGCCTCCCGCAGGATCATCCTGCTGTTCGCGCTCTCCCTGTGCGGCATGTTTCTGGTGCTGTACACCATGTTCCGGTCAGCCAATTTCTCGCTGCAAGTGATGGCAGCGCTGCCCATGGCCTTCATCGGCGCCGTGGCGGCGCTGCTGGTGACCGGCCAGACACTCACCATCGCCAGCATGGTCGGCTTCGTGTCGTTGTGTGGCATCGCCACACGCAACGGGATCCTGCTGCTCGACCACTACATCCACCTGGTGCAGCACGAGGGGGAAACGTGGTCGCGCCAGATGATCGTGCGCGCCGGCCAGGAGCGACTGGCCCCCGTGCTCATGACCGCGCTGACCGCCGGCGCGGGGCTGGTGCCGCTGGCGCTGGCCGCCGGCCAGCCGGGTAAGGAGATCCTCTATCCGGTCGCCACCGTGATCATCGGTGGCTTGATCAGCAGTACGCTGCTGGAGTTCCTCGTGCGCCCGGCCCTCTTCTGGCAGTTCGGGGCGGGGGTCGCCGCACACGACGCATCGGCCGCAGAGCACGCCACGCTCCACCCGGAATGATCGGACCGAACCACGCACGCGGGTGCGCGACTCGTCCGCGTGCTGCGCGGTGGCAGGTGCTATAGGGTGGCAGCAGGGTCTGTTCACGGGTCGACTGACAGCGCCGCCAGCTTGGCTTCGTCGACGTCGACACCCAGCCCGGGGCCGGCCGGCACGTGGGCGACGTCCCCGTCCATCGCCAGCGGCTCGCGCAGGATGTCGCGGGTCAGGAACTGCGGCCCGTTGAGCGCCGCAGGCTGGTCGAGGCCGTAGGCGGAGAACAACGCGAGCGAGGCGGCGAGCGACAGGTCGGGATCGGTCAGGCCGCTGCCGAGCCAGAACAGACCTGCGTCCTGCACGCGTTCAATCTGTCTCCGCGCGGCTTCCAGTCCGCCGCTGCGCGACAGCTTGATCGTCAGACCATCCATCATCTGCAGCCGGATGAACTCCTCGGCGTCGGTGGGCGACACGACCCCTTCATCGAGCGTGATCGGCAGGGCCCCCTGCCGTTTGAGCGCCTGATAGCCGCTGATGCAGTTCGGACGCAGCGGCGCCTCCAGGACGTCGACGCCCGCGTCGGCCAGCCGCGGAGCGACGGCCAACGCGGTGGCCAGGTCATAGCCGCAGTTGGCGTCGGCCCACAGATGCCCGTCGGGCACCAGTTTCCGGAGACGCCGGACCAGCTGCACGTCGAACTCGGCATCGGGGGCTACCTTCACATTGAAATGGTGGTAGCCCCGCCCGCGCGCTGTCGCGACCTCCTGCTCCAGTTCGTCGAGCGTGCGCACGTTGATGGTCCAGCTCAACGTGATCGGCCGGTCGGCGGAGCGATTCCAGAGCTGTGCGACACTGCAGCCGGCCAGCTTGCCCGCCAGATCGTGCAGCGCCAGATCGATGCCGGCCCGGGAGATGGGCATCCCCGTACTGAACGATGGTGCCACCACCCGATCCATCATGCGGTGGGCCTCGGGGATGTCGCGCGGGTCGCATCCCGCCAGGGCCGGTGCGTAATAGTGCGCGATCACGGCCAGGGTGGCTTCGGGGACTTCATAGCTCCAGCGGGGAACGGGCAGGCTCTGCCCCCAGCCCACGACTCCATTGTCGGCTGTGATCTTCACCACCACGACCCGGTGCCCGCGGGTGCCCGCGAGGAACTTGAAATAGCCGTCCCAGGGATAGGACAGCAGCCGCGCTTCCACACGCTCGACCCGCACGTCACCCGTTTCCGTTGCCGACATCATGGGCGTTTCCTTCTTTTCTTCCAGTACCGGAGAGAGTTGCGTGGGGGGAGCGGCGGTGCCATATCCCCACAACAGCATCCTGGTTAAGATCAGCGTTATGAACAAGTGCCGTCGCGGCATTCTGCGCCGCACGCGGCCCCTGGTGGAGACACACATGCGGATGGCCGACGAATCATTCTACCGGCGGTGCGGGCGGGACGCTGCTGTTGGCGGCCCTGCTGTTCGCGCCGCTGATTGTCTGGGGGGCCACCGCGCGATTCTCAGCATTGTGAGAAAGCCATGAAACTGATCATCCCGAGCACTTGGGCTGGCTGTCTGATGGCAGTCGCCGCATTGGCGGCAGTTGCGGAGGTGCCGCACAGCGTGAAGTTGGTGACCACATTCGACGCCCAGCAATTCCTCTCACCGGATGCGGTGTTCTGGCCGGCCCCGTTCTGGCTGTGGAATGCTCCGCTCGAGCCCGACCGTCTGCGGGCACAATTGCACGACATGGCAGCGCACGGATTCCGCAGCGTGTGCATGCTGCCGATGCCGCATGCGTTTCGTCCGGACAGTACGAACAATCTGCTCGATCCGGATTACCTCACGCCGGAGTTCCTGGAGCGGGCGCGGTTGGCCGTTGACGAGGCCTCGTCACTGGGCATGCGGTGGTGGCTGTACGACGAAGGTGGCTGGCCGTCCGGCCAGGCGGTGGGCAAAGTCACCCAGGGGCATCCTGAGTTTTGTCAACAGACACTGGTGCGCGAACAGGTACCGGCCACGACGCCGCTGACGGTGCCCGACGATGCCTTGGCACTGGTCGTCGAAGAAACGCGTTGCGTCGTGCGTCCGGGCGAGACGTGGACGCCGCAAGCTGGAGAGACCGCCTACGTGTATCGTGTCAAACGCGGCGGATATACCGACCTGCTCAATCCGCAGGCGACGCGGCGGTTTCTCGAACTCACGCACGAGGCGTACCGGAACGTCCTGGAGCCGCACTTTGGCCAGACCGTACACTTCGCGTTTACGGACGAGCCGAACGCGCCCAATCTCCGTCCGCCAGATTCGATTACCTGGACGCCGAACATGGACGTGTTGTATCGCGACAGGTACGGTCGTGACATTGCTGAGATCCTGCCGCTGCTGTTCTCGCCGCCCGGCCAACACGCGGCGGCGGACGTCGCGCGCGCCCGCATCGACTTTTACGATTTATGGACGGCCCGGTTCCGCGATGCTTACTTTCTGACGATCCGCGACTGGTGCCGCCAGGTGGGGCTCGCCTCAGGCGGCCATTTGAATGGCGAGGACGAGACACTCAACGCGATCCGCTATGGCTTTGGCCACGCCTTGCGGCAACTGCGCGCGATGGAAGTCCCCGGGGTGGATCTGATCTGGCGGCAGCTGTTTCCCGGCCAGGAGAATCCCCACTTTTTCCCGAAGTACGCGTCTAGCGCTGCCCACCAGAATGGCACGCGCTTCGCCTTTACGGAATCGTTCGGCGTGTACGGCAATGGCCTCACCCCGGCTCAGGCAAAATGGCTCATCGACTACCAGTACGTGCGGGGGATCAATCTGGCGGTGATCGGTTGCCTGCCCCTGACGACGCAGGATCATCACATGACGGGTGAGCGCCCGCATTTCGGTCCCGTCGATCCGCTGTGGGACAGCGAGGAAGGGTTATGGAGATACACGGCGCGTCTGAGCTACCTCCTGTCGCTCGGGACGCCCGACGTGCGCGTGACGCTTTACTATCCCGTTCGCGATATGTGGGGGCTGGGGCTGGAGGCGGCGGAGGCGGCGGACACGCACGATCAATTGGCACAGGAACTGCTCGCCAGCCAGCGCGACTTTGACCTGATCGACGATGATCTGCTGGCGGATCCGGCCACACGCATCGAAGGCACGCAGCTCGTCGCGGGCGCGATGCGGTACGACACCATTGTTTGCGGGAAGGTCCGCTGGATGCATCCCGACGCATTGGCGCGCTTGCGCGCCTTCGCGGACGCGGGTGGCCAGGTGATCTGTTGGGGCCATCAGCCGGGTACGGACGGTGCCGCCGGTGACGTGCGAGCCGCGTTTCCGTCGCCGGAAGCCGCCATGGCCGCCATTCCCGCCACTGTGGCGCTCATGCCTGCGTCGCGCGCAGTGCGTTCGGTTGGCCGGCACGTGGATGGGGGGAAAATACTGGTGTTGTTCAACGAAGGTGCTGCACCGTATGGCGGCGAGTTGCTTGTGGATGCCCCCTTTGCCTACACATGCGACATGGGCCTGGGCCGGCTGCTGTCTCTGCCGATACAGCAGCATCGTGTCCCCGTGCAACTCGGGCCCGGCGCGACGGGTGTGTACTTCCTGAGCCAGCAGGCACGCGACGCTGATCCGGCACGCGCGGCGTCTGACCAGGTCCTTGTTCTCGACGATCAGCTCCACGCCCGGCCCTGGCGGCGCTACGTGGTGGGCGAGCACGATTTCGAAATCATCGCGCAGGACCATCCGCCGGTCCCATTCGCCGAGGCCACGTCGTGGAGGACCTGGCTCACCGAGGATTACTCCGGGCAAGTGGATTACACGGCAACGGTTGAGCTGCCAGCCGATTGGGATGGTGAACTGCTGGAACTCCAGACCGGTCCCATCGAATATGCCGCACAGGTTTTGCTCGATGGCCAACCGGTCGGCAGCCTGCTATGGCCTCCCTGGCGTGTGGAACTGCCTTCCACCACCGCCGGGCGACACGAAATCACGATTCGCGTGGCCAATTCGCTCGCGAACGAACTCACGTCGCAGCGTGTGGTGGACGCCTGGAAATCCAAGAGCGGTCCGGGTTGGCCTAGCCCATATCACGAACGCGCGCTGGTGTTCGAGAGGCAGTCGCGCGGCGGTGGGATCCAAGGCCCCGTCCGACTGGTTGTGTTGAAGAGGAGTTGACTCCAGCGCTGCATACGATTTCAAGCGGCGCTGCCCGAGCCTACCACGAGCCGCACATTGCCGGCTGGGCCCCAGGAAGCCCAGCCGTGGCTGCTTTTGGTCTCGGAGGCCGCCGGTTCAGCGCGGCGTCCGCGACACGACCGACATTGTCCTCGGGCTGGGGCACAGGAATCCACTGGCAATCCCCAGGGTGAGCTGTTGCCGATTCTCACGTGACGGCTCGATCCGACTTCCAGCCTGTCGCAGCGGGACAGGCTGGAAGTGGATCCGGTCTGATGCCTGACTTCAGTTCTTCTGTTGCTTCGTGCCGAGCAGCAGTTCCAGGAGTGCGACGTGTTCAGAGACGTCGTCGTCCCAGCCGTCAGCCACATCGGCTGCGATCACATCGAGCAGGTCGTC
>Ga0123332_1004126_pt1 | contig 12914 bp, 9 predicted proteins | sample BioC12SIPDNA_4_FD_89958 | JGI IMG/M metagenome (GOLD analysis project Ga0123332, IMG submission 89958) | Anaerobic biogas reactor microbial communites from Washington, USA - Biogas_R2_A C12 SIP DNA | ecosystem: Engineered > Bioreactor > Anaerobic > Unclassified | place: Washington, USA...
GAGTAGAGAGACTCCCCATGAGGTGATTCATGAGCAAACAATACGACAAGGATATTTCAGCCGTCTCTCCGTTGGAGGGAGGCCGTAGACGGCGTGGAGCCGGGGTGACATACAACCGGGAATGGATCATTGGACGCCATGGCTACAAGACTCCGGCAGCCGTCCGGGCCATCCAGAAAGAGGCCGTGACCGTAGCGGCTTGATAAACCAAAAACGTGCCCAAAAACCGTAGACCGATACAAAACGGCCATGTCATATCCGGCATTGTTTGATGCATGGGTCGACTTGTTGGAAAAGGGACTCACCATGAACCGGAAAAAGACCCTGGCCCCTCCCGCGGGCGCACCCCTCCACCGATGCGCAGCGCCATGACCACGCTTCTGGCCACTCTGACTCTTGTCTACGCAGGGCTATGTGCCACCCTCTTCGTCTTCCAGCGGTCGCTGATCTATTTGCCGCAGACTGGAATGGGCGGCCCGGCTGCCCCGACACTGACTTTGCCTGTACAAGGGGCTGACCTGCGCGTGACCTTCCACGCCCGGCAGGGCCAAAAGGCCCTGATCTATTTCGGTGGCAACGCCGAGGACGTCTCGCACACCCTGCCGGAACTTTCCGCAGCGTTCCCTGAACACGCGCTCTATCTTCTCAACTATCGTGGATTCGGAGGAAGCTCCGGCAGGCCAAGCGAAGCGGTCCTGTTCGCCGATGGACTTGCCCTGTTCGACAAGGTCCGAGAGACGCACCGAAGCATTGCCGTCATGGGGCGCAGCCTGGGCAGCGCGGTCGCGGTGTACGTGGCCAGCCTGCGGTCTGCGGACCACCTCATTCTGGTCACACCGTTTGACAGTCTGACAGACGTGGCCGCGCGTCACTACCCTTTCGTTCCGGTCCGCTGGCTGCTGCTCGACAGGTTCGAGTCCTGGAAATTCGCACCCCTGGTCAAAGCCCCGACTCTGGTAATCGCTGCCGAGCATGACGAAGTGGTGCCCCGCTCCAGCACCAAGGCCCTGGCGGATCGTTTTCAGGGGGGGACAACCACCCTTCTGACCATCCCCGGCGCAGGCCACAACACGCTTTCGGACTGCCCCGAATACATGGAAATCCTGAAATCCGTGCACTGATCCCAAGCGCGGATGCAGGGCGAGACTGAAGCAGTCCCCCTGAACCCGGGGCAGAGGATCAGAAGCTGAGAAAAAAGCCCTTTCCCTGCTGCTGAAGGGAAAAGGCTGGGTGATCAGGGCGTGGAACCGATCCCTGCTTTCTGAAAGTTCGGGCCTTCCAGGTGATGCACATAGACCCGGTCGGACATTCCCAATCCCTGGGCCAAGTCTGCAATCTGTGCCTGATGGGTGAAGAGGATGATCTGGACGCGACTGGCCATGGCGGCCAGGGCCCGCAGGGTGGCAGCGCTCCTGGCCTCGTCGAAGTTGATGAGGATGTCGTCGACGATGAAGGGCATGGGCTCCGCGGTCCGCGCCCGCCAGGCCAGGCTCGCCAGACGCAGGGACAGGTAGAGCTGGTCGCGGGAGCCGGAGCTCATGCCGTCCACCCGGACCCGCTCGCCGCCTGGCCGCAGGCCCAGGATGACGGGTCTGTCGCTCTCGTCGATGTCGGCCTGCAGTCCGGAGAAGGACGACAGGGTCAGGTCGCGGAACAGGTCCGAGGCCGTGGACAGCAGCGGCCCCTGATTGGCCGCGCGGTAGCGTTCGATCTCCGCGCGCAGCACGCCGGAGGCGATCTTGAGGCGGATGTAGCGTCCCGTCAGGCGCGAGACAGCCGCCAGGACCTCCTGCATCTCCTCGGCCACGCGGGCCGCGGCGTCACCGCCGTCCATGCGCGCCAGCTCGTTCTTCTCCCGTCCGATGGCCTCGGCCAGCTCCTGCAGCCTCGGCTTGACCCGCTCCCGCAGTTCCAGGCGCAGCTCGCCCAGGCGGCCGGGCAGGGCGTCGGCGTCGTACTCGCGGGCCAATGACTCCAGATCTTCCAGGCTCCCGCCCTCGGCCATGTCAGCCAGGTCGGCCTCGACCTTGTCCACGTCCCCGCGCAACTGGGACCAGACAGCGAAGCGCCGCTCTGCCTCGGCCATGCCCTCGTCGTCCCCGGCGCGCGCCTCGGCCCGCAGGGCCGCCAGCCCCTCATCGACCACGGCCAGCTCTTCGGACAGGGACCGGATTTCCCGTACGGTCTGGGTTTCGTCTTCCTCCAGCCGGGCCCGCACGGTCTGCTCCCGCATCGCCTGGGCCAGGAGGGCCTTGAGCCGACCCACGGCCAGGGCGGCGTCGAGATCCGCGGCGGACGGGTCCACGAGGCGGCAGACCCCGCGCACGTCGTCCTCGAAGACGCGCGCATCGCGGTCAATGCCAGCGATGCGCTTGCGCAGCACATCCTCCTCGTCGAGCCTGGCCAGACACTCCTGGACCGTCTCCACGTAGTCGGCGGCCTCCTCGGGGGATGCGCCGCCGGGCAGGCCCAGGAAGGACATGGCCTCGGCCCAGGACTCCCGCCACTCCTCGGCCTGCCTGCGGGCGGCCGCCGCGGCCACCTCGGCCTTGTCCACGGCCGAGGAGAGGTCGGACACGGTCCGCGCCAGGGTTTCGCGCCTGACCCGGCCCGCACCCAGCGCCTCGGACACGGCCTCGGCCCGGCGCAGGGCCGGGGCCAGCTCCTCGCCGGTCCGGTCCGCGGCCTGGCCCAGGGCCTCCAGCTCGCGCAGCAGCAGTTCGCGCAGTTCCGCGCGCCGCGCCTGGCGCACGGCCAGTTCGGCGCGGACCCGGTCCAATTCCTCGACCTTGCGGCCGAGGTCGTCGAAATTCGCACGCCAGGCCCGCATCTCGCGCGGCCCCAGGGGCTCGATGCCGCACGGCGCCCACTGTTCCCGCCAGCGGGCCAGGAGGGCCTCACGTTCGGCCAGTTCCGCGGCGATGGCGGCCCGTAGCCCTTCCAGCACGGTCCGGGCGGACTCGATGCCGGCCAGGAGCTGGGCGTGCTTCTGGACCCGGTCTGCTTCCCGGTACATGCGGTCGGCCGTCAGGTCGGCTTTGGCCACCCACTGTTCGTAGGTTTCGGGCAAGGACCCTTCCTCGGCGTAGAGGCGGCTTTCGGCCGCGATGTCCTCGCCGTCCATCCATTGCCGCCGCAGCAGGCTCCACCCCTCCTCGCGCCTGGCCCGGCAGTCGGCCAGATCGGCCTCGGACGGGACCACGGCGGCGTGCTCGATGCCTTGCATCTCGCACTCCAGGGACTCCCGGTTGCGGACGACGCGCTCTTCTTCCTGGCGAAGGCGGCGCAGCTCCTCGTCCCGGCGCTGCAGGGCCGCCTCGAATTCGTTGACGGTCTCGGGCAGGGGCAGGCGCAGGGACGGCACGACTTCGAGACTCCCCCGCCACAGCCCCAGGCGGTCCAGGGCGGCCAGACAGACGCCGCGCAGCCTCTGGCCGTCGGCCTCCCGCTGGCGCAGATCCTCGTCCAGGTCCCCGGCCTTGCGCGCGGCCCCGATGGCCTGCGCCAGCGCCGTGCCGTCGGCCTCCCGACCCAGGGAAACCAGCTCTGCCCGGCGGCTCTCCAGCTCCCGCTGCAGCTCGGCCAGGCGCGTCCCGGCCTGCCGCACGCCCTGGAACACGGCCTCGTGACGCTGGGCCAGTGCCTGGACTGCCCTGCACTTGGCCAGGCCCGGGCGCAGGGTTTCGGCCCATTCCACGTCCAGTTCCGGCCTGACGCGTCGCAGCAGATGCGCCGCCTCGGTCTTGTACCCCTTGCGCATGCCGTCGAGGCCGGGGCGGTCCTCAAGGCCTTTGCGGTACGCGCCCAGACGTTGATGCAGGTTCTCGATGTCCTCGACATGGTCGATGACTGTCCTGTCGGCGCTCAGCGCGGCCAGGCGCTCCATGGTCTCCCGACACCGCGCCTCGGCCGCGTCCAGCCGCACGCGCAGGGTCCGGCCCTTCTCTTCCAGGACGCGCCGACGCTGACCGAAATCCTCGGCCAGGGCAAAAACCTCACCCAACTCCTGAAGTTTATCCAGAAGCATCCGATGCCTGCTCAGGAAGGGCAGGGCCCGCTGCAGCCGCTCCAGGCGGTGCAGGCTGCGACTCAGCTCTTCGCGGCGTGCGGACAGGGCCGCCACTTCCCTTTCGGCCTCGGCCAGGGCCTGGCTGTGTCGCTGCCACTCGTGCCCGGCCAGGCTGACGGACCGCAGCTGCGACTGCAGCTCCTTGTAACGAGCCAGGGCTGCCGTCAGGGCTTTTGTCGAGGCGCGGGGCTTGAACAGGTCGTCGGCCTCGTCCTCCAGCCCCTTGAGCACGGACCGCAGGGAGGCGAACCCGGCCCCTGCGGCGAACAGGGCCTGCCCCACCTCCCCTTCCTGGTCGAGGATGCCCTGCCCGCCGCGGACCAGGGTCTCGTGGTCGATGCCGTACATGGCCGAGAACACGTCCTGGCTCATGCCGTGCAGGAAGGGCGCCAGGGCGTCGGTCCCAAGGGGGCCGTCGGCCTCGTCGAAAAGATCGTTCTTGGCCTTCTTGCGCCGGCGGAACGAAAGCGCCAGGCCGTCGTCGCGGCGCAGACGGCCGCCCACAAGCAGCTGGTCGTAGGCATGCAGGAAATTGTCTCCCGTGCGCGGCGGGAAGCCGAAGAGCAGGGCCTGCAGGCCGCGCAGGGCGCTCGACTTGCCGGCCTCGTTGGGGCCATGCACGACGTGCAGGCCGGGCAGTGCCGAGTCGAAATGAAGCATCCGGCCGGTGAAGGGACCGAAGGCCGAGAGCTCCAGGCATTCAATCCGCATGGCGTCCCTCCTGCAGCCGGGCCATGAGCAGCTCCCGGACTTCGTCGCGCAGCATGGCCATCCCCTCCTCGTCCGGGTGGAACGGGTCCTCGGCGGCCAGCAGCTCGGCCGGAAGGCGGCCGCGCAGGTTCTCGAACTCCGGCGCCAGACCGAGGAGCGACCCATCCAGCTCCAGCCCGGCCACGGCCTGCTCCAGCCCGGCCAGGGGCGAGTCCTCCTCCGGCAGGCTGGCCGCGCTCGGCCGGGTGGCCACCTCCAGCTTTTCCAGCCACACGTCGCCCAGGTCCGCGGCCAGAGCCCGCAACTCCTCGCGCAGGTGCTCCCGGTCGCGGTGCAGGCCGGTGTGCAGGTCCGTGCGTCCTTCCAGGATCACCCGCACGGCCAGGGGGCGGCTGTCCGCTTCCCTTCTCTGCCCCTCCATCGCCTCGCGCACACGGCCTCGCACCCCGTCGGGACCCGCGCAGCCCGTCAGGTCCACACGGCAGACCTCGAAGCGCAGCACGTCGATATCTCTGAATTCCACGTTGCTGACGCGCCCGGAGTCGACGGTAACCACGGCGCAGCCCTTGGGCCCGGTCTCGCGGATGTGCCGGCCCTGGATGTTTCCGGGGAAGACAATCCACGGGTCCCGGCCGACCACTTCGCGCCGGTGCACATGGCCCAGGGCCCAGTAGTCGTAACCCTTGGAGGCCAGGCCCTCGGCGGTGCACGGCGCGTAGTTCTCATGGTTCGGCCGCCCCGTCAGACTGGTGTGCAGGAGGCCGATGTTGCACATGCCGGGCAGAGCCGGCGGATAGTCCCGGCTCAGATCCTCGGACACGACGCGGCCGCCGAAGCTCTGGCCGTGCACAGCCGCGCCCAGGTCGTCGAAGGTCACGGTGGCCGCCTTGCTGTGCGGAAAGAGGGTCACGTTGTCCGGCAGGCGCAGGGTGCGGGTCAGCTGGCTGACGGCGTCGTGGTTGCCCGAGACCATGAGCACCCGGATGCCTGCCTCGCGCAGCCGTCCCATGCGATGGGCGAAATAGAGGCCCGTGTTGTAGTCCTTCCAGTCTCCGTCGAACAGGTCTCCGGCCAGGAGAACAAAGGCGGCACCCTCCTCCACGGCCAGATCAACGAGGTTGTCGAAGGCGCGCCTGGCGGCGGCCCGGATCTGCTCCACGGGCGCGTCGGGATAGGCCTCGAGTCCACGGAGTGGACTGTCCAGATGAATGTCCGCAGCATGCAGAAATCGGATCATGTGCTGTCCTCGAAAGAATGGCTGATCAGAAAGGCCGTATTTCCTCGTTGCGAGCTTCAGCACCCCCTCAGGATCACGGCGGCCCTGATGGTTCCACCGTTCCCCGCGGGCAGGCGCAGCCCGGGCCAGAGGCCACGTTGCCCAATGTCCTCGCCTTCGGCCAAATGCGCAAATCCTCACCCTCATCCTCATTCTGGCCGGCACCGTATCCAGATACCGCTCCATGGGCATGGCTGCAATGATCTTGATCAGCCCTTCGGCCATGCCAGTTTCGACCGCGCCTGCACTTTCTCAGCAAGAATGCGTTGCCTGCTGCCCGGCTGGAGGCCGTGGGTTCGAGTCCCATCGGCCCCGCCATAGAAATCAAGGGTTTAAGGTCAAACGGCCTTAAGCCCTTTTTCTTTTGTTGGTTTTGCTGTGGGTTTGCGGCCCGCACCTGGCGATCCAGGATGAAGCGATCCGGCAACGGGAGGCTTCTCGCCTGTCCATGCACGGGCGGCCCGTCAGCCCTGGGTTGAATCCTGTGTGACAGAAAAAGCACTGGCCGGTGGTCCAATGTTTCTTGGAGCGGAAAGGCAAATCATATTCGTGCGTGAGGTTAAAAAAGTCGACCAAACGTTTCGTCAAAGGCGGACCCTACCTTTTTGCCTTCTTCGCGGGCATGTCTGACGCTTCGGCAATTCCGGCAGGCAATGGCAATGGAGGCGGTAGGAAGGAGATTCACGTCGCTCGGAATGGATCATTTCCGAAGGGATCGGGCCTTGGCCCGGTCGCTTTTTTGCGGCTTTTGGGTGATTTGACGGACGTTCCGAGCCGGAGCGCCTTCCTCGCTTCGAGCTGGCACTGGCAGGGCTTCCCTGCTATGGGGGATGAAAATGGGTGTTGTACCGGAATGATCAAGACGCCAGCCTGGATCGGGACGATTTCCAGACGCATCGCCGTGGCGGTGTTCATGGCTGTGGCGTTCTGCGGCCCGGCAGCCGTATCGGCCTGGTCCGCCGGGATGGAAGACACCGGGGGGGAGAAGATGGCCCGGGGGAGGATGGTCCGGGAGCAGCTCGTCGAACGCTACGGCGTCGACGACCAAGTCGTGCTGGAGGCCATGCGCGCCGTGCCGCGGCACCTCTTCATCCCGGAGGACGCCCGCCACGCGGCCTACGACGACCGCCCCGTGCCCATCGGGTACGGGCAGACCATCTCCCAGCCCTTCATCGTCGCCTTCATGACGTCCATGGCCAAGGTCGGCCCCGGTTCGCGGGTGCTGGAGATCGGGGCCGGGAGCGGCTACCAGGCCGCGGTCCTGGCCGAGATCACGGACCAGGTCTTCACCGTCGAGATCGTGCCGGAACTGGCCGCCTGGGCCGAAGCGCGGCTGCGGCTAGCCGGGTACAGCTCGGTCCGGGTCCGGCAGGGCGACGGCTACCACGGCTGGGAGGAGTTCGCACCCTTCGACGCCATCATTGTCACCGCCGCCGCGCCCCACATCCCGCCGCCCCTGATCCGCCAGCTGGCGGACAACGGGCGGATCGTCATCCCCGTCGGCTCCCCCTTCCGGACCCAGCAGCTCGTACTGGTCGAAAAGCGCGACGGCGAGATCCGCACCAAAAACCTCATGCCCGTCCGCTTCGTGCCATTCACCGGGGCCTTCGGGGAATAGGGTGCCATGCGTCCCCGCGCAGTCGACACCGCCGTCTTCCTCGCCTCCCTGGTGCTCGTCGCCCTGCAAGTGGCGCTCATGCAGGCCCTGGCCGAAGCCCAGGGGCACCACTTCGCGTATGTCGTCATCGCCCTGGCCCTGCTGGGTTTCGGCGGCAGCGGGACGGCCCTCGCACTCTTGCGGGACCGGGCTCTGACCCGGGCGGAACGGCTGCTGCCGGGCCTGATGCTTTGGGCGAGCATGGGTTGCATCGCTGCCCTGCCCCTGGCCAGGCTAGCGGCTGCGCGGGTCGATTTCCCGTTACTCTTCGTCGAATGGCGGGCCTGGGGGCCGCTCGTGCTCTCCGCTGGCCTGGCCTGCATCCCGTTCTTTTTCGGCGCCCTCTTTCTCGGCCTGGTCTTCATGCGCGACACCCGGGACATCGGCCGCCTCTACGCCGCAAACCTGCTGGGCTCGGCGGCGGGGGCGGCCGCAGGGCTGGGGGTCCTCTATTGGCTGCCGGCGGAGCGGACGTTCCCCCTCATGGGCGCGGTCCTGGCCTGCGCGGCGTTGACCTTGGCGCCCGACAGAGGCCGGGCCGCGGCCTGTCTCGCGGTCCTCGTCCTGGGGGCGGCCGGGTCGTGGCTCATGCCCGGCCTGCCCGTGTCGGCCTACAAGCCCGTCAGCCACGCCCTGCGCCTGCCGGGGGCGGAAACCCTCGTCGACGAGCGCCACCCCATGGGCCGGGTGCAGGTCGTGCAGTCCCCGGCCTTGCGCCATGCGCCGGGGCTGAGCCTGAACTTCGTGGGCGAGATCCCGGCGACCGGGCATGTATACGTGAACGGGGAGAGGCTGGGGGCATTCCTGCCGCCCCCGGCATCGGGCGGACATATTCTCGACCATGGGGTGCAGGCCCTGCCGCTGGCCTTGGCCGCGCCGCGCCGCGCCCTGGTCCTGCACGCCTGGGCCGGCGCCTCGGCGGGCCTGCTCCTCTCCCGCCAGGGCGTGACCGTGACCGCGGTTGAACCGCATCCCGTCGTGGCTGATCTCCTGCGCACGGCGTATCCGAGCCCAGACGCCCTGCTGCACGTCATATCGGAGGACTGCCGGGCCTTTCTCGGCCGCCCGCGCGAGCCGTACGACCTCATCCTGCTCCCGCCCCTGGGTGCGTTCGGTGGCGGGATCGGGCTGCAGGCCCAGCAGGAGAACTACCTGCTGACCCGCGAGGGGTTTTCGGCCCTGTGGAACGCCCTGCCCCAGGGAGACGGGGATGCCGGCATGCTTTCGTTCTGCGTGCATCTGGACCAGCCGCCCCGCCAGAGCCTGAGGCTTCTGGCTCTCGCGGCGGACGCCATGCGCCAGGCCGGGGTGCGCGACCCCTCGCCCCACGTCGCCGCGGTCCGCAGCTGGGAGATGCTGGCCGTGGCCGTCTCGACCCGGCCGTTCGACGAGGCCGCCGGCCGGCGGTTGGAGGAATTTGCCCGGTCCCTGGGTTTCGACCGCGTCTGGGTGCCCGGCCGGGGGCCAGCACGGGAGGACCGTTTCCATCTCATGCTGGACGACCTCCTGCCGCATGGCTTCGAGGCCATTCTGGCCGGGAACGGGGAACGGTTCGTGCGTGACTATCCCTTCGACATCGCACCGCCCGAGGATGACCACCCCTATTTTCACCAGTTCATCCGCTGGGGTCGGCTCGGGGACATGCGGCTGCTGCTCGGGCCGGACAGCCCGGTCTTCGTGGAGATGGGCGCCATCCTCGTCGCGCTGACGGCCGCCGCCCTGGCTGTGGCAGCCTTGGCTCTGATCGTGCTACCGCTATCACGGCTGTCCGGGAAAGACGCGTCGAAATCCGTGCCGCGGGCGGGCGCGCCTGCGGTTCTGACCTATTTCGGGGCCATCGGGCTGGGGTTCATGTTCCTGGAGATGGTCTGGATCCAGCGCTTCACCCTGTTCTGGGGGCAGCCGCTGTACAGCGCCGCCGGGGTCCTGACGGCCCTGCTGTGCGGCATGGGTGCCGGCAGCGCGCTCAGCGCCGGGGTGTCGTGCGGGCCGCGCGCCATCCGGTCGGCCCTGGCCTGGGCCCTCGCCCTGATCGGCGTGCTTTCGGCTGGCCTGCCGCACCTGATGGCCGCCGGACTGGGGTGGCCGGAGCCGCTGAAATGGGCGGCGGGCCTGGGGGTGCTGTCCGCGTCCGCAGTGGTGTTCGGCCTGCCGTTTCCTCTGGCCCTGCGCGCGGTCGGCGCGAGCCGGCCGGAGCTGGTGCCGTGGGCCTGGGGTGTGAATGGCTGCCTTTCGGTCCTGGCCGCGCCGCTGGCCGTGCTCACGGCCATGCAGGGCGGCTTCGGCGCGGTGAACGCCGCAGCGGCCGCGGCCTACCTGCTGGCATTCTGTTCGGCATCCCTGATCCCGGATGCCTGATTGGCAAGCTGTCCGGATCGTGAAGGATGAAACCTGCGCGGTATTCTCGCCGTCCGAATCCGCAGCCCGTTGACAATGCCTCGGTTCAGGCCGGCTTCATGGTCGTCGGCATGGGGACCGCCACCACCTCGCCCCGCGCCCTGATTTCGCCAAGGGCCGAAATCTCGACCTCCACGACGGTCTTGCGGCCCCGCCGCTCCTTGACCCACGCCCGCAACTCCAGTTCAGGCCCCAAGGGCGTGGGCCGCAGGAAGTTCACGCTCAAGGACGCGGTGACGTAACGTGGACAGATCCGGGCATCCCCGGCATCCCCGGCATCCGCGGCCGCGGCCGTGGCCACCCCGTGACAGTCCACCAGGGAGGCTAGTAGCCCCCCGTAGACGAACCCCGGCAAGGCGATGTGCTCCGGCCGCGGGGTGAACCTACCCAACCCCTGCCGCCCATCCCAGTGGGTCTCGATATGCAGGCCGAGTGCGTTGTTCCTGCCGCACCCGTAGCAGTGGCTCAGTTCCTCACCGTAACGGTGCTGCACCGGAAGAGATGTCATGATTTCCTCCTTGAACGGCGATGCGACGATCTTTGCTCTGGTCCGGACGCCACGTCCCGCATCTCCGCAGGATCGTCCAGCCCGGATATCGATTCAGCAGCCCCTTTTCTGCGAAACGGACATAACCACCAATGCCCCGAGAATGAGGCAGCCACCAAAGATGTTCGCCGCCGAAAGGGATTTCCAGGAACAAAACGGAACACAGCACCGCGACAACGGGTTCCAGCGTCGACACCAGGAATACGTCAGGGCGTCCCCGGCATTGATCCGTTGCCGGCCATGCCGTCACATGATCCATGGTCTCCACGCGGCGCCTCTTCGGCTGCCCATCCCCGGCCACTGCCTCCCGATTCCAGCCTCCGGTCCTGCCCAGTCCTCCTGGCGCCGGATGCAATTGACCACAACAATTGACTTATTTCAGGATTCAGGATGATAATTGTAATATTAACACCGTAAACCAGACCATCTGCACCTGGACAGCACGAAGCGAGCCTCTGGGCTTCCCAATCCATGCGGAGGCATGCGCATGCACGAAGACGATCGGAACCGGCTTGAGACATCGCTGGCCATGCTCTCTGACAGGGAAGGCCTCGTCAGGCAGAAAGGGCGACGGATTTTGGAGGACATGGGAGCCCTGGCCGTGCCCGAACTTTCCAGGGTGCTGGGGGACTCGCTGTCCAAAGACGCCCGGTGGGGCGCGGCCAAGGCCCTCGGCAACATCGGCGACCCCGCTGCCATACCCGCGCTCTTGGACGCCCTGGAGGACCATGACGCGGATGTGGCCTGGCTGGCCGCCGTGGCCCTGAACAAGCTGGGCAAGGCGGCATGGAAACCTGTCCTGCATCGTCTGGTGGAGCGCGGAGTGGATTCCGTCGCCGTGCGCGCCGGCGTGCACCACATTCTCACGGGCCAGAAATTCGGCAGCTACGAGGAACTGTTCGCAACCCTGATGCAGTCCCTGGAAATGGGCGAACTCGACGAGGCCGGAAGCATGACCGCCACGGAAATCTTAACCAGGATGCTGAACGGCCTCTGGCAGGAGTGCCGCGCCTTGAACACAAAAGAGGAGCAGGAATGAGCCGGTGCGCAGGCAGTCCGCACAGAAGAAACGGCACTTCCCGGACCAGGATCCGGCCCGCTCTGGTCCCTGAAAGTGCCCCCTTGCCGGCCATGCGTTCCCCTGCGGGTGCGCCGCGATGCATCGGCCAGCAGCATCCTCACCTTTTCCAGGAGCATATCATGCCTGAGATTCTGCACCGCCCGATCGGCGTCATCCGTTCCCCGTACACAGACCGGGCCAACATGCCCATCCAGCCCTGCGGAGCCCGCGACACGGCCGGACGGGTCTTCCTTGACGAGCCGCTGGCCCCGGGTTTGAAGGATCTGGAAGGCTTTTCGCACATCTACCTGCTCTACCACTTTCACATGAGCCAGGGCTTCGACCTGACCGTGGTGCCCTTTATGGAACCCGTGGAGCGCGGGCTTTTTGCCACCCGGGCTCCCAGGCGGCCGAACCAGATCGGCTTGTCCGTGGTGCGCCTGCAGAAAATCGAAGGCCATGTGCTGCACATTTTGGGTGTGGATGTCCTGGACAACACGCCCCTGCTGGACATCAAACCCTACTTCAGATCCTTCGATTCCTTTCCGGAGGCCGTCAGCGGCTGGGCCGAGAGCCACCAGGAGCGCGCCGCAGAGGTGCGCTCGGATGCCCGCTTCGTCGATCCCAGGGGATGAGCGCCCGCTCAGGTCTGCTGATCCAGACCCGCCGCAACCCGGAGCGTGCTGACGGGGAGAGGGGGCACCCCCCCTCTCTTGACGACGCTCCCCTGCCGGCTTCCAGGCCGAGAGTCCGCGGCCCGCGGAAACGATATTGTCAGAATTCAGGATCCGGCACGCGCCTTTTTAAGGGTGTTTGCTGGCCCTCACGCCCCGGCCAGCCTGTCGATCTCCTCCTTCAGTTTTTGAAGCTCCACAGCGATCCCAGCCTTGCGCACCGCATTCTCCTCGGTGCGCAACCGGCCCTTGCACTTCATGACCTCCCGCTGCAGGGCGCGGATCTGCTCCATCCGCTCCACGCGAGCCTGCAGGCTTTCTCCCTTCCGGGCGGGAAACGGCAGCAGGGGTTCCAGCAGCCGCTCGTACAGAATTTCCAGGTTGGACGCCTCGGGCCAGGCCGCCCGCTGCGCATCGCTCGGGACCCAGGGGCTCTCGAAATACGCGCTGGACACCGGTGGGGAGCCATCCGCGCCGGCGGGGCGCTTGTAGGCCGCCACGACCTGGATCCTTCCCTCGAACC
>Ga0123332_1004132_pt1 | contig 12907 bp, 13 predicted proteins | sample BioC12SIPDNA_4_FD_89958 | JGI IMG/M metagenome (GOLD analysis project Ga0123332, IMG submission 89958) | Anaerobic biogas reactor microbial communites from Washington, USA - Biogas_R2_A C12 SIP DNA | ecosystem: Engineered > Bioreactor > Anaerobic > Unclassified | place: Washington, USA...
CACCCCCAGCACCCCCTCACCGCCGGTCCCAACAGCACCAGGATTCGCCCCCTCCCCAACGGTCCCTGTCAAGACCCCGTGTCGCTCCAACGCCTCAATCGGTCCACTTCGAAGACCTCTACCTCCGCGCCTACATAGGTCCAAAGTCGGAGACACCGCGGCATGCGAGAGGGCGTCCTGGGAGCCGTGCGGTTCGAAGATGCCGGCCCCTGGCGCCCGGCGAAGGATGTGACTATAATCATGGTCATGGATAGGACGTTACCCCTAGCAAACGTGAAGGCTCATCTGTCGGAGATAGTCGATCAGGTGGTGTCCGGCCACGACCGGGTCGTCCTGACGCGCAACGGCCGGGCGGCCGCCGTGATCCTCAGCCCAGACGACCTCGAGGCTCTTGAGGAGACCCTCGACCTGTTATCGCAACCGAACGCGCTCGAGGAGATACGCAAGGCTCGGGAGGAGATCGACGCAGGAAGGTTCGCGACCGAGGACGAATTGCGGAACCGGTTTCGGCGGACCTAGGCGCTGCCGGCCGTGGCAGTCTGACGCTGTGGCACGCTATGAACTCCGTGTGGCTCCGAGCGCCGCCAGATCGCTTGAACGCCTCCCCGAACCCGTGGCCACGGCCGTGGTGGGATTCCTCACCGGTGACCTCCTGGAATCGCCGAAGCGGGTCGGCAAGCCGTTGGTTCGCAAACCGGCGGGCTATTGGTCGGCGCGCCGCGGAGCATACCGCGTCATCTATGTGATCGATGAGGGTCGTTTGCTCGTCCTGGTGGTCCGCATAGAGCACCGGGCGGACGTCTACCGGCCGCTGTAGTGGGCGCGTGCGCAGCGTTGCGGCGCAGCGCCCTCCCCCGTCCGCCGGCGCAGCTACAATAGAGAGCACCCGCCCAGGTCGCTCGGATACCTCGCCCGATCGAGTCGGCGGCCCGGCACCTCGACCTTCCGCCCAAGAGAAGAGCACGGAGGACTGACCGCGTCATGGAACCTTCAGAGAACGACCCAGGCGCCGGGATCGTCGGGGCGCTCGGCGCATACGTCCGTGGACTGGATTCGGCGGTCGGGCAGATCGGTGACCCACCATCGGCCGACGACCTGATCGAGCTCACGCGTCTGCGCATGCACCGTGCGCGCGTGAACAGCTTCCTGAACGCTCTGACCGACACCGAGGACGCAGTGCTGGTGCTGGCCGCGACCGGCCACCTCGACGAGGCGTCCTCGATAGCCGAACTGTCGGGCGATTGGAGCGCACGGGGCGCTGTCGCCCAAGCACTCTTCTCGCAGGGCGAGGGGGACCGGGCTCTCTCACTCGTGCGCCCTCTCGCCAAACAAACCCGCGGGATGGAACGTGATGGCTGGGGTTGCGCCGAGACCCTGGTGGCCCTGGGACAGACGCGCGAGGCTGAGCGGTTCGCGCAAGCCGTCGTCCGGCGGGCGGAACGACAGGGAGACGTCGAGTGGTTACCGTGGTGCGAAGCCGCTCGGGCTCTTGCCGGCGCCGATATGTGGGAGGCGGCCTGCGAGATGACCGCCAAGACCATCGAGATCTTCCACGACTCGATGAGGGACGCGGAGGATCAGCGGGTCGAGGCCAGTCTGGAGTACATGGTGTGGATGTTGCGCGGCCTCACCGCTCCGGGAATCGGCCTGAAGGGGCTCGAGGCTCTGTTCGAGAAGGCGATGTGCATCGAGTACCCGGGCAGACGGCTGCGTGTTCTTGCCATCATCGCCGACGAGTTCATCGACGCTGGCGACGAGGTTCGGGCGGGCGAGGTCATGCAGGACGCCCTGTCGGCTCTCTCCCAGGCCGACGCCGCGGACTGGACGTTCGACGACACTCTGCGCATCGTGGTGGACGTCCTTTTTCGGCTCGACGACGCAGAGAGGTTCAGCCTGCTTCTCGACCTCGTGCGGGCTCAGGAAGAAGAGCACGTGCGCGGGTCATGCCTTGTCGACTGCGCCGGGCGGTTGCTGGAGGCGGGATCGACCGATCTGGCGCTGGAGCTTCTCCGCGAGGGGGTCGTCTGCATCAAGAACGATCCCTGCTACTTCACGTCGAGCGGCCTGGCAACGGCCGCCCGGCTTCTGGCGGAAAGCGGCGGGGAGGGGACCGCAGAAGAAGCTCTGGCGGTGGCTCGTTTGCTGCCCATGGACGACGACCAGGGGTACGAGCAAGACGTGTGCCCGCGTGGCCGGACCCTCGCGGCTGTGTCTCGGGCTCTCCTGGAGACCGGATGCCCACAGCAGGCTGAGGAGGTCCTCGCGGAAGCCCTCGAGACCACTTGGAGGTGGGCTGCCGACGCTTCTCTCTTTCCCCTCTTGCAAGATGCGGCCGAGACTCTTGCCAAGGCGGGGCGCGATGAGGAGGCGGCTGTCGTGGCCAAACGGGCTCTGGAGCGCACCGAGCCGGCCGGCTCTTGCCCCTTCTCCGATATCAGGCTCTCCCATCTGCACCGCATAGCAGGGGATGAGCACCAGGCGGTCCGAGTCATGGACCAGGCGCTTGCCGAGGCCAGGAAGTCCCGAGAGGAGGATCCGCCGGGCCGCACTTCGGCGAGCGTACTCGCCCCTCTGGTCCCCTTGCTCTGCAAGATGGGCGAGAAGCCGCGGGCTCTCCAGATCGCTTGGGAGGCTCTGGAAGCTGCCCAGAGCACGGCTCTCCTGCCTGGTGGAGATTGGATCCAGGTGATGGATGCGTTCGCCGCGGTCGAGCACACTGTGGGTGAGAGTCTCGCCGCTCACGCTGCTCTGGCCGACACCGGCGCCACCGTCGAGGTATCCGGGAGCGATGTCCGCCTGCTGGCTCGTGCAGGTGTCGCACTGGCCCGGGCCGGTGAGGCTCCGGCCTTCAGGAAAATCGTCGCGGAGATCGAGGGAGCGGAGTTGCCGGAGTTCTTGTCACTGCTGGTCGTCTCCCACCTGGCCGAGGGATACCTGGCTCTGCAAGACAAGGCGGCGGTCGACGGCGTGTTGGACTGGGGCCTGGAAATGGCCAGGACCCAGACCGGCCCACTCTCGTGGGGTCTCGTCACTCTCGCCGAGATGCTTGCGCGGGTGGGGAGAGGCGCCGAAGCAGTGGAGTTCGTCGATCACCCAGGCGTGGAGGCGGGGACCCTGGCGTGGCTGTCGCCGGCCTTGGCCAAGGGCGGTCGCACCGATCAGGCGCTTCGCGCTCTGCGCCGGGCGATCGTGGAGGCCGACGGGACGCCCGATCTCCGCTGGGTGTTGTGCGTCGTATGCCAGGTTCTGGTGGCAATCGGCCGAGGCGAGCTGATACTCCCGCTGATCGAGGCGGCGGGGCAGGTGCCCATGGTGCCCTCCCCGGGACCGGTCTAGGGAGAACGACGACTCGGGTCAGGCTCGATCCCCAGTGCCGCTCAGATCTCCCTGTACAAGGCGTCAAGCTTCTCCGGGTCGTCGGCCGCTTCAACGGCGGCCTTGCCGGGGACGAGGGTCACGCGGACAGCACTGCGCTTGGGCTCCTTCACAAGCTCGGCCACATCCACTGCCTCTCCATCCCCCACCAGGCGCACGTTCGGCATGAGCCCGGCGAACTGGGACGCGGCCTCGGTGTGGATCGGCACCACGGCCGCCGGCCGGAGGCGACGCACCAGTTCGGCAAGATCCTCCGGGTACGCGTGCCCGCCCGAGTGGACGAGGACCGGCTCGATCCCCTGCTTGGCGCAGAAGTCCGGGACCGCCCCCCCCTTCCTCAGATATCCGCTCCACTGCGACCAGACGATCGCCGGTGTCGTCGTCTTCGCCAGAGACTCGAGAAGGGCGACCGTGGCCGCGCTCGCGCGGGCCAAGTAGACGAACTCGCCCGGCGCGGCGGCCAACTGCTCCTTGGTGACCTTGCGCTCCCGGTGTCCCGACGTCCGACACGCAAGGGAATAGAGACCGGCGTCCTTCAGCTTCTGCACGTGACTCTGCACGAACTTCACCCGCACCGAAGGCGAATCGAACTGAGGGATGTCCACACAGATGTCCTTCAGTGCAAGATGCACGAAGGCCTGATAGGCGTCGAGCACTAGTTGCCGCCCGGTCTTGATGGCGGCGCGGTAGACCGATACGGCCCGGTCGACGTTCTGCCCCGAAGCGAAGACCACCACCAGCCCGGGGTTGCTCGCCAGTAGCTCCGCCAGCCGGAGTTCCACGTCTTCCTCTGAGGAAAACCCGTGGGCCCCTGGTGCCTGGCCGACAGTCGTCCCCTCGAGAAGGAGCACGTCCACGGATCCGGCCGCATCGGGCAGAGAACGGAACAACTCCGGATGACGCCCGTGGGCCCGCAGGTCGCCGGAGTACAGCAGCCGCTGCCCATCGGCCTCCACGAGGAGCGCCCGAGAATCCGGCGCCGCGTGATCCACTGGGATACCGCGTACCGTGAACGATCCGATCGCGACCGGGTCAGTCTGCGGGAGTGGGCGCACATCGGCGGGCACGCCGGCGTCCGGGAGAAAAAGCCGGGACACACCGAGCATCTCGATGGTGCCTTGACTGGCATACACCGGAACGTCGGGATGCACGTGGTGAGCAAGCCCGTGATGGTCGATATGGGCGTGCGACAGCACCAGACCACAGAACGCCGGACTCGAGTCGGCGTACAGCCCGTCGATGTCGGGCAACACGCCCTCGGCTCGAAGCTCGGCGCTCGGACGGGTCATGGTCCCCCGCGGCCAGTCGCTGCCGTCCGGCCGGGCAAGGGGCATGCCGGCGTCGAGGAGGAGCCGCGAACCGTCGGCCGCCCTCAGCTCGACACAGGAGCCGCCGATCTGCTTGGCGCCGCGGTGGATGGTCAGGATCACGGCCTCAGCACCCCGTTTGGGCCCGCATCTGGTCGAGAGTCAGTTCTTTGGCTCGGGTCATGACGTAGTCGGAAGGCGTCAGCCGCATGAAGCGGACAGTGTCCTCGATACCCTTGCCACGAGTGACTTCGCCGACCTCATCGAGGACCGCAGGCCACCGGCGATCTTTCGTCGGCATGTGGATGAAGACCACCAGCAGTTCGGGCTTCGCCCCGGAGAACCCCGAGAACCCGGCCGACTCGGCAAACAGGCCCAGCTCCCTCTTCTGTCTCATGACGTCCTGGAGCTCCTTCTTGATCATCTCGGTCGCCCTGCCGTCCTTGGCCTCGGCCTTGAGAATGAAGGAGTAATCCTTCACGTGCGCAGCGAGGCCAGAATCACCCTTGCAGGCACCGAGGTCGCTCTTCACCTCCACGAAGACGAGGACGGGCTCCGCCCATCCGGACGGATCAGTCGGTGTCGGGTTGCGCCGCGCGGCGATCAGGTCGAGGCGGCGGCGGAACCACTGGTATTCCATGTCAAGAACGAGATAGTCGCTACCGGCGCTTGGCTCGCGAGGAGAGTTGCCCAGAGCCATCTGCTGGCAGTGATCCCGCTCCTTGCGCGAGTGCCGCGGCTCCTCCCACCAATCGTCCATCCCCTTCTTCAGGGGAGGAAACGCGGCAACCCACTCCAGAGAACTAGCGGTCGACGCGAACCGAGCCGGCAGCTTCGGAAGTCGGTCGGAGCGATTCGCGAAGTACTCCTTGGCGAAGGACATGGTCCAGTCCTTCTTGCGGCCGTCCACACACAGCAGGCTTCCGCCGCGGTAGTAGACGTTGAAGCGCCCGTCCCTGATGTCAAGCCGCAGAGTTCCGTCGCGCTTGACCTCGTCCAGAATGGGACTCAGCCCTTTTCCATGGCCAAGCGCCTTCATCATGTCGTCCCGGAGGCAGCGGGCCCCCTTCCGGTAGGTACGCACCTTCACGTCGTCGTTGTCGCTCTTCTTGCTCACTTGGACACCACCTCGATCTGGATTGCCTGGCTTCCACCGCGTAAGGGCTCGCAGACCCCCTCCTCCACCGACACCCGGCCGTCTTCTATGAGAGCGTATCGGCATCTGCCCGGGCCGTCCGTTAGCGCCCATGCGCAGGGGTCGGTCATGTGGAACCCGACCGCCTCCAGTTCCGGCACTGGTGGCGTATGCCCGGCTACCTGGAGGATGCCGGCCACGGGCCTCGAGCCTCCGTTGAGGCCTGGCCGCCACCACAACGGACCGTCGTCACCCAGGATGCCGCCCTCGTCCCACTCGCCTGTCTCCAGCTCGCGACGCACGGCCGCGAGGAACTCGGCGTTGAGGTGAGCCGAAAGAAGCCAGGGATCCGTCCGGCAGTCGTCATCCAGCACCCGCTGATACCGGGGGCCGATGCCGGCGTGGGAGACGACCACCCTGTCGACGCACGTGGCCACCTTCCAGGCACGGTCCGGCTCGGCGTTCAGGACCCTATCGATGAGGAGCGGCCTGAAGCCCACGCTCGCCCAGTCCTGCGGCCAGATGGGAAAGGTCAACAGGACCGCCAGTTCGTGGTTGCCCAAGAGCACCTCGGTGGCGTAGCGCTCGATGAGTCCGACGCATCCCGCGGGATCCGGGCCGCGGTCGAGCAGGTCTCCGGCGTAGACGAACGCGTCCACGTCGGGATCGAAGCCGCCGTGATCGAGGGCGCCCCTGATGAGCCCGGGGTAGCCGTGAGCATCCGATATCACGAACGTACGCATCGCGTCCTTCACACTGTCGCCTTCGGAAACACCGACAGTTGGATCAACTCATCGTCCCAGAGCAGCCCCGCCCCCGAGACCTGCTTGGTCTCCAGACGGAGGTCGAAGCCCAGGTCGGCCCCGGGCTGGTCGTCCACCCCGGCCTCCAGCAGCTCGGCCAGCAGGCGCAGGGTGGCGGCCTCGGGGTCGAAATCCTTGGCGGCCGGAGCGCGGTGCAACTGGGCCTCCAGCGCGTAGCCGCGCAGGAGCTTCTGGTAGAGACGGCCGAATCGCTTGGCCGGCCTGAGCATGTCCAGGCAGACGAACCTGCCGCCCACGAACACCACCACGCCCACGGCCGTGTCGGCGCCGAGGCCGGCGGCGCCACCCGCGGCCGCGCCGCCTTCGCCAGCGAGCGCAAGCTTCCGCAGGGTCTTGTCCAGGTCGTCCTTACCGGCTTGGTAGGCGTCGGCCATGGCGCTGGTCGGGGAATGGACACCGAGAGAGTAGTTCATCCTCTCGACCTCGTTCCACACGGCACCCTGGTCGGAGCGAAAGCGCTGGGCCCGCACGGACTGGGGCTCGAGGTCCGGCGCCGGATGGATCGTCCCGGCGTCGCGGTCATCCGGCTGCCCGGCGAGGGCTTCGGCGGCGCGTTCACGCACGTCGGCCGTGGCCCCAGCCTCGCGCCTGCGTGCCTCGGCCAACAGGTGCTCGCGCACTTGGCGCTCCTTCTCACTGCGCAGCTTCGGGTGGCTGGCGTACGTGCCGGAGGAGAACGCCCGCGAACGTTGGCTCCAGCGGCCCTGCTCCACACAGCTCACCGGGAGCACCGTCTTCCCCACACCCACCAGGATGGTGGCGTTGGCGATGCGGTTCTGCTTGGCCCCGATCAGCTCCTCGCCGTCGAAGATGAGCACCGGCCAGGGACCTTTGTTGACCGCGTGCAGGAAGGGGACGGAGCCTCCCTCGCTCACCTCGGTTATGGTGAGGGTGCCCCGCTCGATGGCCTGCTCGAGGAGCACGTAGCGAGCCTTGACCTTGGTGGTGCCGTGAAGGGGCAGGATGCAGAGCGGGCCCTCTGTGAGGGGCGCTCCCGGCCTGAGTCCACCCACCGCCTCCCGTACGTTCTCTTGATACATGGTGACCTCCGCTTCTCGGCGCCCGCGGTCTCCGATCCCTTCGGAGATGAGTCGCCACGTCGCCCGTAGTGAGTTTATAACACTGCTAGCGATATTGCAACCCTCATAATGCTGGTCACATCTCCACTAGCGTGATATGCTCCATTTGTAGTGTGACACACGAGTCGGACAGGAAGCCGGCCGGCGACTCAGACAGGACGGGCCATGGCACGAAAAAGCAGCCGCGACCAAGAACCGGGCTACGGGAGCCAAGGGCAGACGCCGGGATTCGCAGAGGCCTTGGGCAGGACGATCAAGGTGCTGCGCACCGACCTGGGGATAGAACGTCGGGAGTTGGCCGAGCGGGCCGGCATCTCCTATTCCTACCTCACCGAGATCGAGAACGGCAACAAGCCGCCGTCGTCTTCGGTGCTGGCCCCCATCGCCCACGCGCTGGGGTTGCGCATGTCTCAGCTCACCGAGGCCGCCGAGGCCCGCATGGACGCCCGGCTGTTGGAGGAGTTGGCGTCGCACGAGACGCTGGGTTCAGAAGCACTGGGTGCGCGGGCTCCGGAGGAGACTCTGCACCAGCTGCGTCTCGGCGCGACCGCCGCGTCGACCAATGTCTCCGCCCGCGATTGGGCCCTCCAACCCTCGTTGCGCGGCCCCAACCGGGAGCTGCGTGCGGTGATGATCGAGCTGGAGCGTCTGCTCCACCGGATGGCCCCCGACGACATCGAGCGCCTCATGGACTTCGCCCGGCGGCTGAGTAGGTGAGAAGCCACGAATAGGGCCACGTCATCCGCAGTCACCGAACGCGCCCAGGGCTGTCTGCTGGGCCAGTTGGCCGGCGATGCTTTGGGGAGTCTGGTCGAGTTCCAGAGTGAGGCGGAGATCCGGCGCCGGTACCCCGACGGGGTGCGGGACCTTGCGAACGGCGGCGCTCACAACACGATCGCCGGTCAGCCGACCGACGACTCCGAGATGGCCCTGGCGCTGGCGCGATCCATCGTGAAGGCCGGCGGCTACGATCCGGATGAAGCCGCGGTCGCCTATGCGCGGTGGTTCGCGTCGCCCCCCTTCGACTACGGACGGACCACCGCCCAGGCGCTGAGACCTGCCGCCGCGGCCATGGCCCGGGGAGAAGGCGCCGCTGCAGTCGCAGCCGCGGGCCGGGCGGCGGCCAGCCGGGACAGCCAGGCCAACGGCGCACTCATGCGGGTGAGCCCTCTGGGGATCTTCGCCCATGCCCTCCCGGTCGCGGTCGCCGCCGAGCTGGCCAGACAGGACGCCCTCCTCACCCACCCCCACGCCGTGTGTCAGGATTCCAACGTGGTCTTCGTCCTTGTGATCGCCCACGCGGTCTTCGCAGGCTCGGACCCCTTGGCCACGTACCGCTTCGCCGTCGACCTGGCGGCCGGAGCGACCGATCTGCCCCCGGCCCATCCGGCGGTGCTGGAACGCCTCCGACTGGCGGCGGACTCTCCCCCGGCGGATTTCCAGCATCAGCAGGGCTGGGTGCTCACTGCCCTACAGAATGCCTTCTGGCAACTGCTTCACGCTCCGGATCTGGAGACCGGCATATGCGACACGGTGATGCACGGCGGCGATACCGACACCAATGCGGCCATCGCAGGGCCCCTTCTGGGCGCGGTCCACGGGATTGGAGCGGTGCCGAAGCGCTGGCGCGACATCGTCCTTGCCTGCCGGCCCGAAGAAGGAAGGCCCAGCGTGCATCGGCCGCGACCCGAAGTGTATTGGCCGGTGGACGCCCTGACGCTGGCGGCCCGTCTGGCGGAGCTGGGGACTGAGGCAGCCTAGACCGGCGCTCCGCGCCGGGCTGGTTCGTGAGTGAGCCCGTCGCGGCAAGCTCCATCCATAGACCCATGCGCACCTCCCGCCTCATACCGGAGAATCGTCCCGCGGCCTCCCATCCTGATATCATGGTGGCGTGATACCACGATACCTGGAGGCGGCAATGGGTGCTGAACCGAAACGAAAGGCGATGACCTTGAGAATCGACATGGAGACGGCGGACCGACTCGAGGCGCTTGCGCAGGTCGAGGGCATGCCTGTATCCGAGGTGGTGAGGGTCGCTCTCGTCCGCCACATCGAAGAGCGTCGGGCCGATGCTGAGTTCCAGAAGCGTCTGCGCGACTCCATCGAGCGCAACCGCCTCATCCTCGAGCGGCTCGCCAAGTGAGGGAGGTCAGGTACCTCGATCTGGCCGACCTCCTGGTGATCGCCGAGGCCGTGCTGGATGTAGATGCCGAGGAGCTCGCCTGGACCCGAGAGTAGGTGTCATCCCGGATGTCTCGATAATCTCATCTTGGACTACCTCTCTCGTCGCTGCGTGCCATCCGCAGCGACCTGTAGCACCAGCGCCAGGAGCAGCAGCGGTCCCGGAAGGTACCAGAGCCGCCCTACCGTGGTGAAGCAGACGATCACCGCGGCCAGATAGATGACGACCAGGCAGGCGTAGGCCCACGTCGACCGCGCCCGCCGCACCTGCCACAGACACACAGCCGCCACGATGCTCAGGCCGATCGTAGCCAGGCCCAGCAGTACCCAGTCGTTCTTGTCGCCCGTCCACTCGGGGATTACATCACCGGCGGCCGTCTGCACGACTCCCGCCGCGATCCCAAGCACCACACCGATCGCGGCAAGCCACGCCGCGGCTGCCAACATCCTCTTCGACCATAGCCGCGGAATCGCTCTCCCCCTCCCCGTGACTGCCGGCCCGGCGTGAACCGGCCGCTCTAGGCGTCCGGCTGTACGGCGTACTTCCAGATGGGTATGGATTCTGTCGACAGCTCGATGTCGCCGCCGCGGTCGCCCGCCTGTTCGGCAGCGCCTCCGACGGCGCGGTCGGCGGCACGCCTGAGGATGACCCATCGGAGCCAGTTGGCGTCGTCGGTCTCGGGGTAGTCCTCCCGGTAGTGGAATCCACGGCTCTCGGTCCTCATCAAAGCTGCGCGGAAGGTCAGTTCGGCGCACAGGGTCATGCTGCGCACCTCGTGGCACTTGCTCAGGTAGTGGAGGTCCTTCGCCTGCAGCCCCGGCAGCTTCTCTCTCACCGCCTCGATACGCGCCAGGCCTTCCTCCAGCCGGTCCTTGCTGCGGCGCAGGTTGTACTTCATGGGGGCAGTCACGTCCTGCAGGGCCGAGATCGCCTCCGTAGGCTGAAGGCCGCCTTCTCGCTCCAGCGGAGCGAAGACCTGCTGCTTCAAGGCCTCGACGCAGGAGCCGTCCACCTCGGGCGACGCGGTCTCGGCGGCATACCGGGCAGCCGATGGGGCCGCCCAGAAGGCGCTGATCACGGCGTACATGATCCCCGAACCGGGCGAGATGCCGGGCGGCGACGGCATGGCTCCCGCAACGGCCGAACCCGCGTAGCTGGTGTCGCCGATGGCCCACAGGCCCCGGAGGCTGGTCCGCATCTCGTGGTCCACCTTCACGCAGGAGGTCTCGCCGTGGAGCGGCGCTCCGATCTCGCGCTCCGCCTCAGGAGACAGCCCATACTGCCTCTCCCTCTCCTCCATACGTCGCATCCAGTCGCCCAGCTTGGGCAATCCCACCGGTGGTTCGTGCGGCGCTCCATCCGACGGAGGCGCGAACCGTATGGGGCCCCTGCCTTCGGAGACCTCCTCTTGCATGCCCAGCGCCAGGCGGATGGGGAGGAACACTCCCGCCGGTCCCGCGTCAGGCAGATACTTCTGCGCGAGGTTCTCCCCGGCGTTGTTCATCAGGTGCTCGTAGCCGACCATGCCGCTATCCGTGTCCTGGAACACCGTATGCCCGTAGAGATTGCCGAACTCGGCGTTGCGCATCTCGGCTCCCGCGCGGAACGCAGCTGCGACACCATCTCCGGTGGCCGATACCCAGAACCTCCTCACCTTGTAGCCACAACTCCCGTTGGCGAGAATGACGGCCTTGGCCCTGATGATGTAGAAACGGCCTGTGATAAGGTCGAAGCCCACCGCTCCCGCGATCCGATCTCCGTCGGTGAGCAGATCGACGACGTGGATCTTGTCCAGGAACCGGGCGCCCAACTTGCGGGCCCGGGCCCGCATGGGGCGCATCAGATCGATATCGATGAGAGTCATGGAGAAGCCGGGAGCCCAGAACGCCGGGAAGGAGAAGAGCGCTCCGTCGGGCGTCCGAGCCAGTCTGGCGCCCCAGTCGGCGAACTGCTCGATGGCGCCGTGAGTGTCACCGACGTACTTGGTCAAGGCCTGCTGGTCGTTCAGGAAGAAGCCGCACGACCGCACCTGGTAGTCGATGAACCCGTCCGGGTCGTCGCCAGGTTTGAGAAAAGCCAAGAACCCGCCGATCTTGGTGGCCTTGCCCGCCCAACCGGTGGTCTGCTTCTCGGTTATGAGCACATCAAGCCCCGGGTTCTCCTCCTTGGTCTTGATGGCCGCGGTCAGTCCGCCTATCCCGCCACCGACTATCAGAACGTCGGTGGTGATGACCTCTCCCATTGTCTCCAGTGTCTTCAACACAGACCTCGAATCTCTCGGTGGCTCCACGGCCTGCCGAGCTCAGCGGCAAGACCGGTCAATACGATGACCGCAGCGGCGCCGGTATCTCCGGCACCACCTCGATCACCTGTTCGGGGCAGGCGCATTCACAGGCCAGACACCACACACAGTCCTCCGGATATGCCACCAGCGGCCGCTTGCGCTCTTCGTCCCACCGGATGACGTCGACAAAGCAGGCCTTCATGCACGACTTGCAGCCCGTGCAGCCGTCCGTGTCTATCCTGATCTCTTTGACCCAGAGTCCGGTCGTGCCGTCGCTCATCAGACGCTCCTTGTGGCGCTCCTCGAATGGCTCCGCCAGACGTCCTGCTTCTCGACGTAGACGATGCGGGAGCCGTCGTTTTCGTACGTGAATGTCGACCGGCGGTTGATGGCCGGGTCGGTGACCGCCTGCCAGACACCCCACAGGGCGGGCAGGAAGTCTTTGAAGCTGCTGACCTCGGCGACGTTGTGCTCGCACCAACCCTCGATGGGCGGCATTCCGGGCGGGATGTGCATGCAGGAACGCATCTTGCAGCCGCCGGGGATCGCTTCGTACTGGTGGGAGAGCGTCACGTACGGGGGAGCATTGGGATCGGGACCGGTGGAGCCCGCGGCCAGCAGATGGTCGTAGGTCCAGAAGGCCTTGTGGGCCGGGGTGCCGAGATCGGGATCCACCCATTCGATACGGATGTCCATCACCGGGCCGTAGTTGATGCTCTCG
>Ga0123332_1004133_pt1 | contig 12906 bp, 9 predicted proteins | sample BioC12SIPDNA_4_FD_89958 | JGI IMG/M metagenome (GOLD analysis project Ga0123332, IMG submission 89958) | Anaerobic biogas reactor microbial communites from Washington, USA - Biogas_R2_A C12 SIP DNA | ecosystem: Engineered > Bioreactor > Anaerobic > Unclassified | place: Washington, USA...
AACCAGGCGCGCCGCCTGTGTCTGTAGTTACCCCAGGCGAACGTCGCGCGCTAGCACCGTGGCCAAACCTCCTTGCCGGTGCCGGGGCTCCTACCGCTCCAAGTTAGCCTGCCCGAGCGTGACTTCGGAACAGCCACATCCGGCCTGCCAACTCGCTTGGCGAACAGCTGGCCCAGCGACCCGTTGCACCGAGTGGTGCGGTCCTCGCTCGCTTAGTACCGACCCGCTCAGTGGTTTCGCGGAGCGAAACCACGACCTACCACTGCCGTGACCTCTGTCTCCACCGGCTTGCGCATGAGTCGTTGCAGCGCTTCCCGAAGGGAGCCCGCCTCTGCGTCCTGTGCCTTGGATGCAACGTCGACCCCCGCCCCGTCCTCTCCGGACTCACTCAGAAAGCACACCATGGCCCTTAAGTGAACAACTCCTCCACTACGTCCAGGAACGCTAGCAGACAACGGCGGTGACGATCGCTGTGACGGCAGGGCCGCTCAGCGAAATGCCCTTGACGTGGGACGGCAAGTTGCCTAGGATACCAATAGGGTTCTGTGCCGCCGCTTCTCGTCGCTGAGGACAACTGATGCCACCGCTGAGACCCAGCAAACCCAATAGGACTTGTCCATCAGCGCGCGGCGCAATGTACGTACTGACCCCAGGTGGCGTCAACGCGCCTGGTGCCGTACATCTCCGTCCCTCAGCCCCCCCTACTCGCTTCACTGTTATTGCCGCCTCTCAGTCCTCTGTTCCTTATCGGCACCATCTGCTGAGTCAGCTTACAGTCCGTCCCGTGCCGGCAGAAAGCCGGCACATCGAACCGGTGTCCTGAGCCGCACCATCTCACGACTTGGAGGGCAGCTGGATGGTCATCCCGAGAGCAGTGGCGAAGAATCCATGGCGCGAAGGTCGCCCGGGCCAGTTCTCAGAGGCAGAGCTGGAGGTAACGCGCATCGCCGAGAGCGGCGAGCGGCAGGAGCGACTGTCGTACACTCCGGTAGTCTACGAGTACTGGGCCCCGTTCAACTACGACAACTTCTACGTCGAACTCGGCCGTGTTGACCCCTATGTGGGCGCCGAGTTCAACGAGGACGGTGTGGAACTGGACGTCCCACCTTACGGCGCGATCACGTTCGTGGAAGACGAACCCATCGTCGGGGTCACCGTCATCGGGAGTGCATGCTGCCCACCGGGTTTCATCCTTCTCCACCCCGAGCCGATCGAGTGGAAGTACCCTCGCTCGGGGGTCAAGCAGAAGATCGGTAACCTCTGGGGTGAGCACCTGCGGCTGGAGCCCTGGAACGCCGGTATCGACGAGGGCTATCGTGACGCCGGAATGAGCTGCGCGGTGTTCGAGATCCCCGACTCCAAGAAGGTGACAATCATGGCGGGCAGCCAGATGGACATCGAAGAGCTCGACATCCAGAACATGCGCCACGACGCCCACTATGATATTCGCATCATCAGGGTCACGGTAAGGCGGCCATTGGGCTGATCCCGGTCTTGGCCGCGCAGCGTTGGCAGGGACCTCTGCCGCGTGCTGGGCCGGCCTCCCAGCGCGTGAGAGGCTTCTATCGCGGGCTCCGGCGAGCCGGCGCCGCCCCCGCCGAAGCTTCCCAAGGAGGCACATGCCGTGAAGAAGAGCAGGCTTACCCGCCGGGACTTCGTGAACCTGTCTGCCGTAAGCGCTGCTGGAGCAGTGATCGCCGCGTGCGCGCCGGCCACCGCTCCCCAGGTCGTGGAAAAGGAGGTAACCAGAGAGGTAGTCAAGGAGGTCGAGAAGGTCGTTACAGCGGCAGCGGGCCCGACCGAGAAGGTACAGGTCAGCATGTGGTCCGAGCTTGTAGGATCCAAGGAAGAGGGGCGTGCCGCTCTTCTCAGCGCCTTCAACGCTGCTTCGGACGACATCGAGGTTATCCACGAGCCTACCTTCGGCAGCGACGAGACGGCCCAGAAGTTCCTCACCGCGGTGTCCGGCGGCATCGTCCCGGACCTGCTCGGGAACGAGTCTGATTACATTCCCGGCTACGCGGAGATGGATGCCCTAACCGACCTCGGTCCGTATATGGACGCCTCCAGCACAGTCAAGATCGACAGCTTCCCGGCTGGAGTGATCAATCTGTGCATGTGGGACAACAAGGTGTGGGGAATCCCCGTATATGCCGACACCATGGTGCTCTACTACAACAAGCGGCTTCTGGCTGAAGCCGGCCTCGATCCCGAACAGCCGCCGAAGGACTGGGACTCCTTCCGCGAAGCGGCTATCGCTACGGCAAAGCGAGATGAGTCGGGCAAGCTCCTCGTCTCCGGCTGCGGTCTTGGCTCCTACGCTCCGCCGCGCATCTTCATCCCTTGGCTCTATGGTTGGGGAGGGAGGATGTACAACGATGACGTGAGCAAGGCCGAGTTCAACAGCGATGTCGGCAAGGAGCTCCTCCAGGGAATGGTTGACCTGATCCACAAGGACAAGATCACCGATTACGGCTGGGGTGAGGAGTTCGAGGACTCAGTCAACGAGCCATTCATTGCCGAGACGCAGGCGATGACGTTCGATGTGCCGGCCGCTACTCGCCGGATAGTGCGTTGGCGCCCGGAGTTCCAGGAGTGGGGGTTGATCGGCCTTCCGGCCGGTCCGGAGGGGCCAGCACAGACGGCGAGCACCTGCGCCCTGATGATTCCCAAGGGCGCCAAGAACCCCGACCAGGCTTGGCGGGTCATCGAGTACTGGATGCAGCCCAAGGTCATGGTTCGGTGGGCCAAGGACACCTTCCGGCCGCCGAGCACCATCACGGCCATGGAGGACGAAGGGATCATGACGGACCCCCGGATCGCTCCTGTGGCCGAGGCGCTGCAGTACACGGTAGAGCTTCCGCCGACCACGAAGTACGGTGAGATCTTCAACGCACTAGCGGCCCAGATAGAGTTGGCCATGATCGGCGACAAGCCTGCCGCCGAAGCCCTAGACGAAGCTGCCGCCGCGGTGGATCAGATCCTGGCTCGACCCGGCTAGCCTCATCTACGCTCCGATGGTCGAGGATATCAGGTCGTGTGCTCGGGGGAGGCCAGCCCCTCCCCCGAGTCTGCCTAACGTGTGTTCGAGTCACCGATCCACAGCCGGTCTCGCCGGGGGGAGGGTCCATGGCGGTCGCTGGCACTACTGTCGCAGGAGCAGCGGGAGAGACGCGGGTGCCGACACGACGCGGCCCCGGACCGGTTGTCAGGGATCAGCAGCGCACAGGCATCGCGTTCGTTGCCATTCCGATGCTGCTGTTCCTCATCTTCTCGGTCATCCCTATGCTCTTCGCCTGCTACCTCAGCTTCACGGACTTCAAGTTCACCCGCGCTCCAATCTGGACCGGGCTGGAGAACTTCCGGTACCTCGCCATCGATAAGGTGTTTCATACTGCTCTGCGGAATACTGCCCTTTATGCGTTGGGCGTGGTTCCTTCCGGCATGATTCTGTCGCTAGTGGTGGCCCTCTTCATGAACCAGAAGGTTCGTGGGATCGTGGCTTTCCGGACCTGCTACTACTTGCCGGTGGTGACTTCGACAGTGGCGAGTGCGGTGGTGTGGATGTGGATGTTCGCCACCGACGTGGGCATTCTCAATGCTGGGCTCGAGCTAGTCGGTCTTCCGCGGCAACGCTGGCTGATGGACACCAAACTGGCGCTTCCATCGGTGATGTTCATGTCCGTGTGGAAGAGCATAGGCTACAGCATGATCATCTACCTGGCGGCTCTTCAGGGCATTCCGGAGCATCTCTACGAGGCCGCCGAGATTGACGGGGCTAACTCGTGGCACCGGTTCCGGCACGTCACCTTGCCGCTTCTCAAGGCTACCACCTTCTTCATCTTCGTAACGTCCGTTATTAGTTCCTTTCAGATCTTTGGAAGCATCTTTGTAATGACACAGGGCGGTCCGGGGTACGCCACCACCACCATTGTGCACCAGATCTACCTTAACGCCTTCAAGTACCTACGCATGGGCTACGGAGCAGCTGAGGCCCTGGTGCTGTTCGCCATCATCTTTGTGCTCTCCATGATCAACTGGTTCTTCCTCCGTAGCGACGTCGAGTACTGGTAGGTGAGGGCATACCCATGACTGCAGAAGTCGAGAAACCGCTCGCCCGCCCCCGTCGGCCCTTCACCACCGCTCTTGCGGCGCGACTCGGCACCCGGCTAGCGCTCTATGCCGTGCTAATCATCACCAGCATTCTGATGATCGTGCCCTTCCTCTGGATGGTGTCGACATCGCTGAAGCCTGACTACCAGATCTTCGAGTTCCCACCAACCTGGATCCCACAAGAGCTCAACTGGGGCAACTACGTCAACGCTTGGCAGAAGGCCCACTTCTCGCGCTACGCCCTCAATACAGCCGTATACGCGGTTTTCGCCACCCTGGGTCAGGTGACGCTGTGCTCCATGGCGGGCTACTCGTTCGCTCGGCTGCGCTTCCCCGGGCAGGGCATCCTCTTTGTGCTCGTTCTCGCCACCATGATGATTCCGTTCCAGATGCTTCTGATCCCTCTGTTCGTCATCCTGAAGCGGTGGCCGCTGGTGGGCGGCAACAATCTCTTTGGGACAGGCGGTACCGGTCTGATCGACACGCTGGTGGGTTTGACTCTTCCCAGCACCATCAGCGCCTTTGGGATCTTCCTCATGCGCCAGTTCTCGTTGACGCTACCGAGCGAGCTGGCGGATGCGGCACGCATGGATGGATGCAACGAGGCCACCATCTTCTGGCGCATCATGATGCCGCTGATGAAGCCCGCTCTCACGACGCTCGCCATCTTCGCCTTTCAGGACGCCTGGAACGACTTCACTTGGCCTCTGGTCATCACCATGACTGAGCGGACGCGCACCCTGCAACTGGGACTCCAGACCTTCCAGAACCAGTTCTTCACCGAGTGGGGTCTGCTCATGGCGGGCACCACCATTACGGTCCTGCCACTGGTCGTCCTGTTCGTCATCGGGCAGCGCTATTTCGTGCAGGGCATCGCCCTCAGCGGGACCAAAGGATAGCGAGGTAGCAGCAGATGATCCGCAACTACATCGGCAGGGACTACAAGGGCTCTGGCCTCCCCAAACTGGAGGCAGAGACGACAATCATCTACAAGGCTTGGTCTCCGTGGACCTACAGCCACCACTCACACATCGTGCGCTTCCAGGATCGGTTCCACGTAATGTACTCCAATGGCTGGATCGACGAGGATGACGTGGGGCAGCGCGTTATGCTATCCACGTCGTCGGACTTCGTCTCCTGGTCAGAACCGCAGCCATTGGTCGATACGCGGATGGGCGAGCACTTCGGCCTCACCTTTACGGCGGGAGGCTGGCATATCCACGGTGACACTCTGGTCGCTTACATCGGTGAGTATGAGTATGACCTACCGTCCGGTTCCCGCAAGCCCGACCACATTCAGGAAACGCCGCACAAGAACACCAAGACCTGGGCGCTCACGTCAAAGGACGGCGAGCACTGGGACGGACCGCATCACGTGCTTGATCGTTTCGTCCCCAACCATGCCCCCGTGAGGCTGGCATCGGGCCGGCTTCTGATGTGCGGTGGCATGATGTTCCCCTACACTGATGACCCCTCCGGCCTGAGCGGCTGGACTCCCGCCGGCGTTTACCCGCGACAGATGCCCAAACCTTACGTCGACGATTCCGTAGGCTTCCGCGAGGCCGCTCCCTACTTCGAAACAGAGCACCCGGTGCTGTGCGAGGGATCCTTCGTGCAGCTCGACGACGGCTCCATCACCATGCTCCTGCGCTCCAGCACCGACCGTTTGTGGTACTCCAGAAGCGTCGACGAGGGCGAGACCTGGTCAACGCCCGCTCCTAGCGACTTCACCGACTCGGTGGCCAAGTTCCACCTGGGGCGACTCCCGGATGGTCGCTTCTACTACGTGGGCAATCCATCCACCCAGCGGGAGTATCGCACTCTTCTCGTGCTGTCTCTCAGCACCGATGGGGAAGACTGGACCGACTCCTACATTCTGCGTAACGAGGCGACGGCGCCCGTGTTTGACGGCATCTACAAGGATTCGGGCTACCAGTACCCGCACTCGATGGTGCTGGACGAGCACCTGTACGTGGTCTACTCCGTCAACAAGGAAGATGTGGGGGCGCTGCGCGTACCGCTCGCACGCTTAGCTAAGGCGTGAGCACCGGGGTCGGCCCAGGAGGACGGACGTGAGTGTAGAGTGGCCATATCGGTTCAAGTTGGGCGTGGTCATGGAGGAGATCCACCGCGACCCAGAGGTGGCCCTTCCCTTCGCCCACCAACTGGGCATGACCCATATCGAGTTCGGCTCTCTGTGGGGGCGTCCTCTACCGGAGACGACCACAGCCGACTGGTGTCGCATGCAGGCTCTGCTTCGGGAGAATGATCTCCAGGTGGCGATGGTTGGGCCTTCCACCTTCAAGACTGTCTACATCGGCCACTTGAGGCCGGGCGAGATCGAGAGGGACGAGCACTACGCAAGGGAACTGGAGGCCATGGAGAAGGTGCTGGAGGCGGCGCGCTACTTCGGATCGCCCTTGGCCCGCACGTTCTCCTTCCGCCGCGAGGGCATGGTCGGCCTGGGAAATCCGTCCTCGCGGCTTCCTCGCGGCGGCCAGATCGCTCCCGAAATGCTGGAGAGGCTTAGCGCCGCATTCGGCCCGATCTGCCGGCGGGCGGAGGATGCCGGGGTGGATCTAGGCCTGGAGAATGTACGTTCCTGCTGGGCCAACAGCGGCTGGAATGCCGCTCGCGTGATTGAGGCGGCGGGATCTCCACGCCTCAAGTCAGTATGGGATCCGGCCAATGGCTTCGTCTCCGGGGAGGACAGGCCATACCCCGACGGCTACCTGCAGGTGCGCCCTCACATGGCTCACGTTCACGTCAAGGACGCGGTGGTGTTGGATGCGGCCACCGGCCTGACGGAGTGGCAACGCGTCGGCGATGGGGCGGTGGACTATCGGGGCCAGATGGAGGCGCTGCTCGACGACGGCTACGAGGGAGTCGTCTCCATAGAGACTCACTATGAACCCAAGGGAGAGACGCCGGCAGAAGCCACTCGCCTGACCACTGAGGGACTGCTGCAGGTGCTCGCCTCCATCCAAGTGAAGCCGGCGGGCGATGGTCGGGACGGTGCCGCATGACGATGGAGCCCATGTCTGCTGGAGACGCTACCGAAGGGCAGGATCCGCTGCGCCTGGCCGTGCTCGGCGTGGGCGGGATCGCGCACTGGCAGCACCTCCCCAACCTCTCAGCCCTGAGCGAGCAGGCGGTCATCGCGGCGCTGGTGGACCGAGATCGGGGCCGGCTGGCGGCGACGGCAGCGCAGTACGGCGTGAGCGACTGCTACGAGTCCCTAGACGAGCTGCTGCGGTCATCTCGACCAGTCGACGGCGTACTGGTGCTGACTCGACCGGCGGACCATGCTTCCCCGGTGCTGTCCTTGCTGCACGCGGGCATACCCGTCTTCTGCGAGAAGCCCCTGGCCTACCGGGAGGATGAGGCCCAGGACATGGTGGAGACCGCGGCGGCAACGGGCACGACCCTCATGGTAGGGTACAACCGGCGGTTTGCGGCCACCGTGCGGGCGGCCAAGGAGACGACGCTGCTAGGCCGACCCGAGCTCCTTCTGGCGGAGAAGTCCAAGCCCACCAAGCCCGGGACCCGACTGCATCTGCTGGAGTTCGCCTCGCACGCGCTGGACACGCTGCTATGGCTGGCCGGCAGCGAGGTGGAGGATCTGAGTGCCCAGGCACGCATGGCTGCAGACGGGGTCACCGAGGAAAGCCTGTCGGCCCTCATCCGGTTTCAGAATGGGGCGCTGGGCGTGTTCGCGATGAATACCCAGGGCGCCCACTTCATCGAGCGCTACGAGGCCTACACTGATGCCGCTAGCGTGTTGGTGGAGTACCCGGTGCGGATGCGCCGCTACACTCGGGAGCCGCTCCCTCTGAGCGCCGACCTCGCTTGTCGGTTGAACGCCCCGCCGGCCGACCGCGAGCTGGGCCAGCTAGACGGAGAGCCGATCCTCCAACTCGACAGCTCGCTCTGCCCGACTGACGAGATCGCGGCCCTAGGGTTCCGGGCTGAGCTTCAGCACTTCATCCAGTGCATACGGTCGGGAGCGGCCCCAATCACGTCGGGCGCTCAGGCACTGGTCACCCAGCGAGTGGCGCATCGGATCTACCGCCAAGTGGGCATTTGCGTGCCGTGAGGTACCGCGTCGCGGGGCTCTAGGGGCGCAGCCACGATCCGCCATTGTGGCCATCGAGGATGGCTGCCTCAGAGCGCACGGGCTCGGACATGGCGCGGTTTCGGACGCTCGGCCGCACGAGCGGGTCAGGGCCGCGACGGGACGCTGTGTCGGGCCGCACTGCGTACGAGACCGGTCAAGTCGCTCCTCGCGGCCGGTGTCAGGGGGCCTGGGCGAACAGATCATGCTCGTGGATAGCATCTGATCGGGCGGTTGGCGCTGCCTGGTGTCTCTTCTTTGCCGACGACCTCATCTGACCGGGGCTAGCCGCACCCACTGTGGCCCGGGCCTGGGCGGATCACTTTGTCGAGGCGGTGATTAGGAGGTAGGAGGCGCGTCTATCTCGCTTGGTTGTCGGCCTGGCCCTGGTCGCAGCAGCCGTGCTGATGCTACTCACCACGGATGGCGTTGGCTACACGGCCGGCGCGATCGCGCTCGGCCTGGCAGCCATTGCCGTCTCGCGGAGGCAGTAGATCGGCCCTCCGGCGACCGCATCACCCGTCACGCCTGAGGCCAGCCCCTGGTGCCCTCTGCGCACAGGCTGTCGAGCGAGGGGCAACTGCCCCTCGCTCGACAGGCCCCAAGCCAGGTAGAGCCGCCCTGGCCCGGCTGTACGTGGGGATCAGCTAGCCGGTGGGTGTGCCCGGTACCTCCCCGCTGTACTCGCTCCACAGCTCGTTCTGCTGGGAGTCGTGCGCCGGCGTATACGTCCGCACGACGAAGTAGTAGGTCCGGTCCTCGGTGAGATCGTCGACGCTATACCCGGTCGCATACTTGTCTGCGGTGATACCGGATACGGTGTAGGGCCCACCCTGCGTATCGGAGTAGGAGACCTCGTAGTAGCCCCCATCCCCGCCGTAGGGGATGGGCGTCCACGACAGAGTCACTGAGGTGCTAGTGGTCCCGCTTACCCACACATCGGTAGGGGGTACGGTTTGGGTTCCGGCCCAGCCAGGAGCTTCGGCGTCGAGGAAGGCCAGGAGAGCCGGGTCGCTGGCGGTGAGCATGTTGTAGCCCAGGTCCAGGTCCGTCAGGTTGGTGAGGTTGCCCAGCTCAGGCGGTATGGCGCCGCTCAGCTGGTTGCTGCCCAGGTACAGGTAGTAAAGGTTGGTGAGGGCTCCCAACTCCGTGGGTATCGTCCCGCTGAACTCGTTCCCTCCTAGGTCCAGGAGGAAAAGGTTGGTGAGGCCGCCTAGCCAGGCCGGGATGGTCCCGCTGAGCTGGTTTCCTTCTAGGTACAGGTACGTCAGGTTGGTGAGGTTGCCCAGCTGCAACGGGATGCTCCCGCTTAGCTGGTTGTAGCCCAGGTCCAGGTCCGTCAGGTTGGTGAGGTTGCCCAGCTCAGGCGGTATGGCGCCGCTCAGCTGGTTGCTGCCCAGGTACAGGTACTGCAGGTTGGTGAGACTGCCCAGCTCTGGCGGTATGGCGCCGCTGAGCTGGTTGTAGTCCAGGTGCAGGTACCGCAGGTTGGTGAGGTTGTCCAGCTCAGCGGGGACGGTACCGGTCAGCTGGTTGGACCTCAGGTCCAGCCTCTGCAGGTTGGTGAGGTTGCCCAGCTCAGGCGGTATGGCGCCGCTGAGCTGGTTGTAGTCCAGGTACAGGTACGTCAGGTTGGTGAGGTTGCCCAGCTCTGGCGGTATGGCGCCGGTGAGCCGGTGGCTGCTCAGGTTCAGACCCTGCAGGCTGGTGAGATTGCCCAGCTCTGGCGGAATGGCGCCGGTGAGCGCGTTGCGATGCAGGTATAGCGTGTGGAGTTTGGTGAGGTTGCCCAGCTCTGGCGGTATGGCGCCGGTCAGCCGGTTATCGTTCAGAGTCAGGATCTGCAGGTTGGTGAGCCCCCCTAGCTCCGGCGGTATGGCAGTGAGATGGTTGTGCCACAGGTACAGCTCCTGCAGGTTGGTGAGGCTGCCCAGCTCTGGAGGCAACTCCGTGAGCTGGTTCCCGTCCAGACTAAGGATCTGCAAGTTGTTGAGGTTGCCAAGCTCTGACGGTATGGCGGTGAGCTGGTTCCAGAACAGGTACAGCTCCTGCAGGCTGGTGAGGCTGCCCAGCTCTGGCGGTACCGCCGTGAGCTGGTTCCCGTCCAGACTAAGGATCTGCAGGTCGGCGAGGCTGCCCAGCTCTGGCGGTACCGCAGTGAGCTGGTTGTCGTGCAGGTAGAGGGTCGCGAGGTTGGTGAGGTTGCCCAGCTCTGGAGGTACCGCAGTGAGCTGGTTGCTGTAAAGGTACAAGTAGATCAGGTTGGCGAGGTTGCCCAGCGCTTGCGGTATGGCACCGGTGAGCTGGTTGTCGTGCAGGTACAGGTACTCCAGGTTGGTGAGGTTCTCTAGCTCGCCCGGAATGTTGCCGCTTAGCTGGTTCCCGCCGAGGCTCAGCTCGATCACGTGTCCGCCCTGGCAGATCACCCCATAGAGCGAACAGGGGGTTTCCGTAGGTAGGGTCCACTTGTTGCTCCAGGCGGCGCCGCCGGTGGCGTTGTAGAGCGCAACTAAGGCGTCGTACTCGGCCTGTGGGATCTGCGGTCTAGGGATGGCACAGACCTCATCACTGTACTCGCTCCATAGTTCGCTCTGGTTGTAGTAGTGAACCGGGGTGTAGGTTCGGAGCACGAAGCAGTACGGTTGTCCCTCAGTGAGCCCCGCGACTGTGTGAGAGGTGGTGTACTTGTCTGCGGTTGTGCCGCTCGGTTCGTACGGGCCGCCGGACTCGGTGGCTTGGGAAACCTCGTAGTAGCCGCCGTCTCCCGTGTAGGGAATGGGGGACCAGAACAGCGTAGCCGTGGTGGAGGTTGTGGAGGCAACAGTGAGCGACGATGGGGGTACGGTTTGCGTACTGGCCCAGGCAGGAGCTACGACGTTGAGGAAGGCCACCAGGTCGGGATCGGTGGCCGAGAGCATGTTGTAGCCTATGTCCAGAAACGAGAGGTTGGTGAGGTTGCCCAGCTGGGACGGGATGCTCCCGCTTAGCTGGTTGTTGTCCAGGCTCAGCTGGATCACGTGCCCGCCATCGCAGGTCACGCCGTACAGTGAGCACGGTGTCTCCGTAGGCAGAGTCCACGTGTTTGTCCAGTTGGGACCGTCGGTGGCGTTGTAGAGAGCCACCAGGGCGTCATATTCAGCCTGCGGGATCTCTAGGGTCACGGTGGCCGTGGCAGTTACCGTGGCCGTCGCGGTGGTTGTCTCCGCAGCAGTTGCCGTGGCCGTCGCGGTGGCTGTTGCCGTCGGCGAGGCCACCGAAGTGGCCGTGCTTGTCACCGCCTTGGTTGCGGTGGCGGTCAGAACGACGCTTGTGGTGACAGTAGGAGTAGGTGGGCCGGGGACTCCAGCTCGCACGTAGAGGCGTCCCTCCATGCCCGGCACCGCGAAGGTGAAGTCGCCCTCGTCACTGAACATCTGGCTATGGCTGGCTCCGGGCGCCAGGTCCATGAACACGAGGGGCGGGGGAACGGCTGCAGCGCCTGTGGCGGCCGCTGCTGCCGCAGAGCTGCCAAGCCCTCGAAATGAGAGCGGTAGGCACACGCGGTACTCGACCGTGATCTCGAAGGCCTGCTCCGCCGTGGTGTCGTTACGCCAGGTGACCTCCGTACCAGGGAGCAGGTAGAGCAGAGGAGGGTCGAACCCGGAATCCGTGATGCGCACCAGAACCGGCTCGGGTGCTTGGGCCTGCGCTCCGAAGGATCCAGGCAGGCAGAGAGAAGAGGCCAACATGAGGGCTGCGGCGACGAGAACGACGACCGGGACTGAGACGGAACGGCGGCCTACCATGGCACCCCTCCCTGGGCTCCGGGCTTGCCCGTCATCGGGCAAGACCAGCGAAGGATCGGACTCCCGGCGGTATGGGGCGCTGCACCGTTCTGGGTCCGCGGCCGCTTCCGCTGTTAGCAGTGACTGAGTGATGCCGTGGCGTCGGGGAGTCCCCGCATCTTCGATGATTATGGAACTGCCCCGCCACTGTGGCAAGGCATTCTAGGGGATTCTCGGTTCGAATATGCATCGCGATGTATTAGAAACGGTGGGCGGAGTGGGTTGTGTCCCGTCAATGGTGTAGGAGTGTGGCCGCCCCGTGAGCACCGAGACTCCCCGCGTTCCACGGCTAGGCAGCCGCAAAGGACTTGTCCGGAGTGGCCGATTGCGCTGCTTCGCTCCCGGTCATCGATGCGTAGCCGAAGTAGGGCCGGGCCACGATCCACTCGTCGTTCTGTGCTGCCAGCCGTGCTTCCAGTTGCTGGATCGCCGGATGTCTGGCGGGGCGAATGCACGATGGTTGCAGCCGAGCCCCCGCCGCTAGGCGAGACCGCGTTCGCCGCTCCTGCGCGTGCTTGCCCCGACCAAATCGGCCTCTGCCAGCACCGGCGCCGACGCCGGTTCGTAACGCTCCAAGGTAGCCTGCCCGAGCGTGACTTCGGAACAGCCACATCCGGCCTGCCTGCCCGCGCCATATGAAGAGCGCACTGCTCGGCAGGGGGACTGGATCTGCCCCATGGCCTCCCGGCGGCGCGGGGTGGGCCGCGGGCACTAGCGCCGCCCGGTTGCCGTCTGTGGCCTGGCATGGAATCCGCACCTGGACTGTGTGCCGGATGCGTCCTTGGTCGCCGAGGTCGGCTGCGCCCACGGACCTTCGCCCAGACGTCACGAGGAGTCACTGAGATCCGCATTCAC
>Ga0123332_1004147_pt1 | contig 12881 bp, 10 predicted proteins | sample BioC12SIPDNA_4_FD_89958 | JGI IMG/M metagenome (GOLD analysis project Ga0123332, IMG submission 89958) | Anaerobic biogas reactor microbial communites from Washington, USA - Biogas_R2_A C12 SIP DNA | ecosystem: Engineered > Bioreactor > Anaerobic > Unclassified | place: Washington, USA...
ACCGAGTCTCTAGCCGGTCTTGAGGTAAAAACCCTGGAGGCCGACATGCGCTCCTTCGACTCGCTTCTGTGCGCCTTCCAGGGGGCTGAGGTCGTCTATCACACGGCGGGTCTGGTATCGATACGGACCGGGGGCCTCAGGAGACTTCTAGCTGCTAATGTGGAGGGTACCCGCAACGTCCTTCGTGCCTGCCGCGCAGCGAAAGTGGGCCGCCTGATCTACACCAGCTCCGTCCACGCCCTCCTTGAGCCGCCCGTGGGAGCGTGTCTGGATGAGACCGTCCCGGTCGACCCCGCCGGGGTTCGCGGTCCCTATGCCCAAAGCAAGGCGGAGGCCACCCGTCTCGTTCTTTCCGCCGCCTGGGAGGGACTGGATACAGTCGTCGTCTTTCCCTCCGGCATCATCGGGCCCTATGATTTCCGTCCATCGTATGCAGGAAGATTCATCCTTGACTGTGCCCAAGGCCGGCTTAAGGCTTACGTGGACGGCGCTTACAACTTCGTAGACGTACGTGACGTGGCGAAGGGACTCATCTCAGCGGCCGGCAAAGGACGGAAGGGCCAGGGTTACATCTTGGCCGGTCACAAGGTCAGCGTGGCCGATCTCATCCGCGCTATTGAGCATCTCACCGGAGTGCCGGGCCCCCGGTGGCGCATTCCCTTCCGCTTGGCCCGAGCCGCCGGCACCCTCATGCCCGCGTATTACTGGGCGAGCCGCCGCCAGCCTCTGTTCACCACCTACTCGCTGGATGTCATCGCCTCCAACTGCACTATGATCTCCTGCAAGGCGCAAAGGGAGCTTGGCTTCTGCCCCCGGCCCCTGCAAGAAACCTTGAAGGATACGATCGACTGGCTCAAGGAGGCGGGCAAGATCTGTACGTAATGACTTCTCCTTGTCGGGAAGCATCAGTGAAGGGCAAATGGCGGGAATCTGGTCGGGTAGCAAGGGGTGCTAGGTCAGTCCACCGGCGTCTTTCTGGGAACGGGCCGCACCCGGTCTTGGCCGGACCAGGAACGCGGGCAAGCAAAGGCACGGCTAGGTCGGCGTAGTCGTATACGCTCACCTCGGTCTTGCCTCCGTCCAGGCGGTGCAGCGGCCCGGCATATTGGGCGAGAGTGCCCGCCAGGAGATTGGGAGAGCCAGGAAGAGCGTGTCCAGTCGGGCATCATCGAAGCCCTCTCCCAAAAACAGATTCCCGCCGCCGGGATATTCCCTCGGCGCGGACCGCTCGACCAGGTCACTGCACGCCCACGCTTACAAACCAGCCCGCTCCAGCCAAAACAGCACGAAAAAGATGAGCGCTGCGGCGGGGATGACGACCACCCAATCATTGACTTTGAACAAGCGCGGGAAGGTCAGGCTGCCAAAATGACCTTTCATCAGAATGCCCTGACTGAGCCGCGGGTAAAGTGCGGCAAAAAGGCCAGAACCGATTATGATTCCCGCCAGTCCTCCGACCAGGGCGTCCAGCGCGCCGTTACCGATAGCGCCTGCAATGGTGCCGGGACAGTAGCCCAATACCGCAAACCCTACCCCAAAGATCAATCCGCCAATGATGTTCATGCCCGCAGAGCCCGCTTTGGGAGAGAGTTTCACCCAACCCAGGGTCTTCATCGCATGGATACCAATCATTCCGGTCAAAACAGCGGAAAGCATTATTTTGATGACGGTGAAATCGGTGAGCAGCAGTTGCCCGACAATCACGTCGTATTTTGTCGCGCCGCCTTTCTGCAGCAAGAAGCCGAACGCAATACCGAACGCCAATCCCCAGAGCAGGGGCGATATACCTCTCTTTGGTACGGATGTCTGCATCCGCTTATCCGTGGATTTGCTTGTTTGCATGTTCCCCTCCTGCTAACCAGCTAAGGCGAAAATAATGCGCGCCGTCAGAATGCCCCCAATGAAGAAGCATATAGCTGAAATCCAACTTGAAACGGCAAGCTGGAGGGTTCCGCTGATGCCATGTCCGCTGGTACATCCGCCTGCCCATCGCGCGCCAAAACCGATGCAACCCCCGCCAACCAGCGCCACGATGACGCGCAGGAACGGGTTGCCGCCGAATTCGGTGGCCCAGAGCGAAGGAACCCACTGCCAGCGAAAATCACCGGAGAGCAGCGCCGATATCAGCGAGCCGATGATAATGCCCACCACCAGCATCCATTGCCAGTCCACGGCAAGCCCGATCTTCTGGTAGTAAGGCTTCAGAGCAACCCTTTTGCCCAAGAACAGTCTTTCAATCATGCCGCTGGTCTTGGCAAAGCTTGTTGAACATGCGAGTGGCTTTTTGGAGATGAGAAAGCTGAGCCAGCTCAGGACGCCGATGCCAATCCCAACTGCATAAGGCGACCAGCGGACTTCTGTCAAGAATTCCATCAGACTGCTCTCCAATGCCTATTGTGTATCCCAGTGTCTTTTGACTCCGCCAAAGCTCGTGAAGAATCTGGAGCCATGCGGATTGACACAAACCCGGCACTCCCGGATGTACCCGGCAGCGCTGTAGCCAGACAATCCTCCGGCCACATTGTAGACATCGTTGAATCCATGCTGTTTGAGAATGCTGGCGCCGAGCGTGGAACGATTGCCCGAGCTGCAAATAAGGACGGTTGTTTTGTGTGAAACTTCAGTACCCTCCTTACACTTGAGTTTCAGTTCCTTCCTTACAGTGAATTCGGTCCGGGCGCGTACGTTGATTTCTTAGGAGACCTTCTGTTTGCGCGGTCTTCCCCCCGGATTGGCGAAGGCCCCGTGCTCCTTCTCCTTGTCGTGGCGGGCCTCGTGGGTGCGCAGGATCTTGCCGTCCAGTTTGATCTGGACGGTGTCCCCGACCAAGGAGACCTCGACCATCTGCCCCCGATAGCCGTTGCCCACCCGGTAGGCGGTGCCGGCGAAATTCACCGAGCCGGACAGCTCCACTTTGCGAGTGACCGGTCTCCCCACCAGCGTCCGCTTGCCTGCCTGCCGGGGTGTTTTGTGCTTCTGCCAGACGGCCGGCTCCTTATCCGGCGAATGGCGACGGGCATGGCTGGCCACCAGCACCTCGCGGTGGTAGATGCCAATGAGCCCGTCTTCCCCTACCTCCGCCTCCACCAGCTCGCCGGCCAGGAAGCGCCCCACGTGGTACTCAAATCCAGCCAGGCGGATGCGGCCGTTGCCGCTTACGATGCGTTGCACTCGGCGGGGCCCAGGACCTGCTGGCACGAAGGGTTCAGCTTCCCTCTCTAGCTCCACCAGCACCGGGGGAGCGGCGTCCGAGGCGGCCAGAGCAAAGCGCCGATCCGGTGGCACCATGCCGATCCCCTGGTGAGGACGCTCGGTGTTATACCAGGTGACCCAGGCATCGAGCTCCGCTTGGGCTTCTTCTTGCGAGGCGAAGATGCGACCGGCCAGGAACTCCCGTCGTACGGTCTTGTGGAAGCGCTCCACCTTGCCGGTGGTGGTGGGGGAATGCGGAGCTGTCAGGCGGTGCTTTATGCCGTTTTCCCGGCAAATGCGGTCAAAGAGCACCTCCCCGTGGTTGATGCCGAAGCGGCTGGTGAACACCTTGCCGTTATCGGTCAAGATCTCGTCGGGGACCCCGTGTCGGCGCATAGCAGCCGCCAGGGCTTCGCACACCGGGCGGGCGGTGGCGCGCTGGACGAGCAGCGCCGAGACGCAGAAGCGGGAGTGATCGTCGAGGCCGGTGATGATCTGGAGCTCGCTCTCGTCGGCAAGCTTCACCCCACCCATGATGTCCATCTGCCAGAGTTCCATGGACCTGCTCCTTTCCCAGCGTTGATAGTCCTCCCGCCGCCGGCGCCTCTTCTGGGGGTCGATGAGGCCATGGCGGCAAAGACAGCGGTAGATAGAGGAACGAGAGGGCACGCAGTCCAACTGCTCTTTTTCCAGCTGATACCGAAGCATGTGGGGCCCCCAGCCAGAGTGGGCCCTTCTGAGCGCCACGATGCGGGCCTCCACCTGGGGGCGCATCTGATGCGGGCAGGTGGCCGGGCGACAGGAGTGATCGATAAGGCCGGGGAAACCGAAGGTGGCGTAGCGCTTCATCCAGTCGTGCACGGTCTGGCGGGCTACCCCATAGCGGCGGGCCACCTCCACCACCGGGAGTCCGCCTAGTACTTCCAAGACGGCTTTGTGTCGTTGCTCCATGAGTCCTAACTCCACGAGCATCGATGGGCACCTCCTCCCTTCTTCAGGCGCGTTGGTCTGTCGCCTAAGGGAGGTGCGGGTCCGGAAGCAGAAGTCCTTGCCGAGTGCGGAAGTGTCGCCCAGGTACCGAAACTACTGTCGCCCAGGTACCGGAGCCGCGTCCACGAAGTGTCAGGGAGCTACCGGAACTCCTGTGTCAGGTATGTGCCGGAACAACACAGAGAAGTACACGGCTGTCAAGTCCCACCACCCGCTTTACACTTTGGCTCCAGTTCCTTCTTTACAGTCACTCAGGTCTCGACCGATGTGTCGGTTTCTTCAGGAAGCCTTCTTCGTGCCGGGACGGCCCCCGGGAACAGCGAAAGCCCCGTGCTCCTTCTCCTTGTCATGGCGAGCAGGATGGGTGCGGATGAGTGTGCCCTCCAGCCAGATCTCGACCCGGTCTTTGACCAGGCGCACTTCCACCTGCCTGAGGGCATAGGGGTTCCCGGCGCGATAGATGGTACCGGCGAAGCTGACGCTCCCTCGGGAGTCGACCAAGCGCAGCACGGCTTTGCCCCCGGCCTTGGTGGGAGTTCCTGTCCCCCGGGGGCGCCGCTGAAGAGCCGCAGCCTCCCCTTCGATGGGATGGTGCCGAGCCGCGGTAAGTACGAGGACGCCCCGGTGATAGACGTTGACGAGACCATCACGGCCGATCTCCACCTCTACCAGCTCTCCAGCCAGGAAGCGCCCCACGGTGTAGTTCTTGCCCACCAGGCGGATGCGGCCGTTCGCGCTCACCTTGCGACGCGCCCAAAGGTCATGAGTCTCCACAGGCTCACCCTGGACACACTCCTTCCCTTCCTGGGGAAGGAGTGGCGCAGAGCTCGTCGTAGCCGCGGCAGCAAAGCGCGACACCGGGGAAGCCATGCCGATGCCCTGGTGAGGCCTCGTGTGGTTATAGGCCTTCACCCACGCGTCCAGCTCGGCCTGGGCCTGCTCGAGCGACGGGAAGACCTTCCCCGCAAGGAACTCCTTGCGCACCGTCTTGTGAAAGCGCTCCACTTTGCCTGTGGTCGTGGGTGAGAAGGGAGCGGTAAGCAGGTGACGGATGCCATTCTCCCGGCAGATACGGTCGAAGAGAACCTCTCCATGGCTGGGGCCGAAGCGGCTGGTAAACACCTTGCCATTATCGGTGAGAATCTGGTCAGGGACCCCATAGCGGCGCAGGGCCTCTGCCAGGGCTTCACACACCGGTCGAGCGGTGGCGCGCACAACAAGAGAAGCGGAGATGCAGAAGCGGGAATGGTCATCCAGACCGGTGACGATCTTAAGCTCACTCCCATCCTCGAGTTTCACCCCGCCCATCACGTCCATCTGCCACAGTTCCATGGCCCGGCTCCTTTCCCAGCGTTTGTAGTCCTCCCGGCGCCGGCGCCTCTTCTGCGGGTCGATGAGGCCGTGGCGCACCAGACAGCGGTAGACCGAAGAACGCCCGGGCAAGGGATCCACTCCCTCTCGGGCCAGGTGATGAAGGATGGTACGGGGACCCCAGCCCGGATAAGCCCGGCGGAGTTCGAGCACCCGGGCGATCACCTCGGGTGACATCTTGTGCGGGCAGTGAGTCGGCCGCGATGAGTGGCTGACCAGTCCGGCAAGACCAGAGCTCCCGTAGCGCCTGAGCCAGGAATGCACTGTTTGACGGGTCACCCCATAGCGACGGGCCACGTCCGTAATCGACGCTCCACCCAGGACCTCAAGCACCGCTTTGTGTCGTTGTTCCACCAGTCCCAGCCTGATGAGCACGGTGTCGACCTCCCTTCCGACTTAAGTGGCATTTCTGCCCCTATCGGAAGGATTGGGACCGGAGGCGAAGACCGCGGGAGTGTAAAGCAGGTACCGGAGCCACTGTCGCCCAGGTACCGGAGCCGCGTCCCAAGACTGTAAAGCACCTACCGGAGCCAATGTGTCAAGTATGTGCCGGAACAACACAGAGAAGTACACGGCACTCCGTGCACTTCCGGTGTACATTCCTCGCCCTTGGCGACATCGGATCCGAGAGCTCCCATTCCGCCCAACACAGAAAGCCCCGCAACCGCGGGGCTTTCCCTAAGTGAGCCGTATTGGACTCGAACCAATGACACCCGGATTAAAAGCGCGACTGACCAGGATCTCGAACTCAGGAATGCGACCTGCGCCCTGAAAACTGCCCGCGTTTGCCCTTATTCAGCCTGAGATGCTACGGCTGGGAACCCCACCGGGGCCTGCTGCGTGTACTTCTCGTGTACTTGGCTCAGGCACCAGCCCTCTAGGATTTCGACAACTCGCCTGATATTTTACGCACAACTCAGCTGATTATCGTGCGTAAAGCACACTGCCACCGACACCATTTTGCACTCTGTCGACACCTAATCGCAGCAAGAGGCCCTAAGAAGTGACCAGACAGACCGTTGATGACAGCATGGTCCTCGATGTGTACGACCTGCCGCACCCCCGCGATCTTGCGGTCGGAGCCTACGGGCCCATCTTCGGCACCAAGGAGGACGAGATCATCTACGTGCTCTTCTGGCATCTGGCGGAAGAGGACTACCTCCGCATCTTCTTTCCCCTGCCCGGACACCCCCTGCCTGAAAAGTGCAGACTCTCTGATCTGGCCTCGCAGTGGATCCTTCTGGAGCGCGCCCCGGCCGCGATCGGAGGGGAACGCCTGTGGTTTGCCTGCGGCTGGTGTGAGAAATCGGTACGTAAGCTCTACCTGCCTCCCGGGCATACCATTTTCGGCTGTCGGACGTGTCACTCCTTGAGCTACCGCTCCCGGCAGAGCCGACCCAGGAGCCTGAAGCGACACCTGAACTCTTTGGCGGCCATGGAGGAGATGGTTGCGATAGCAGAACAGCGTTGCGCCCGCGACGTGCTGGGCCTGCCTGTGCCGGAGCTGCCTCCCAAGGTACGGCCGGGACGGCCGTCTAAGAAGGAACTGCGGGCCAGGGCCCAGCGAGCTGCGGCGGCCGCGGCTGAGCCCAAGCGGCCTCGGGGACGACCCAAAACCAAACGCACCTATACACGGCGCCAGGAGTCGGTGCTTAGCGAAGGGACAGGTGAGATGCAGGCCTACTGTGTGAAGTGTCGTGACCGGCGGGAGATGGTGGATCCCCACCGCGTCATCCTCAAGAACGGTCGACCCGCTCTTCAGAGCCACTGCCCGGTGTGCGGCACCAAGATGGCGCGAATCGTGAAGGCAGAGCCACAGGTAGACCCGCCCCCAAGCAAAGTCGGCAATCCTTGAGCCGGGCCCTCCTTGTGTGCGCAGGTCACTCATTCGCCTAGTACCAAAGCCGCCACCCGACTGGCGGCCTCTTCACACAGTGCGGGCAGGCAGTGGGAGTAGGTATCTAGGGTGATGCCGATGTTGGCGTGCCCCAGGCGCTCACTTACGATCTTGGGATGAACCCCGGCCGAGAGGGCTAGAGTGGCGTGGGTGTGCCTCAAATCGTGCAGGCGGATCACAGGCACCCCCGCCTGCTTGGCTGCCCGCCGGAAAAGATGCGTGGTCCGGTCGGGGTGTAGGGGGGCTCCCGTCTCAGTGGTGAAAAGAACATCACCGGGTTCTAGGGACCGTCCTTGGCGCTCACCCTCTTCATGCGCGCGTTCCTTCAGACGAGCAAGAACCGCACAGGTGCCCCCGTCCAGAGCCAGCAGACGCTTGCCCTTCTGGGTCTTGGGGGTGGATACCACCGTCTGGTAGTTGAGCTGCACCCGGGTCTGACGAACAGCGATGGTACCGGCGGACAGATCCACGTCCTGCCAGCGTAGCCCCAAGGCCTCCCCCCGGCGTAGACCAGTGGTGAGAAACAGGACCCACAGGGGATACAGCCAGCTCAGGCGCTCACTGGCCAGGAACCTCTGCAACTCAGACCGGCTCCAGGTCTGGGTGCGCGCCCCCGTGCATCCCACGGCCCGGGGTGGATCGGCACCATCGGCCGCGTTGCGATTGGTGAGGTTCCATCTGACCGCATCACGCAGGGCCCTATGCAGGGTGGCGTGGATACGCCTCACCGTGGCCGGGGCCAGGGGTGCGCTGGGGCGGGCGAGCTTCTTGGGACACCTGGTCGTCCACTTCATCCGGGGCTCGGTAAGGAGCCGCCGGTACAGAGCGTTTAGCTGAGCCGGTGAGAGCTCCTTGAGCAGGATGCGTCCCAACTCAGGAACGAGGTAGTTCTCCACGTGACCCTGGTAGGAGAGGAAGGTGGTGGGACGGATGGTGGGACGGACGGCAGGCAGCCAGTGCTCACACAAGAAGTCCTTCACCGATAGCCGGGAGGCCTCGATATGAGTGCCGCCCGCGATGGATGCAAGCAGCGTGGCCAGTTCGGCTTCGGCTTGCTTCTTGGTGGCAAATCCGGAGTGGAACTCTTGGCGGCGGGCGAGATCGTCTTCCAGGGGACCACCGCACTTGGGGCAGCACGGCAGGCGACCGTCACGGGTCCAGTATCTCTTACGGCAGGCCGGGCAACGCTGCAGCGGTTGCAGACCCAGATCGACGGTGATCTGCCAGGTGGCGCGTTTTTGTATGTGACCGCGCATGGGTGCTTCATCCCTCCCGGAGATGGTCTTCCCCCGGGCCCCGAAGGACTCTGAGGGTAGTCCATTACCGCTTACATTCTGAGAAAGAGCAAGTTATGCGCGGGCTCCCAGATGAGGGCCGGAAGGCCTTCGTGGAGTCACATAGTGAACAGGGAGCGTCTCTTGCCGGTATCAACCATGCGGACTACATAATCCTGGAGCTGTCCGCCTCCGCCAGAGCCGAGAAGATCCGTATCGGTCAAGTGAGCCAACGTCATCTCCTTCCAGGCAAAGGGTCGACGTGCAGGAGGTCACGGGTGAGCACAGCTGCACAGAACCGGACGCCGGCATCATTCACGGAAGGGTCTGACAACAGAAATCCCATTTTCGGCTTCAACAAGCAGGGCCTAGGCATCGTAGGCCGAGTGGTCGACCAGATACGGGGTCACGCGAAAGGGACCCGGAGTGACCGGCACTCGAAGCTCGAGAGGTTGGGTCTTCCCTATGACCGGGGGCTCAGGCCAGAAGAGGCCTGCCGCCTCCAGTCTGCGAGCGGCATCCCGGCCCATGAAGACCCGAGGACGACCACCCGCTAGCGCAAGCAGACCGTAGTGATCCCGAAGGGCGTGGGAGGCAAAGACTCCGAGAAGCGACTTATCCGACACCGCCAGACCCGCAACGACGGGTAGAAGCTCGAGATCGAGGTCGGGGTCAAGCGGCAGGCCAACATCGAGAACGGCGCGGCTGCCTTGGGATTCGATCTCGATGCAGGTACCACCAATCTGGGAGGCTCCCCGTCTGATGCATACTTAAACGGTCTGCTCCTATGATCGCGGGCGAACAGCGGCATCCGCGCCTCACTTGTTGTCAGAGGTTCTGTTGTGCTCATCCTCGAACCATTTGGACGTCCTTCCCCGGCTGCGGTTGTACTGCGACGTGTGGGTACGCTTCTGGAGATCCAGATCCCTGAGCAACCTCTCCGACCCGCCCGACAGAAGCTCGTTGGTCAGATACCTCTGCTCGCGAACGCCCGGGTCGTCTACGTCTCCCAGGAGCTCAAGGCTTGTCCGTGCCTTCTCCAGATGGGCGTGAAAAGCCGCTTCGTCGCCGGCCCGGGCTGCGCGACTGGCGGCTTGATTCTCGTCGGCGACCAGTTGCAGTTGAGCAGCCCGGAGCACCTCCTCATCCACAGCCTCTTGGAAGCGTTTGAGGTCCGAGCTGCTCACGGCGCTCACGGTGATATGTTCCTCTCGAGGGACAAGCGCGTCATCCAACGCGGTCCACCGGCAGATCACCTCGCCCAGCACCACTTCGCCCTCCTTGCTGGGAGGCACCGCGAGCGCCAGCATGATCGAGCGCACGGCTCCCGCGCGCACGTCGCCGGCTTGGGCCGGGAGATTGGGTGAGTTGAAACCCAGGACTCCCAGGATCTCCACCCCCTGCGGAACGAAGTCGAGCAAGACGTTCTGAGCCACGACGTCCCCGAGTTCCCCCAACTCCTCCATGAAGATGCCGGGGATGTCGTCAGGGGAGGCGATGTAGTAATAGTTGCCTCCGCCTACATCGGCCAGGGTGCGAAGCAGTTCCTCGTTGAAGTCCACACCGACGCCGAAGGTGGAGACGCCGCCGCCCTTCTTGACCCCTTGCTGCACGAGATCCGCCAACGCGTCAGGGTCGGTGACACCCTGGTTCGCGAGCCCGTCGGATAGCAGAAAGACGCGGCGAAGCTCGCCCTTGTCCTGGCCGAGTTGCTGAAGACCCTCCACCAGGCCGCCGGACAGATTGGTGCAGCCTCCGGTTTCGATGAGTGCGGCTTTGGTCTTCATCACCAAGGCATCGTCGACCTTGCGTCTGGCAAAGACGGTGTCGACGACATCGTCGTACGCCACTAGCGCCATGTGATCGGCAGGTAAGAGCCGATCGATGAGCGTATCGACAGCCTTCTTCGCGTACCGCAGCTTCTCCCCCTGCATGGAGCCACTACGGTCAAGGACGACTGCCAAGTCGAGAGGGGGCCTCTTTCCCGTCTCGCCTAGCCCGGTCACATCGACCCGCAGGAAGACCTCGGTCGGCCCGCTTGCGTGCACGACCGGATGGCTCAGGCGCGCCTGCACCTTGACGTTGTGAGATTTGTCGTCTGAACTAGTCATGGTCCCTCCTCTGGGATCTGGTCTTTGCATCGTCTGTTCGGTCCAGCATGCGCTCAGCGGCAGAGGGCCTCCACCGGGCCGGGGGTCCGACCGCCGAGGGGTGCGAGCGTCCCCTCCTCAACTCGAACCCGCCCGTCCTCGATCACCGCATATCGAAAGCGCCCGCGGTCCTCCACGCCCATCCACACGCAGGGGTCGACCATGTAGAAGCCCGCCTCCTCGAGTACGGGGATGGGCGACGTGTGCCCCACTACCTGCCGCAGACCCAACAGAGGCTCCAGAGAGGAGTACGGCACGGGCCTGAACCAAGTCGGACCGCCGTCACCCAGAATTCCGTCCTCCTCCCAGCCACCCGTTTCCAGCTTGCGCCTGACGGCGGCCATGAAGGACCTGTTGAGATACGCCGCCAAGAGCCGGACGTCTCCCCCGCATTCCTCATGAAACACCGGCTCGTACTTCGACGAGACACCTGCGTGAGTGACCAGCACGCCCTCGATGCAGGTGGCGGCCTTCCAGGCACTCTGCGGGTCGGCGTCCAGAATCCTGTCGAACAGGGCTTGGCGGCAGGCGAAGCTCTCCATAGTCCGAGGGTAGACGTCGAAGTCGAGCATCATCCCCAGTTCGTGGTTGCCGAACAGGACCTCGGTGGCATAGCGATCGACCAGCTCGATGCAACCCGCGGGATCGGGTCCACGGTCGAGCAGATCGCCGGCATAGACAAAGGCGTCCTCTCCCTGGCGGAACCCGCCGTGATCCAGGGCATTCTTGATGAGCTCGGGATGGCCATGAGCATCTGACATGACGAACGTTCGCACCTCTTGATCTCCTTCTACCGGCGTCAAGAGCCCCATTGCCTTATCGCCCAGAGCGTTATATTACTCTTTTTAGCGTCTTTATCAACTTCAAAGAAGTGGATTCACACTCAGTAGCGTGGTATCGTATGTTCATAGCGTGACACACAGGTCGGACAGGAAAAGGGATGGGACGCAGAACCAGCCGCGAAGACCAGTCGGGATACGCCCAGAGATTCGCCAAGGCTCTAGGGCGGACGATCAAGGTGATGCGCACCGATCAGGGCGTGGGAAGGCGGGAACTGGCCGAACAGGCCGGCATCTCCTACTCGTACCTCACCGAGATCGAGAACGGCAACAAGCCCCCCTCGCCTTCTGTGCTGGGCCCTCTTGCCGAGGCCTTGGGCATGCGCATGTCTGAGCTCACCCAGGCGGCCGAGAGTCGGATGGAGCCCCAGGGAGATATGCAGCTACTGGCTTCTCCGGAGCAGGAGTGGGTGCGCCGCTTCGCCTCCAAGTCACCGGCCCCGGAAGAGCCCTTGGGTCAATACGTGGACACCGAGCTCGCACTCCGGGCGTCCGGCCGCACCCCAGAGTCGGCGATCGTCGAACTCGAGCGCCTGCTCCGCCACATGGCCCCCGACGATATCGAGCGGCTGCTGGACTACGCGCGACGGCTGGCGCGGTGAGCACCACCCGGACAGCTGACGCCCCGGATCTTGCGTCCGCCCAGCCGAGAGCTGTGCACGGAATCGTTCTTATCGGCATGTCCGATACTTCTCCTCGCGGTTTGTGCCAGGAGCAGTGTCACCTAAGGGACTGCCCAATCTCACTGGCATCAGACTCCACGTGAAAGGAAACCTCAGTTGAAGCGGATATTCCTACCAACTCCGAGTCCCTCACACTGGCAACGAGTCCTGGCCGATCCTGTCAAGCACTGGAAGCCGGGCTTCTCGGCCATGACCGAGGCAGCCTGTTGGGAGAACGAAGCCGATCGGTTACCCTCAGGCATCGCGAAACTGCTGGAGTCGTCGCAAGAACCGCAGCTCACCGGGCTCAGGCTGCTCGCCGCCTTCCCAGAATGGGCGGTTGAGCTACCCGGAGGCGATACCCCCTCCTGCACTGATGTGCTTGCGCTTGCCGCCAATGAACACGGGCTGGTAGTAATAGGCGTGGAGGCGAAGGTGGACGAGCCGTTCGGTCCGACCCTGGGAGAGAAGCGAGCAACCGGAACATCAAGCGGTCAACTCCAGAG
>Ga0123332_1004148_pt1 | contig 12878 bp, 13 predicted proteins | sample BioC12SIPDNA_4_FD_89958 | JGI IMG/M metagenome (GOLD analysis project Ga0123332, IMG submission 89958) | Anaerobic biogas reactor microbial communites from Washington, USA - Biogas_R2_A C12 SIP DNA | ecosystem: Engineered > Bioreactor > Anaerobic > Unclassified | place: Washington, USA...
CGTCCCGGCCACCCGCGCGGCGAACTCCGGCGAACCGCGCGAGGCAACGCCCCGGCCACCCTCCGGGGTGGCATCATCCCCCTGTGGGCCCACCGCCGACCGCCCCGGTCCCCAGGAGCACGATGTCCGACCAACCCGTCACCGACCAGGAGTCCGGCCTGTTCAGCGAGGCCATGCTCACCGCGCTGCTCCCGTCGAGGGTGGCGACGGCGCGGCGCACGCTGCGCCAGCTCGGCCTGATCCTCATCACCATCGACGGCGACGTGACCCCGAGCGCCGTGGCCGGGCTGGTCACGCGGGCCATCCGCGACTCCGACGTCGCCGCCCGGCTCGACGACGGCACGATCGCCCTGGTGCTGGAGTTCACGCCGAGCGAGGGCTGCGCCGTCGTCGTCGACCGGATGCGCCGCCGCGTCCAGGAGGATGCCCCCGACGCCCGCTTCCGGGCCGGTATCGCCTGCTACCCCGCCCACGCCATCTCCGCCGACGAGCTGACCGAGGTCGCCCGGGCCGCGCTGGCCGAGGCCCCCGACGGCGAGGTCGTCGTCGCCGCCGTCCCCGACTGACCCCCCAACCCTCGAAATTTCAACCCTGGTCCACCCATACGGTGGACCAGGGTTGAAATTTGGGATGGGTTGGGCAGGGACGACCACGGTGGGTGAGGGGGACGGTGCGGGGAGTGGCACACCTTCAGAAGCGGGCGCGGCCGCCGATCTTCCTGGCGTGAACCATCGCGCCGCCCCCGGCATGATCACCGGCTGCCTCGGCCTGGTGCTGGCGATCCTCGCCATCGCCACCGAGCAGGTCTGGCTGGCCGCGGGGGCGGGAGGCTGCGCCCTCGTGTCGGGGCTGTTCACCCTCGGGCTCGCGGACGGGCTGGCGTCGAGCCGGCAGTCGGCCGAGGCGGCCTCGATCGCCGCCGAGGCGGCCCGGGCCGAGAGCGACGTGATGGCCGCCCGCGCCGCCCGCTTCGAGGCCGAGGCGATCATGGCGCGCACCGCCCGGACGATGGCCGCCGAGACCGCCGTCGCGGTCGGCCCCGACGCTCCGGAGCCCGCCGTCACCGATCCCGACACGGGCCTGTTCACCGCGTCCTTCTTCGCGGTCACGCTCGAGAAGCGGGTCTCGGCGGCGCGCCGCGGCCTGCGCCCGCTCGCCCTGGCGCTCCTCGAACCGGTGCGGGGTCTCGACTCGGACCACCCCTCGTCCGCCGTCGGTCGCCCGGTCGCCGACTGCCTGCTCGAGACGCTCCGCGACTCCGACATCGCCTGTCGCCTCGACGACGGTCTCCTCGCCCTGATCCTGGAGGACACCCCCGAGAACGGCGCGGTCTGGACCGTCGAGCGGGTCCGGCGCCGGCTCGCCACCGTCGCCGACGGCGTCGCCCTCCGTGCGGGGGTCGCCTGCTACCCGGCCCACGCCTTCGACGCCGAGCACCTCCGCGACGCCGCCCACGCCGCCCTCCGCTCGGCACGCGACTGGCACCAGGACCGCATCGAGGTCGCCGCCCTCCCCGACGAGTGAGCCGCCGAGGGTGAACGAGGACCGGTTGGGGCCGGGCACGAACCGGCCCTGCCGGCGACTGGCCTAGCGGGGGTCGCCGTCGTCGAGTTCGGCGCGGACCGCGTCGGAGTCGGCGCCCAGGGGTCGACCGGCCCACCGGATCCGGCCGGGCGTCTCCGAGAGGCGGGCGACCAGGCCCTGCATCGGTACGCCGTCGACCACCGGGAGCGCGCCCCGGGCGGCGAGGTGGGGGTCGGCGAGGATGTCGCCCATCGTGTGGACCGGCGCGGCCGCCGCGTGGGCGTCCTCGAACGCGGCCAGCACCTCGTCGGCGTCGCGCTCGGAGACCCAGGCGGCGAGGGTGCCGTCGACCAGGTCGCGGTGCTCGACCCGGGAGGCGAAGTCGGCGACGCGCGCATCGCCGCCGAGGCCGATCAGCGCCATCACCCGCTGGGCCACCGACTCGGCCGACGTGCTGATGGCAACCCAGCGGCCGTCGCGGGCGCGGAACGTCCCCCGGGGCACGGAGTACGGGATGCCCGAGCCGAGCCGGGGCTGGTCGTAGTCGAGCAGCGCCTTGGCTCCGGGGAGCGGGCCCATCATCTGGAGCAGCGACTCGTACAGGTTCACGTCGACGATCTGGCCGATGCCGGTCCGGGCGGCGGCGAGGGTCGCGAAGGCGGCGACGATGGCGGTGATCTCGTCGGTGAGCGCGATCGGCGGCAGCAGCGGTCCGCCGTCGGGTTCGCCGTTGACGTTGGCGAACCCGCTCATCGCCTCGGCGATGGTGGCGAACCCCGGCCGCCCGGCGTAGGGACCGTCCTGGCCGAACCCGGTGACGCGGGTGACGACGAGGCGCGGGTTGGCGGCGATCAGGTCGGCCGGCGCCAGGCCCAGGCGTTCGAGCGTGCCGGGCCGGAAGTTCTCGACGAGCACGTCGGCCGTAGCCAGCAGCCGGCGCATCACCGCGAGGTCGGCGGGGTCCTTCAGGTCGAGCACGACGCTGCGCTTGTTGCGCCCCTCGTACTTCCACCAGAGCGTGACGTCGTCGGCGGGGTCGCGCCACCCCATCGCCCGGGTCGTGTCGCCGCCGTCAGGCCGCTCGACCTTGACGACGTCGGCCCCGAAGTCGCCGAGGTACCGCGCGCACCCGGGCCCGGCGACGACGGTCGAGCAGTCGACGACCCGCATCCCCGTCAGCGGTCCGTCGGCGAACGCTTCGACCGCGGAACGGCCGTCGGCGGCGGGACGGCCCTCGTCGGCGGCGCGGCCCTCGCCCGCGCTTCCCCCGGCGGCGGGGCTCACCGGCGGACGGGGATCACGAGGTTGCGGTCGTCGACCCCGCCGAACGCGTACTCGGCGTAGAGGCCCTCGAACATGTGGCGCGTGCGCTCGGTCCACGTCAGCGCCTCGGGTGTCGAGATCCGGTGGAACACCTGGAGGATCCCGCCCTCGTGCACCCGGTACTCGGCCCACCCGCCCGGGTAGTCCTTGACGCAGCTCACCTCGACCCACGGCACGTCGCCGGTCGCCGCGAACCGCCGCACCCGGTTGCGGTGCGTGTGCCCGGCGAGGTGGGCGACGATGCGCGGGCGCCTGGCCACCACCTCGACCAGCGCCTCGGAGCTGTCGGGGTCGATGCCGAAGTAGTGCTCCGGACGCTCGGCCGACGCCGGGTCCCACGCGTGGTGGTGGCTCATCAGCAGCACCGGCCGGTCGGCCTCGGCGGCGAGGGTGTCGACCTCCTCGATCTGATCGGCGGTCAGGTGTCCGCCCTCGGAGCCGTCGACCGACGAGTCGAGCAGCACGACGCGTGCGCCCTCGACGTCGACGACCTGCACCGGCACCGCGCCCCGCTGCTGGCCGTGGTGGCTCTCGTGGTTGCCGCGAACCCACGTCATGCGGTCGGCGAGCGGCGAGTAGCAGGCGAGGAAGGCGTCGACCTGCTCGTCGGTGCCGCCGGCGGTGAGGTCGCCCTTGACGAGCACGGCGTCGGGGGCGAGGGCGCCGATCTCGGCCACCGCGGCGGTGTTCATCACCTCGGGGTAGGGCGCCTCGCCGGGCTCCGACGACAGCTGCGGTCCGATGTCGCTGCCCTCGATGACGCCGCACACGGTCTCGCCGAAGTGGACGTCGTTCACCGTCGCCAGCGTCGCCAGCAGCTCACCGGGCTCGGGCAGGGTGCGGAACGCGAAGCCGTCGACGTCGTGCGCCTCCCCCGGCGCGAGGTCGTCGTAGCGACGGACCGCGAGCCCGGCGTGCACCACCGCCTCGCGGCTGGCGACCGTGGTCAGCTCGCCGATCGACTCCAGCGGGATCGTCGTCACGTGGGTGCAGCGTAGGACCTGGCCGCCACCGTCCACCCCTCGCCCTCGCCGCCGTTCACCCTCGCCGCCGCCCGTCCCCCCCACCGCCTTCACCGCCCCCTTCCCCCGAACTGGCGCGCGATTCCCGCCACCCAGGGCGGGAATCGCGCGCCGCTACGAGGAGGGGACGGGGCGGCGCGGGGCGGCGCGGGGACGGTGACGCGATCAGCCGCCGCTCAGGGCGAGCTCGGCGTCGCGGCCCGGCGGCGTCGGATCGTCGATCCGGTCGTACCAGCCGTCGGGCACCGCGACCGGCCGGGGCCCGTTGGTGTGGCCCCGCACCACCCGTTCGGCCCCCGGCTGGAGCGTGAGCCCGGGGTCGAGGCGGTCGAGCACGGTGTCGAGCCCGGCGAGCGACGACACGGCGTTGAGCTCCTTGCGGACCGCTCCGCCGACCGGATACCCGGCGAGGTACCAACCGGCGTGCTTGCGCACGTGGAGGACGCCCCGCGCCGGCCCGAACGTGTCGACCAGCAGGTCGGCGTGACGGCGCAGCACCGCGACCACCTCGCCCAGCGGCGGCGGCGCGGCCACCGGACGCCCCGAGAGCGCGTCGGCCAGGTCGCGGAACAGCCACGGACGGCCGAGGCAGCCGCGCCCGACGACGACGCCGTCGCACCCGGTCTCGGCGATCATCCGCACCGCGTCGGCCCCCTCGAGGATGTCGCCGTTGCCGAGCACCGGGATCGTCCGGACCGCCTCCTTCAGCCGGGCGATGGCCGTCCAGTCGGCGGCACCGGAGTAGAGCTGCTCGGCCGAGCGGGCGTGGAGGGCGACCGCCGCGGCCCCGGCGTCCTCGGCGACCCGCCCGGCCTCCAGGTAGGTCGGGTGCCGGTCGTCGACGCCGGTGCGCATCTTGACGGTGAACGGCACGTCGCCGGCGGCGCGCACCGACGCGGCGACGATGTCGCCGAGCAGCACCCGCCGCACCGCCAGCGCCGCGCCCCCGCCCTTGCGGGTGACCTTCGGGGCCGGGCAGCCGACGTTGAGGTCGACGTGCTCGACGCCGCAGCCGTCGACGAGGATCCGCACCGCCTCGGCCATCACCGCCGGGTCGACGCCGTAGAGCTGCACGCTGCGGGGCCGCTCGTCGGGGTCGAAGCGCACCATCTCGAGGGTCCGCTCGTTGCGCTCGACGAGGGCCCGGGCGGTGACCATCTCGCTCACGTAGAGGCCGGCGCCGTAGCCGCGGCAGAGGCGACGGAACGCCCGGTTGGTCACGCCCGCCATCGGCGCCAGCACGACCGGCAGGTCGACGGCGAGCCGCCCGATCCGCAGCGGCGCGGGCGGTCGGCGGTACGCCACGTCCCCGCGGCCGCCGACGGACGGGACGGGGTCGGACGGGTCGGACCGCGGCCCGGACGTCACGGCGACACCTCCGACCGGTCCCACAGGTCGACGACCGACACGCCGAGGCGGCCGAGGAGGTCGCGGAGCAGCGGCAGCGACAGGCCGACGACGTTGGTGTGGTCGCCGACGACCCCCTCGACCCACGGGGCGGAGCGTCCGTCGAGCGTGAAGCTCCCGGCCACGCGCAGCGGCTCGCCGGTGGCGACGTACGCGGCGACCTCGGCCCCGGTCATCGGGGCGAAGCGCACCGTCGTGCGGGCGACGCCGCCGACGGCCCTCCCGTCGCGGAGGTCGACGAGGTGGTGGCCGGTCGCCAGCACGCCCTCGGACCCGCCCATGCTCGTGATGCGTTCGATCGCCTCCTCCGGTCCCGACGGCTTGCCCCAGGTGCGCCCGTGGATCGTGAACAGCGAGTCGCACCCGAGCACGAGCGTCCTACCGTCCCCGCGCTCGGACTCGCCGGACGCCGGTCCGGTCGCGGGGCGGGCGGCCACGGGGTTCGCCACCCGGGCCGCGACGGGGTTCGCCAGGCGGGCGGCCACCGCCTCGGCCTTGGCCCGGGCGAGGGCGGCGACGACCACGTCGGGGTCGTCGGTGCCGACCTCGGCGGTCAGGGCGTCCTCGTCGACGTCGCTGACGACCACGTCGGGCTCGATGCCGGCCGCGCGCAGCAGCGTCAGCCGGGCCGGGGAGGCCGACGCGAGCACCAGGCGGGCCGAGGACACCGACCCATGATGCCGACCCGCGCCTCCCCCACCCGAAGTGGCGCGGGGAACCCGCCGCCCAGGGCAGGAATCGCGCGCCGCTACGAGGAGGATCGACGGCGCGGGGCCCGTTCCTCGGTGTAGGTGCCGACGCCGCCGCACCCGGGACACTGGGCGAGCGCCGACACGGTCTCGAGTTCCCGTTCGAGGCCGGCGCCGTGCTGCTTCGCCAGGTCGATCCGCATGGCGGCGGAGGCGTTGGTGTCCATCCCGCGGAAGCCGAGGCGGTCGGGGATCGACACGCCCCGCCGCCACTTCGACTGCCGACCGCTCACCAGCGCGCCCGGCACGCGCCACGTCTCGCCGCACCGCACGCACCGCCGCACCACGTCACGACGGCCGAACAGTCCCACGGGTCGAGCATGCCCCGGCCGCGACCGATCCCCTCCCACCCCGATCGCCCATCCGACGGCGAAGTGGCGCGCGGAACCCGCCGCCCAGGGCAGGAATCGCGCGCCGGTTCGCGGGGGAGAACCCGGCGGCTACCAGGGGCGGCGTCGGCGGAGGGGCACCGGCTTCGACCACCAACGTCCGCTCCAGCGCCAACGGGTGCCGTGGGGCTCCTCGTCCCCGGCGACGGCGCGGGGCCAGGCGGCATCGAGGGCGGCGACGATCGCGGCCGCCTCCTCGTCGGTCGGCACCGGCCGCACCGACACCGACGCGGAGGGGCCCGCGGCCCCGGGACCGTCGGTCACAGCGGCATGTTCCCGTGCTTGCGGGGCGGCAGCTCCTCGCGCTTGGTGCGCAGGACGGCGAGCCCGGCGACCAGTTTGCGTCGGGTCTCGGCCGGGTCGATCACGTCGTCGACGTAGCCCCGCTCGGCCGCCACGTACGGGTTGCACCACATCTCGGAGTACTCGTCGGTGAGCTGCGCCTTGCGGGCCTCGGGGTCGGCGGCGTCGGCGATCTCCTTGCGGTGGAGGATCTCGACCGCGCCCGACGCGCCCATGACCGCCAGCTCGGCGGACGGCCAGGCGAACGCCAGGTCGGCGCCGATCGACTTGGAGTTCATCACCACGTACGCGCCGCCGTACGCCTTGCGGGTGATCACCTGGATGCGCGGCACCGTCGACTCGCAGTACGCGTACAGGAGCTTGGCGCCGTGGCGGATGATGCCGCCGTGCTCCTGGTCGACGCCGGGCAGGAAGCCGGGGACGTCGACGAACGTGATGAGCGGGATGTTGAACGAGTCGCAGACCCGCACGAACCGGGCCGCCTTCTCCGACGACTCGATGTCGAGTACGCCCGCGTAGAACATCGGGTTGTTGCCGACGATGCCGACCGGCTCGCCGTCGATGCGGGCGAAGCCGCACGTGATCGCCTGCGCCCACGCCGGGAAGTACTCGACGTAGTCGGCGTCGTCGACGATCACCTCGATGACCTTGCGCATGTCGTAGGGCTGGTTCGGGCTGTCGGGGATCATCCCGGCCAGCTCGTCGCACGACCGGTCGGGGTCGTCGGTGGACACGATCCGGGGCGGCTCCTCCATGTTGTTGGAGGGCAGGAAGCTCATCAGGTACCGGACGTCGTCGAGCACCGCCTTGTCGTCGGCCGCGGTGAAGGCGGCGACGCCGGACTTGGCGGAGTGGGCGTGGGCGCCGCCGAGCTCCTGCTGGGTGACGTCCTCGCCGGTCACCGTCTTCACCACGTCGGGGCCGGTGATGAACATGTACGAGGTGTCCTCGACCATGAACACGAAGTCGGTCATCGCCGGGCTGTAGACGGCGCCGCCGGCGCACGGGCCCATGATCACGCTGATCTGCGGCGTGACGCCGGACGCGACGACGTTCCGGTAGAAGATGCCGCCGTAGGACGCCAGGCTGACCGGCCCCTCCTGGATGCGGGCGCCGGCGCCGTCGTTGAGGCCGATGACCGGGGCGCCGACCTTGAGGGCGAGGTCCATCACCTTGTGGATCTTCTCGGCGAACACCTCGCCGAGGGCCCCGCCGAACAGCGTGAAGTCCTGGCTGAACACGAACACCTTGCGGCCGTCGATCGTGCCCCAGCCGGTGATCACGCCGTCGGTGTAGGGCCGCTCGGGGATGGCGAGGTTGCGGTGCCGGGCGAGCATGTCGAGCTCGTGGAACGACCCCTCGTCGAGGAGGTACTCGATGCGCTCGCGGGCGAGCATCTTGCCGCGGTCGTGCTGGCGCTTGACCGACCGCTCCGAGCCCGGCTGCCGGGCCTCCTCCTTCATCTTCGCCAGCTCGGCGACGCGCTCGGCCATGGGGTGGACGGTCATGGTCCGAACCTAGGCGCGGCCGTCGGGACCGGCCCAACGAGGCGACGCCCGGGCGACCCGCCGTTCCGTGGGCGGAAACCCGTCGTCGACGGCCGCCAGGCGCACACGGTTGGCGCCGCGACCCGGACGGGGCCGGCGTGACGCGACGGATCAGCGCATGGGTCGGTAGATGCACTGGCCGCCGCCGGACGCGTAGAGGCCGCCGTCGGGTGACCAGACCCGGGCGTTCCAGCCGAACGTGCCGCCGGTCGACACCGGCGCGGCCCCGTCGCAGAGCAGCCAGGGCTCGCCGCCCGCGTGTCGGTGGAACGCGACGTTCAGGTCGAGCGTCGGGGCGGTGAAGGCGGGCTGGGTCCAGGCGTGGGGGCGGTGGGCGGCGGGCCAGCTCGGCAGGTCGACGAGGACCACCGACCGGGCGGCGTCGAGCCACGGATCGTCCCAGGTCTCGGTCGGCGTGAAGCGCAGCCACTCGCGGAACACCGCCGGCCGGGGCCCGTCGGGCGGCCAGTCCCGCTCGAAGTCGATGGGCTTGGCGTCGAGGTTGTCCCAGAACGCGAACGACGGTCCGTCGTCGGCGTCGGCGAACAGCTCGGCCAGCGTGGGGAGCCCGTCGGGGCCGGGGACGTCCGGGGCGACCGACTCGTCGTGCTCGAGGCCGTCACCGCCGGCGACGCTCCACACCAGCGCGGCGAGGACCGGACGGCCGTCCTGGGTGATCTGGACCCGGTGCGACGCCGCCGCCCGCCCCTCCTTCAGGGCGACGACCTCGATCTCGACCGGCTCGAAGCGGGCCACCCCGAGGTAGTGGCACGACAGGGCGACCGGCACCGGGTGGGACGAGGCGGCGGCCGCGGCCCGCAGCGCGATGGCGGCGACGTACCCGCCCATCGGTCCCCAGATCTCCCAGTCGGGCGAGACGAACGCCCGGTACCGCCCGTCGCCGATCGCCTCGACCGCGGTGTCGACCGCGAGATCACCCACGTCGGTCACGCTACGACCGCCGTCGCCGCCCCGCCGTCACGAATATCGCCCGTCGGGACGGTCGGCGGAAGGGGGCGGTCCCGGCCGACCCACCGTTCCGTGGGCGGGAACCCGTCGTCGACGGCCGCCAAGCGCACACGGTTGGCGCGACGCCGGCCCGCCGCCACGAATATCGCCCGTCCACGCGTGGGGCGGGGGTCCGTATCGTCGGGGCGATGGATCCCACCGAGCACCGGGCGGCGATCGCCGCCGAGGGCGGTCGCGTCGCCGCCCTGCCCGCCGACGCCCTCGACCGCCCCGTCGCGGCCTGCCCCGGCTGGGACGTCGCCCGCCTGGTCGGCCACCTGGGCCGGGTGCACCGGTGGGCGGCGTCGTTCCTGGCCGACCCGGCGTCGGGCGGCGACGGCGGTAACCGGCCCCCGCGCGACGGGGGCGTCCTCCCCTGGTACGCCGAGAGCCTCGGCCTCCTGCTCGACGAGCTCGACCGCCACGACCCCGACGAACCGGCCGTGACCTTCGCCGGACCGGGCACCGCCGGGTTCTGGTTCCGCCGCCAGGCGCACGAGACCGCGGTGCACCGGTGGGACGCGGAGGCGGCGGTCGATCCCGCGACGGCGGCGCCGATCGACGCTCCCCTAGCCGCCGACGGCATCGACGAGTGGCTCGGCTTCTTCGTGCCCCGGTTCGTGGTCGACGTGGGCGACGGCGTGCCGTCCGACCTGGTCGGGGCGACGCTCCACGTGCACTGCACCGACACCGAGGGCGAGTGGTTGCTCCGCCTCACCGACGGGGGGATCGAGGTCGAGCGGATCCACGCCAAGGGCGACGCCGCCCTGCGCGGCCCGGCGTCGGACGTCCTCCTCGCCGCCTGGCACCGGCTCCCGCTCGAGGCCATCGACGTGGTCGGCGACCGCGACCGCGCCGTCGCCGTCCTCGACCTCGTCCACGTCCGCTGACGCCGACCCCTCCCCCTGCCCGTACGGGCGCGTCGCGAGGCCCCGCGCCGCGGGCGGGGGCGACGAGTACCGTCGGCGGGCGTGGACCTGCCGCTGACGCCGCCGGTGACGCCGATGCTGGCGAAGGCGAGCGCGGGCCTCCCCCCGGGTGTCGAGGGCGACCACTGGTTCGAGCCGAAGTGGGACGGGTTCCGGGTGCTGGTGTGGCGCGACGGCGACGAGGTCGAGCTGGCGTCCCGGAACGGCCGCCCCCTGACCCGCTACTTCCCCGAGGTGCTCGATCCGTTGCGGGCCGCCCTGCCCGACCGGGCGGTGGTCGACGGCGAGATCGTCGTGCCCACCGGGGACGGGCTCGACTTCGACCTCCTCGGCCAGCGGATCCACCCCGCGGCCTCCCGGGTCGAGCGGCTCGCCGCCGAGACGCCGGCGGAGGTCGTGGCGTTCGACCTCCTGGCCCTCGGCGACGACGACCTGACCGACGAGCCGCTGCTGGGGCGCCGCGTCCGGCTGCAGGAGGCGCTCGCCACCGGGCCGCAGGTGCACCTCAACCGGGGCACGTTCGACCGGGACCGCGCCCAGGACTGGTTCGTGCGCTTCGAGGGGGCGGGACTCGACGGGGTGATCGCCAAGCCGGTCGGCGGCACGTACCGCCCCGGCGAGCGGGGCTGGTTCAAGGTGAAGCACAGCCGCACCGCCGACGCGGTGGTCGCCGGTTACCGGCTCCACAAGGACGGCGAGGGCGCCGGGTCGCTCCTGCTCGGCCTCTACGACGACGACGGTCACCTCCACCACGTCGGGGTGGCCTCGTCGTTCAAGGCCGCCCTCCGACGCCAACTGCTCGACGACCTGGCGCCGTACGTCCTCGAGGGACCGGCGATCGCCGATCACCCGTGGGGTGCGTGGATGGACCCCGAGGCGCACGTCGGCACCCGGCTGCCCGGCGGGCTGTCGCGCTGGTCCGGGGGCAAGGACCTGTCCTTCACGGCCGTGCGGCCGGAGCGCGTCGCTGAGGTCACCTACGAACGGGTCGACCACGGCCGGTTCCGCCACACCGCCCGCTTCGTGCGCTGGCGACCCGACCGCGACCCCGACTCGTGCCGCTACGACCAGCTCGAGGTCGTGCCGCCGGTCGAGCTGGCCGAGGTGCTGCGGCCCGGGTGAGCTCGATGAGCTCGCGGAGTGACGGGGGATATCGGCCCTGACGAGCGGATTTCACGCTCCGTAGGCCTCAACCAGCACGTAGAGCGGCCGACAGGACCGGGAACGACCGCGACCCCGGACCCGAACTGGCATGAAGTCCCTGCTCCGCCCGGCCGCCGCCGTGTTGATCACGATCACGGCGGCCCTCACCTCGCTCAGCCTCCCGACGCCCGCGGGCGCGGCGTCCGCCCCGACGGTGGACGGCGTCTGCGAGGGCGAGATCCTCGCCCGGCACAACGCGGCCCGCGTGGCCGCCGGCCTGCCCCGGCTCCGCGAGGACCCGTCGATCGACCAGGTCGCCCGCTCGTGGGCCATGAACATCGCCAAGAACGGGCGGCTCGCCCACAACGGCCAGTACGTGTCCCAGCTCGGCCGCGCGGTCCCCGGCTGGACGGCGCTGGGTGAGAACGTCGGCTACGCCCCGTCGGCGGCCCAGATGCACAACACTTTCATGGGGTCCTCGGGCCACCGGGCGAACATCCTCGCCACCCGCTTCCAGCGCATCGCCGTGGGCTGCGTGCGGGACGCCTCCGGGCGGGTCTGGTCGACGGTGAACTTCGTCGGTTCGAACCAGGTGATCGTCGACCGTCAGCCGACGCCGTTCCACTCCGCCGGCGACGCGTCGAGCCGCATGCGCTACTGGCTGCTGGGGGCGAAGCCCGACGCCGGCCGCCTCGACCACGACGCCGGGCGCCTGCTGTCGGGCCAGTGGGACGTGGACGACCTCGCGGTCTACCTGGCGACCTCGTCGCTCCACGAGGGCTCGGTGCCCGGGCTGACCCGCCTCTACTACGCCACGTTCCTCCGGCACCCCGACGCCGACGGCCTCAACTACTGGATCCGCTACCGGCAGGACGTCGGCCTGAATCGGGTGGCGTCGATCTTCGCCGGCTCGTCCGAGTTCGCCAACCGCTACGGCAGCCTCGACAACCGGGCCTTCGTCGACCGGATCTACCGCAACGTGCTGGATCGGGCGCCGGAGTCGGCGGGCCTCGAGTACTGGGTCGGTCAGCTCAACCGGGGGAAGTCCCGCGGGCAGGTCCTGACCGGCTTCAGCGAGTCGGCGGAGTTCAAGACCAAGACGTTCTCCGACGTCACCGTGTCGTGGGCGTTCGTCCAGATGCTCGACCGCGTGCCCACCACCGCCGAGCGGTACCAGTGGACGACCGCGCTGGACTCGGGCACCCCGAGGGAGACGCTGATCCGGTTCCTCGCCGACAGCTACACCTTCGCCAGCCGCGCCGGGTCGCACTCCTACTGACTGTTCCTTCCGGTCCTTCCGGACCGGAAGGTGTCCAGGCGGCCGACCGGTCCGACCCAGCTCTGCGATCCGTAGGAACGACCCTCAGTCGGAGCCCCCCTCGGACCGCGCCGCCGAGGCGACCCGGTCGAACGAACGTCGAACCCCGCGGTCCCGGGAGGGCAACGTCCCGTCCGGGACCGCTTCCGCGCGCACCGCGCGCCCAGCGGGACGGATCGACTTCAGAGAGTGGTGGTCCAACAACCGCGCCGCGGC
>Ga0123332_1004152_pt1 | contig 12866 bp, 8 predicted proteins | sample BioC12SIPDNA_4_FD_89958 | JGI IMG/M metagenome (GOLD analysis project Ga0123332, IMG submission 89958) | Anaerobic biogas reactor microbial communites from Washington, USA - Biogas_R2_A C12 SIP DNA | ecosystem: Engineered > Bioreactor > Anaerobic > Unclassified | place: Washington, USA...
CATGGCTGCCGATCCAAGCAACATGGCGCTGCTTCTATCCACGAACGGCAGCCGGCTGACTGCAAGGCAGAGGGCACGGCTGGAGTCTGCGCTGGCAGGCCAGGAGAATGCCGTGGCCACCGCCCTGGGTCGGCGGTGCTGGTCGTTCATGACGCGCGCAGCCGATGAGTACAGCGGTTTTCGGGTCTTTGACGAGGACAAGTTCGCGGAGATGGTCATGCACTTTGCCGGTTCATCCGGGGCGTTCCGTACGAAGCTCAACAAACTGCTGTTCTACGCGGACTTCCTGAATTTCAAGCAGTCCGCCGTCTCGATCTCGGGAGCGCCCTATCTGGCTTTTCAGCGCGGGCCTGTTCCGCAGCACTATGATTGGATGACAGAGGACCTCGAACAACGCGGGGAGATCCAGACCACGGAATGGGCTTCGGGTGAGAAGTCGGGGGAGATCATCACCGCTCTGCGTCCAGCGGACATGTCGGTCTTCAGCGAGGCCGAGAGGCGCGTGCTCGAGTTCGTGTCGACCCATTTCGCACGCGCCACGTCCACAGAGCTCATGGAGCTGTCGCATGCCGAGGCGGCCTATACCGAGACTGCTCTGCGAGAGACGATCTCGTACCGGTGGGCTGAGAAGCTGAGTCTTTCGCTACCGGACTAGGTGAGCCGAGGGTGCGGAACTCCCCAGCGTGACCGCCGCACGCAATCCGGCTGAGACGCTGGCCAGCTGCCAAACGCTGAGTCTGTGCCGCAGACTCAGCGCCAGCCTGAGGATCAAAACGCACTCTCAGGTGGCTACCGAGGTCATGTCCCTTCCGCCTCAGCGAAAGTGGCGCTGCCGTGCAGCAAGAGGTGGCCCATCTCGTGGAACAGCGAGCACCAGAGGATGTCGGCCCACTTGCCTCTGATGCTGGATAGGACGACCGCCCTCTGTTGCGGTGTCATCCAGAACGTCGCCCCCTCCAGCATCAGCGAGGACCTGGAAGAACATGCAGTGGCACATCGGCGAGGCTGGTAGGTGTGGAGCAACGGAGAGGGAAGTGCTGGAAGCCGTAGAGGGCCGCAGTGGTTATCATGGTTCTGGGCGTCAGTCGTAGAGGGGGTCTCAGACATGGATGAGAATAGGACGAAGGCCGGCGCCGAAGCCGAGGTGCTCGCCACTATCGCTGCGATGCCGGACGCCGACCGTGCGATGGCCGAGCGGCTGCACGAGATCATCCGGGCCAACGCGCCGGACCTGTCGCCCCGGCTCTGGTATGGGATGCCCGCCTATGCCAGGAAGGGCAAGGTCGTGTGCTTCTTCCAGAGCGCGGACAAGTTCAAGACGAGGTACGCGACGTTCGGCTTCGAGCACGAGGCGCACCTGGACGAAGGCTCCATGTGGCCGGTCGCTTTCGCCATCAAGGAGTTGACCACCGCCGACGAGGCGAGAATCGCCGCCCTTGTGGAGAAGGCGGTCAGCTGAAGCCGCGTGGGGCCGTGGGTGGTCCCGGCGGGGGCTCGACGCGCAGTCCGACCCCTGCATGCGGTAGGCCCCGGATTCCCGACCGCTCGCTACGAGAAGGGCAACCGCCGCTCGTAGTTGGGCGCCTCTTTGGTGATGGTCACATCGTGCGGGTGGCTCTCGGCCAGGCCTGCCGGCGATATCCGCATGAACCGCGCCTTCTTGTGTAGTTCTTCCACAGAGCCGGCCCCGGTGTAGCCCATGCCGGCCCGCAGGCCGCCGATGAGCTGGAAGACCATGTCGGATAGGGGGCCTTTGTGGGGTACCATACCCTCGATGCCCTCAGGCACCATCTTCTTCTGGTCCTCCTGGAAGTAGCGGTCGGCGCTGTGGCCCACGCTCATGGCGCCCACCGAGCCCATGGCGCGGTAGGCCTTGTAGCTGCGGCCTTCCCACAGGATGCGCTCCCCCGGGCTTTCGGTGATGCCGGCGAAGAGCGAACCGATCATCACGCTGTGGGCGCCGGCGGCCAGCGCCTTCACCATGTCGCCCGAGTAACGGATGCCGCCGTCGGCCACGATGGGCACGCCGTACTTGTAGGCCTCGGCGGCGCAGGCCGACACCGCGGTGATCTGCGGCACCCCGCAGCCGGTGACCACCCGGGTGGTGCAGATGGAGCCGGGTCCGATGCCTACCTTGACGCAGTCGACCCCCCGCTCGATGAGGGCCCTGGTGCCGGCTGCGGTAGCTACGTTGCCCGCCATGAGCTGCACGTCGGGGTATCGCTCGCGGATCCCGGCTACTGCATCGAGGACTCCCCGGGAGTGACCGTGGGCGGTGTCGATGCAGATGATGTCGGCCTGGGCCTCCACCAGCGCCTGCACGCGTTCGTCCGTGTCCTTCGCCACGCCCACCGCCGCGCCCACCCGCAGACGGCCCAGTTCGTCCTTGCAGGCGTTGGGGAACTCGATGATCTTCATGATGTCCTTGATAGTGATCATGCCGCGGAGCTTGAAATCATCGTCGACCACCAGGAGCTTCTCGATCTTGTGGACCTTGAACATGTCGCGGGCCTGGTCGAGGTTGGTGCCCACGGGCACGGTGACTAGGTTCTCGGAGGTCATGAGCTGCGTGATGGGCTTGGTGAAGTCGGTCTCGAAGCGCGTGTCGCGGTTGGTGACGATGCCGGCCAGCCTGCCGTCGGGATGGATGATGGGGACACCGGAGATGCGGTACTCCTTCATGAGGGCTTCCGCGTCACCGTAGGTGGCGGTGAGGGGCAGCGTGATGGGATCGACGATCATCCCGGCCTCACTCCGCTTGACCTTGCGGACCATGTCGGCCTGGCGTTCGACCGGCTGGTTCTTGTGGATGATGGTGAGGCCGCCCTCTCTGGCGAGTGCGATGGCGAGCGCCGTGTCCGAGACGGTGTCCATGGCCGCCGAGAGCAGGGGGATGTTGAGGCTGACTTTGGACGTGACCTTCGTCCGGACGTCGGTTTCTCTAGGCAAGATCCCGGATGCCGCCGGGATGAGGAGGATATCGTCGAAGCTCAGTCCTTCACCGGCGATTTTACTGTCCCAATCGATCACGCCCGACCTCCTTTTCTCGTGATTCTAGCACCGGCCCTCGCCGTATGCGCGGGCGCACGGAGGAGTAGGCGGGCGGGTCGGCAGGCAGAGCGGAGCCCGGCCGGGGCTAGATCGCTATGTGTTTCTGGAGAACCCATCGTTTGTACGCACAATGTGCGCATCTTGCAGAGCCACTCCGAGGTCTATGCACGTTGTCTCTCCTTCAGCGACCGTCCGCCGGCGTCGCTATAGTGATATGGTCCGGTCGAGTCCTGAGGGGAGGCGCGTGAGATTCATCCACACTGCAGACTGGCATCTGGGCCGTCTGTTCCACAGCATCCACCTGACCGGCGACCAGCGCTTCACCCTGGAGGGGTTGGTCCGGGCGGCCGGGGACATGAACGTCGACGCGGTGGTCGTGGCCGGCGACGTGTTCGACCGGGCGGTCCCGCCGACCGAGGCCGTCGATCTGCTGGACGAGATAGTCGGTACTCTCGCCTTGGATCTCAGGATCCCGGTCGTCATGATCGCGGGAAACCACGACAGCGCGTCACGGCTGGAATTCTTCAGCGGCCTCGCCCGCAGGGCGGGTGTCTACGTCGTGGGCCGGGTTGGCGCTCGGCCACAGCCCGTCGAGATCCCGGCGGCCGATGGGACGAGCGTCCGCTTCTGGCCTCTTGCCTACACCGATCCGGAGACTGCGCGTTATGAGCTGGGCAGGGACGACATCCACTCGCACGAGGATGTGCTGGGGGCTCAGCTGGAGGTCATCGGTCCCGCTCTTGGCGGCGGGGCCCGCGACGTTCTGGTGGCCCACGCCTTCGTTTCGGGCTGCCGCGAGAGTGAGTCCGAAAGGCCGCTCACGGTGGGAGGCGCGGGCGCCGTGAACCGCTCGCTGTTCGAGCAGTTCGACTATGTTGCCCTGGGTCATCTCCACGAGCCTCAGGTCGCGGATGCGGGCAGGATCCGCTACGCGGGGTCTCTCCTCAAGTACTCCTTCGACGAACAGGCTCACGAGAAGTCCGTCTCTGTGGTCGACCTGGGGCCGTCGGGCCCGGCGGTGGTCGAGGAAGCGCGGCTTCCGATCAAGCGCGACGTGCGGCGGCTCAGGGGCGGGTTCGACGAGATCCTGTCTATGGAGATCGACCCAGCTCTCGCCGAGGCCTATGTGGAGGTGGTGCTGACCGATCCCGACCCGGTGCTCAGCCCTCTGGACAGACTGAGACCGCTGTTCCCGCACATCCTCTCGGTCAGGAGGGAGGCGGCGGAGGCCGGCGTGTTCGGCCCGGGCCCGACGAGCGTGGGCCTCAAGACACGGACCGTCCTCGATCTGTTCGGGGAGTTCTTCGAGGACGTCAAGGGGGCGCCGCTGAACGACTCACAGACGGCGGAGCTGGCGGCGGTGATCGATCGGCTCGAACGGGCCGGGCGGGAGGCGGGGCCAGCATGAGACCTGTGAGGCTGGTCATGCAGGCCTTCGGACCCTATCGCGGGCAGCAGGTGGTGGACTTCACCGAACTGGGCGTGAATCGCGTGTTCCTGATACACGGCGACACGGGCGCGGGGAAGACCACCATCCTCGACGCCATGGTCTTCGCTCTCTACGGGGATACGAGCGGCGGCGAACGACGGCCCGACCAGATGCGGTGCGACCAAGCCGCGCCTGATCTCCGTACCGAGGTAGCGTTCGACTTTCTGCTCGGCGACAGCAGCTTCCGGATCAGGCGCCGTCCGGCGCAGGAGGTCTTGGGGACTCGGGCCGGTTCCTTGGTCTCGAAACCGGCTGAGGTCGCTCTCTGGGAGCGCACCGGTTGCGCCGGATCCGAAGAGGGGAGACCGCTTGGCACCAAGATCAGGGAGGTGGATGCCCAGGTCGAAGGCCTGCTCGGTTTCTCGTGCGGGCAATTCCGCCAAGTCGTGGTGTTACCCCAGGGGCGATTCCGTGAGTTGCTGGCTTCGGGGTCCGACAGGCGAGAGGAGATCCTCAGGCAGCTCTTCCGCACCGAGCGTTTTCGAGAGCTGGAGCTGGCGCTGGCGGAGAGGGCCAAGTCCGTGAAAGGGAAGATGGATGTCCTGAAAGCGCAGCGGGAGGCGCAACTGGGTCTGGCGGGTGCGGGCGATGATGCAGAGTTGGAGGCCATGCTCGATGCAGCGGGCGCCCAGTCGCTCTTGGCGGCCGAAGCGGTGGAGAAAGCCGAGATCGTCAGACGTCAGGCGACCGAAGCACTCTCCGCCGCTGAGACAACCGAGGAGGCCCGGCGGGCAATGGAGGAAGCCCGAAGAGAGCTCGAAGCGCTCAAAGACCGGAGCCGGGAGATAGACGGGGCACGCCTGCGATTGGAGACCGGCTCACGGGCCGACAAGGTGCGGCCTTCGGCAGACCGACTCGGTGCCGCGACGCGCCGTCTGTCACAGGCTCGTGACGCCGCGAAGGCAGCCGCCGAAGCTCTTCTGGAGGCGCAGAAGGACGAACAGGCCGCGGTTGCGGCCCTCGCCGAGCAGGAGAAGCGCCGGGACGAGCGCCAGGGGCTGGCCGATAGGGTGCGCCGCCTCGAGGGTCTGGCCGACGCCATCAAGGCTTGGCGCACGGCAAGCGAGGAGCGCGATGAGGCCGAAGGACGGGCGATCGCGGCGCGAACGGCGCATGCAAAGCTGCAGGCGGAGGAGGACGCGGCCCGCGAACGCCTGTCCGCCCTGGAAGCAGACCTCGGGGAGGCAACAGCGGCCGCCCTCCGAATAGAGGGCGCGAGAAGCCGGCTGGAGGAGGCGAAGCGCAACGAGGAGCGCTGCCGGCGCCTTCAGGAAGCTATCGAAGCGGTCGCGCAGGCTGAACGCCACCAGGCGGAACTGGATTCGCTGGCGGCTGGGTCTCTGAGCCGCTATGAGAAGGCTCAAACCTGGTTGGCCGATATCGAGGAGCGATGGACATCCGGGAGGGCGGCTGCACTCGCGGCTGCGCTGGAGGAGGGAGAGCCGTGCCCGGTCTGTGGCTCCAGGGAGCACCCGGCGCCGGCCCGTCTCACGGCCGAGGACGTGTCCGACGACGCCCTGGAGGCGGCGCGCGCAGCGGCTGCCTCGACCAGACAGGAGTACGAGCAGGCCCGCGACACCGCCGCCGCCGCGCAGACCGGACTGGCCGGGCTTCGGGCGCGGGAGGCCTCCATCAGAGAGGAGTTGGGAAGCGGGGACCTCTCCTTGGAGAACGCTCGCAGCGCGACTGAACAATGTACGGCCGAGCTGGAGGAGCTGGCCGCTCGGGCCAACGTGGACGCACTCGATGCGGAGACCCGAGAGGCCGGGCAGCGCGTCGATGCGGCTGCCACCGCTACGCAGGCCGCTGCCCAGACTCTGGCGGACGAAGAGAAGGCGTTGGAAGGGCTCAAGGAACGTCTTAACGAGCGGGCCGCCGGTATCCCTGAGGATCTGCGGCCGGATGGAGCGTTGGAGGAGGCGCTCACGCGGTGCCGGGAGGCGCATTGCGAGCTGGAATCCGCACTGGTCGCGGCACAGGAACAAGCAGCCGCTACCAAAGAGACGCGGATCGCACGGGAGACCACGGCAAGCAGCGCCGCCGCAGCAGCGGACAAAGCCGTCCAGGAGGAGAATACCTGCCGCGATGATCACCTGGCGGCTTTGAAGGCGCAGGGCTTCTCCGATCCAGAGGACTGGGAGGGTTGCCTTCTCGCCGAGGAGCAGCGAACGGAGCTGCAGCGGGTGGTCGACACACACCGGGATGCTCTGCAGCAGGCTACGGGGAGACTGAGGCAGGCCGAGCTTGCTTTGGAGGCCCAACCGGAAGCGCAGGATGTCGCGAAGCTTCGGGCGTGTGCAGAAGAAGCCGGCGGGCAGTACACGGTGGCCGTGACTCGGCACGCGGACGCGAGAGGCCTGGTGGCGAAGCTCGAGGGCGTGAGGCGGCGTCTGGCCGAGATTGACGGCGAGGCGGAAGACGTGCGCCGGGAGCACTCCACCGTAGGCGTTCTGGCTGAGGCGGCGAACGGACAGAATCCGAACCGCATCTCGTTCCAGCGGTGGGTGCTGGGAGTCTATCTGGACGAGGTCCTTGTGGCTGCGAGCCGGAGGCTCTACACGATGAGCAAAGGGCGTTATCGACTGGAGCGGCAGCGGGAGGCGGCGAGCCGCGGCCGGGCGTCGGGACTGGATCTGGCGGTGTTCGATGAGTTCTCGGGCGCGTCGCGGCCGGCGGTGACTCTGTCGGGGGGTGAGAGCTTCCTGGCTGCGCTGGCGCTGGCGCTGGGCCTGGCCCAGACCGTTCAGGAGCACTCCGCCGGTACTCCGCTGGAAACGATCTTCGTCGACGAGGGATTCGGCGCCCTCGACGCCGATGCCCTGGAACTGGCGGTCGACGCGCTCATGGAGTTGCAGATCAGCGGCCGTCTCGTGGGCGTGATCTCCCACGTGCCTGAACTCAAGCAGGTGATCCCCGCGCGACTCGAGGTGCGGGGTGGACCGGCCGGCAGCTCGGCCCGCTTCATCGTTCCGTAACCGGGCATGAGCATCGATACGGTCATATTCGATCTGGACGGCGTAATCATCGACACCGAGGAGGAGTGGAACGCTGTGCGTCACGAGCTGGCCGAGGCACACGGCGGGCACTGGAACGACGAGACCGACCAGGCCTTCCTGATGGGGGACAACTCGATGCAGTGGGCGGCTCGAATGCGCGAAGTGAACGAGGTGCGGCTTTCCGACCAGGAGATATACGACGGCGTCATCGGAGGGCTGTGGGAGCGGTACGCCCGTCATCTTCCCGTCATTCCCGGCGCCAAGGAGGCCATAGTCGCCCTAGCTGACGGGTATCGTCTCGGCGTGGCCTCTTCGTCCCCTTTGGAGCTCATCGAGTACGCGCTGGAGTTGGCCGGGGTACAGGAGTACTTCGACGTCGTGGTCTCCTCCGACGAGGTAGCGCGCGGCAAACCGGAGCCCTTCGTCTACCTGGAAGCCTGCGCGCGGCTGGGCTCCTCGCCTGGACGCTCGGCGGCCGTGGAGGACTCCACGAGCGGCATACAAGCCGCGCACAAAGCCGGTCTTGCTGTGATCGCGGTGCCCCATCGTGTCTATCCGCCGTCCGCTCAGGCGCTTGCGCTGGCCGACGTCGTCCTGGGCTCCATCGGCGAGCTAACGGGCGATGTGGTCGTATCGCTCAGGCGGGGTTGACGATGGTCCGCATACTCGAAGATCTCGACATTCCCGAAGGGGAGCTCACCTTCACGACCTCTCGCAGCAGTGGCCCGGGCGGTCAGAACGTCAACAAGGTGAACACCCGGGTCACCCTGCTCTTTGAGGTGGAGTCGCCCTCCTTGTCGGAGCAGCAGCGGCAGGCGGTGCGCACGCGTCTGGCAGGGCGCATCAACCGGGAGGGTGTCCTGAGGGTGGTCTCGCAGCGCCACCGGACCCAGCTCGCCAATCGCGAGACCGCGGTGCAGCGTTTCGCCGATCTTCTGCGCGAGGCGTTGGCGGAGGAGCCGGAGCGAGTCCCTGTGAGGCTACCCGAGACGGTGAACGAGAAGCGGCTGGAGGCGAAGCGCCGCCGGTCCCGGACCAAGCGGGAGCGGATCGTGGATCTCGACGAGGAGTACTAGAACTCGGTGATGTTGTAGGGCGCCGCGCCCGTATGGAACATCGCATCGGCCCGCGCGATGGCTCCGGCGCGTAGTTCCTGTACCCGGCCGGCGGCCGCCAAGGTGGCGAACGAGACCCCGCCGAGATAGGCCGAAGCCAAGGCTTGCACCGCGAGGGCGAGGTCGGGTGTGGCTTTGGTGCGGGCGCATCCGGCTGCTGATGTGCCCGCGCCCGGACCGTCGGCGCGGAGCGCGTAGCGGGCTCTGCGCCCGGCCGGAAAGCTCTCCGTCACCTCCAGGACCAGCTCTCCCGGGCATGAATACGCACGCGCCTCCAAGGCTCGGGGTACGTCGAGCAGGCGCAGCCATAGGAAGTCGCCCACCGCCTCCACCTTGAGCTGCCGCAGGTCGGTCAGCAGCCAGCGCAGCGGCTCGTCCACCCGGCCTCTCCAGCAGGTGATGGTTGTGGCCAGATCGGTGCCGATGATGTAGTCCCAGAGCGCCCGGTAGGTGCCGAGGTCCGCGGCCACGAGTTCCACCACCCTCACTTCATAGGCCGGTGTCTCTCCCGACCACTCCTCCTTGACCCGGTAGCTCACGTAGCCGTCCGGTTCGCCCGGCACGGTCTCGTGCATGCAGTGGAACATCCTGCCCGCGCCCTCCCGGTTCGGCGTGGGGTCGCCGAAGTACTCCTGCCACAGGCCGGCCGAGCGTCTCACGGTGCCGGGCTGCCGCAGTCGCAGGCTGTCGAAGATGGCCGGAAGTCGTGTGGCGGCTTCGTCAACGTCCAGCAGGGTGATACGGCCCGCGGAGGCATCGTCCACCGGCGAGGAGAACTGGGCACGGGCACGTTCCAGGCGGAAGCTCGCGAAATGAGTCGCCGGTCCGTAGCCGAAACGGCCATAGATGTTGCCCTCAGATGCGCCCAGTCCCGAGATCGTCTCTCCCCGCTCCGCCATGTCGGCCGCCTGGGCGAGCATGAGCCTTCGCAGCAGTCCGCGGCGGCGATGAGTCGGGAGGGTGGCTATCCATGTGACCCCTCCCATAGGAACGGATACATGCCCGGGAAGGGTGAGTTCGAGGGAGAGGACGGCGGAAGTGGCCACCAGCCTGCCTTGTTCGAAGGCGCAGAGGGAGCGTTCGAAGGGGAAGCTAGCCTGATAGGCCTTGACGTCGTCCTCCGTGCACTCCTCGGCGAAGGCGACACTCATCAGCTTCACAGCGGTGGGGAACTCATCCTCCGCGATCGGGCGTATCTCTAAGCCGTCCATATCCCCCCCGAAGCTAGCGCAGAAGGCAGCCGTGCTCCTGCAGGTGCGCCTGCCACTCGGCCTCGCTCGGTTCGCCGCACTTGCGGAGTAGCTTCGCCCACTCGTCGTCGTCCCAGGCCTCGATGTTGGCGAGCGCCCATTCGTTGCCCGCCTTGAACAGATGGGCGAAACGGCCTTGACGCTTGAGCCAGGGCACGAGCGGCAGCTTGTGGTGGGGCCGGTAGGTCAGACGGTACTGCCCGTCCTCGCACTCGAAGAGCGGCCAGTAGCAGGTGTTCACCGCTTCGCGGGCCAGGTCGATGCTCTCCGCCCCGTCCGAGCGCCAGCCGCGCGGGCAGGGGGAGAGGATGTTGAGGAACGTGGGACCGTCCGTGGCGAGCGCCTTCGCCGCCTTGCGGACCAGGTCGCGCGGATCGTGCGGCGAGGCTTGAGCAACGTACTTGAGGCCGTGGGCGATCATGACCTCGGTGAGGTTCTTGCGGTTCTGTAGCTTGCCGGCGGATTCCTCGCCCACCGGGCTGGTGGTGGTCCAAGCACCGGTCGGCGTGGCGCCGGATCGCTGGAAGCCGGTGTTCATGTACGCCCCGTTGTCGTAGCACACGTACAGCATCTTGTGACCGCGCTCCATGGCTCCCGAGAGGGACTGCAGGCCGATGTCGTACGTGCCGCCATCGCCGCCGAAGGCGATGAACTTCACGTTCTCGTCTATGGCGCCCTTCTTCTTGAGAGCCCGGAAGGCCGTCTCTACTCCGCTCAGCGTGGCGGCGGCGTTCTCGAACGCCGTGTGGATGAAGCCACCCTTCCACGAGGTGTACGGGTAGATGGTGGTGCTGACCTCCAGGCACCCGGTAGCCGCGGCGACCACCACTGGGTCGCTGGCGCCCATCAGGACCTGACGGACGACGATAGGGGCGCCGCACCCGGCGCACATGCGATGGCCGCCCGCGAGCTGGCTGCCCTGGTCGACCAGTTCGAGCCATCTGCGGCGGGCCTGTTCGAAGTCGTTCGTCTGCTCGAGGGCGTCCACCGGGCACACGTCGACACAAGCGCCGCACAGGATGCAGCGGCTTTCGTCGACCCGGAAGGAGCTCAAGGCCCTCTGGTTGAAGGTGAGCGCGCCGGTGGGACAGGCGCTCACGCAGCGGCCGCAGCTGATGCAGTCCGCCAGTTGGAGGGCTTCGCTGTAGGGCGTGTCGACCTTCATGGTGAAGCCGCGTCCGGTGAAGTCGTAGCAGGCGGGGCCCGCCACGTCGCGGCAGACCCGCACGCAGCGGCCGCAGGAGATGCAACGGTCCATGTCGCGCCTGATGAAGGGGTGCTCATACTGGGGCTCGACATCGCGGACGCGACAGTCCTTGGCGACCAGTTCGTTGGCGGTGATGCCGTACTCCACGCCGAGACGCTGCAGATCGCATTCCCCCAGACTAGGGCAGACGCACTGCAGGCAGCGCTGGGCCTCCGCCTGGGCGGCCGCGGCGCTGAGACCCTTGTCAACCTCTACCTCAAGTGAAGCTAGACGCTTCGCCCTGGCGGCCTTGGGCATGGTGGCGCGGGCCGCAGGCTCGGCGGCCGCTCCCATCTTCAGCCAGACCGGGGCGCGCTCGGCCAGACGCCGGCCGAGCGCGCCCAGCTCACCGGCTTTCTTCAGTTGCTTCAAGTACGGCAGACCCGCGTACGAAGACAGCTTCTTCTCGAGCGCGGCAAGGTCCTCGCCCCGCAGCCAGCCGTCGACGGCGAGTGCCGTGCGCTTGCCCGCGGCCATCGCATGGATCACCGACTGAGCGCCGGCGACCGCGTCGCCGGCCGCGAATACGCCCTCCTGGGCCGTGCGCCCGGTGAACGCGTCCGCTTCCAGCCGCTTCCCACCGGACGGCTCGGTCGCGACTATGACCGTCGTCCCGGCAGCGGCGAGACTCTCCGCCTTGGCGATCTTCACACCGTACTCGAACTTGACCCCTTCTTCGGTGGCGACGGTCAACTCGCGGCCTCCGGCTGGGAGGGTGTCGGCCTGGTACGCTGTGACGACCGTTACTTCAGTAGCGCCAAGCCGCAGCGCCGTGCGCGCCGCGTCGAGAGCGACCACTCCGTCGCCGGCGACGATCACCTTGTCCGCGAGGACGACTTTCTCGCCGCTCTGCACCCGCTCCAGCAGGTCGACGCCACTCAGCACCGCGTTACTGTCGGCGGCACGGCCCGTGGCCTTCTTGCCCCCGGCCGCGCGGACCCCCGGCGCTGGCCTGCTGCCGGTACCGACGACCACCGCATCGAAGCCGGCGTTCAACAGGCTCGCGGCGCCCCGGGCCACGCCTGCTCCGCCGCCCCGGTCGGCGCCAGCCACCTGTGACCCGCCCACGAAGCGGACTCCCGCGTCCCACAGAGGCTGCAACTCCTCGTCGAGGACTCTCGACGGGAGCTTGAACTCGGGGATGCCGTAGCGGAGCAATCCGCCCGGCTTCTCACGGCCGTCGTACAAGGTGACCTGATGGCCGCGCTGCGTCAAGAACCAGGCGGCGGCCAAGCCGGCAGGACCGGCTCCGATGACCGCCACGCGCTTGCCACTTGTCCTGACGGCCCGGAGGCGGTCGCCGCCCTTGCGGTCGTGGTCGGCCGCCGCGCGGTGTAGGGCGCAGATGGCGATGGGCTCATCCACATCGCCACGCCGGCAGACCGGCTCGCAGTACCGGGGGCACACTCGCCCCAGGATGCCGGGGAAGGGCAGTTCGGCCCGCACTATGTCCGCGGCGCCTGCGAAATCGCCGGCGGCCAGCGCCGCGATATACGCCGGGATGTCGATATGGGTCGGGCAGGCGTGCGTGCAGGGCGCCTCGCAGTAGGCGTTGTGGTCGGAGAGATACATCTTGAGGTAGCTCTCGCGCCGGGCGCGCACACGCGGGGTATCGGTCTTGACCACCATGCCGTCGGCCACCCAAGTGGTGCAGGCGGCCTGCAGCTTCTGCATGCCCGACACTTCCACCAGGCACAGACGGCAGGCGCCCCAAGCGGC
>Ga0123332_1004153_pt1 | contig 12861 bp, 9 predicted proteins | sample BioC12SIPDNA_4_FD_89958 | JGI IMG/M metagenome (GOLD analysis project Ga0123332, IMG submission 89958) | Anaerobic biogas reactor microbial communites from Washington, USA - Biogas_R2_A C12 SIP DNA | ecosystem: Engineered > Bioreactor > Anaerobic > Unclassified | place: Washington, USA...
CGGCGAGCAATCAGGCGGTCTGTCTGGTGAACAATATCTACGAGGGGATGGAAGGAGTTGCGCGGGGCGAGGTGAAATGGCTGCGCATCAACGAAGCGCTGCCACGCTACTGGTCCACCGGTCGGCGCTGGAATCCATCGTTGAGCAGTTCCAGCTGGAAGGCCGCGTTGTGGCCGCGCGTGCAGTGGGGAGTCGTGCCTGTGGAGGATGACGGCTCCGCCTACTTCGTGGTGCCGGCCAATCGCAGCATCTTCTACCAGGCGCTGGATGCGAACTTCCGGGAGATCCAGCGCGAGCGGACCTATGTGAATTATGCGCCGGGCGAAACCCGCTCGTGCAACGGTTGCCACGGCCAACGGCAGCATGCCGTGCCCCCTGTCGATGCAGCCATGCCGCGCGCACTGACCCGACCGCCAAGCGTACCGCAGCCGCAGCCGTGCGACCTGGTGGAGAATGGTGGAGACGGTCTGGCCGGACAGGTGATTCATTACCCGACCGACATCCAACCGATCTTCAACGCCCACTGTGTGAGCTGTCACGGCCAGACGGACCCTGCTGCCGGACTCCCGCTGACCGGCGATGTGACCGAATTCTACAACACGTCCTATGAAGAACTCGCCAGACGCGAGCTGGCCGGTCCACTCATCTCCGAGTTCACGTCGTTCCTGAAAGGGGACCAGGGCAACTACAACGGCGCGTATCTGCCCCCGCGGAGCCTGGGGTGCGCCACGAGCGCGTTGATCCAGATCCTGACGGATCCCGCGCACCCGCAGAACGCGCGGGACGACCATTCCCAGTTGCTCACGCCGACCGAATTGCAGATTCTCAGCCGCTGGGTCGACACGAACTACCAGTTCTACGGCTCGTACTTCGGCCGGCAGCATCCGCAGTGGGTCGGGGCGGACCCGGCCAACCCCGCGTACGACCCGGCCGACTTCCGCCGCAGGCCCACGTTCGACGAGGCCATCGGTTTCTACGCGCCCGTCTGGCACCGATAGAAGAGACACCTATGCGACGTCAGCAGTCCCGGACTAATTCATCGAAGAACCGCAGGTAGTTCTTGTTGTCGGCCCCCTCCAGAAACTTGATCGCCGCGTTCGGGTGCCGGTTTAACTGCCCCGTGATGTTGTACGGCAACGAGGGACCCCAATGCGTCGTCTCGCGCAGCGGTTCGATGTGGTTCTGGAGCAGCTCCACGACCGGGCGCAACTTGAACTTCGGATTCCGGAGGAACCCGAGCAGCAGTTCCATCGGGCAGTTCCCGGCCCCGCGTCCGAACCCGCCCATCGTGGCGTCCGCCCGGTTCGCACCCAGTATGATCGCGTCAATCGTGTTGGCGAATCCCAGCTGGAGGTTGTTGTGCGCATGGATGCCGATCTGCTTGCCGGTGCCCGCCATGGCGGCGGAATAGGTCCGGTAGAGCGCCTCGATCCGTTCGCGATACAGATGCCCGAAACTGTCCACGATCACAACCGTACTGGCACGCGTGGGGCGGATAGCGTCCAGCACAGTGTCGATTTCCACCTCGCTGATGGAGGATACCGCCATCAGGTTCGCCGAAGTCTCGTAGCCCAGGTCCGCAGCATACTCGATCATCTCCACCGCTTCCGACACCTGGTGGGCATAGAACGCGACGCGAATCACGTCCAGCACACTTTCGTGGCAAGGCACCAGCACTTCGCGCCAATCGCTCTTGCCCGCGTCGGCCATGACCGCAAGTTTCAACCCGGTCTTCTCGGCGTCATGGTGCTCGAAGACACGATTCAGCAGCCCTTCATCGCAATGACGCCAGGGGCCGAATTCGGCCGGCGGAAACAGACGTACCGAGTTCTTGTAGCCTACCTCCATATAGTCAATCCCGGCCGCGATGCACGTCGCGTAGACGGCCAGCACGAACTCGTCAGACAACCTGTGTGCGTTGACCAATCCGCCGTCGCGAACGGTGCAGTCCAGCACCTTCAATTCCGGTCGATACGTGACCCAAGGGGCTTTCTCGGGCATCAGGATTACTCGTGAGGGTTCAGGTTACTTGAGAACAGTCTGCCGGGATATATATGACTATTCTGGCCGCGCTCCGGTCCGTCTTGAAGATCTTCCGCGAAAGCGCATGTGCCGCTGCCGGGGACTCCGCCACCCCGCTTCCCACCTGGAAGCCGTTTTCACGGCTGTCACGATACACAGTACAGGCATATCGGTCACGATGCCTTGTCTGCCCGGCGGCCCGTTTCACGCCGGGCACGGGTTCCGCGCGTGCCGGCCGCGGCGAGCGTATCCACGGCATACTGCGCGACGAAGCAAGCGAGGGCCGCCGGCAGGAGCAGATTCCCGATGATCATGTAGCGGAACTGCGTGGGCTCGACCAGCGCCACCAGCCCGCAGTTGGCCATCCAGAACAGCAGGGCCATCCAGAACAGCAGATGCGATTCGCGGAATCGCACGTCGGGCGCCGGGAGCGGACAGGACTTTCGTGCCGGCGCGCCGCTGCTGAGCAGCTGCAGTGCATGGACAACACAGAAGAGACCGAGCACCAGCAGCACAGCCACATTGGTCGCCAGGATCTTGGCACTTTCACTCACGGCATGCAGGGTGTTCAGACACAGCCAGCGTGCGTAGCCGGCCGGGCGATGGGCGAGAATCTGATAAGACAGATCGCGCAGCGCCTGATTGACCGCCACGGTGTCACCCGGGTATAGCTGCTGCGCCACGGGCACCGATACATCCCATACCGTCACGTTGTACATGCGTTCCATCGCCAGGAAGTCGGTGGGGGGCTCAAATCCCGGATACTCTGTACGCGCGCGAAGGATCTCCTCCGCCAGCCGCTGGCTGCCTGCCGGCAACTCGCGCACAAGCGGAGCATCCAGCAACTGGCCGGCGATCCCGATGATGTTGTAGCCCCCGAAAGATACAAAGCCGAAATGGCCGACGACCCCCCACCGCACAACCGAGACCGCCAGCAGCGGTGCCACGAGTGCCACGGCCATCAGGATGGCTTTCCTCAGCGGATACCAGCAGGATCGGTCACGTCGCCACAACAGCCGGTCGAACAACAGTGTCAGCAGCGGCCACAGGGGGATGAGAAACAGGTATGCCGGCCGGACCAGGCACGTGGTGAATGTGAGCAGGACGAGCGGAATCCACCGATACCACTTGCCGTCGCGCGCGTCAGTGACCAGGAAGCAGCCGACAGACATCAATGCCAGCGAGGCCGCCAGCGAATCGGACAGTACGTTCGGAATGAATCGCAGCAGATCGTCGCGGTAGTAAAGTGTGCTGGCACACGCCAGCGCCACCCAGCCGCGGTAACCGCTGGCACGCAGGCCAAGGTACAGGGCAAACACGCCGAGGATGTGTGCCGCAAGCTGGAGCGGCGGCACAGCACGGTGCGCGGGCGCCAGGAACTGCGCGGCATCCAGGAACAGGGGATACCCGGGGGTGCGAATGCCAGACCAGATGTCGGACAGGCTGGACCAGTCCACCTGCTCGTACGAGGCGGTGTCCGGGTGCCGCAGTGGCTGGAGGCGCCCCAGCCCCCAGAGGGCCGTGACGAGCACGGCGGCCTGCAGAAACAACCACAGCCACGGCTGGCGCAGGATGCGTTTCATGGTGTTGATGGGTTGGGGGACCAGTGTACGATTTCACACGGTGCCGCACGCAGATCCACGGGGTACGGGACCGGCAACTGCTCGGTCAGCCACATGCGCCACCACAGGGAGAACATCAGCAAGGTAAAGAGCGGATAGGCGAAGTCGCGGCGTCCGGCCTGCTGGGCGTCGAGCATCGCGCGCAGCTCGCCCCACCGCAGCGCGTCGGTCTCGGCCGCCCACTGGGGCGTCAGGTACTCGCGCAGCAACGGCTGCCAGGCACCGGCCAGCCAGGACTCCAAGGGTACCAGAAATCCCGACTTCTTGCGCCGGACGATGCTGGGAGGAAGATCCTGCGCCAGCAGCTGTCGCAGCACCCACTTGCCGTGCCCGCGGAGCTTCCAGCGGGCCGGGATAGCCAGGCAGGTTGCCAGCACCTCGTTATCCAGCAGTGGCACACGTACCTCCAGGCTGTGCGCCATGCTCATTCGATCGACCTTGACCAGCATGTCGTTGGGCAGATGGAATGTCAGGTCCATGTGCAGTTGACGTTCCAGCGGCGAGAGCCAATCGGGGGCGTCCGCTGCGGCGGCTGCATACCAGCCGATGGAATCGAGGTCGCCGAACTGCTGCCAGCGTGCGCCGTACAGACGCCTCTTCTGAGCCGGCGTGAGAATCTGCCGCCAGCTGGCATGATCGCGCGGCGGGCGCTCGGCTGCGCCTGCGACAAACCGCTGCGCCAGCTGTGTCCAGCCATACTTGCGCTGCGACGGCGGCAGCCGGTGTACCAGCGGTTCGAGGATCCAGCGCCGCAGCGGGCCGGGTATCCGCCGGTACCAGGGTGCCCAGCGGCTGGCCCGGTAGGTGGCATACCCGGCCAGCAGTTCGTCGGCGCCATCGCCGGAGAGCGCGACGGTGACGTGCCGCCGCGCGAACTGGGCGAGCACATACACGGGGATCAGCGAGTTGTCCGCCAGCGGCTCTTCGGCGTGGGCCAGCAGCGCCGGCAGCAACTCGGCCGTCGCCGGCGGAAGCGTCTGAACATGGTGCCGCGCTGCGTAATGGTCGGCCACTTGCGCCGCCAACCGTGACTCGTCGAACGTCGGCTCGTCAAAGCCCATGGTGAAAGCGCTGACCGGCGCCGACGTGGCGCGCTGCATGGCGCGCAGGACGGCGGCCGAGTCCAGGCCACCGCTCAGCAGCGTGCCGAGCGGCACGTCGCTGACCATCTGCCGCGTCACCGCCGCGCCAACCGCGCTGTCCAGCCGCTCGATGCTCTCCTCCTGGCTCCAGTTCTGCGGGCCGTCGGGATAGGGCAGCCGGAACCAGCGGCGGGTCTCCACACGCCCGCGCTGCGCTACCAGCCACTCCCCCGGCAACAGCTGGCGGATGCCGGCGAAGCCGGTCGCTGGTGCCGGCACATACGCGAAAGTGAAGAAGGCGTCGAGCGCCGGCCAGTCCGGACGGCGCGGGACCTGCGGATCGGCCAGGATCGCCTTGATCTCGGATCCAAACCACAGGCGCGTGCCATCGTCGCGGTAGAACAGCGGCTTGATGCCGGTGCCGTCGCGGACCAGCCACAACGCGGAGGCCGCCGTGTCGTAGAGCGCGAAGGCAAACATGCCGTTGAGACGCTCGACCACCGCGCGGCCCCACTCGAGGTAGCCGCGCAGCAGCACCTCTGTGTCGGTCTGCGACCGGAACTGATGCCCGCGCTGTTCGAGCGTCCGCCGCAACTCGTGGAAATTGTAGATCTCGCCGTTGTACGCCAGCCAGACGCGATGCTGTTCGTCACTCATCGGCTGCCGTCCGTGGCGGCTCGGATCCAGTATCGCCAGCCGCCGATGCCCGAGCAGCAGGCGCGGCGCGACAAGCAGCCCGCCGCCGTCCGGTCCCCGGTGACGCAATACTTCCGTCATTGCCAGCCCGGCCGGTTCCGACAGCCGGGCGTCTGGCGAATGGCCGTACTGAAAGATCCCTGCAATACCGCACATGGTTGGCGTCTTCCGTTGTAGGCTCCGGCATCGCAGAACAGCAGACCGCGCGCGGCGCGTCACATGTCATGCGGACTGTCGTCCCCTGGATCCCGCGAGCTGGATTCGGTCGGCACGTTGACAAATCGGCGCTGCGGCATCACCGACACAGCCAGAAACCCCTGACCCAACACGAGCCCGGCGGTCGCCCAGGCCACGCAGGCACACAGCGCAGCCGGCCAGTTGCGGCCCATCACCGCGCCGATCAGAAACCCGGCGCCCAGCAGTACGAATGGGAACGCCAGGAGCAGGAAGATCTTGATCGGATTGTAGCGGAGAATCGCTTCGACGATGATCTGCAGGGCGCGCAAGGTGTCGCGGAAATGGTTGACCTTGGAGTAGCCCTCGCGGCACTGGTAGTCGATCGGGACATGGTGCACGCAGAGATCGTTGAGCAGATAGACCAGTGTCGTGGTGGTCGTGAAGGAGAAGCCCGCACAGATCAGCGGAAAGAACCGCCGCACGTCGTGCCGGTGAAACACACGCATGCCGGAGTTGATATCGGCGATCCGCTGCCCCGCCGCATATTCGCTCAACAGCCGGAAGAAAAACCGCCCCAGACGCTTGACCAGCGTGCCGCGGTAGTACTTCCCGGTGCGCGCACCAACGACCATGTGGAACCGATCGCTCAACGCAATCAACTCGGGCAGCCGGTCGGCAGGATACGTCCCGTCGGCATCGGTGATCGCGATCCGATCGTACCGCGCCGCCAGGATCCCGGTCTTCAGACTGCGGCCATAGCCCCGGTTCTGCGGATGCTGGACCACCGTCGCGCCCGCCTCGGCCGCCGCGCGGGCCGTCGCGTCGCTCGACCCGTCATCCACCACGAGGATTTCATGCGGGATGCCGGCCGCCTGGAGCACCTCGCGCAGACGTGTTACCACGCCGTGAATCGCTTCCTGCTCGTTGTAGGCCGGAATCACAATCGACACTTCGGACATGCTCGGCTCGCCTCGTGTACGCGTCCCCGCCGCCTGACACCGCCCCCCGCCGTTGCGCTTCGGAGGCTCAGTTCCGCAACGGATCGACGTCAGCTCCCCACACCTGATACCAGTCCGCCAACTCGGCCAACTCGCTCTTCGCCCGGTCGCTCGGTGCGACAAACTGCACCGGCCGCGGTGCCGACAGGGCCGCCAACTGCTTGATGTCGAACGACTCGAGCAGTCCGAAGCAGAACAATTCGGGCTGCTCCTGGACCCCACAGTTCTGTTCCAGCACCTCTTTCAGGCTGCCCAGTGATCCGTGCAGCACAACACTGTGGACCGCCTGGTCCTCCAGCGCAGCGGCGATTAAGGCGGCGGCGCCGCACCGGGGGCCGACTGCCACGAGCTGCACAGGGCCGGCGGCACGGTGCGCTGCTGCCCAGCGGGCGATCGCTGCCATCTGGCTGGCCTGCAAGCCCAGCGGGCGGTCCCCTACCCCGGCCACAAGCAGCGCGAACAGGTAGTCGAGCTGCGCGATCTTCGACTCGCCATGGTAGAACGGATCGGCGGCGATGACGCGAAAGCCGGCAGCAAGCAGTTCTGCGACCTGAACCGCCGTGCTCTGCCGCCCCTGGTCGGCGACGAGGATCGCCGTCTGCTGAGGCGCGTCCGGGACGAACTCGACGGCCGGGACCGTCCAGGTGTTGTCCATCCGCAGCTTCCAGAACGTCACGGTGACCCCTTCTTTCTCCTCGCGCGCGACATCGCCGGCCGCGACCTGGTAGTCCTTCGCACGTACCACATCGCGCAGCACCGCGCGGCGCGATCGTTGCCACGCGCCGGCCGCGGCGGGGTCAGTCGGGAGCGCGCCCTCCCGCGGCAGATCGCGGCTCAGACCAAGCGCCAGCTTGTTGAAGTCCAGATTGTCGTCGGGCAACGGAATGTGCAAGGCCTCTTCCGACTTGACTTCATCATCCGAAGGAATCTCGCGCGCGTCGTATGCCGCGTCACCCGGATAGAAGAAGTCGCCCAGGAAACGGTAGTTCTGCTGGCGGTTGTCCACTTCGTAATTGTGCTTCGCGGGCGGATCATCGTTGACGTGCCACCGCAGCGAATCCGCCTGGCCGTAGAGCCGGAAAATGGGCTGGACGGCGGCGCGCAAAGGTTCGAGCGCGTAGGAGCCTTCAAAGCAGCAGTCGTCGTGCAGGTTGAACGTCAACAGCGTGGGCCGCGGCGCCATCATGGCAGTCAGATGGGTGTAATCGCAGATGGTGGCCAGGTCGTTGGGCATCTGCTCCGAGTCGCCCAGGTCCTTCAGATGCCACACCCGGGTCTTGATGCTCGAAAAACCGGCCACCGGATTGGCCAAGGTGACCCGCTTGTCAAGCGAACTGATGACAATCGTCTGCCAGGCTCCACCCGAGAGTCCGGTGACCGCCACGCGGCTGGGATCGGCATGTTCCAGACTCAGCAGCACATCCAGCCCCCGCTTCAGGTTCAGATAGAAGGGGGCCAGGCCGCTGGTGCCGCACAGGTCCAGTTGATTCATGCGCCCGTGGTTGAAGCCGGGGCCGGCAAGTTGCCCCATCCCGACCCACTCGATGTTCAGAGCCAGCATGCCGCGTTTCGCCTGATTGATGCAGCGGATCTGCTTGGGCGGGTATTGCTTGCCCAGCGGCGTGTGCCCGTTGACGTTCAGGATCACCGGTACCTGGCCGGTGAGTTGCTCCGGCTCGTACAGCAGCGCAGGAATCCACAGGCCGGGAAGCGCCTCGTAACGCAACTTGCGGATCCGATAGCCGGGGCCACCATCCATGGTGTCGAGCCACTCGACTTTCGTCTCCGCGTCGCGCCAGCCGGCCGCTGCTCCACGATAGACGATGCGTTCCAGCACCGCCGCCCGGATCCGCTCCGCTTCCTGCTCCCATTGCTCGACCGTTGTCACCGGAGGCATGGCCGGCACACGCTCGTCGCAGTACCACTGGACTTCTGCCATCGACAAGTCGCCGCCGATGATGTCGCGTTTGAGCAGTGTCTCGATCTCCGCCTGGTCTGCGCCGTGAACCGTTCCGGGAGCACATGCCCAGACCGCGCACAGCACGGTTAAGATGAAGTCGCAGCGAATCATGTGACCTTATCTCCGTTGTCGAGGGGCGACGTGGTAATCGTGTCAACTATCTGGAATGGATAATCTGAATGTAATCGATCCGGCAGGTCCCGGTCACCAGGGCCGCGTCGGGTGTCAGGTCGAGCCGCAGTTGCTTCATTTCTCGCATGATGCAGAACTCCTTTGACTCCCTTCTGTTCAAGTCGGTTCAGGGCGGGAGCAGGCTGACGCAGCACGTCTTCCCGTTGTCCGCTGCCGCCACGCGAATGTCAATCTCCAGGAAGCGGCGCAGAAGGTCGATGTGGGTGAGCGCGTGACGGGTGAGTGGCACCGTGCAGAACGATCCACCGCGGTGGCGGTCCGCCGCACCGGTTTGCCAGGCGCTGACCCCCAGCGGCAGCAACAGTTGGTCCGCCAGGTACGGTCCCACCGGCGCGCCGGACTCCAGGTAGTCCGTCACCTGCCGCGCGACGTCGGCCGCGACATGTTCGGCGCGGACACCGAGCCGGCCGAATCCGGTGAACACCTCGCTCACATGCTGGCTGTGGAGTTCGACCAGGACGACGTTGCCGCGCCCGTGCGCTGTGACCTGTTCGGCTGTGCCACACGGCGCATCCCAACCCAGTTTGGCCAGGACGGTCCGTACTTCCCGGTCGGCGATCTGGCGTGGCAGGTTCGCCACCAGCGCCCGGACGGCATGCGCCACCAGCGGCCCGCGATCGTGCAGCTGGAAGCCGGCAAGCTGCGCGCACGGCTCGACCGTCACCGTGAACTGCCCACCGCCCGCCGGATAGAATCCACGCCGTTCCAGACTCGCCGTCACACGCGGCCCCATGCGGTTGAGCAACGGCAGGAAGGCCTGCTGCAGGAAGTCGAACGGGGGCGCCCAGGGATTGTCCGTGCCGCCCTGCAGCGTCAGCTGGGACGGGCTGCCAGCGATCGCGAGGGCAGGTAAGACCGTCTGCAGCACCAGTGCCGCGCTCCCAGCCGTGCCGACGCGGAAACAGTACGAACCGGGCCGCACGGGCCGCGGCTCGAACGTGACCGACAGCGAGCCGAGCCGGGCGCCCATCACCGCCCCGGCACAGATCTCCACGGCCGCTCGTACGGCCGTCAGGTGCTGGCGCATCAGACCGGGACGGGGGCGCCCGGCGCGAATGTTATCGACCGTGACCGGCCGGCCGGTCACCAGTGACAGGGCGAGCGCCGAGCGGACGATCTGGCCGCCGCCTTCACCGTACGAGCCGTCAATGCGCAGATGGTTCGTCATGAGCGGTGCTCGATCCAGCCGCCTTGCCGATCGGCCGGTAGTTGACATCCAACCGCTCCTGGCAAGCCGGTTGGTCAGCGGGCGTTTCCATGGTTACACTAATGGGTGCGGACGTCAATGTTCCATCCACGAGATCCGCGCGGATCCATCATCATCCCAGCTGCCATGAAGGAGCCATCATGTCTCAGCACGCCGCCGTGACTACCGTTGCCCGTGAATCGCGCCGCAAGTTCCTCGCCAGGTCGGCACTGCTCGCCTCGGCCGCAGCAGGCACGCAGCTGGCGATCGGCCGCAGCGCCCATGCCGCGGGGAGTGACACGATCAAGATTGGACTGATCGGTTGTGGCGGACGAGGATCAGGTGCGGCGGCTGATGCACTGGCCGGGGATCCCAACACGCAGTTGTGGGCCATGGCCGACGTCTTTGCCGACAAGATGGAGGCGAGCATCAACAATCTGACCGCGGAGTTCGGGGATCAGGTCCAGGTAGATCCGGCGCGGCGTTTTGCCGGCCTGGACGGATACAAGGGGGTGATCGACAACAGCGACGTGGTGTTGATCGCCTGCGCTTCGCGATTCCACGCCCCCTACACTCTGGCCGCAGTGGAAGCGAAGAAGCATGTGTTCGTCGAGAAGCCGGCCGCCATCGACGTCGCCGGTGTGCACCAACTGCTGGAGGCCGACGAGCTGGCCAAGAAGAACGGCACTGGCGTGCTGGCCGGGCTCACCTATCGCTATCATTTGGGGCGGCGAGCGGCGGTAGAACGCATGTACAACGGCGAAATCGGGGAGATTGTGGCGATCCAGTGTGATTACCTCCGCGCCCCATACAGCCTCGTCGCGCGGCAGCCGGGTTGGAGCGAAATGGAGTATCAGTTCCGCAACTGGTACCACTTCACCTGGCTCTCCGGGGACGACGTGCCCCAGTCGCTGATCCATAACCTGGACTCGGCGCTGTGGGCCATGCGTGACGAGTCGCCGGTGAGGGTCTACGGGCTCGGCGGGCGGTCGACACAGTTCCAGCCGGAGATGGGAACGTCATTCGATCATCATTCGCTGATCTACGAGTTTGCCAACGGGTGCAAGATCTACGGTGCCGTGCGGACTGCCGTGGGCTGCTTCGGCAGTAATATCGACGTGTTCCACGGCACCAAGGGACGATGCATGTTCGCGGCCTTCGCGCCGCCGCGGTTCACCGATCTGAAGGGAAATGTGACCTGGAAAGCGGACGAACAAGCGTCGAAGGTCTCGCCCTACCGGCAGGAGCACGTGGAGTTCCTGAAATCGATCCGCGACGGGGCGCCGTTCCAGCGCGGCAAGCAGCTGGCGATGTCGACGCTGGGTACCGTACTGGGCCAGATGGCCGTGTACACGGGCCAGCCGATCACCTGGGAGGAAGGACTCAACTCCAGGCACGCATTCGCACCCGCGGGCGAAGTGCGGCTTGACATGGAGCCGCCCGTCACCCCCGGCCCCGACGGCCTGTACCCGATCGCCATACCAGGCACGACGAAGATGATTTGAGCCCGGTCTGGAAGGCAGATCGGTGCCGGCCGCCCCGGCAGGAGTGCCGGGGCCGCTGGCGGATCTTCACGGCAAGCGGATTGTGGTCGCAGGGACTCGTCGCAGGGACTCACTGTCCGGCCAGATTCAGCACAGCGCAGCCCAGAGCGGGGTCGAACGTGAAACCGCTCGGCTGCACTTGCCCGGCGTACGGGGGCTGCAGCCGGATCTGCTGCGCCTGGCAGAATTGCCCGAAATCGGTGACGGCGCGCACGAGCAGCTGTTGCCAGTTGAGCGCGTCGAGGATCGGTTCGGCCCACGCGAGGTAGCTGTCGGGCCGGTTAATCTCGAGGATGTCCAGCACGACACCCTCGAGAATATTGAATCCGATGATGGCCACGTCGCGACTTCCCCGTTCCAGATGGCCGCCCCAGGCATCGGGAATCGTCTGCCGGTACTTGGACTGCAGATGAAACGCGCAGTCGGTCAGGCAATGGGAAGAGGCGTTGGCCATCTGGACGAGCGCCGGCGTGAGCGGCAAGAGGCGGAAGTCGTCGGACGCTACCGTGTACCCTTCGCGGACGAAGTCCGGAAGGAAGGCGCCCAGCGGCGGGACGCGCTGATCGTCCACGCACCGCACAAAGCCGCGCATGAGCGCCTGCCTGACGTCCGGGAAACTCACGCCCTATCCCCCCAGTTCCATGCCGCCGGCGACCAGGACGACGGCGCACGGCACATAGGTGTTTCCGTATTCCGACGCGCTGCGCACGACCGCCTGGGCGATCTCCCATGCTTCGCCAACGCGTTTCACCTTGGTCCGGGCGATAACGTACTTCGAGATATCGGACGGCAGCCGGGCGGTCATGTCCGTGTTGATAAAACCCGGGCAGATCGCGGTGCAGCGCACCCCCGGCGACTCGGCGGCCAGCGCCTTGGTGTAGGAGATCAGGCCACCTTTGGCAGCGCAGTAGTTCGCCTGCCCGACGTTCCCCACCACGCCGCTGATCGAGCTGATGTTGACCACCGCTCCCTTGGATTTGCGGAGATGCCGGATGGCCACTTTGCAGAAGTTGTGGGCCCCGGTCAGGTTGGTCGAGATGACCGCATTCCAGTCTTCATCGGACATCCGCATGGCCAGGCGGTCGCGTGTGATGCCGGCGTTGTTCACCAGCACATACAGACCGTTCTCGGCCGTCTCGACGGTCTCTTCCACCACCTCCTTGACGCGTTCCGAGTCGGTCACGCTCGCCAGTCGCGCTTCGGCCTTGGTGCCGAACGTCGACGCGATCTCCGCGGCCGTCTGCTGGACCTGCTCGTTGATATCGACCAGCATCAGGTGGCTCTTCTGCCTGGCGAACTCTTCCGCAATGGCTCGGCCGATGCCGCGGCTTGCACCCGTGACGAGAACGGTCTTGCCCTCCAAATCGGGGAATACTGCCGTA
>Ga0123332_1004160_pt1 | contig 12836 bp, 7 predicted proteins | sample BioC12SIPDNA_4_FD_89958 | JGI IMG/M metagenome (GOLD analysis project Ga0123332, IMG submission 89958) | Anaerobic biogas reactor microbial communites from Washington, USA - Biogas_R2_A C12 SIP DNA | ecosystem: Engineered > Bioreactor > Anaerobic > Unclassified | place: Washington, USA...
CCCCGCTTGGTGGTGCCGAGCTTCGACCGGCCCAGGCGACGCTCGGTGAGCCGGTCGATCTCCTGGTGGTACGGGAGGATCAGGTGGGCGTTGCCGCTGACGTGCAGCCGGGAGACGTCGACCCCGCGGCTCGCGAAGGCGTCCATCTCGGCGAGGAGCACCTGCGGGTCGACCACGACCCCGTTGCCGATGACCGGCGTGATGTGGTCGTAGAGGATCCCGCTCGGGAGGAGCTGGAGGGCGAAGGTCTCGCCGTCGACGACGAGCGTGTGACCGGCGTTGTGGCCGCCCTGGTAGCGCACCACCATCGTCGCTTCCTTGGCGACGAGGTCGGTGAACTTCCCCTTGCCCTCGTCGCCCCACTGGGTTCCGACCAGCACGGTGGCGGGCACGTTGGCACTCCTCGAGAGCGGGCGGGACGACCGGCCACGCTATTCGGGCGCGGCCACCCGCTCCGATTCCACCCGATGCGATCGTGGGGTGATCAGACCCGGCCGCAGACCCTCATGCCGTAGGCCTCGAACCGGTTGCGCAGATCCTCGTCGTCTCGCACGACGGCACGACCACGGCTCGGCTTGGAGTTGAACTCGACGATCAGGCGGGACAGGTCGTCGTAGACGTCGCCGAGGTAGGCGTGGTCGCCCTCCGGGGGCCGGAGGCTCCGCAGGCGGGAATCCATCCGCTCGTAGATCGGGATGATCTTGCTTCGGGTCCAGCGCTCGCGGCGGGTGACGTTGAGGGTGGCCTCCTCGCCCTCGCGGGCCGCCGCGATCTCGTCGAGCAGGTCCTCGATCTCGTCCTCGATGTCGTCGTCGGCCTCGTCGCAGATGTCGTCGGCGGCCTCGACGTAGGCCGCCTTGTCCGGCGCGGGCTGGTCGACGCACGCGGTCGCCACGAACGTGGCGCCGACGACGGTCAGCACGCCCAGCAGGCGAAGGATGGGGAAGCGACGCGTGACGTCCACGGAGGGTTCATCGGCACCACGCCCGGCCGCTTGAGGGTGCACCGGCGGGACGGGCCGGAGGGCCTACCCCGGGTCGCCGATGGCGTAGAAGCGGCCACCACGGGCGCCGACGTAGATGCGACCGTCCCACACCGCGGGGGTCGACTCGACGCAGCCCTCGAGCTGCACGGTCCAGAGCTCGGGCGGGTCGACCGTCGGGTCCGACAGGTCGAACGCCCGGACCTGTCCGTCGCACGTGCCCTGGATCCACACGTCGTCGACGACGACCGGCGACGACCACGTCTGACCGGGGAACTGCTTCTCCCACAGCACCTCACCGGTGTCGCGGTCGATGCCCATCGCCCGCCCGCCGTGGGTCGTGGTGATCACGATGTCGTCGGTGAGCCCGGGCGTCGACCACATGCCGTACTCGTCGGCGACCGACCACACGATCGGGTCGTCGGGGTTCGACGGGTCGAGCTTCACGAGCTGGCCCACCTCCTGGTTGCGGGCGCGGCTCGACGATCGCTCGACCTCCTGAGCGACGTAGAGCATCCCCTCCTCGTCGACGACGATCGACGCGTCGGTGTCGTCGCCGGTCCAGAAGCGGAACGTGCGCTCGGGATCGCGGCCCTCGGCGAGCCCTCCGATGTCCCAGCCCTGCACCAGCCCGCCGGAGTTCGAGAAGTAGACCGTGTCGCCCGAGATCGCGAGGGAGTTCTCGATCGAGACGTCGTTGACCCGGCTGCCCGACCCGGCCAGGTCGGATAGGAGCTGGTCGTCCCACCCCGGCGCGTGGAACACGATCTCCGGGTCGACCGACACCAGTCCGTCGTCGTCGTAGGAGCGGTTGAGCTTGACGACGTGCCACTGCGAGTTCTCGCCGCCCTCGAAGAGGTAGTCGTCGATCACGAGCGGCGAGCTGTCCCAGTCGCTGTTCCACTTCGTCGGTGACACGTCGGTGGAGGTCATGCTCCACAGGTCCTCGGGGGCGCCGTCGCGGTCGGTGGCGATGATGTGGAAGTCGGCCCGGCTGCCGCTGTAGAGGAGCGGGAAGCCGTCGGGGTCCCGGGTGACCGACCCCTTGATGATGTCGCCCATGTCGAACGGCGAGAGCAGGTCGGCGCCGTCGGCGGCGTCGAGGAAGTGGATGTTCTTGTCGTAGCCACCGACCGACACCCACGTGGTGTCGCCGTCGACCCACACCGCCGGCTGGCCGGTCCAGCCCGTACCGCACCACGTCGACGACTGGCCGCCGACGATCGAGCTGCCGCACCAGCCCCCGTCGCCCTCCGGCAGGCTCCAGAGCACCTCCGGGGCGGTCGGCACCGGGCCGGTCCCGTACCAGGAGCGCGTCGGGTTGCCCCGGAAGGTCAGGAGGCCGCGGACCTCGCTGGTCCACGGATGGCCCGACGAGCGCGGGTCGACCCAGCCATCGAAGTCGGAGTCGTGGGCGGTGATCACCTGGGGCTCGGGATCGCCGTCGACCGGGTCGCCGTCGCCGGGGTCACCGCCGGGATCGTCGGCGTCGCCGGCCGCGCGCTCGGTCGACGAGGACGCGTCGTCGCGCAGCGGGCCGGCGTTCGGCGTCTTGTCGTTGACGCACGCGAACAGCAGCAACGACAGCACGAACAGCACCGACAGCGAGCGCTGCCGCCGCGCGCGCTTGATGCGCGACCGCGTCGGGGCGGGGCGCCGGGGACCGTCGGCGTACATGCGGATCATGGTACGGACCGGTCGGTGGGCGGTCGTGACTTCGGAGGTGGACCCGCCGGCCGGCACGCCCGCGACGGGCGGAGGGCTATCGTTCCCGCTCCATGGCGCCCGAGTGGTCACGTCTGCCGTGGGACTCCGACTTCTTCGGATTCACCATCGGCTCCGCCCGCCTCGACGGACTCGACGCCACCGGTCTCGCGGCCCTCGATCGCGACGCTCGCGACGCCGGGGTCGAGTGCCTCTACGGCTACCTCGATCCGAGCGACGCCTACACGACGGTGCTCGTGCAACGGTACGGGTGGCGCTTCATCGAGGCGGCCACCACCTTCGAGCTGCGCACGACCGAGCCGGAGATCCCCGTCCCGCCCGAGTACAACTACCGGCAGGCCACGCCCGACGACATCCCGGCCCTGACGCCGATCGCGCTCCAGATGGCGGACTGGAGCCGGTTCGCCGTCGACCCCCGATTCGGCCCCGACGCGGCACGGCGGGTGCAGATGGCCTGGCTCGAGCGCGCCGCGCGCGCCGAGACCGGGCAGCACTCGGCGTTGCTCGCCGAGGACGACGAGGGTCCGGTCGCGTTCATCGGCCGGGTCCACGAGCCGCCCCGGGTCGACGCGGCCGGGACGATCCGCCGGGGATCGGGCGCCGCACGCGCGCTGATGCAGATCGCCCGCGAGTGGGCCGGCGACCGCCACCTCCTGTCCGGTCCCGCCGCCATCCGGAACGTCACCGTGTTCCGCTACGTGTCCCACGCCTACTACCGGGTCAAGAGCGTCGAGTACATCTACCACCGCTGGCTCGACGAGGCGCCGACCGGCTGAGGCGGCGGCGTTCAGCCGGGCGCCGCGTAACCCGGGTGGCCCGGGCCGAAGCGGCGGGCGACACCTGCCACGTCGGCGACGAGCCTCTCCAGGCGGGCCCGGATCGCGTCGGGCACCGGTGCGGGAATCGCCGGTACCGGTCGACCGGCGAAGGTGGCCTCGATCACCTCGGCGACGAACTCGGCCGCGGCGTAGCGCACCTCCATGCCGTCCCACCGATGCCAGTCGCGGACGTTCTCGCCCCAGACCGGCGCCTCGCCCTCCGGCGTCATCGGTGGGGCGAGGAAGTGGGAGACCCCGCCGATGTGGACGAGGTCGGGGCTCTCCTCGTGGACGAACCGGCACCCGTCGCCCTGCATCAGGATGTTGACCACCTTGCCGGTGTCGTAGATCCAGTAGCCCCGTCCCAGCTCCTCGAGTCGGGCGCGGACACCGGGCGCGAAGTCCGCGTCGCCGGACGAGCTGAACCCGACCCCCCACCGCTCGACCGCCGCATCGAGAGCGGCGCGGCGGTAGATCGCGAAGTGGGGGCTGCCGAACACGTAGCCGTCGCGGTCGAAGAAGACCTCCCCGTTGACGCCCGGATGGCCGTCGGGCCGGACGTTGCTCTCGATCCAGACCTCCTTGCCGGAGGTGACGCCCTCGTGGTCGTCGGCGAGCGCCGCGAAGCGGTCGAGGAAGGGGCCCCGGGCGAGGATGTCGGGGTCGAGCAGGCAGAAGAACTCACCGTCGTCTCGCCGGGCCCGCACCGTGTCGAGGGCGTCACCGTGGCGGACCATCCGCGTGGTGCCGAGGTCGAACACCTCGACGACCCGCCCCGGGTGGGCCTCGGCGAACCGGGCCATGGCGTCGAGTTGCGACGGCGGGCACTGGTTGCCGACGAAGCGGAGCCGGGCCCCGCAGTGGGCCAGCACGCTGGCCGTGAACACCTGGAGGTGGGTGAACGTGTCACCCGTCCACACGATGTTGAAGACGAACCGCTCGTCGCCCATCGGCACACGCGGTGTCGCGGGGTCGGCGACCATCGACCGGACGATAGCGGCGGCCCCGCCCGCCCCGATCGGCCGGACCGGCGGGCGCAGGCCCGCCGATTAGGTTCGCCCGTCGTGGACAGTCCCCTGGACCGCCCTCCCGTGGGACCCCCGCTGATGGCCGACCGGCCCGCGCCACCGGCGGAGGCGGACCTCGTGTTCAACGTGGTCTGGACCGGGGTGACGTTCCCGACGATGCGGTACTTCGTGCAGAGCCTGATGGCCCACACCGAGGCGCGGTTCCGGTTCGTGGCCAACCAGTGCGCGCCGGACCAGGTCGAGGCGATGGAGCGGTTCCGCTCGCTCCACCCCGAGCAGGTCGTCGAGGTGCTCGACGTCTCCCCCGACGTCCTGGAGTCCCACGGCTTCTGCCTCGAGGCGGTGCGTCGCCAGCGCGCCGACGGTGACTGGTTCTCGCTCGTCGACCCCGACATCAAGGCCGTCGGGCCGTTCGTCGCCGACCTCGCGGCCGACCTCGCCGACGCCGACGTGGTCACCTCCGGAACCGAGGTCTGGACCGACAGCAACGTCGTGCCGGCCGGCCACCCGGGGGTCGCCGGCGAGCACTTCTTCACCCCGGATGGCTTCGTGTTCGGGAGCCCGCACCTCGCGATCTACCGGCGGTCGGTGCTGGACGCCACCATCGACCGGTGGGGGATCTACTTCGGCTCGGCGGGCCCCGACCTGTCCGACCCGATCCGCTCCCTCCTGGCCGAGCGCGGGGCGCTCTATCACGTGTACGACACCGCAAAGGTCGTCAACGCCATGATCCAGGTCGACGGCGGCACGCTGACCCACCGCGAGATCGGGTCGATCCTCCACATCGGGGGCCTCGCCCACTACGTCTCGCCCGAGTTCTACATCGAGGGTCCCGACGGCCAACTGGAGCCGGAGTGGACGCGTTGGCGCACCAGCGAGTCCGAGCGGCGCCACGCCGTCACGCGTTTCACGGCGGCGGTGCTCCAGGCCGCGCAGCGGGGCCAGCCGCCCCCCGCGGTGCCCGACGACGTCGACGCCCCGATGGCGTCGAAGCTGACCCGGGTCCGGGCCGAGATCGTCGATCTGGTCGACCGCTATCGCGACGAGGCCGAGCCCCGTCGCTGATCAGGTGCCGACGGTGATCTCGCCGTCGGCGTCGACGTCGACCACGATCGAGTCGCCGTCGGCGACCTTGCCCTCGAGGATCTCGACCGCGAGCCGGTCACCGATCTCGCGCTGGATCACCCGCTTGAGCGGACGGGCACCGAACGCGGGATCGAAGCCCTCCTTGGCGAGGCTGGCGCGGGCCGCGTCGGTGACCTCCAGCGCCATGCGCCGGTCCTCGAGGCGGCGGCGGAGAGAATCGAGCTGGATGTCGATGATCGCCCGCAGGTCGTCCTCGGTGAGCGACCGGAAGCGGACGATGTCGTCGATGCGGTTGACGAACTCGGGCTTGAAGAAGTCCCTCGGGTCGCCGGGCAGGTTCGACGTCATGATCAGCACGGAGTTGGTGAAGTCGACCGTGCGCCCCTGGCCGTCGGTGAGACGTCCGTCATCGAACACCTGGAGCAGCACGTTGAAGACGTCGGGGTGCGCCTTCTCGATCTCGTCGAGCAGGACGACCGAGTAGGGACGGCGGCGGACCGCCTCGGTGAGCTGGCCGCCCTCGTCGTAGCCGACGTAACCGGGCGGGGCCCCGATCAGGCGGGACACGGAGTGCTTCTCCATGTACTCGCTCATGTCGATGCGGATCATCGCCCGGGCGTCGTCGAACAGGAACTCGGCGAGCGTGCGGGCCAGCTCGGTCTTGCCGACGCCGGTGGGGCCGAGGAACAGGAACGTGCCGATGGGACGGTGCGGGTCGGACAGGCCCGCCCGGCTGCGGCGGATCGCGTTGGCGACCGCGGTGACCGCCTCCTCCTGGCCGACGACCCGGGCGTGGAGCACGTCCTCCATGCGGACGAGCTTCGCCATCTCGCCCTCCATCATCCGGGTGACGGGAACGCCGGTCCACTTGCTTACGATCTCGGCGACGTCGTCCTCGTCGACCTCCTCCTTCAGCATCTTCTGGCTCTGCTGGAGCTCGCCGAGGCGCGCGGTGGCCTCCTCGACCTGCTTCTCGAGCGCCGGGATCTGCCCGTAGCGGATCTCGGCCGCCTTCTCGAGGTCGGGCTCGCGCTCGAGCTCGCTGCGACGGGCCTCGAGGGACTCCTTCAGCTCGCGGATGTCCTCGATGGCCTCCTTCTCGTTCTGCCAGTGCGCCTTCATCGCGCTCGCCTGCTCGTTGAGCTCGGCCAGCTCGCGGTCGAGGGCCTCGAGCCGCTCCTTCGACGCGTCGTCGGTCTCCTTGGCGAGGGCGACCCGCTCGATCTCGAGCTGGCGGACGCGCCGCTCGACCACGTCGATCTCGGTCGGGAGCGAGTCGATCTCGATGCGCAGCTTGGACGCGGCCTCGTCGACCAGGTCGATCGCCTTGTCGGGGAGGAAGCGGCCGGTGAGGTAGCGGTCGGACAGGACGGCCGCGGCGACGAGGGCGGAGTCCTGGATGCGGACGCCGTGGTGCACCTCGTAGCGCTCCTTGAGCCCGCGCAGGATCGCGATGGTGTCCTCGACCGACGGCTGGCCGACGAACACCTGCTGGAACCGGCGTTCGAGGGCGGCGTCGGACTCGATGTACTTGCGGTACTCGTCGAGGGTGGTGGCCCCGATGAGGCGCAACTCGCCGCGGGCCAGCATCGGCTTGATCATGTTGCCGGCGTCCATCGAGCCCTCGGCCTTGCCGGCGCCGACGATCGTGTGGAGCTCATCGATGAACGTGATCACCTCACCCTCGGAGTCGGTGATCTCCTTCAGCACCGCCTTCAGGCGCTCCTCGAACTCGCCGCGGTACTTGGCGCCGGCGACCATGCCGCCCAGGTCGAGCGACACGACCCGCCGGTTCTTGAGGCCCTCGGGCACGTCGCCCTCGACGATGCGGCGGGCCAGCCCCTCGACGATGGCGGTCTTGCCGACGCCCGGCTCGCCGATCAGCACCGGGTTGTTCTTGGTGCGTCGGCTGAGCACCTGGATCGTGCGGCGGATCTCCTCGTCGCGGCCGATGACCGGGTCGAGCTTGCCCTGGCGGGCCGCCTCGGTGAGGTCGACGCCGTACTGCTCGAGCGCCTGGAACGTGTCCTCCGGGTTCTGGTTGACCACCCGGTGGCTGCCGCGCACGTCGCGGAGGGCGACCATCAGCTCGTCGGCGGCGACGCCGATGCGGTCGGCCAGCGCGACGAGGAGGTGCTCGGTCGACAGGTACTCGTCGGTGAGGTCGACGCGGACCTCGTCGGCGCGGTCCATGACCTGGGTGAGGTCCCGAGAGAGGCGGACGTCGCTGCCGTACGCCTTGGACAGCTTCGCCAGGCGGTCCTGCGCGGCGTTGCGGAGGGATACGGGCGTGGCGCCCACCTTCTCGAGGATCGGGAGCACGACCCCGTCGACCTGACCGAGCAGGGCGAGGAGCAGGTGGTCGGGGGTGACCTCCGGGTTGCTGGCGGCACGCGCCGAATCGGTCGCGGCCTGCACGGCCTCCTGGGTCTTCAGGGTCCATCGGTTCGGGTCCAACGCCATGCGTCCACGATAAGGCCCGTGTCCAGACTTGACACACCCATTGTCAAGTTTCTTGACGAGACGGACTCAGGTCACGCGGCTACGAGGCCGCGTTCGGCTCAGCGCCCGAGCACCTCGTCGGCGAGCACCCCGGCGAGCCACTCCGCGGCGTCGGGCGACAGGTGCACCCCGTCGGGGCGGACGGGCGAGATCCCGTCGACCTCGGTCAGCCCCTCGCCGTCGGGGCAGAGGATCTCGTCGAGCGGATAGGTGTCGACCACGTCGGGCCGCTCGGTGATCACCTCGGGCAGGACCACCTCGTTCAGGTGGTCGATCCGGTCCTGGTCGCCCGCCGTCGACCCGTCGCCCACGTCCGCCGAGATGTCGACGCACGGTGCCTCCATCCAGACGACCCGGGCCCCGCGCGACGAGAGCACGTCCACGGCGTCGACGTACCGGTCGACCATGTACCGGTCGAAGTCCGCGTCGCCCGGCGACTCGTACCCGGACCATCCTTCGAGGCGCCGGTCCTGGAGGTCCCGGACGCTGCTCAGCACCAGCACGTAGTTGGGTCGGAACCGGTCGACGTTGTCCTGCCACGCGCCGAGCGCGGCCCGGCACTGGGCGGGGGCGTTCACCCCCTCGTCTCCGAACAGGCCCTCCGACTCGCCGTCGTTGAGGATCCCGCAGCCGTTGGCCGCGACGTTCCACACCTGGGCGTCGTCACGATCCGCGAAGAAGAGCTCGAGGCCGTAGCCCATCGCCCGGGCCTGGGAGTCCCCGACGACCATGATCCGGACCCGCCCGTCGTCGGGGATGCGCTGGTAGAGGGGGAGGGCGTCGCGCAGGACCGAAACGGACCGCTCGACGTCGACGACGTCACCGTCGAGCGGCATCGTCCCCGCCGAGCGCAAGGCCGGCTCGCTCGTCAGCGCCTCGATCATCGCCCGGTGGAACGGCGGTCGGTTCGCGAGCTGGAGGAAGTTGAGCGGCACGGTGGACCACACGACGTTGGCCCCCTCCGCGGACAGGAGGTCGATGCCCGACCGCATGAGCTGCGACGCCACCTCGCTGGAGTCCTGCGACGGGTCGACCGCGTCCAGCCCCGGCAGGTCCGACATCCACAGCAGCACGACGTCGGGATCGTGCTCGGCGATCAGGCCGGGCCAGGTGTCCTCCCACGCGCCGCACGACCAGGCTCCGTCCTCCTGGCGGGGCGATCCGCAGTCGACATCGCCGCCCCGGACGATCCGCAGCGGCGGGGAGCCGTCCTCCGCCCCGTCCTCCGCGCCCTCCGCCAGTGCCTCCACGACGTCCTCGCCGGTGTCGTCGGCGAGCACGAGCACGTCGACCACGCCGTCGCCCACGACGTCGGGCGTGACCGACTCGCCGCGGAGCGCGGCGAGGGGATCGGCGCGCCCTCCACCGGCGGTGAGGATGCACGCCACGATCAACAGGACCGCCGCCACCGGCCAGGCGGCGAACCGCACCCGCCCGGACGAGAACCAACGGCCGGTCCGCACCGGCATCTCGAGCCAGTGGTACGAGGCGATCGCCATCGCGAACGTCACCGCCAGGCGCAGGGCGAACAGCGGCCACGTCGACAGGCCGGTGCGCTCCTCGGTCAGCCACAGGAAGATCGGCAGGTGGTACAGGTACAGGCCGTAGGTGATGCGGCCCATCGCGGCCAGCGGGCCCCAACCGAGCGCGCGGAGCGGTCCGTGGCCGCCGAGGATCCCGAGGATCACCAGCACCGTCGACACCGCGAACAGCAGGATCCCGCCGCGCCAGATCGGCCCGTCCTCCAGCGGCACCGTCGCCAGGCCGATCAGCGCACCGACGTACGCGACCGCGCCCGCCCACCCCAGCACGACCCACGCCCGCGCCGTCAGCCTGCGGCCGCCCGCGTCGAGCAGCAGCGCGGCCACGACCCCCGCGAGCATCTCGGCCAGCCGGGTGTCGGTGCCGTAGTACAGACGATCGATCCCGGCCCCCCTGACGCCCAGGAACGCCATCCAGGCGGCCGACGCCACGCACAGGGTGGCCATGACGGCGACGAGGACGCGACGGGAGCGGGTGGCGGCGAGCACCCCGACGAACAGCAGGGGGAGCACGAGGTAGAACTGCTCCTCCACCGACAGCGACCAGAAGTGTCGGACCGGGGACGGCGACGCGAACTGGTCGACGTAGGAGGTGCCGTCCGCGACGAACAGCCAGTTCGAGACGTTGAGCGCCGCCCCGGCGACCTGACGGGGGAGCACGTCGGCCTGGGACGCGTCGGCGACGGTCGCCCCGTACACGACGATCACGGCGAGGCCCATGAGCAGGCCGGGGACGAGGCGCCGGATCCGTCGGGTCCAGAAGCGACGGAGGTCGACGCGACCCGTGCCGCGTGCGCTGTTCAGCAGCACCGTCATGACCAGGAAGCCGGACAGGGTGAAGAACTGCGACAGCGCCAGGAACGCGCCCTTCGACCACGGCATCTCGGCGTGGAAGCCGAGCATGAAGGCCATGCCCACCGCGCGGAGGCCGTCGAGGCCCGGCGAGTATCCCCGGAGGCCGCTGATCGGCCGTTCGCCCGTCGACGATCCCGCGTCGGAGGAGGGCGCGCCGGAGGAAGGAGCATCCACCGCGAGGCCGCCGCCGCTGACCTGCATGAAGACCGTCTCCCTGGCGAGCCCCGACACCCTCCGTGGGTGCGTCGGCACCCTACCAACGCGTTTCGGTGGGTGAGGTCACGGGGAGGCGGGGACCGCCCGGGAGCAGGTGAGGCCGCTAGCGGCTCCGGGTGCCGGCGGTGCCGCCGCCGCCCGCGTCGAGCCGGGACCAGCCTTCGCTCGTGCCTATCCGGACGGGGACGGTGCTGCCGTCCGAGATGGTCCCGTCGCCGAACTGCGCCGCCAGGTTGGAGCCCCAGCACCACAGCTGTCCGCTCCCCCCGCGGATGGCGCAGGTGTGCCCGCCGTGGAAGAGCGTGCCCGCCACGGTCACCGTCCTCCAGTCCGTCGCCGAACCGACCGGCACCGGCGTCGTGCGCTGCGTCGTGGTCCCGTCACCGACCTGGCCCGAGGCGTTGTAGCCCCAGCACCACAGCGCGCCGGCGCCACGGAGCCCACAGGTGTGACGCTCGCCGGCGTCGACCTGCTTCCAGTCCGACGCGGCGCCGACCCGTAGGGGCACGACCGTTCCGGTCACCGCACCCAGCCCGGCCTCGCCCGAGGTGTTGCGACCCCAGCACCACAGCTCGCCGGGGCTCCGGATCGCGCACGTGTGGCCCGCTCCAGCCAGGTCGTCGCCACCGGCGCTGACGCTCGTCCATCCGGAGAACGGTGCCGACACCGCCGTGGGGGCGTTGCGGGTCGCGGTCGTGCTGTCGCCGACCTGACCGCTGACGTTGCTACCCCAGCACCACAGCACCCCGCCCGCGACGCCACACGTGTGCCGCGACCCGGTCGCCACCGACGTCCAGTCCGTGCGGCCACCGATCCGGGCCGGGGTCGTACGGTCCGTGTAGGTGCCGTTGCCGACCTGTCCGTCGCCGTTGCGGCCCCAGCACCACAGCTCGCCGTCGGCCTTGATCCCACAGGCGTGTCCGTTTCCCATCGCCACCACGTTCCAGTCCTCCGCCGTGCCGACGCGCACCGCGTGGTCGCGACCGGTCCCCGTCGTGCCGTCGCCGAGCTGTCCGTAGGTGTTCCTCCCCCAGCACCACAGCTCCCCCGACCGGATCCCGCAGGTGCTCGTCCTCATGACGGCGGTGATCGATGAGTAGGTCGAGATCGAGCTCCAATCGACCTCCGGGCCGACGGTGACGGGCAAGAACCGGTTGATGGTCGTGCCGTCTCCCACCTGGAGATAGGCGTTGTGACCCCAGCACCACAGACGTCCAGCGTTCACGCCGCACGTGTGGGCGTTGCCGGCCCCGACCTTCCCCCAACCGCCCTCCGAGCCGACCCTCACGGGGGTCGTCGCCTGTTGGGGGAGGACCACCCCGCGCTGGCCCAGTGCGTTCACTCCCCAGCACCACAGCGCGCCACCGGTGGTACTGGCGCAGGAGTGGGCGTCGCCCGCCGCCACCGGGCCCGTCCACTGCTGCCCGGCGCCCACCTCGGCCGGGGAGCGCCGCACGTTGCCGCTGGTCCCGTCACCGACCTGACCGCCGCCGTTGTCCCCCCAGCAGAAGAGGTCGCTGGCGAGGGTCCGCGCGCAGCTGTGGTAGTTGCCCGAGGCGACGGTGTCCCAGGTCGTCCCGGTACCGATGCGCTTCGGCTCCAGGGAGTCGCTAGACCCCCCGTCGGCGATCTGGCCGAAGGCGTTGTCGCCCCAGCAGTACAGCCCGCCGCTCCGCGTGCCGCAGGTGTGGAGCGCACCGGCGGCGACGTCGGTCCAGGTGTGGGAGGCGGTGATGAGGACCGTCGGCCAGGACTGCTGTTCCCTGTTCCCGTTACCGACCTGGCCCTCGCCGTTGGCACCCCAGCACCACATCTGGCCCGGCGACCGGATGGCGCACGTGTGCCCGGTGCCGGCGGTGACCGCGGTCCAGTTGGCGGACTGCCCGACCCGGACGGGGGTCGGCGAGCCCGGTCCGTCGCCGATGCCGAGCTGGCCCACGTCGTTCGCGCCCCAGCAGTAGAGCTGCCCGGCCCGGATGCCGCAGGAGTGCGCGCTGCCCACGCTCACGTCGCTCCAGGTCTTCCCGTCCCCGACGCGCTGGGGGGTCGACGCCGGATCGGTCGACCCGATCCCGAGCTGACC
>Ga0123332_1004164_pt1 | contig 12829 bp, 11 predicted proteins | sample BioC12SIPDNA_4_FD_89958 | JGI IMG/M metagenome (GOLD analysis project Ga0123332, IMG submission 89958) | Anaerobic biogas reactor microbial communites from Washington, USA - Biogas_R2_A C12 SIP DNA | ecosystem: Engineered > Bioreactor > Anaerobic > Unclassified | place: Washington, USA...
CATCCACCGCGCAGGCGAGCGTCCCTCAGTCAAGAAGCCTTGCAGCCAGGAGATCTTGTCGTTCTCGGTGACCCAGGATGCAATCCCTATGGTGCTCAAGGAAGCTAGCTTGCTGCTCAGTGAACGTACCGCAATCCTTGCCTCTGCGGAGATCCAAACCGAGTTTCTCCTGCACCTCCGTAGGCAACTTGTCCGCTACGATCAGCTTGCCGTCATCTCGGAACGAGATCCAGCCATGATCGAACAGCAAGTCCGCACTCGGGGTTAGCAGCAACCCGTTGTGCGCGTTGATCCGTTCCTTATCTGTGCTCTCGGCCCACGGCTTGATGTGGCTAGCCCGTAAGAAGCGCAGGTCCATCACACCCGTCAACCTGCACGCCCTCTCGAGCGTCGCGACGCGCCTCCGGAACAGCGCCTGCTTGGTCCGGATAGTCACGATCGCCTCTCGCTGCGTTCCACCAACGAGGTCGTCGGGTGGCAACACCGGAATCAGGTCTTCCTCACTGAACTCGTCCTGCACCGGCTGCAGTCGGAACACGATCGCATTCCTAACCTGTCCTTGCCTGTCGACGTTCTCGGGGTCGATGTAGCAACTGGCGTAGACGAACTCTCCAAGGAATCGGTAGAGCCCACCGCCTAGGCCAAGGAAGACCAAGAGTTTCTTGCCGTTCTTCTGGTGATCACGGATCTCCTTATTGCCCCGGTCCATCCGCATGTCACCGACCTGGCCCTCGCCGTAATAGTGGAACGTTCCGTCATCGGCGTACTGATCAAAGTACCCATGCCGCAATCCACCGACAGCGGTGAACAGGAAAACGTAAGGGTGGTCGCGCGGCGTGGAGATTCCGTACTGGACCTGACCTCCGAATCGTCCGTGGATGTCGGTGCGCCGGTTGTACACCGCCCCGACAACAAAGCCATGGTCAGGGATGGCGTTGCTGGCTGCCAGATTCTGGAAGAGCGGCCGCTCCACTATTCGATCATGCCATAGCACGCAACATGTAAGGCCTTTGGGAGCCCGCTCCCGTAGCAACCTGCGCCGATTACAGTGGTTTGCCTAGCCTTTGGCCACTTGACGATCCACCCACCTCCGCACCACCCGCCTGATCTCGAACAGATGCCCCGCCTCATGCTCCACGAGGTGGTAGACGATCCACGCCGGCGTCGCCGCGTAGTCCTCGCCTTCGGGCGCGCGGAGCTCGTGCCAGTCCTCCAGCGACAGGCCGCTCACCTCGTTCAGGAAGCGCTCGCGCGTCCAGGCCAGGCGTTCGCGGTGCTCGGCGAGGGTGGTGCCGGGGACGTCGCGTAGGTGGCCGTCCTCGGTGCGGTCATCGACCGGGAAGCGCTCCTTGACGTCGTCGGGGAAGCCCGTCATGAGCAGGTCGAAGTAGAGCCAGCCCATCTCCACGCCGGCGATGTGATACAGCAGCGCGCCCACCGAGTTGTCCTGCCCGTCGGGCCCGCGCCAGTCGAGGAACTCCTGGCCGAAGCCGGCGCGCTCGATGCGGTCCAGGGTGGAGAGCAGGCCGCGGCGCGCCTCCTTCATGCCCCACAGCCAGGTGCCGATCTCCGGCAGCGCGCCGTGGTGGGTGCCGCTGGTGAGCAGCCGACGTTCGGTTCGCTTGGCAGCTTCCGTCATCCTCTACCGCCTCTCGGACCGTGCTGGGGTGTGACGCCAGCCTAGCGCGCCTCGGCAGCCGCCCGTGCGAGCGACGCCCCAACGGGGCCACGTAACGCTGACGTCACGCCTCGGATCCCAAGCTGGGCGCCGACCATCACCATCCCCCGTCCACCAGGAGGAACCCATGCATCGTCTCCGTCTACTCCCCCTCGTCCTCGCTGCCACCCTCCTGGCAGCCTGCGGCACCGGGCGCCCGCCCGGCGACCTCGACCCCGAGGGGCCTAAAGGCCCCGACGAGCCGCAGCCCCGCGTCCTCGCCGTCGCGCCGACCGCCGCCCTGCCCGGCGCCACCGTGACGATCACGGGTGAGGCGCTCGGCGCCGCCGGGGCCGTCCGCCTGGGCGGCCTGGCGGCCGACGTCGTCGCCTGGTCGCCCGAGGCGATCACGATCGAGGTGCCGGACGGCGCGCCCCCGGCGTGGCAGCCGCTGCTGGTCACGCCCGACGACGGGGGCGAGGCGGAGGCCGAGCTCTTCGTGGGCGTCGCCTTCACCGGACCCGAGTCGGAGCTCAGGGACGCCCTCGCCGCACTCGAGGCCGGCACCCACCTCCTGCTGCCCAGCGGCACCCTGGCGCTCCCAGGGTCGGAGCTCGTGCTGGACGGCGTCCACCTCCACGGGCACCCGGACGGCACGACCCTCGCGCTGGGCGCGAGCGGCGTGGCGGTGCTGGTGGGACGCGGCGGCGCCGCCGGGCTCACCGGCGTCGAGGTGCACGGCGCCTACTTCACCTTCCGCGTGCCCGGGGCGGGCGGGATCGTCCCGATCGCGTTGGCCGCGGACGAGGAGCCCGGCGACGAGCCGACGACCGTGCACCTCGAACGCTTGACCTTCGTCGGCGGCTCATTCGGCCTCGACGCGTACATGACCGGCGCCACCGCCCGGATCCACCTGAAGGACAGCCGCCTCGTGGCGGACGGCATCATCGACCTGCCAGGCGAAGGCGCCGTCGAGGTGACGGGCAGCCAGGTCCTGGCCGGCAGCGTGACGGTGGCCAGCTCGAGCGGCCCGGTGACGATCGCGGGCTCGGTCCTGACCGGCCGGTCGCTGACCAGCGTCGTCGCCGCCGAGCGCATCGAGGTGCGGGGCTCCACCCTCACGGCCACCGACGGCAACGTGAGCCTGCACGCCACCGGCATGGGCATGGCGGACCTGGTGGAGGGCAGCCTGCTCGTGACGGGCAGCGAACTGGAGGCGCGCGAGACGCCCATGAACGGCCTCCCCGACGCGTACAGCGGCGACATCGTCTTGACGGCGTACGGCGGCACCATCGAGGTCCTCGACAACCCGCGCGTACAGGCGCACGACGGGGTGGAGATCCGCGCCCTCGGCTTCGACGAGCGGACGAGCGAGGCGCGCGTGGAGGGCAACGCCTTCCTCGCGCGGGGCGTGCGGCTCGTGAGCGAACGGGCGCAGGCCTCGTTCGTCGGCAACAGCGTCACGCACGCGGGGCCGGTGGAGGCGCTGCTCTCGCTGTCGGGCCTGGAGGCGACGGTGGACGTCAGCGGCAACACCTTCACGGTCACCGACGACCCCGGCCCCACCGCCACCGGGCTGCGGCTCGAGGCGCAGAACGGCTACCTGTCGCTCGAGGGCGAGGGCAACGTGTTCACCAACCTGAGCCGCGCGTTCCACGTGACGCTCCACGACGCCACCCTCGACGGGGCGTTCACCCACAACGTCTTCGACTTCCCCATCGAGCAGGCGCCGGCGGCGGGCTACTTCGTGGTCACGGGTTCGCACGCCTCCCTCGACCTGAGCGGCACCCGCTGGGGCGCCGTGACCGACAGCGCGGCGCTGGCCGACCTGATGGAGGTGCTCGTGGACATGGAGAGCCAGTTGACGCTCCGTCTGGACCCGCTGGTCACCGACTGACCCGACCGCCCAGCCCCGGCCGGCCCGGCTCTCTCATGTCGCTGAAGCTGGCCGGGGTATGGTGCCTGATCTTGCAACTACCATCTGTAATCCAAGGCGGCATGGGGGTCGCGGTCTCCAACTGGAGGCTCGCCAAGGCGGTCTCCTCGATGGGGCAGCTCGGGGTGGTGTCGGCCACCGGCATCGACACGGTGCTCGTCAGGCGCCTGCAGGACGGCGATCCCGGCGGGGCCGTGCGTCGCGCCATGGCGGCGTTCCCACTCCCCGACATCGTCAAGTCCACGCTGGCGCGCTACTTCGAGCCCGAGGGTCGCCCCGCCGGCAAGCCGTACCTGCGCGCGCCCATGCCCACGGTCCTCGACAACCACGTGCACCACGCGCTCACGATGCTGGGCGCGTTCGTGGAGGTGTTCCTCGCCAAGGAGGGCCACGGCGGCAAGGTGGGCGTCAACCTGCTCACCAAGCTGCAGCTCCCGAACCTGTCGGCGCTCTACGGCGCCATGCTCGCCGGCGTCGACACCGTGCTGATGGGCGCCGGGATCCCGCGCGAGGTGCCCGGCGCGCTCGACCGGCTGGCGCAGCACGCGCGCGCCACGTTCCGGCTCGACGTCACCGAGCGGCCCGGGCAGGCGGACGACGCGCCGCCGCTCGCCTTCGACCCCGCCGCCTTCGGGGCGGACGGCCTGGCGGAGCTGAAGCGCCCCGACTTCTACCCCATCGTGTCGTCGCACTCGCTGGCGAGCATGCTGATGAAGAAGGCGAACGGCGCCGTGCAGGGCTTCGTGGTCGAGGGGCCCACGGCCGGCGGCCACAACGCCCCGCCGCGCAGCAAGAACCAGTTCGACGACCGCGGCCAGCCGCTCTACGGCGAGCGCGACGTGGCCGACCTCGAGAAGATCCGCGAGCTGGGCCTGCCGTTCTGGTTGGCGGGCAGCTACGGCTCGGCCGACGGGCTGCAGCGCGCGCAGGCCGCGGGCGCGGCCGGGGTGCAGGTCGGCACGCTGTTCGCCTACGCGCGCGAGTCGGGCATCGCCAGCGGCCTCAAGGAGCGCGTGCTGGCGCTGATCAGGGCCGGGCGCGCCACGGTGTTCACCGACCCGCTCGCCTCGCCCACGGGCTTCCCCTTCAAGGTGGTGGCGCTGGAGGGCACGGCGTCGGAGGAGCACGTCTACCAGGAGCGCCGGCGCGTGTGCGACCTGGGCTACCTGCGCGAGGTCTACCGCGACGACGCGGGCGGCTTCGGCTACCGCTGCGCCGCCGAGCCGGTGGCGGACTACGTGCGCAAGGGCGGCAAGGTCGAGGACACCGTGGGCCGCAAGTGCCTCTGCAACGCGCTGATGGCCGACGTGGGCCTGGGCCAGTCGCGCAAGAGCCGCGGCCTGGAGCCCGCGCTGGTCACGAGCGGCGACGACCTGGCGGCGATCCTGCCGCTGCTGACCGCCGACGGCTCGTACGGGGCGGCCGACGTGGTGGAGCACCTGCTGGCTGGGGTGAGGGCCGCGGAGGCGGTGGGCGCCTAGCGGAGCAGGCGAGCGTCGCCCGCGTGCCTCAGGTCCTTGTTGAAGGTTCGCACCGCAGCCTTGAACAAGGATCCGAGGGTCCCGAGACGAGCGCCCGAGGCTCCCGCCCGCTTCGCAGGCCACACCGCGTGAACTCCCTCATCATCTCGTAAGAGCCGGTACGCCATGCTGCTACCAGCGAGGAACATGCGTGTCCTGGTCGGCCCCATCGTTGGTTCGCTGCTGGCGTTCCTGACGTTCTGGCTGTTGTTCTCCTCGCCCGAGCGCGACCCCGTGCTGGCGGCGCCGCTGCTGCACTTCTGGGTGGTGTCGGTCACGTCGCTGCTGGCGGCCGGGGTGGCGCTGCTGGTGGGCGTCGCCGGCGCCCGCGCCAACGACGCGCGCGTGGTCTACCTCGCCGCCGGCTTCACGGGCATGGCGGGGCTGTTCGCGCTGCACGGGCTGGCCACGCCGGGGGTGTTCACCCTCGACGGGGTGGTCACGGCGATGTCGTCGCAGCTCGCGCTGATCGTGTTCGCCGGCTGGATGGTGGCCGCCTCCTACCTGCGGCCCCACAGCGACCGGCGCTCGCTCGCGCGCCTGCTGGTCGTGTGGGCGGCGGTGCTGGTGGCCTTCGACGCGACGCTGCTGCTACGCCCGGAGCTGGCGCGCTTCGTGCCGGTGCAGCTGGCGCCGCTCAAGTTCGGCGTGGCCAGCGTGGTCATCGTCATGCTGGCGGTGGCCGGCTGGCGCTTCCTGCAGAGCTACCGCCTGTCGCGCTCGCCCATCCACCTGATGATGCTGCACGTGGTGGGCTGGGTGATGGTCTCGCAGGTGATCATCGTGCTCGGCGAGCTGTTCCGCCTCAGCTGGTGGCTCTACCACCTGATCCTCTTCGCGGCGGTGGCCACGATGCTCGTGACCTTCGTGCGCCAGATGCGCACCGGGCAGCTGGGCAGCAGCCTGGCGGCGCTCGTCGACGACGACGTGGGCCGGCGCGTCTCCTACGGCTTCCGGCCCGAGGTGCGCGCGCTGGTGGTCGCCACCGAGGCGCGCGACCCCTACACCGCCGGCCACATGCAGCGCGTGGCGGCCATGGCGGTGGCCATCGGCAAGGAGCTCGGCCTGCCGCCCGAGGCGCTGCGCGTGCTGGCGCAGGCGGGCGTGGTGCACGACGTGGGCAAGATCGAGGTGCCCGACAGCGTGCTGAACAAGAAGGGCCCGCTCGACGCCGAGGAGCGTGCGCTCATCGAGACCCACCCGGTGGTCGGCGAGCGCATCGCGCGCACGCTCGGCCTCCACCACCTGGAGCTGCAGGTGATCCGCCACCACCACGAGCGCTGGGACGGCAAGGGCTACCCCGATCGGCTCGCGGGCGAGGCCATCCCGCTGCTGGCGCGGGTGATGGCGGTGGCCGACGTCTACGACGCCGTGACCTCCGCGCGCGCCTACCGCCCCGCCTGGAGCGTGGAGAAGGCGCGCGCGCTCATCGAGCGCGAGGCGGGCGGCGCCTTCGACCCGGGCGTGGTGCGCGCCATGCTGACGCTGCTCGACCGCGAGCAGGAGGCGGCCGTGGAGCAGTTCGCCGCCGCGCGCGCCCCCGCGGCGCCCGGCGAGGCGGAGGCCAGCCCGGCCATCGCGTGAGGCCGTGGGCGCGGAGCCCGCGCGGCGACGGCGCGCCTCAGGAGCTGTACCCGAACGGCCTGGCCCCTCTCCGCTGAGCCGGGGCGTCCGCGCCCGGCAACGCGAAGCGCCGTCGCTCCTCGCGCCGGGCTCCCTTGGCCGCGGCCTCGCGGGCAGCCACCTCCTGGGCCTGCCGCATGGTGTCGAGCGCCTGCATGTGATGCCGTTCCGTGTAGCCTCCGAGCATGGCTGCACCTCCTACGCAGATGGTGCGGCCGCCCCTACTCGAGACGGAACGGCCTCCCTCAAGTAGCTCCCGGCCCCGTGGCTGTAGGCTGGGGCCCATGACCCTGCCGCTGCGGTCCCGACCCACCGGCGCGCCCGTCACCAGGCGCTGGCACCGCGTCACCGACGAGACGGCGGCGGCCTTCCTGGTGCAGGACGCCAACCGCCGCTACCTGCGGCCGTTCCTGGAGAAGGCCGCCTCCGTGTCGGAGGCCGCCGAGGAGCTGGGCGAGGCGGTGGAGAGCGTCTACTACCGCGTGCGCCGCATGCTCGAGCTCGGCATCGTCGAGGTCACGCGCGAGGAGCCGCGCGCCGGGCGCCCGGTGAAGTACTACCGCAGCGTGGGCCAGGGGCTGTTCGTGCCGTTCTCGGTGACGGGCGCCGCCACCGTCGAGGAGATCACGACGGCGAGCAACGCCCAGATCGACCAGCGCTTCGTCAGGGGCCAGGTGACGGCCATGCGCCAGGCGTTCGAGGACCGCGGCGCCTGGGGCTACCGCCTGTTCCGCGACGCCGACGGCAGCGTCCACTTCGACTACGCGCCGCACGACGCGCCCGACGACTTCGACCTGCTGCAGGCGATGCTGGCGCCCGACGCGCCGCCGGTGGTGTCGGCGTGGATCGGCCTGCCCCTGCCGCGCGAGGAGGCCAAGGCGCTGCAGCGGGAGCTCGTGGAGCTGGCGGCGCGCTACCGCGCCAAGGCCACCACGGAGGGCGCCAGCGTGCGCTACTACATGCTGCGCGTGGGGCTGGCGCCGCTGCTCGACAGCGACGAGTGAGGCCGGCGGCGCGCTCGCGGGCGGCTAGCGCGCCCGCGGCTCAGACGCGCCCGCGGCGCGGCGCCGCTCACTCGCGGTCGACGAGCAGCGGCAGCGGGTCGACGGCGCGCCAGTCGCACAGGTCGTCGGGCGAGCCCAGGTAGACGCCGAAGTGCAGGTGGGTGGGGGTGCCGGCAGCGTTGCCCGAGTCGCCCACGTAGCCGAGCACGGTGTCGGTCTCCACGCGCTGGCCCTCGACCAGCGCCTCGTGCACCGCGTCGAGGTGGGTGTAGAAGTAGCGCACGCCGCCGTCGCCGACCACCGTGACGGTGAGGCCGCCGAGGCTGACGTCGTCGATGCGGTACACGAAGCCGGGCGCGGCCGCGCGCACGGGCGTGCCGCGCGGGGCGAAGATGTCCACGCCGTCGTGCTGGCGGTTGCCGGCGCGCGCAGCCCCGAAGGTGGCCGCCACCTGCCTCACGCTCACCCCCTCCACCGGCATCAGCAGCGCCTGCGGCATGGTGTCGCCCACGCGCGCCAGGAAGAGCGGCAGGAAGCCGGCGTAGCGCGCTCTCACCTCGTAGCGCACGCGCTCGGCCTCGGTGGTGGGCTCGGGCCGGTCGTCGCGCGGCTGGCACCGGTACTCCCTGAGCTCGGGCCGCAGGTCGGGCCACGCGGGGTCCGGGGGCGACTGGGCGAAGGCAACACCGTACCCCAGCAACGCGGCTACGGCCACCGTAAGCGCGACCCCGGCGGTGGGCTTACCAGGAACGCGGCCGTGGGCGACGGTCGGACGTGGGCTCGGCTCGGACGCTCGGGCGCTAGGCGGCATCGTGGCTCCCTCTCCCCCACCCCCGCGCGGGTCTTGGCTGGAGGGTAGACGACGGCCCGCGCTCGCCGCTGTGCACGGCTCGGTGGCCCCGCACCGCCGCCACCCCGGACCGACGCGGCGCCGGGGAAGTGAGGCTTGCCGCTTTCACCCACAAAGTGGCTCGTGTCACCATTGCCTGCGGCCGGATCACAGCATCCCCCTTCCGGCCCCGGAGGCACACGATGAAGCACCTCGCACGCGCACTCGCCTTCCTGGTCGTCGCCGCTCTCGCGGCGTGCGGTCAGCAGACGGTACCTGGGCCCCAGACGGTGAAGGGGACGGTCACGACCATGGAGGGCGCACCGGCGGTGCTGGGCGGCGCGCTGCTGCTGGTGAACCTCTCGGCGGTCGACCCGGGCCCGGTCGCGGTCACCCCGATCGACGAGCAGCTCTACGCCACCACCCTGTCCGCCGTGAACCAGGACGGCTCGCTCGAGCTCGCGCTGCCGAGCGGCGCGGAGCTCCCGGACGAGCTCCTCTTCCCTGCCGCCGGGTTCTTCCACAACCTCGACCCCGAGACCTGCAGCCTGTCCACCAGCGCGGACGTGCGCGTCTCGGCCATGGCCGTCGCCGAGCTTCCCTTCCCGGCGGTGATGCTCGTGACGATGGACGGCCCCAGCCTCGCCCTCACCACCACCACGCCGATGGACCTCGACGACCCCGAGGTCTCGATCCTGGACTTCACCCTCTTCAGTTGGGTCTACGCCGAGGAGGGCGTGCGCATCGCCACGCCCGAGGGCGGCTGCACCGTCGACAGCGTGACCTACCAGCTCGACCTCGCCCTGGAACCGGGCTGGAACCCGGTGGCGCTGGACCTCGAGGGCGACGCGGAGGCCGGCTCGGTCACGGGCGTCAGCCTCACCAACGGCAGCAGCGCGGAGCTCCACTTCACCTGGCTCTTCTGACCCACGGCACACGCGGGCGCACCTAGACCCGCGAGCGGCGCCGGCCCGCCCGATCCTTCCGGGCGGGCCGGCGCTGGTCCGGGCCGGGGCGCTCGCCGAGCGGCGCCCCGGCCTGCTGCCCTCAGTACACGTCGTTGGCCGTGTTGTTCACGTTGAACTTGCCCGTGGGCGTCACGAGCCACTCGTCCTCGATGCGGTGGAGCTCCTCGAGCGTCTGCGAGTCGTAGACGACGATGAAGCTCTCCTTGTCCATCGGAGCCCAGGCCGACACCCAGAACTCGCTGCCGTCGGCGTTGAACTCGATGTGCACCATGCGCGCGCTCTGCTCGGCGGCGCCCTCCACCTGCCAGCAGGTGCGGCTGTTCTCGAGGTCGTCCTTGCGCCAGGCGCAGAGGCTGGAGGGGCCCTGCGGGTGGATGCTCATGGTGGCGTCGGCGATCAGCCAGGGGCTGGCCTCGTGGGTCTTGACGAACAGGTTGCCGGTGTAGGGCGTCTCTAGCTCGCGCACCACGTGCCAGGCGGTGTCGGGATGGCCCTCGGGGTCGACGCCCACCACCGTCAGGTGATCGCTGCCCAGGTGGCCGGTGGCCCACACCGGGCCGTGCTCGGGGTCGACCCAGTTGGCGCCGCGGCCCGGGTGCGGCAGGGCGTGCACGTCGATCACGGCCTCCAGGCTGTTGTCGTGGGTGTCGATGACCACCAGCTTGTCCTCGTTGTTGGCCGCCACGATGAAGTAGCGCCCGCCCGTCACCCAGCCGCCGTCGTGCAGGAACAGCTCGGTGTCGAGGATGGTCACCCCCAGCGGCTGGCCCTCGGCCTCCAGGCGGCTGTAGTCGACGATCCAGGTCTGACCCGCCTCCTTGATGCTCACGATCCATTCGGGGCTGTGCTCGGAGGCCACGATGGCAGCCACGCGCGCCGCGTCGACGCGCTCGCCGCGGCCGCGGTCGTAGGTGACGGTGGAGACCAGCTTGAGCGGCTCGAGCGTGAGGCCGTCCATCACCACGAAGTGCGGCGGCCAGTAGCAGCCCTCGATGATGTAGTCGTTGACGTAGCCGTCCATCTTGCTCGACTCGATGCTGCGCGCGTCGAGGCACGGCCGCGCCTCGGCCACCACCTCCGGCACCTCGGTCCATAGGTCGATGAGGCTCGCCTTGCCGTCGCGGCCCACCGCCTGGTAGTAGCGGCCGTCGCGGCTGCTGCGCAGGATGTGGATGGCGTAGCCGGTGTCGAGCAGCGCCACGAGCTCGTAGGTGTCGCCGTCGACGATGGCCACCTGCCCGGCGTCGCGCAGGATCACGCCGAAGTAGTTGCGCCAGTCGCGCGTGGTCTGCGGCTCGGTGGGGCGCTCCTCCACGGGGCGGATGAGGTTCCAGCTGTCGTGGATGGCCTCGAACGACAGCAGCGGCGGCTCGGGCACGGGGTTGAGGAGGTAGGCGGCCATCAGCGCCATCTCCTCGTCGTCGAGCACCCCCTGGCTGCCCCAGCCGGGCATGCCGCCCGGCAGGCCGCTGTAGAGCACCGCGCGGATGAACCCCTCGCCCTTCGGGCCCAGCGTGTCGTATGTTAGCTCCGGCCCCGTGGCGCCCTGGCGGGTGGGGCCATGGCAGCCCGAGCAGAGGTCGAAGTAGATGTCGAACGCCTCCGCCATCTGCTGCTCGGTGAGGGGTGGCGGCGGGGCCGGCGACTGAGCGCCGGCGACCCCCAGCGCGAACCCGATGACGACCAACCCAACGACGATCCGGTGCATGCGGCGCCCCTTCCCGGTCCGGCACTCGCGGGACCACCAAGGCTCGAGTTGTTCCGCTGCCCCGAGCTTAGGGGCGCCCTCGGGGCGGCAGCAGGGCCGAAAGTCCCTCACGCGCCGCGGCCATGGGTGTTAACGGGTCGCGGCCCGCCAGCGCACCCCGTGGCCGCGGGCGCACATCAAGGTTCGGTCAAGGGAGCGTCTGTTACCCTGCTGTGTCCGTCCGTGGATGCCAGCCTGGCCGTGTGGCCGTTCCCGCGCTGCGAGCGCGTTCCTCGCTGGTGTCCAGACCGCGCCCGCCGGACCCGTCGCGCCGCTACCGGCGCCCGTCCGGCCCTTCGAGGGCGCCACGTCCAGGAGCGTAACCCCGTACCACCGCTCCGACAGCCAACGGGAAGGAGTCCCGTGACGCACTCAGGAACCGCCCTGCGCGCTGAGCCGTCCGGCGCTACCGCCACCGCAGACCGACGCCCCCAAGATCCACGCCCCATGGTCAGGTTCGAGAAGGTCCGCAAGGCCTACGGCGACCTCGTGGTGCTCGACGACCTCGACTTCGAGGTGGCCGAGAACGAGAAGATCGCCATCATCGGCCCCTCGGGCTCCGGCAAGACCACCATCCTGCGCGTGCTGATGACGCTCGTGAAGCCCGACGCCGGCCACGTGTTCGTGGACGGCCAGCCGCTGTGGCACCGCGAGGTGAACGGCCGCGAGCTGCCCGCCGACGAACGCCACCTGCGCCAGGTGCGCGGCGACATCGGCATGGTGTTCCAGCACTTCAACCTGTTCCCCAACATGAGCGTGCTGCGCAACGTCACCGAGGCGCCCGTCCACGTCAAGCGCATGCCGCGCGCCGAGGCCTACGACCGCGGCCGCGAGCTGCTCGACATGGTGGGATTGGGCGACAAGCTCGACATGTTCCCGGCGCAGCTCTCCGGCGGCCAGAAGCAGCGCGTGGCCATCGCGCGCGCCCTGGCGATGGAGCCCAAGGTGATGCTCTTCGACGAGGTCACCAGCGCCCTCGACCCCGAGCTGGTGGGCGAGGTGCTCGGCATCCTCCGGCGCCTGGCCCGCGACACGCAGATGACGATGCTGATCGTCACCCACGAGATGGGCTTCGCGCGCGACGTCGCCGACCGCGTGGTGTTCTTCGACCAGGGGCGCGTGGCCGAGGAGGGCCCGCCCTCGAAGATCTTCACCGAGCCCGACAACCCCCGCACCCAGGAGTTCCTGAGAGCCGTCCTGGACCACTAGCCCCGCCGCTCCCCGCACCCCTAGGCCACGAGCCGAGAGGAGGGAGAAGATGCGCCGCCCGACGACGAGCGCCCGCCGCTGGGGCTTCGCGTGCGTCACCGGCACGTCTCCACCGAGACGCGCCGTGTGCACGAACGCGTGGCGATAGGCGCCGCGCTCCGCCCGACTCAGGAAGGAACATCACGTGAACGCAACCCTACGCAACCGACTGCTGACGGCCGGCCTGGTGGCCGCCCTCGGCCTGGGCTTCGGCTTCGCCCAGTCCAGCGTCGAGCGTCACCAACAGAACGGCATCACCATCGCCACCGCCAACGAGATCCCCTACGGCTGGGTCGA
>Ga0123332_1004168_pt1 | contig 12819 bp, 12 predicted proteins | sample BioC12SIPDNA_4_FD_89958 | JGI IMG/M metagenome (GOLD analysis project Ga0123332, IMG submission 89958) | Anaerobic biogas reactor microbial communites from Washington, USA - Biogas_R2_A C12 SIP DNA | ecosystem: Engineered > Bioreactor > Anaerobic > Unclassified | place: Washington, USA...
AAGGCGAGGTGGTCATCGATGAGGAGTGGTGGCGCGCCCGAAATCCCCCGCATGAGGCCGGGGATATGCTCCGGCACGTACGCGCGCGCCAGCACGTAGGCCTCCTGCTCGGGGCCAAACTCAGCAAGCTCTTTGCTGTCCGCTGTCCGTTGGGGCTTCAACCGGCGCAGCAAAGCACGTAACGTCATTGCGAGCACCTTCCAGGGTGTACGTACCAGCTCTGTCCAGTATAGTCATGCGGCAGTTGCGTTGTCAAAGCCAGTCCGACAGAAAGGCTGCCCCAGCGGCTAGCGCCGGTTGCGGGGATGCCGTCGCGCGACGCGCTCGTTTCCGCGCTTGTAATGGCCGGTGAGCCGGGCCATCGCCTGCTGGGTCGCCGCGAAGTCGCCCTCTGTTTTGGCCAGGAAGTCGATGGCCTCCATGCCGCGCAGAATCGCTGCCCTCTGTCCCCACTGGCGGATTTCGATCTCACCGTTCTTCCTGACACGGTAGGTGAACCCAAGGTCCGGGCCTTCTTCGTTTTGCGATGGTTCGGCTGATGTTTCTACAGAGCGATCCGATTCACCCGACTGCATGCGTCCCTCATCTCGAAGCCAGGACCCCAGCCTGGGTCATTGGGCCGTTGCCTGCACCGTGCGCGGGCGTATCGCCAGGAGATACACAGCGGAAAGCGCGAGATACACCACCAGCAGGCAGACCGGGATGACCTCCAACGAGATCTGGCGCGCCAGCACGCCCATCAGGCTGGAGATGACCGCACCGCCCAGACCTGTCGCGGCCATTTGCATCCCGATCGTATTCGCGGCATAGTGGTCGCCGACCCGCGTCCGGGTGCCAGACATCATTGCCGGGAAGATGGGCGCAATCGCCAGGCCGATGACCGCCACTGCCAGCACATTCGCCATCTCGGAAGGATTCCAGATCAGCAGCGCCGCGCCCAGCAGCGCTCCTGCCAGCCCGCCCAGCACCAGCTTGTTGACCCCCGCTCGCCTGGCGACCATCCCCGCCGCGATTCGGCCGATGGTGAAGGTGAACCAGTAGCTGCCCGCAAAGAACCCTGCGAGTGTCTTGTCCACCCCGCGCGACTCGGTCAGCAGTGTGTAGGTCCAGGTGCCGAGCGAGGTTTCCGCACCGACATACAGGAAGAACAGCAGCACGCTCAGCCACACCTGTGGCTGCTTCAACGTCTCGCCCAGCGGCGTCTTATAATCCGTCAGGCGTTTCTCAGGCTCAGCGCCAGCGCTGCCTGCCGGCGCATGGTTCTGATTCCACATGCCCAGAGTCAGCACGAAGCATGCCGCCAGCGCGAGCTGAAAGCCGCTCACCACCCGGTAACCGAACCGCCAGGTGTTCATAGTTGTCAGCCCGACCGTCATGATGATGGGGCCGAGCGTAATGCCGACGCCCCAGCTGGCATGCAGCCACTGCATCACTCCTTCGCCGAAATGTGTCGCGACATAAGTGTTCAGGCCGGCATCGATCGCGCCCGCGCCCAACCCAGCGCACACGCCCAGGGTCACCATCATCCACCACTGCGGGACGAGGGTGTAGCCGATCAAGGCCAACCCGGTGAGGAAGCAGCTCGCGGCAAGGACGCGACCCACCCCTACTCGCGAGAGCAGAAATCCGCTGAGGAAGCTTGAGGTCATGTACCCGGCCACACTGGCGACCAGAAGCATGCCGATCGCGTCCAGCGGAATCGAAAAACTCGCGCGGATCGAGGGCCAGCCAACGCCGAGCAGGCCGTCAGGCAGCCCCAACGCGATAAACGCGACAAATGCCAGGAGCACAAGGCCTTTTCTTGGGTATTGTTTCGCTCTCGCCCAGATACTCATTAGGAATACCACCTTCTCCTCTGCGCGCTCAGTTGGCTTTTAGCCACGCCATGGTTGCGCCAATCTGCTGCCTCGAAAAGTCGAAGGTATCATTGGTGTCGCAGTTGCGGTAATAACACTGTGTGTTCATTACCTGGGTGTGGTGCAGGGAGTATAGTTGATTGCGCCGTTTTTCGCCAAGGGAGAAGGAGGTCTTTCCATGGCCGCGCATGCGGAAAACCCGAGATGCCGACCCTTGCTTCTCACAGAGTCTGAGGCGAGGTTCAGCCTCTTGTGGGGTTGCAGAGAAAGTTGGCTGGCTACGTCCAGTTCCGGTCGGCAGCGAGCAGCGCGTACACGTAGGTGTCGGTCCACAGCGGCGCGCCGGCCGCGTCCCGTCGAAAGAAGATGTCCTGCCGGTGCAGGGCCTCGCGGCGGAATCCGAGCTTCTCCAGCAGCCGCCACGACGCGATATTCTCCGGGTTGCAGTGGGCGACGATCCGGTGCATGCCGCCGGCCGTGAGCGCCTGGCGCACCAGCGCGGCCGAGGCCTCCGCGCCGTAGCCCTGGTGTTGGTAGGCCGGGCTCATGATATAGCCCAGCTCGCAGGTCAGATACTCCGGCGGCTCGATCTGCTTGAGGTAGATCTGGCCGATCACCCTGCCCGAAGCGTTCAGCTCGACTGCCCAGAAGTCGGGCGAGGCCGCCATCTCGGCCGCGCATTGGCCGGCCTGCGCCCGATCCAGCGGCTCGCCCGGCTCGAAGCGGTACGTACGGGGATCCGACAGGTACTCGTACAGATCGGCACCATCGTCAGGCCGGAAGCGCCGCAGCGTTAACTGTGATGTGGTCAGCGGTGTGATCATCACCCTTCGTCCATGTTGAGATGGAATCTACGGAAGACCCGGCCGGCCGCCAGAGCCACCCAGAGTCGCAACGCGTGGGCCCTTTTTCCGGCCCCGTAGCCATGCTCCCAAAGGCCGTCCGGTGCCTCCTGTCAGACCTTCCCGGCCGCGACCAGTTCGTCCAGCCGCAACAACAGATCCTGAAGCGCGAGCGCGACTTCAGCGAGCCTGGCGACATCCACGACCGCGGGCGTGTCATTGGGCGTGTGTGTGATCCCCCCCATCAGTTCGGCCAATTGATCCGATGTGAGCGCAAGAGCGGGAATCTCGTTCATCAGGAAGAGCCCATGATCCCCCTGATACCAGGGCTCGCCCGCGACAAGGCCGTCGTACGCGGCAAAGGTCTGCTGGACGACCGCAGCCATGTTGGCAGGGCAGTTGTACAGCGAATAGCCCACCTTGCCCCGGTAGTAGCCCACATCATCTACGTTGATCCCCAGCAGAATGTCGGCGAATCGACCGGCATTCATGGCGAGCCATTGCTGCTCGCCGGGGTTGGCATAGTAGTCCTCGCCGTTCATCGCTACGAGTTCGATGCCCAGGCTGCCGGCATAACCGGCCAGCTGCTCGGCAAGCAACAACAGCACGACCGTGCCGCTGGCATTGTCGCCCGCGCCCGGCGTGTCCAGCCAGGCATCTATGTGGGCGAACACCACGATCCGCCGTCCTGACCCGCCGCCCTTGCTGGCGATGATGTTGTGGCCGGTAGCCGGAATGCGCGTCGCCCAGCTCTCCAGCGCGACACGCTGACCCACGTGGCTGGCCAGCCGGCTGCCTTCCTCCGCGGTCATGTAGACGGAGGGGATGTCGAAATCGCCATCGACGAAGAGGGGGAAGGGATAAACGCCGCCGCCCATCATCTCCGGATCGCGCGTGGTAGCCGCGACGATGGCGGACGGCGCTTGCTGCTCCAGCGCCCGGATGATCCGCTGGTGCTCCTCGGGGTTGTAGAAGGGGAAGTTCTTGGGCATCAGCTGCCCCCGGGTCAGGTCCCCTATTAACAGCAGAACTTCGCCGGCTGCCTCTGCCGCCTCCAGCTCCTCGACGGTCGAGACCTGGGCAAGCGTCGCCTCGACGCAGCAGCCCGATGAATAGGGGCTGGCGAAGGCCTCGAAACTGCCGTCACCTGCCTTGTGGTTCACGCCCGCTTGCTCCCAGTCCATACAATCGAAGACGGGAGCGGCGATCGTGAAACCCTGTGACCGGGTGATGTCCGCGAAGAACGCCGTGGCCTCCCGGTTGCCGGGGCTGCCGGTGCGGCGGTTTGGAATCTCGACGCACAGACGTTGCAGATAGGCCTGAGCCTTCTTGGTTATTTCGGTCATAAGGTCTCCCGGATTTTCATGGCGAACCCTTTGACATGCCCGGTGTTTCACCGTAAGAAGGAGCGAACCGCGATACCGAACATCTCCTGGCTGCACTGATACCCCTTCTCTTTAGGTGTAAACTCCGTGTCGAATGCCTCCACATCGCTTTCCCTGCATTATCCCAGACGCGGCGCCATCCGTGGACGGCGATCAACTCGGCACGGGAAGTCAGGCTTCAGTATACGCTATCCATGCAACTGCGCAAGCGCCTATGCCGCGGTGCTGGGAAGCCTGAAACGCCTGGCGATGTTTGCCGGCTCCAAGTGGACGTGAGAGGGTCTGGCCCTGGCTCTACAGGTTGCCAGAAAGATCATGGACATGGTATCATCAGGTTACAGGCGCGGCGGGTGACCGTCGCGTTTGTGGCCCCTGTATGAGGAGGAAATCTCTGAGATAGGTTCTGAAGGGTCAGCCGAAGCGGAGAGTACCCCCAGCAGGAAGGCCGGAGTAGAACATCCATTCTACATACGCGATGCGCGCGTTTTTCGTGTCGCGAAGGCCCTGTTTCTTAAGGTTGCGGTCACTCCTACGACCCTATTCATGCACTTGCGCCGTGTCAGCGCCTCGCACGCGGTCGTCGCAGCCTGCCGGCGGGCCTGATTCCTCACCCCTGCCGGCGCCTCTGAGTCTACCACGGACCCGGTAGCGGCGCTAACTCCGCCGGTTTCCTGAACCCATCTCCGCCTACGCTGTGAGGTCGGCGGCATATCCGCCGCCCGCGACGATCTCCGTCGCGACCTGTCGCCATCGCCTTCCCTGCCTGATCTCAGGTCCACCCGCTATCTGCTCCTCCTCGCGCCCCTCGCCGCCTCCTGCCGCTCCACACCTGCCGTCCTCCACGCACCACACACGACTCTCACAAGCCATTCCGGAGGATGGGCATGACCAAATCCAACGATGACCGCAGCGCCACCCTGGGCATCGATCCCGGCGCGGGCGCGATCAAGATCTACGGCGCGGCCGGCGGCATCCAGCTGCCATCGATCGTCTCGGTGGACGGCGGCCGCACGCTCAGTCGCATGGCCGGCCTGACCCAGGCCAAGCCGCCGCTGCACGTGCGGACGCGCGCCGGCAGCTTCTGGCTGGGCAACCGCGCGCCCGACTGGGGCCGCCTGGTCGAGAACCTCGACTACGAGCGCTTCGCCGGCTCCCCTGAGCTGGAGGCGCTGCTCTGCGGCGCACTGAGCGCCTACGCCGATCTGCATGACCCGCTGCCGGAGCTGGCGGACGCCACCGTTGGCCTGCCCCTGGAGGCGCTGACCGGCACGCAGGAGGAGACCGTGGGCACGGGCGGCAGTGTCCGGCGCTGGCTGGTGGGCGAGCACGCCTGGGAGGCCGACGGCCGGCCTCATCGCATCGCCTTCAGCGACGTGCGCGTCTCCTCGCAGCCCGCGGGCGCGCTCTTCGACTTCCTCCTCGACGCCACGGGCGCGTTCGTGCCCGCCCGCAAGACCCTCTTCGGCAAGGAGATCGGCGTGGTCTCCGTCGGCATGGCCTCGGTCGAGCTCCTGGTCGTCAAGGCCGGCGCACCCGTCAACCGCTTCACCGCGGGCCAGTCCTCGGGCGTCCGCCGCCTCCTCGAGCTGGCGTCGCCCGACGGCCTCTACGGACTGGGCGAGCTCGACACGTTGCTGCGTACCGGCAAGTTGGACGTGGCCGCGGCGCTGCCGATCTGGGGCCGCGAGGTCACCGGCCTGATCGAGCGGCGCTGGGGTCGCGAGTTCCGGCGCTTCGCCCTGGTGATCGCGGTGGGCGGCGGGGTGCTGCTCCTGCGGGACGCGCTCCTGGCCCGCTTCGGAGGCAAGGCGTTCGTGCCGGACGACCCGGTGCTGGCCACGGCCCGCGGCCTCTACAAGATCGGCCGCATGCAGGCCCGCCGCCGGCGGGCGGGGGACGCGGACGGCGCAGAGGGAGGCGGCGATGACCAAGCGCGGGCGGCCTAAGCTGGCGCAGCCGCCGAAGATCTACTTCATCAAGCTGCGCCTCTACCCGGGCCAGGACGACGACCTGATCGCCTTCCTGGCCGGCGTGCCCTGCCGTTTGCGCACCGCGGCGGTCAAGGGCGCGCTGCGCACCGGCAACCTGAGCACGCGCCTCGACGGGCTGCCGGCTGACGACGACCTGGCCGAGGCGCTGGACCGACTGATGGTGTAGCCATGCATCTCATGCACAGAACCGTGCCGGTTGAGCCGCGACCCGGCGCCGCGCCGGACGGCCGCACGTACCAGCGCCCGGCGGTCGTCTTCGGCAACCCCGACGTGCGGGTGGGGCCCAGCATCGGCGTCGCGGTGGAGGACCCGGACTACGACATCCACGAGCTGGCCACCTGGCGGCAGATCGCTTGCGCGGCCAGCCGGCCGGCCAGCTGGCGCTCGCTGGACGACCTGCGGCGGCTCCTGCCGCCGGCCGAGGCGCGCGAGTATCGGCTGGACCGCCTGCGCGGGGTGGCCACCTCACCGGACCCGGAGGCGCCGCCATCGCAGCGCTTCAGCCTGATCTTCACCCACCCGCGCGACGTCGACGCGGTGCAGGCGCTCTACGGGATCGAGGAGCGCGAAGGCGGCCTGCCGCATCCCCTGGTCGCCGCGGTGCTGGCCGCGGCCCAAAGCCGCCGGCTCCCGTGCGCCGCGCCCGGCCTGTTCGGCGCGGCCTCCGCGGCGGTACGACAGCCACAGGAGGCCGGCGCAGCCCATCACAACCGGCGCGAGCTGGATGCGCTGGCGGAGCGCGCCCTGGCTTCCCTGGCTGCCGGCGGCGAGGCCGCTGACCTGCCCGTGCCGCCTTCGGCGGTGGATGCGGCGCGCCTCTGGCTGATCCTGGGGCGCCGGCTGTGGGACCCGGCAGCCCGCAAGTCGCTCGTGAGCCTGCTGCGGGGCGTGGACGGCGTGACGCTGGCGCCGCGCACGCGCCTGGCGGCCCAGCTCGCCGCCGGTTGGCTCGACCTCCAGGGCATCCGGGAGACCACGGTGGCCGGCGCGCCGCTGGCGCTGCCACCCTGGCCCGTCGCCAGCCTCAGCTTCTGGCTCCAGGTGCTGGCTCTGGAAGCGGCCGGCGCGCCGCCCGACGCCTTGACGTTCCTGCTCGGCGGCCGCCTGCCGTGGTTCACGCCGGAAGACGACGCTAGGCTGCGCCGCCTGGCGGGCCGCGTCGACCTGGAGCTGGCGCGCGGGATCGCGGTGGGGCTGCTCGCCGAGGCGCGCGACCGCGCGGCTTACGCCCCGGCCGGCGCGTTCACGGTAGCGCTGCCGGCCGAGCACCCGCTGGCCGAAGTGGCGCCCCGGCTGCGCGTCTGGCTGACCGCCGACCGCCTGTGGTGCGCGCCCGAGGGGCGGGAGAGTACGTTGGGCCTGGTGCACTGGCGGCCCGACCGGCCGTGGCTCGGCGCCAGCCCCGGCGGCTCACTGGCGCCGCTGCTCGAACCGCTCCTGGCCGCGCTGTGGCACGACCTGCACGTGGCCGGCCCGGAGGTTCTGCCGGAGGACCGGCCGACGCGGGCTGCCTCACCGGCTGCGCCTCGGGAGGTTAGCATTTCGACAACCTCCCCCGCGCTGCACTCCTTGACGCTTCCGGCGGCGCGGCATGTCCACGTGGCCGGGACGCGGGTCTGGGGCGAGGCCGCGGAACGCGAGCGCATCCTGCGTCAGGCGCACGGCGTGCGCGGTCACCTGCGGCGCCTGCGGGAGGGTTGGCAGGCCGGAAGCGAGGCTGTCTGCCATGCGAGGGAGATCGGGCTGGCGCTGCCCCAGGGGTTCACCTTCGTGCGGCCGCACGTGCGGGGCGGGAACGCGGCGTGCACCGGCGTCACGCCGACGCCGATCCGGGCGCGCGGGCTGGCCACCATTATGACCCTGCTGCACCCGGCCGGGCGCGCCGATGGCAGTTGACGTGTGTCAGACGGTCGCCAGCATCTCTGGGACGCTCACAGGCTACCCACTGACAGGCGGCCGGCGGGCCCCGGCCGCGGTGGCCGAGCTGGCGGCCGGGCTGCACCTCGACCAGGATCGCGCCTACGAGGTGGCAGTCTGGCTGCTGCAGGAAGCGGGCGCCCTGGACGCCGCCGCCCAGGTGGACCGCCTGCTGTGGGCGCTGCGCCAGGGGCTGCCGGTCGAGGTGGCGATCGGGGGCGGCACGATTCAACGGAAGTAACGGAATCGAAAATCGGCTGAAGGCTTCCGGCGCTGCCCGCCGCATGCCCGGTGGAGCTTACCCCGTACGGGGCAGGGCCGCCGAGATCAGGTGGGCGTGAGGAAGGGCGGAGCCGCAGCTTCGGCCGGGTCTTGCCGGCGCCATGGTACGCGCCGGTGAGATCGTGTGAGAGGGGAGACACAGATGCCGCGAGGACGTAAGAAGCGGGTGGTCCTGTGCCAGCCGCCGCCGAAGGGCCACTACATGGTGGACTGGAAGGTCAACGAACTGATCCGCCGCAACGCGCTCTCGGCGCCGGCGGTCAGCCTCTGGCTGCACCTCAAGGGCCTGGCGTGGGCGCGGGGCGAGTGCGAGCCGACCGACGCCATCCTTGCGGAGTGGCTGGGCGGGGTAAGCACCGAGATGGTGCGCATCACGCGGCGCGAGCTGCGGGCCCGTCACCTGCTGCTCGAGTACGCCAAAGCCCCGGCCACTGGCAAGTCGGCCACGCGCTGGCTGGTCCCGTTGCCGGTGCTGGCGGGGCTGCACGACAATCTGCCGCCGGAGATCGCGGCCGCAGCCGCCGCGGAGGAGGCGCGGCTCAGGGCCTCGCTCGGCGAACCGGAAGCGACGCCCCGGCCCGGATCGAACGGCAATTCACCCCAAGCGGAATTCGGGGCCAATCCAATTTGCCCCAAAGTGCTCCTAGTTAAGGAGGAGGAAGGAAAATACCCCGGAGATCTCTATCTTGCTCCTCCTGCTCCTGAAAGGATCACCGCGATCGCGCGCGGCAACGGGGAGGGGGGTCCGGGGGGAGGACGAATTCAGCCCAAGCCGGATTTGGGGCGAATTGAGTTGGGAGCCAATCCCACCGGGGGCGAAAACGTCGAACTGGAGGCCGAGCGCGCCGAGCTGACCGAGTTCCTGGTCGAGCACGGCGCCTTCGCCAGCGTGGCAGTCAACCTGGTGGCATGGATGCTGGCGCACAAGAGCGTCGAGGAGGCCAAAGTCTACGCGCTGGCGCACCTGCGGGCAGTCCAGGACAGCGCGGACCCGCGTGGGAAGCGGCTGCAGGGCGAGCAGGTCACCGCTCGCTGGGTGGCGCGGCTGCGCGAGCACGCCCGGGCTCCGGAATGGGCGCTGACCCAGGCGGCGCGCGAGCTCACCGACGCCGACGGCGCCGACGAAGAGGCGCTGGACGAGGAGGAGGAGCCGGATGACGATCTACCCGCCGGTGAGGACAGTGAAGCCGACCCGGAAGACGCCGAACCGGACCCGCCGCTGCCGATGGTGGCCTGCCGCGCGGGTGATGACGCGTGCGAGATGACCGTCGCCGAGCTCTGGGAGAGGACGGCTGGCCAGCTGCGCTACCAGCTGCCCAGCAGCACCTGGGAGACCTGGCTGCGCGACACGCGCGGGGTGGACCTGGCGGGCGAGGACCTCGTGGTGGAGGTGGGCAGCCGGTACGCCGAGGAATGGCTGCGGATCCGCCTGCGTCCCCTGATCATCCGCACCCTGCGCGCCATCGCCGGCCGCGAGTTGGGGGTGGCGTTCCGGGTGGCGGAAGGAGCGCCGGCATGAGTCACACGAACCTGATCTGGCTGGAAGGGCGGCTCACGGAGTGGCGCGAGCTGCACGTCCGGCTCGGCGACTACCAGGGCTACGCCGTCGTCGGGACCCTGGTGAGTGATAGCGCGGCCTACGGCGGCCGGCACGCGGTGATCTTTCCGGAGGGCCTCGGGCGGGCGCTCTTGCCGCACGTGGCCGCAGATTGCGGCGAAACCTGTGCTCTCAGCCTGGGCGGTGTCCTGCAGTCACATGGCGCGCAGCAGAGCGTCCGAGTGCGGGAGTTCACCTGCTACACCGGCGCAGCCTTGCCGGCGACGGACCCTGCTCACACACGCATGTCGCACACTCGACCGGCGCCGCATGGGCAGAGCTGAGCAGCACCTAACACGAGACTAACGCCCGCCGCGCCTGAGGCGTGGTGGGATTGACACGATAGAACACTCACGAAGGGAGATACACGATCATGACACGCCATTCGCACCGAAGCCGCTCCAAGCAGCCCGGTTTCGGCCTCATTCTAGTCTTGACCCTGGCCGCGGCGTTGCTTGCGGCCTGCGCGCCAGCGCCGCTCCCGGCCCCGAACACTGCTAATGCCGCAGCAGCTGGATCGCCGCCGGCGCCAACTTTCACGTCCTCCGAAGCGATGGCCGTGCCGACGGCTACGAGCACATCCATGCCAACGCTCTCGCCAACCCCGGCCGCCTCCCCGTCGCTGGCGCCCACGTGGACTGCGACTGAGACGTGCCAGCCAGCTCCGACCCCGACCTCGACGCCAACCGCTACATCCACCTCATCGGCGACGCCAACCCCGCCGCGGCCGGAGCTCGTGGTGCTGCGCGCCGCGAACCTGCGCGCCGGGCCCGGAACCGAGTATCCGGTGACCGGGGGCGCGCGTGCCGACGCAACCTTCGCAGTGCAAGCCCGCAATCCCGAGGGGACCTGGTGGCAGGTGGCGCTCGCCCCCGGCCGCTTGGCCTGGATCTGGGGCGGCCTCGTCGAGGCGAACGCCGTGGCCCAAGGCGCGCCGGTGGCGCACGATATCCCAACGCCGCCGCCCAGCGCCACACCCACCACATCGCCGCCAACGGCCGTTCCTACGCTAGCGGCACCGCCGATCGCCGAGGTCGTCGTGCTTGGCCCGGACACCGTCTACCCCGTGCGGGCGCGGCGGTTCGTGGGGGCCGGCTACGAATTCGTGGACGCCTCCAGCCAGTACGACCTGGTGCTGCACCGCGACGTCTACGGCACCATCGCGCGCCAGTTCTGGGGCGACCGGCTGTACGGCAGGCACCCGGCCGGCATTCGCATCACCCTGATCGACCCCGAGGCGCCGCCCGAGTGCGCCATCGTCTGCAAGAGCTGCCCCGGCCAGCCGACCATCGCGCGCCACCTCGCGCCGATCCGGCTGTCGAACGACTGGCGCGGGGACTGCCACGCCCGCAGTCTGTCCGCCAGCTACGGCGACGGCCAGGGCGCGACGATCTGGGTGGGCTGCGCCTATGATTCGGACGATGCGCTCGGCATCCAGACCGACCCGGAGGAGTGCTTCGTCACGATCGCGGCGCCGGGGCCGTACCTGACCGACCTGGTGGTCTCGGCGACGATCACGACCTTCAACTGGCTGGTGGTGCAGAACTACTACGCCATGACGCCGGATTTCAGCCAGGGGCCGTTCACGCCGGTTTTGGGGCGAGCGCACAAGGAGGAGGAGCAGTGGCGGTGGGAGGATCCGTTTGTCGATGTGAGGCTGGCCACGGAATCATGAAGCCTGCAAGCTAAGAATACGGCAACCCGACGCAGACAAGACGAGACTGTCTTGTCTGCGTCGGGTTGCCGGCAGCGGGTGGCAGGCACGCAACCGAGTACTGCCGCCGGAAGCAAGAACGGTCATGAAAGGCTGCATGCGCCCTGCTGTCAAGGCCGACATGAAGTCTTATCTTGGCCCTCTTTGGAAACCTAGTCCTGGTCGCGATACTGCAAGGGCTCGGCGCCCAGGGGAACACGAAGTTATCCCGTGCACCGGGTTTCACGGCAACTGGTGAACATCAGCGGAGAGTAGCAGCGGGTCGAATTGCCATGCCGGACGGGGATTCTTATAGTTGCTTTGCAACGCGCAGAACGTATCAGCCAATCGAGGTGGAGAGATGACGTCTCAGTAGTCTCGTTAATCGCTCTACTCTCCACCCTGACAAAAGTGTATAGGGACTATTCTGCTACTGCCGCGACCTACCAACCCCAACGCGCAAATTGCGCGCATTGGCATTCCGTACTATAATGAGATCATCGTAGATGAAGCAGGACTTTTGCTCGCCACTGCGGAGATGTTGCGGCGGCGGTTGTGACCCCTTATTATTGTGAGGCGCTTCCGTAATTCCGTGCTGCCGGCGAGTCATCAGCCTCACAGATGGATGTTTGGCTCTCCAATTAAAGCCATTGTGCTTGACGCTGACTTGGAGTTAGGCGGCTTCCATTACTCAACAAACCAGAGGCGTACAGAGTCCTATCACTCAGTAAGTCCGGAGATACAGGTTGCTCTGCTCTCGAACACCTTGACTCTGAGAGAGGTCCCGGGTGTTGTTGCGCTGAATTGACTGTTGACTTCGGAGCGCGGGTTTGCAGCTACCAAGATGGGCTCCCGGATCGCAGGTCGTTCAGCAAGGGGCCTGGCAGTTGTTTGAATTGTCAGCATTGATGGGTACTGATGAGCATGTTCAGCGTGAGGCTCGATCAGCAAATAAGCTGGAGACTAGATGTCATCAACTGAGTTCTCGGCCCCTTGGGTGAAGGCTCCTCCTCCCCTCGACAGCTATCGCTCCATTTTCAAGTGGGGAGCACCTGACAGGTCCAAGCATCCGGACAAGCATTGGCTATCACTCCTGACCCAAGCCCTGGGGCTGAACGACGTCGACTTGCGGGTATGTAAGAACACGGGCGAAGACGCTGTGAAACCATTGCCGCCTACGCGTCTTGATGCCGAGCAGCTAGCGAGGCTGAAGCTGATGGTCGGTGACGGGAATGTTCTTACAGATGACTATAGCA
>Ga0123332_1004173_pt1 | contig 12800 bp, 10 predicted proteins | sample BioC12SIPDNA_4_FD_89958 | JGI IMG/M metagenome (GOLD analysis project Ga0123332, IMG submission 89958) | Anaerobic biogas reactor microbial communites from Washington, USA - Biogas_R2_A C12 SIP DNA | ecosystem: Engineered > Bioreactor > Anaerobic > Unclassified | place: Washington, USA...
TGGACGACATGGATCTCCACCTGGGTCTGACCATCCGACGCGGTCGAGAAGATCTGACTCTTGCGCGTGGGGATAGTCGTGTTGCGCTCGATCAGCGGCGTCGCCACGTGGCCCAGCGTCTCGATGCTCAACGTCAAGGGAGTCACGTCGAGCAGCAGCACGTCCTTCACGTCGCCGCCCAAGACGCCAGCCTGGATGGCTGCACCCAGCCCGACCACCTCGTCCGGGTTCACGCCTTTGTGCGGTTCCTTGCCAAAGAGGGCGCTGACCTTCTGCTGGATGGCCGGCATGCGCGTCATCCCGCCCACCAGCACCACCTCGTCAATGTCTGATGGCTTGAGCTTAGCGTCCTTCAGGGCCTGCAAGCACGGGTTGGCCGTGCGCTCGATCAGGTCCTCGGTCAACTGCTCCAGCTTGGCGCGCGTAATCTTCATCTGCAGGTGCTTGGGCCCCGACGCATCGGCGCTGATGAAGGGCAGGTTGATCTCGGTCTCCAGCACGGTGCTGAGCTCGATCTTGGCCTTCTCGCCCGCCTCGCGCAGCCGCTGCAACGCCTGGCGATCCTTACGAAGGTCAATGCCCTGATCCTTGCGGAACTCCTCGGCGATCCAGTCGATGATGCGCCGATCCCAGTCGTCGCCGCCCAGGAAGGTGTCGCCATTGGTGGATCGCACCTCGAAGACGCCATCGCCGATGTCGAGGATCGAGATATCAAAGGTGCCGCCGCCCAGGTCATAGACAGCGATCTTTTCATCCTTTTTCTTGTCCATACCATAAGCCAAGGCCGAAGCCGTCGGCTCGTTGATGATGCGCAGCACGTCCAGGCCGGCAATGCGCCCGGCATCCTTGGTGGCCTGGCGTTGGGCGTCGTTAAAGTATGCCGGCACGGTGATGACGGCCTGCGTCACTTTCTCGCCCAGGTAGGCCTCAGCATCGCTCTTGAGCTTGGCCAAGATCATGGCCGAGATCTCGGGGGGCGAATATTCTTTGCCATCCATCAGCACCCAGGCATCACCGTTCTGGCGCTCGATAATCTTGTAGGGCAGCACCTTTAAGGCTTTTTGCACTTCGGCGTCACTGAACTTGCGGCCCATCAGGCGCTTGATCGAAAAGATGGTATTTTCCGGGTTGGTGATCGCCTGGCGGCGCGCCAGTTGCCCCACCAGACGCTCATGCGTCTTGGGGTTGACGGCAACCACGCTGGGGCAGAGGTTCCCGCCCTCTGCGGTAGGGATCACTTTGGGCTCACCGCCCTCCATGACCGAGACAACCGAGTTGGTCGTCCCCAGGTCGATTCCAATAATTTTGCTCATAGTTACTCCTTATCGGGTTTCAAATTGTAAACTGTTTTATTCAGCAGGGCCAGATGAGGTCTTTACCGAGGCAACCCGTACGACCTGGTCGTCGAGCATATAGCCTTTTTTAAACTCCTCCAGCACTTCGCCCTCAGGGCGATCGCTGGGTTCGGTCATGAGTGCCTCGTGATAATTCGGGTCAAAGGGCTGCCCAACCGCCTGGATTGGTTTGACCCGAAAATGCTCCAGGACAGCTTTGAACTTTTTTTCGATCAGAATCACACCTTGGACCCAGGCATTATCCTCCAGGTCGGCCGGTGTGTGAGCCAGGGCGCGGTCCAGGTCGTCCATCGGCGGCAGCAGCTCGCGCAGCACCTGGATGCGCATATCCATCTCGTTCTTGGCGCGGTCGCGCTGCTGACGCTTTACATAATTATCATAGTCGGCGGCGGTGCGCATCCACTTGTCTTTGAATTCCTCAGCTTTAGCCTGCCAGTTTTCCTCGTGAGCCTGTGCGGCTTCTTCGATCTCGTCTTCAGGCTGCGGAAAGCCTTGCTGCATAGTACGTCTCCTTGTTTTTCTTACGGCGCGAGCGATTCGCCGCCGTATACGTCATTGAGAAGAGAGTTCAGCAGTTGCGCCATATAGCGCACCGTGCCGATGGCGCGGCCATAAGCCATGCGCATTGGACCAATCACCCCCAGCATGCCCAGGGCACGCCCGTGCACCCCATAAGGTGAAAGCACCAGGCTGACATCATCCAGCTGTGTGGTATCCGACTCGTTGCCGATGATGATCTGGATGCCGTTGGCGTCCACCACCCTCGGCAAAATTAGTTCGAGCAGGCTGTGCTGCTGCAGCATCAGGATCACCTGGCGGAACTTTTCCGAGGCGGTGAACTCGGGCTCCAGCAACATGTTCTCGAGTCCCTCGGTATAAAACGAGGTGGGGCGGTTAGCCTCGCTGGTGCTCATCAGGTCGGCCAGGCACTGCACCACGGTGCTCTCAAAGGGCTCCCAAGTGCCTTCATCCGGTGTGGTGACGCGCACATCGCCGGCGGTCTTGCCGGCCAGCAGGACGTTCAGCCGGTTGGCGTACTGGCTGAGGAGTTCCTGAACCAACGGCTCGGCCGGAATGAGCATCTCCTGGTGAATGCTGCCATCCTGCAAGACGGCCACCAACAGCACCAGGTTGTCGTTGATCGAGATCAGCTCCAGATGCCGGAAGCGGATCAGCTTTCCATAAGGCGGCGTAATCACCGAGGCGGCTTGGGTGTTGTGCGCCAGGATCGCAGCCGTCAGGCGCATCCACTGGTCCAGGTTGAGCTGTAGTTGGTGAAACTGGTGACGAATCATGCGCTGCTCAGCCAGCGGCAACTCGATCTGATCCATCAGGCACTCGACAAAATAGCGATAGCCCTTGACGCTGGGCACGCGACCTGCCGAGGTGTGCGGCTGGGTCAGATACCCCAGCTCTTCGAGTACCACCAGCTCGTTACGGATCGTCGCGGTGCTCACATCCAGGTGCCCATAGTGACGGATGGTGTTTGAGCCCACCGGTACAGCAGCCTCGGTATAGGCCTCGATGACGATCTTTAATATTTCGCGCTGTCGGGCAGAGAGCGCATTATTATCGACCTGATTCAACTCGGTCATGGTTCGATTCTTAGCAGTCCAAACTACAGAGTGCTATTCTAGCAGGTAAGCTGATATCTGTCAAGCATTTATCAGGATTTTAGCACTCTATCAACCGGACTGCTAATATCATACAACATTGATAAGCATATGTCAAGTATGTTTATTGTTGCGTTATAACAAAGCGGGGCCTGCTCAACGGCAGGCCCCGTAAGCATAGAGCATTACAACGCGGCGATGATCGCGTCGGCCATTTCCTGGGTGCCGACCGCCGTGGGGTCGTCACGGTGCGCTTTCAGGTCGTAAGTCACGGACTTGCCCTCGCGGATCACTTTGCGTACAGCGCTCTCGACGCGCGCGGCCGCCTCGGTTTCGCCGAGGTACTCGAGCATCATCACACCGCTGCGAATCGTCGCCACCGGATTGACCTTGTTCTGTCCGGTGTACTTTGGTGCCGAGCCATGCACCGGCTCGAACACCGCGGTATCCACGCCGATGTTGGCGCCCGGGGTCACTCCCAGTCCGCCCACCAGCCCGGCGCACAGATCCGAGACGATGTCGCCAAACATATTCGTCAGCACCAGCACATCGTATTCGTGCGGACGCTGTACCAGCTGCATGCAGCAGTTATCGATAATGCGGTCGTTAAAAGCGATCTGCGGGTATTCTGCCGCTACCTGTTTGGCAGTGTTCAGGTACAGCCCGTCGGTGACCTTTAAGATGTTGCCCTTGTGCACCGCCGTGACCTGCTTTCGTCCGTGCTTGACGGCATAGTCAAAGGCAAAGCGCACGATGCGTTCGCTGGCGCGCCGCGTGATGATGCGGATCGCCTCAGCCGCCTCGCCGGCGATCACCTCGTGCTCGATGCTGGAATAGAGCCCCTCGGTGTTTTCGCGCACCACCACCAGATCGACGCCTTGATACGGTGCCGGTACACCCTCGAACGATACGGCTGGGCGCAGGTTGGCGTACAGGTCGAGCGCCTTGCGCAAAGCCACATTCACGCTGCGAAAGCCCTTGCCTACTGGCGTGGTGATGGGCCCCTTGATGCCCACCTTGTTGCGGCGTATCGATTCGAGCACATGCTCGGGCAGCGGTGTGCCATAGCGCTCGATGACGGCTTCGCCGGCCAGTTGGACCTCCCACTCGATCTTGACGCCCGTGGCGTCGATCACGCGCTGCATGGCTGAGCTGACCTCGGGGCCGATGCCATCTCCAGGGATCAGAGTAACTGTGTAACTCATCACGACTCCTCTAGGACGTTGTTCCCTTGACCAGGTTCAACAGACCTCCCGCCAGCAGGATGCGCACCTGGCGCGCGGTCAAGCGGCAGTTAGCCTCGAACGACTTGCCGGTGCTCTGGTTACGTACCGTCAGGGGGATGCCCGCCTGCAAGCTCTCGGCGATGTTGGCAACCTCCATCTCGTCGCCTTTGCCGCACAGGGCGATATCCTCCGGGTTGGCCAAAGTGAGTGGCAGGATGCCAAAGTTTAGCAGGTTGGCGAGGTGGATGCGCGCAAAGCTCTTGGCGATCACTGCACGGATGCCCAAATACATCGGCACCAGCGCGGCATGCTCGCGGCTGGAGCCTTGACCATAGTTTTCGCCGCCCACGATGATACCCCCGCCGGCGGCTTTGGCACGCTCGGGCAGGGTAGGATCCAGGCACACAAAGGCAAAGGCGCTCATCGCCGGGATGTTGGAGCGCAGCGGCAGTACCTGCGCGCCCGCCATCATGATATCATCGGTCGAGACGTTATCGCCTGTTACCAGCAGCACCTCGCCAGTAATAGGCTCATCCAGCCTGCCGCGCACTGGCAGGGGCTTGATGTTGGAACCGCGCACGATCTCGGTGGCGGCGCCATCCGCGACAGGCGGGATGATCATGTTGTCATCAACCAGGTAGGCCTCGGGCACTTTGATGGCCAGCTTGTTGCCCAAGTCGCGCGGATCGGTGATCACGCCCGTGATGGCAGTCGCGGCGCACACCTCGGCGCTCGCCAGGTAGATGCTGGCATCCGCCGTGCCAGAGCGCCCTGGAAAGTTGCGGTTGAACGAACGCACCGAGATAGATCCGCTGGCGGGCGCCTGGCCCATACCGATGCACGGCCCGCAGCCGGCCTCCAGGATGCGCGCACCGGCGGCGATAAGGTCGCTCAGGGCACCGCTGCGCGCAATCATCTCGAACACCTGCTTGCTGCCCGGGTTGATCGTGAGCGAGACCTGCGGATGCACCGACTTGCCCTTGAGCATGGCTGCCACAGTCTCCATATCCGCCACCGACGAGTTGGTGCAGCTGCCGATGCAGACCTGCTGCACACTGGTACCAGCCACGTTGCGCACCGCCGTCACGGCGTCAGGGCTGTGCGGCTGGGCAATCAACGGCTCAAGCACGCCGAGGTCGATCTCGACCGATTCGTCATAGGTCGCGTCCTCGTCGGCGACCAGCGCCTGCCAGACCTCAGCACGCTGCTGAGCTGCCAGATAGGTGCGCGTTACCTCATCACTGGGAAATATCGAGGTGGTGGCGCCCAGCTCGGCGCCCATATTGGTGATAGTGGCACGCTGCGGGATGCTCAGCGATTTCACACCCGGCCCGCAATACTCGATCACCTTGCCCACTCCGCCCTTGACGCTCAGGCGCCGCAGCAGCTCGAGGATTACATCCTTGGCGGATGACCACTCCGGCAGTTGCCCCGTCAGCCACACCCGCAAAATGCGCGGCATATTGAGGTAAAAGGGCGCGCCGCCCATAGCGATGGCCACGTCCAGCCCGCCGGCGCCGATCGCGAGCATCCCGAGGCCGCCGCTGGTAGGGGTGTGGCTATCAGACCCCAACAGGGTTTTGCCGGGTACACTAAAACGCTCCAGATGCACCTGATGGCAGATGCCGTTGCCGGGCCGCGAATAGTAGATGCCATAGCGCGCCGCTACCGACTGTAAAAAGCGGTGATCGTCGGGGTTTTTATTGTCGCTCTGCAGCATGTTGTGGTCGACATAGCTGACAGAAAGCTCGGTGGCGACACGGTCACGCCCGAGGGCCTCGAACTGCAGATAGGCCATCGTACCGGTGGCGTCCTGTGTGAGGGTCTGGTCGATGCGGATGCCGATTTCGCTGCCAGCCACGAGTTCGCCATCCACGAGATGCGCACGGAGCATTTTGGTTGTGAGGTTATCACCCATCTTGATCCTTTCGGTGGTCGCCTGCGCAGCCTCTGCGTCGAGGGCGGAGAGAGAAGCGTCCACTTATTATGGTCAAGAGAGGGCCAGTGGCAAATCAGCTGGATCAGTCGCGCTTGGGATGCAGCCAGTGGCTGGCGCCCTGGCTTAAACGCGCGTTCATATCATGCAGGCGGTCACGGTCGTCGGCATTCAGCGACGAAAGCGACCACAGGAGCCCGGCGCCGCCCAGGATCGAAGCCACGGCACTGCCGATCGTCAGCAGTGTTTCGCTGTTAAGGTTCAAGTTGACCGACATTAACTCGCTGATCAAGTCGTTGACTGAGGTGACTTCAGAGCCATGCAGCGAGATGGGCACCGGTGTGGCTCCGCCGGCGGGCGCCAGCACCAGCGCGGCGACCGTAACTGCCAGCAGAGCAGCGGTAGGGATCCAGACCATCTTGGGGAAGGGCTTCCATTCAGGGATGCTGGCCTGTTCGCGCTTGATGATCATAGCGACGTTGGGGCGCAGTGCCGGGCTTACCCCCACCAACGGCATGCTGTGTAAAGCATCCTCGGTCATGCGCAGATGCTCTGCCAGGACCTGGCAAGAGGGGCAGCTCGCCAGGTGCGAACGCAGCGCCTGATAGGCAATCGTGGAAGGCTCGCCATCGGCGATAAACTGGGCCAGGTCATCGGTTGGATGCAGCTTGTTCTTCATAGAGCTCCATTGGCACTCAGCGATTTGGCCAGTGCCAGGCGTGCACGGTTAAGATGCGCCTTGACGGTGCCGATTGGCAAGGTCAGTAACCCAGCGATTTCGGCATATGAAAGTTCTTCTTGATAAAACAACGTAATCACCAGTCGGTATTTGTCACTCAGCGCATCCACAGCCTTCCAGATGCGGTTCGACCACTCGTTGCGCAGCGTCTCGTGCAGCGGGTCGGCAGACGGCTCGGGCACAGTCTCAAGGATAGCGTCATCCTCCACGGTGAGCAGCTCACGACGCAGCTGGCGTTTGCGGTTCAGGCAGGTGTTGACTGTGACCCGATAAAGCCAGGTGCTGAACTTGCTGTCGCTACGATACCCTGGCAACCCCTGCCATACGCGCACATACACCTCTTGGGCGGCATCCTGAGCATCTTCGCGATTGCTCAGAATACGATACGCCATATTAAAGACCGAGTTCTGCGTGATTGCGACCAGGTCAGCAAAAGCCGCTGCATCGCCTCTTTGGCAGCGTGCGATCAGCGCCTGGTCGACATCAACCACTGCGACACTGCTTTCCGCCCCAGGTGGACTGCCTAAAGCGCTGCAGTATGGTGCTCATCTACCGGCACATCCTCTGGCGGCTGGTCATTTGTTTCTGCCGTGAGCTCAGGAGCAGGTACTTCGGGTGCATTCCCCAGCAGAAAATAGATGAGCACCAGACCAATGCCGATAAACAGGGGTACCAATCCCCCGAGTAGCCAGACGCCCATCCCCAGGGTTGATAGCCCCAGCAAGAGCGCCAGTCCGCTCATCGCGGTCAGAATGCCTCCCCACAACACGCCCCGTTTTCCGCTTCGCCGAGGGATATCCTGCTCGAGTGACTCGCTGGTATAGCCCAACTGGGCGAGTGCGACACGCTCCTTGAAAGCCAAGTAGCGGTGCAGTGTCAGGAACAAGAGCACCGTCACCAGAAGGAGCCAGATTACAGCGAAAAGCGAGAGGAGTGAAAGATTCATCTCTCCTCCTTGCGAGAGGCTTCCATAGTATAAGACGCTTTTTACCGTATGAAGGTTGCAGTTGCTGTTCATGCGGGCAGCGGCTCTTCTAGCAGGTTCAGTTTTTCTGTCTCACCGCCGGTATCAGCCAGCCGCAAGGTAAAGATCTCGTGCGCGCCGATGGAGGCCCGCCATCTGCGCCCCAGCGCGGGCGAATGCAGCAGGGCTTCACAGGCCGTGCCGGCCGTCTCATAACCGCGCACCAGCAGTTCGCCTCTCTCTTCACTGCGCTTGACCACCGAGACCACCAGATTCTCCGGCTGCACTGCCAGGTACGAGACCTGATCTGTGCCGCCCTGGCTCTGCCTGATCGGCTCAGCCGTGAGAGGTTCCAGCATGGCATAGCTGGCGCGGTCGGGATTGGCATCTCGCCAATCGCCGCGATGCGGAATCAGCAGCAGGCGCACCACTTGCTTGCCCTGGTCGATAAAGTGATAGTCGACCCCCTCCACAACCTTGCGCGGATCGTGGAAAGCATAGATCGGGCTGCGCAAGATCGAAAGGCGCAGCTCGCTATCCAGAGCATCGTAGCCGTACTTGCTGTCGGTGATGCAGCACAAGCCGCCCTGTCCGCCCTCAAGCATGCCGGAGAGATCTACCCAGGCTTGGCAGGGCTCTTCTTCGCCGTTAGGCTGGCGCGTGATCATGCCATACGGGGCAGAAGCGGTAACACTTGCGTCCTGCACCCCCAGCGGGAAGGCCAGTTTGAGCATCTTTAACTCTTCGTGCCAGTCGATCTCCATCTCCAGCTCGATGGCCGTCTGGCCAGGGCGTACGGTGCATTGCGAGGTGATCGTCGAGCTGCCCCAGCTGCTGATAACCCGCAATGTGCGGCGCGTCGGGCCGTCGTGCACCACTACTGGAGCCGACTGGGCCTTGAACTGCCCTATCACATTGCGAAACGACGCGATGTCGTGACTCCAGGTGTCGCTGGGGTCATCGACCACTAACGCCACACCGGCCGGGCCGCCTAGAAGCTCGGCACCGCTGGCGCGCTCGACCAGGCTGCAGATGGCGCCGGTCTCGGCATCCAGCGTCAGCTGCCAGGCGTCGTTGACGAGTGTATTGCCCGGTTGCGCTTCGGGGCTGTGTGCGGCGGCCTGCACCACCGGAACCTCGGCATAGATCGGCACAGCGCCCAGAGCCGGTACGTCGACGAGCGCCTCGATATGTGCGATGTAGGCGTTGAGGTCAAACTCGATGCTCAGGAGCTGGCTCGGCAGCTCATTGCCCTTGGCATCCGTGATGCGCGGGGTGCCCGGCACGTCTCGCCAACTGCGGCCCCATCCGCCCATGCGCACCTCGAACTGCACCGCCGTGCTGCGCGCCCACGGCAGGCTGTTCCAGACCACCAAGGCTTGGCCGCGCTCTTCTATCCGCAACTCACGGGCGAGCGCCTGGCGTGCGGCACTCCCCAGGCGGAGGCTGATATCGCGGGCATGTGCATACAGCTGCCAGACGTCTTCGTAGGCAGTGCGGATCGAGGTGCCCGCCATGATGTCGTGGAACTGGTTAAAAAGCACCCCCTGCCAGGCATCCTCGAGAGCCGCCTGCACGCTGCTGCTGCCAGTAAAAGCTGCCAGGCGCTCAGCGGCCATCAATTGATGCTCCAGCTCGCGGTTTTCGGCCTTGACGCGCGAAAGGACGCTATAGCAGCCGCGCGCATGATGCTGCAGCTCATCCTCAACCACCGGCCAATCCTCGCCGAGGGCATGCATGGCTGTAAAGTAAGTGTCCGGGCTGGAAAAGACCGGCTTCAGGCTGGGGTCTTGGGCGTTGATCTCCATGATCTGGAGCACTTGTTGACGGGTGGGTCCGCCGCCATGGTTGCCGACCCCATAAAAGCACATGATGCGGTCCTGTCCCTGGGGCGCCAACTTGGCAGCCTCACGCACGCGCTCGAGCATGATCGCCTCGGGTCCGCTGGGGTAGTGCAGCGGCGGACGGCAGGCCAGCACACGCTGCCCGCCCGGCGCTACCCACCAAAAGGGTCCGCCAGGGAGCTCTTTTTCGTGCGGTCCCGGCCGGAAGAACACATAGTAGTCCAGCCCAGCCAGCTTTAAGAGCTGCGGCAGGGTGGCAGCGTGGCCGAACGAATCGACGTTGTAGCCAACTACGGCGCGCTTGCCAAAGGCCCGCTGCAGATAGCGTTGGCCGTAGAGAGCGTGACGCGCAAACGACTCTCCCCCCGGGATGTTGCAATCCGGCTGCAGCCACCAGCCGTTCACCAGCGCCCAGCGGCCGTCGGCGACCGCCTGCTGGATCTCGGCAAACAGGGCTGGGTCGCGCTCTTCTACCCATTTATAGGTGACGGCTCCGCCGCTCGAAAAGACATAGCTGTCAAACTCGCGCAGCAGCATGATGGCGGTGCGGTACGAGCCGAGGACCTCGTCTTGGCCCTCGGACATGGGCCACAGCCAGACCGGGTCGATATGGGCATTGCCGATCATGTGGATCGTCAGGGGGTGTTCGGCGGAATAAGTCGGCATAGTTCACCTCATAGAGTGCTTGCTGTGATCGATTATAGCATGCTTTGGCGGCCGACAGAAGCGCGCTTGCAGTGCGCCGTCGGCGCGCTAAAATATACTCAAACGCTCGTGAGGGACGCCATGACAGCTGCAACCTATTTTGACTGGCTTGTAAACAACACCATCACCAAATGGTGGAACGATTCCGCGACTCCAGCCGAGGTAACGCGCGCCCAGGAGATGGGCATCTGCGGGGTTACCACCAATCCGGTGCTGACAGCACGCGCCCTCAAGGATGACCCAGCCCATTGGCAGAGCGCCAAGCTCCTCATGAGTGATATCGCTCCCGAGGAACGCGCCCAGCGCCTGGTAACGCTGGTGGTGCGCGAGACGGCGGCACGTCTGGAACCGGTATATCGCGCTTCGGATGGCGTGGATGGCTATGTCTGCGCTCAGGTGAACCCTTCGCGCGCCGGCGAAAGCGAGCCGATGCTGACCATGGCGCGCCGCTTTCATGCCATCGCCCCCAATATCGCCGTCAAGTTGCCGGTCACGGCGGCTGGTCTGGATGTGCTGGAGGACTGCGCAGCGGAAGGCATCACGGTGACGGGTACGATCAGCTTTACTGTGTCGCAGGTGCTGGCGGTCGCAGAGCGATACGAAAAGGGCAGGGCGCGGGCCGAAAAGGCCGGCATCCGGCCGGGGCAGTGCTTTGCGGTGGTAATGGTCGGGAGATTGGATGACTATTTGCGCGAAATCGCGGCTGATCGCCAGGTGCGGCTCGAGCCGGGCGATGTCGAGCAGGCAGGTATTGCGGTCGTCAAGCGCGCTGGCAAGCTCTTTAAAGAGCGCAGCTACCGTGCCACGCTGCTGCCGGCGGCCTTGCGCGGCGTCAACCAGATGCAGGAGCTGGCCGGCGGACGGCTGGTGATGTCGATCCACCCCAAGGTGCAAAAGATGATCCTGGACGCCAACCTGGCGCATGAGGAGCGCATCGAGGTGCCGGTGGCAGAGGATGTGCTTGCGCGTCTGAGCCAGATTCCGGATTTTGTGCGCGCGTATGCCCCCGATGGCATTGCCGTGGCAGATTTTCTCTCCTTTGGTCTGACCCAGCGCACCCTCTCGCAGTTTATCGAGGCTGGCTGGGGTCCGCTCGAGAGCTACCCGGCCTGATTAACGGCCACTGCCTCAGGTTTGCTGACGCGTTTGAGGTACCTGCCGATGCGCATGATCCCCTCGCGCAGGTCAGTTTCGCTGGCACACAGCGAGATGCGGATGTAGCGGTCGCACAGTTGCCCAAAGGCGCTGCCCGGGCCGACCGCTACTTCCTCGGCTTTTAAGAGACCCTGTGCAAAGGGCAGCGAGCCAAGTGGCTGGCTGGAGATATCGATCAGCATATAAAAGGCCCCGTGCGGGTACGATACTTCCAGGTCGTTTTCGCGTGCCACCTGCACCGCCAGATCGCGGCGCTTGCGGTAGTGCTCGCGCATGTCATCGACACAGGCCTGATCGCCTTCCAGCGCTTCGATGGCAGCATACTGCGCCACCGTGTTGACACACGAGACGATCGGCTCCTGGACCTTGCTCATCACGGTAATGATCGAGGGGCTTGCAACCGCATACCCCACCCGCCATCCCGTCATGGCAAAGGTTTTTGATACCGTAAAGACGCTGATCACGCGCCCTTCGGTATCCCACTGGGCCGGGCTGTAATGCTGACCCTCAAAGACCAGCTCGTCATAGGTCTCGTCCGAAAGCATATAGATGTCGTGGCGCCGGCAAAAATCGAGGCAGGCTTTCAGAGTTGCCTCGTCGTAAACCGCGCCGGTCGGGTTGGAAGGGCTGTTGACCAGCATTACGCGCGTGCGTGGCGTCACCAAGGATTCGAGAGCCTCAAAATCGGGCACGAAATCGCGCTCGGGGATCGTCAGATAGCGCACACTGGTGGCATTGAGTAAGGATGCGGCCATCACAAAGTTGCCATAGCCGGGGTCAGGGATCAGGATCTCGTCGCCAGGATCGAGCAGCACCGCCATCGAGGCATAAACAGCCTGCATGGCGCCAACCGTCACGATGATATTTTCGGGTCCGACGTCGAGCTTGTTGATGCGGCGCAGCTTGCGAACGATCGATTCGCGCAGCGCCAGCATGCCGGCGTTGGCGGTGTAGCCGGTGTAGGCATTGCGCGCAGCCGAGACAGCAGCCTCCACAACGTGCGGCGGGGTGCCGAAATCGGGCTGACCGAGCTCCAGGTGAATGGCCTTGGGATAAGCAGCGGCGGTGTCCAGCATGGCACGGATCGGTGACCGATCAAAGCTGGTTGCTGTACGCGATAAGGGTTTCATGCTGCCCTCCGTTCTTGGGTATAAAAAAACGCAACGAGAACCGGCCTCGTTGCGCGGTGTCGGATGACAACACCCAAGCCTAGCATAAATTAAGCAGCGCTTTTTGTCAACAAACAAGACGGCCGGTCAACCA
>Ga0123332_1004181_pt1 | contig 12786 bp, 10 predicted proteins | sample BioC12SIPDNA_4_FD_89958 | JGI IMG/M metagenome (GOLD analysis project Ga0123332, IMG submission 89958) | Anaerobic biogas reactor microbial communites from Washington, USA - Biogas_R2_A C12 SIP DNA | ecosystem: Engineered > Bioreactor > Anaerobic > Unclassified | place: Washington, USA...
GCGGCGCTGGTTCGGGCGGGGATCCCGCTGGACCGCGGGCTGGCAGTCATGGGGCACGAGTCACCGGGGAAACTGGGGACGCTGGCCAGCGGCTTGGCGGATCGCCTGCGCAGCGGCGAGAACCTGACGGACATCGTGCAGCGCGACGACCGGCTGTTTCCACCGGTCTGGCGCAGCGTGGTGCTGGCCGGAATCCGGGCGGGGCAGCTGGCGGCCGCGCTGGAAGGTCTGTCCCAGACGGTGCGCCGGGCAGCCGAGGCGCGCCGTTCGATCGCGGTATCGCTGATCTACCCGTGCATCGTCGTGGGGGTTGCGTACGTGTCCCTGTTGCTCTCCGCAACCTACCTGGCGCCTGTTCTGACAACCGTCTATCACGATCTGGTATCCCGGCCCGATCCGGTCATCGCGCTGATCGAACGCGTCTGTGTGGCGACCCGTGTCTGGGCCCCCTGGGTGCCGCTCCTGTTGGGACTGGGGCTGCTGTGGTGGTGGTGTCGGTCCGGCCGGGCGATCCGGTCGGCGGCGGGCTCAGCGCGCGGACGTTCCGGCCGCTTCCTGTTTGGCGTTCTACCTCGCCGCTGGCCCACAGTAAGCCAGGTGCTGCGAGACGGCCGCATGGCCACGTTCGCCGAGCTGCTGCGGCTGATGAACGACCACCAGGTGCCGATGCCGGAGGCGATGGTCTTGGCGGCGGACGCGAGCGGTGATCGGATGTTGAGCCGGGGTGCGCGCGAGGTGGCGGAGTGTCTGGAGCGCGGCGCGGTGCTGCGCAGCCGCAGCGAACTGCCGGACGCGTTTCCCCCGCTGCTGGCCTGGTCCATCGTCACGGGGGCGGGGCAGACCGGTTTGAGCCGCGCGCTGGCGACCTCGGCGGCGATGTATCGCCAGCGTGCCGCGCGTGCCGCGCGCTGGGCGGCCGTGTGCGTACCCATCGTCCTGACTGTGGTGGTCGGCGGCAGTGCTGCGATGTTCCACGCACTGGTCGTCTTTCTGCCGATTATTCGCATGTTGTATCAACTGGGGCTGCCCCAGTAGGCAGGGCTGACCATGGCTGAGTTCCGTTACACCGCCAGAACCTCACAAGGCGAACAGATCGGCGGCGCGATCGAGGCCACGAGCCAGGACGACGCCCTCGCGCAGCTGCGCGCGCGCGGACTGCAGGACGTGCACGTCACACACGCGCCGGACGTTCCCGGGGCGCCGGCCGATGACCGTCCGGAGCTTGGTGCCGCCACGCAGCCCCCCGCGGCGCTGTCGCCGGCGGAAGCCAGCGAACTGGCCGGCCACATGGCGCAGGTCGCGGCAACCCAGCTCCCGCTGGCCGCTGGCCTGCGCGCTGCGGCGGAGGAGACGGGCAGCCGGCGGGTGGCGGCGGCCTTGCTGTGGATCGCCGACCAGGGGGAGCAGGGCCGGTCGCTGGAAGACACTTTGGAGCACTCCGGCCAGCTGCTGCCGGCGCACGTGACCGGCTTGATCCTGGCCGCGTCGCGCACCGGACAACTGGGGGAAGCGCTGTTCGAACTGGTCGAGCAGCAGCAGATCGCGCGTTCGCTGCACTACGACACACGCGGCGGGTTGGCCTACGTGGCGATCATGCTGCTGTTGGCGGCCGCCGTGCTGACCTTCATCTGTTATTACGTGGCGGACGTTATCCGCCAAATGCTGCTGGATTTCGACCGGCAACTGCCCATGGTGACACAGGCTCTCTTCTGGTGGCGCGATTACGGAATACTCGCGGCGGGCGGCGTGGCGTTGGTGCTCGCGTCGCTGGCGGTCGCGTACCGGGTGGTCGCCGGTCGTGTCAGGTGGGAGCGATTGCTGTCGAGCCTGCCTCTGTTCGGCACGCTCTGGCAGTCGATCGCCGTGGCCGATTGGGCAGGGCTCGTGAGCGTCCTGCTCCGGCACGAGATTCCACTGCCCGACGCCTTGCGGATGGCCGGGCACGGCATCGGCAGCCAGCATGTGGGGAGTGTTTCGCTCCACCTGGCGGATGGTGTCGCACGCGGCCGCCAGCTGTCGCAACTCATGTTTTCACAGACCGCGATCCCGCCGTCGCTCATTCCCCTGGTGGAATGGGGCGAGCGGTCGAAGACTCTGAGCGAGGCGTTTCGGATCGGGCGGGAGATGTACGGCAAGCGCGCGGTCATGCGTGCGGCGCTGATCCAGGCCGTGTTTCCGCCGCTGGTAATGGTCGGCGTTGGTTGCATTGTGCTGTTCGTGCTGTTCGGCCTGTATACGCCGATGTTTAACCTTATTGTCGATGCTTAACCTTATTTCCGTGTCTAATTGACGGTGGCTCCATGTTTGTCGTGTTTTGGGCTTTCGTGCCGCCTGCCCTGATTGTGCTCGGATGCCTGCTGCTGTGGGCCGCATCGTGGCTCCGTCAGCCCCGGCGCCCGGCCGGGCACGTGTGGGGTGCGGGCTGCGTGTACTTCCTGGGCTGGCTGATCCTGCTCACGGGCATCGTCACGACCACCTTGCTGACGACCGATGCGTTGGCCCCCATCATCTGGATCGTCGTCGGGTACGTGCTGGCGATGGGGCTGCTGCGCTATTGGCACAGCGAGATCCGCTTCCTGATCTGGACACTGTCCGAAGCTGCCGAGCGGGGTATTCCTTTGGAGACTGCGGCGCGCGCGTATGCCAACGAACGGCGCGGCAGGCTCGCCGACCGCGCCCGCTTGATGGCGGACTATCTGGATGCCGCCATGCCCCTGTCGCTGGCCATGGCGCGCTCCAGGCTGTTCGTCTCCCGCGAAATCCAACTGGCCGCGGACGTCGGCGAGAAGACGGGAACGCTCAGCCAATCGCTCAATGAACGATCTGGAGCGCGTGTTCGACACACTCTTTGCCAGGTTCTTCTACCTCGGCTGCCTGGTCAGCGTGATGGCGCTGTTCCTGTCTTATCTGATGCTCACGACCGTCCCCCGCCTGGAGGCGATTTTCCTTGAATGTGGCCTGACATTGCCGTGGGTTACGCAGGTGCTGACTTCGTCGACCCGTCTGCTGGTGAACTACTGGCATTTGTGCGTGCCGGTGCTGGCGGCGCTCGCCCTCCTGGCCTTTCTGGCACTGTTCCGGTTTCTCGGCACGTCCGCCCGGTTGTTGCCCGTCGTGGGGCGTCTGTTCTCGCCGCTGAACACCGTGTCGATCCAGCAGTTGCTCGCCGTCACGGTCCGGGAGAAGAGGCCTCTGGTGGGAAGCCTGGAGCTGTTGGCGACCCATTGCCCAGCGTCGCGCGCGCGGAGCCGGCTGCATGGGGCGATTCGGCGTATCACCAGCGGAGAGCACTGGTGCGACGCGCTGCGCCGCGCGCGCTTCATGTCCCGTGCCCAGTGCGCCGTGTTCCGGTCTGCGGAGCAGGCCGGCAACCTGGCCTGGGCGCTGAACGAGATGGCGGACAGCAGAGTCCGCCGCGCTGCACACCGGGCGCAAGCGGTCTTGAGCGTTCTCTTCCCGCTGGGCGTGTTTGGACTGGCCCTGTGCGTACTGTTTGTGATGTTGAGTATCGTGATGCCCTTGTTCAACCTCATATCAGGTTTGGCATGAACACAACCTGCATCCATAACCGGTGCCGCCGCGGCGGCTTTTCGATGACCGAAATGGTGGTGACCATCGGCGTCGCCACGGTCGCCATGGTGGGCGGCGTCCAGATCATGTCGTTGGCTAACCGGCAGTGCCGGGCGGTGGAATGCCGGCGAGTGGCCAGCCTGGAAGCGGGCAACATCATGGAACAGCTCATGGCGCGACCTTGGGAAGAACTCACCCCGGGCCAGGAGTCGTTCGGTACGTTGTCGGACGTCTGCCAACGGCTGTTGCCTGACGCCAGCTTGGACATTGATGTCAGTGCCGAAACGACCGATGCTGCCGCCCGGCGGATCACCGTAAGGATCGACTGGCAGGTCCAGGGAACCCACCGCAGCAACCCGGTGCGACTCGTCGCGTGGCGGTACCCCAACCAGGAGACGCTTCCATGAGATCACGCCGCGGCTATTCGCTCATCGAATTACTGGCAGCCGTGGCCGGTTTCTCGGTAACGTTCGCCACCATCGTCCAGACGCTGCACGGGCTGCAGCGGGGGGCCGATCGGGCGCACACCGGCCTGGGCAACGGGACGCAGCAGATCCGGTTCGCGCGGCAGTTGCGCGCCGATGCCCACCTCGCACAGGTATTCGTCACCTCACCAGCGCCCGACACCGGTCATCCCGATGCGGTCCTCCGCCTGACTCTGCTCGACGAGCAACGCGACGAGCAGATCGTCGAGTATTCCCTGCGGGCCAATTGCATCGAGCGGCTGGTGCGCAGGGCCGATGCGGTCCGGCAGCGCGAGTCGTATCAGGTGTGCCCGGCCGCCCCGCACAGCTGGTCGATTGTCGCCAGCGGGTCCCGGCCGCTGGTCACCATCTGCCTGCAGCAGCCGTTGGCCAGCGCCCCGCGTGCCGCCAGCCACGACGTGCCACCCCTGCGCGTGGACGCCGTGCTGGGACTCCTGCCGTCATCATCCACCATCAAGCCCGTCGCTGAAACGGAGGAGATGCCATGAGCTCCCTGCCGGTGAAGAATCCGCGCACCCACAGACCGGGCCGCTCCCGGCCCGCGCGGCGACCGCATCGCATGGCCCGGCGCCGCGGCCTGATCCTCGCGGCAGCACTCGTATGCATTGCCGTCGCGCTCATGCTCGCCACCGTTCTGGCCAAGGCCACCCTGCTGCAGCACCATCAGACCGACCTGGCTGGATGCGAGCAGCAGTCCTTCTGGCTCGCTGAATCGGCCGTGCAACGCGCCATCCACAACCTGCGGTCGTCACCCGCATACACCGGTGAGACCTGGGATGTTCCAGCCGAACTGCTGGGATCCAGTTCGCCTGCTGTGGTGGTCATCCAAGTCACTCCAGCAGCGGAGCCGCAGGACGGATGGACGGTCCACGTCGAGTCCCGTTTGCCAACTACGCCGAACAATCCCGTACTGTGTGTACGAACCCTGTTCGTCGCACAGGTCGTGCATCCATGACTTCCAGGAACCAAAGCTCTCGGAGATCAACCATGCAATCCAGGCACCGGACAGGTTTCACATTGGTCGAATTACTGGTGGTGATCGCCATCATTGGCGTGTTGGTGGCCCTCCTGCTGCCCGCGGTCCAGTCCGCGCGCGAAGCCGCACGCAGGATGCAGTGTGCGAATAACCTCTGCCAGTTGAGTCTGGCAATCCAGAACTACGAATTGACCTTTCGCACCTATCCGCCCGGTACGGTGAACGACACCGGTCCTATCCGGAACGTGCCGGAGGGGTACCACCACAACTGGCTCACACAGCTTCTGCCTTACCTCGAGGAACAGGTCGTGTACAACCACGTGGATTTCACCGTGGGTGTCTACGACGACAGGAATCTGCCCGCTCGGGAGGTCCCGATTGCCGTGTTGACCTGCCCGTCTGACGTGGCCAGGAATGGCGACCTCGGGCTGACGAGCTACGCGGGGTGCCACCACGACGTCGACGCGCCGATCAACACGGACAACCGTGGCGTATTCTTCCTCAATAGCTCGGTGCGTACTCTGGACGTCACGGACGGCCTCTCGCACACACTGTTCATCTCCGAGAAACTCCTGGACCCGAGGGGCGAGGACGAGGATGTCCAGCCCGACCTGGGCTACATGTCGGGGACCCGATCCACGCTCCGCAACACAGGCACGCCGATCAATGCGGCCTTGAAGCCGGAGCGTCTTGCCATGTACCCGGGGCAGATCCCGCTGGACGAAGAAGATGCGCAGAGCGCCGCTCCGGTCGATCCGGTGCTGTCCGTAGGTGGCTTCAGCAGCCGCCACCCCGCCGGCGTCCTTGCTGCGTTCGGCGACTCCAGCGTGCAGTTCCTCGCCCAAATGATGGACCTACGGGTACTGCAGCAGCTGGCCAATCGGGCAGACGGCAAGTTACCTCTCAAGAAGTATTTGTATTATTGAGTGCGGCCGCGGCACGCCGTCGCGGAGGACCGGCTTGCCGTGCCAGACAGGCATTGGCAGGCCGCTGTTACAGGTTGCTGCGGGCGACGCGGAAGCCCACCGTCCCGTCGCCCTGGCCGGGAGCGCGTTGGTCGCGTGCCGCCGACCGCAGCCGTTCTGGCGGATCTGCGGCCGATCCGCCCCGAATCACCTTGCTCGCGCCCCCGGCGGCCACGACGCCGTAATCGTCCTGGCACCACTCGGACACGTTGCCCAGCATGTCAAACAGCCCGAAGTCGTTCGGTTTGCGGGTCCCTCCCCGCTGGATCTGTCCCTCGGCGTTGGCACGGAATACGGCATACCAGCCCAGCCACGACGCGGTGTTGCCGAAGTAACGGCTGCTGGCAGTTCCCGCGCGGCAGGCGAACTCCCACTCGGATTCCGTGGGCAGTCGATAACCTCGCCGATCCAGATAGTCCGCGACGGTCTCCATGCCCGGTCCGTACAAGCCGTCGGAGTTGGGGCGGTAGCACCACTGGTCCGCCGGAATTTCCTCCCGCTGGCTGAGCCAGTTGCAGTAAGCAGCGGCGGCGTACCATGTCACGCCGCTGCGCGGCACATGCCGGGGCGTGCCGCCCGTGTCCATGGGATCTGAGAGTGTATCGCGCGCCGCGCGCAGGAACTCGTCGAACTGTTCGACCGTGGTTTCGCAACTGGCCAGACAGTAGCTGTGGCGGATCCGCTGGCTGTGATACGGCTCGTTGCCTGCGCGGCCGGATTCCCTCTGCGGCGCCCCCATCATGAACTGCGTCGGCCCCGGAATAATCACCAGCGTGTGGCCGTGTGGCGTGACCAGCCACTGCCGATCACCCAGTGGCCGCACGGAGGCCAGCTCGCGGTCGGCGCGGGCCATCTCCGCCTCCCGCCGATAAAACTGCAGGGTCCAGGCCACCGCTGCATGCGTGCCCGGATCGGGGTCGTCGCGGTACCATTGCAGCAACGTGGTTACCAGCGGGCTGTCCTCGCCCAGCGCCGCGAAGCGGTCCGGCCGGGCCTCGAGCGGTCCGACCAGATGACCGGCCGCCAGGATCATGGCGCGGCGAATTCCCACGTCCGCCTGCGATTGCGCTTTCTTGACGATCTCTTCGGGATTCGTCACCAGGGGCGAGAGTCCGTGCAGGACCGCGGTCCGCGTGGAGGGGTCGTCGCTGTGCTGCAACAGCGGCCAGACGTGGTTGTCCATCCCGAGCGCCAGCAAGGCCACCGTGCTGCGTGCGCGCAGATGGATGAACAGCTCGCGGAGCGGGGCCATCACGTCCGAATCGGCCGTCAGAATCACCAGCGCCAGGGTGGCGGCGATCGCCAGGGACCGCAGGTGACGGCGTCCCGCCGCACGCATCACGCGGCGCTGGGGCAGCGTCCAGCGGGCGGGGCGCGTCCAGAGCCGGATAAACACCCATTCCAGCAGCGACGGGAGCTGCCGCCGTTCCGGACTGGCATTCCACAATCGCGAGCGTTCTTCCAGTCGCAGTTCTAGCCGCCCGCTGCGCGTGGAACGCTGCTTATCCGTGAGCCATTGTCGCAGCGAGGGGACCAGATAGTCGTGGGTCAGCTGGTAGTAGCGCGACCCCGGCGTCGTGCTCAAGTCGCGCGTGTCGATGGCGTCCAGGTCGGTCGGGGTGAGCAGGCGCGTCTCGCTGTCCAGGATCCGCATCAGCTCCTTGAATGCGCGCGGCTTCTTCCCGTAGCCGGAGATGTCGAGCAGTTCGGTGTTCGAGCTGACGCGGCCGCGAATGTCGGCGCCGCGGGCGGGCAGCAGGGCACCCAGCACCGCGCGCACCGCGCGCAGGTGCATGCGATACCGCGGATTCGCACTCCGCGCACTGAACGTCTCCTCCAGGAACGCCACCCCGACCCCTTCGGCACCCCCCAGCGCGCGGAGCGTCTCGGGTGACCAGACCTTGTCCTTGACCATCTCGGTAAACAGCGCCAGCCGCACCGGCACCACCCGATCCTCCTGCGCCAGCGATCCGATCGCCTTCTTCAGGAACGCCTCCTGCCGCGGTTCGAGCGTCCGCAGATCGTCCGGCAGCCGCCCGTAGGCGCGGCCGAGTTCCGCCAGCACTTTGCGGGCGTGAGTCCGGTCGAACAGATCGACCAGTGCCGCGTTGTGACCCGGAACCAGGTCGATTTCCAGATCGGCCATGAATCGCCCGATGGCCAGCCAGAAGTCATCGCGGACCAGCAGCAGGCACTGCAGCCGCACACCGTCGCACTGCCGCAGCGCCGCCAGCAGTTCCCGGCGATCCTTGTCGCTCTTGCCGTGCAGCCACTGCTCGAACTGATCGATCACCAGCAGCAGCTTGTCGCCGCGAGCCAGACCACATCCGCTGCGAATGCTCGCCAACTCCTCCGCCAGACTGCCTCCCGGCCCCTCCGGGATGAACTGCTGCTCGATGCGGTGCTGCAACTGGTTCTCCGTCTCCTCTGCCGTCGCATCGAAGCAGATGACACGCACTTTGTGTGACAGGCGCGGCAGCAGCCCGGCACGGACCAGCGACGACTTGCCGCATCCCGACGGCCCGTAAAGCAACCCGACGGCAAACGCTTCCGACGCGTCGGTCGTTTCGATGCGCGACTTCCACTGCCGAATCGACTCGGGCAGCCCGTTGCGATCCCGGGGGCCCGGCACCAGGCCAAGATAGTAGTCGGCATCCTTGGCATCGAACGAGCGGAGCCCTTTGGGAATCACCTTGGGCGGCGGCTGGCTGACCAGCTCGTCGCCGGGCACCGGAGCCCGGCCGGCAGTGGCCGCGGCACCCTCGACCTGCCGCGCCGACTCCGTATAGTGCCGCAGGTCGTCCACCATCTGCCAGGCGTCGGCGTAGCGGTCCGCCGCGCGTTTGGAGAGCGCCTTCAGACAGATGCGCTCCAGCTCCTCAGGAATCGACTCGTCCACACCGCGCGGCGGAATCGGGTCCTCCCACAGCACCTGGTCGAGCAGCGCCTCGTACGAGTCCGCCACAAACGGCCGCCGCCCTGTGAGCAACTCGTAGAACACGACCCCCAGACTGAAGATGTCCGAACGCGCGTCGACCCGGTGCGCTTCCCCCCGCGCCTGCTCCGGACTCATGTAGCCGGGCGTTCCCGCAAAGCTCCGCCGGTCCGCCGCATCTCCCGCGGTCAGTGCCAGTCCGAAATCGACGACATAGGGACGGCCCCGCGCATCGAGCAGGATGTTGGCCGGCTTCACGTCACGGTGTACCAGGCCCCGCGCGTGCGCGGCATGCAGCGCGTCGGCGACGACGACCACAATCTGTACCGCCTCCTCCAGCGACAGCCGGGAACGCCAGATCCGCGCCGCCAGATTCTCGCCGCGAATCAGCTTCGAGACCACGTAGCAGTGCCCGTCGCGCGTCCGGCCGACATCGTACACCGGCACGATCGCCGCGTGATCCAGTGAGGCGACGATGCGGGCCTCCGCCCAGTACGCGTCCATCGCGTCCGGATCGGCACCGCGCCGCCAATGCGGCACTTTGATGGCAACGTCCCGCCGTAACTCCTCGTCGGTCGCGTGGTAGACCCGGGCAAAGCCACCTTCTCCCAACAGGCCCAGCACCCGGTAGCGCCCGAGCATGGCGAACAACTCCGCCACGCGTTCGGTGTCGGCATCCTCACGATCAACGTCGCCCGTCTCCGCGCCCCCTTCGCGGGCCTGCCGCGAGTCGGCTGCAAAACGTTCCCAGGCCAGCCGGTACAGCTGCTCGTCGCACTCCTGCAACGCCTCGTGGATGCGGTCGAGTTTCCACAGCTCCTCGGCCAGCTCCGGCAGCAGATCGGCATGTCGCGCCAGGACCTCCGCATCCGGGATCGCCAGCCCTTCCGTTCGCTGCCGCGCAACCTCAAACACGACGCGCCGAATCGCGGCCGCGCGCCCGGTGATCTGCCGGTTGTGCGAGGATGTCGTGGACATGAAACGCCGCGCCCCCGAGCCGCGCATTGCTAACTGGTGAAGTACAACGAAGACCGGCCCATCATCGCACGCACGTTCTGGCGCGCGCGATAGCACAGGCCGCGCACCGCATCGTGCGTCCGCCCGGTCGCCGCGGCAATCTCGTCGAAGGACTGACCCTGCAGGTACCGCCGCCTCAGCACGTCACGCTGGTCGGCCGGCAGCCCCGACAGCGCCGCCTGCATCGTCCGCACCGCCTCCCCCCGCGCATAGCGGCGGCTGGGGGAGGTCGTCGAGCCCGCCAACTGCTCCAACACGCCCGGCAGCGTGCCCGACAGCGCCGGCTGCGACACAGGTCGCGCCGGCAGACGCCGCTCGCGGCGACGACGCTTCTCAGCGTCCCGGACCAGATTGTCCGCAATCGTCCGCAGCCAGGCGCGAAACGCGCCCCTGCGCCGCGGCCGGAACGTGCCGATCGCCTGAGCCGCCCGCACAAACGTCTGTTGCAGAATGTCGTCCGCCCGTATCAATCCCTGTAACTGCTGCGAGATGCGGGATTCCACGTGCCGATGCAATACGTCAAAATGCAGCAGCAGTAACTGCGATAAGGCCACCCGATCGCCAGCGACCGCTCGATCAACCAGAGACAACTCCGACTCGGCCTCAGACATGGTACCCGCTTTCCGACAAACAAGATGGCGCGACGAGAAGAGGCAGCAGACCACTGGCAACAGACCATCGGCGGTAGGCGACCAGGCTCCTGGTCCGATGCACTGGTGCCAGTACACTGGCGCCGGCAGGTGCCCCCCGGCCTGCCGCCTCCTCGCCTTGCTCTTCATGCTACCGCCCGCCCAGGCGGCCTGCAATTGAAAACAATTGAACAACAGGTCTGCCCTTGAAGAATAAGCGGAACCCGCGGCAACCGAACCGGCAACATGTTTCTCTACGGAGCCTGACCATATCATGCCATCACTTGCAGAAAGCGTCGTCAAAGAGCTGAAGACGATCCTGGTCGTCGTGGGTGTCATCTGGGCAGTCTATATCCTCAGCTTTGTCCTTCCGGTGACAGAGTACGGCCTGCAGCCGCGGACCGCCTGGGGACTGCTGGGCATCGTCACCATGCCGTTCCTGCACGCCAGCCTCGGACATCTTGTGTCCAACACCATCCCGCTGATCGTGCTGCTGCTTCTGTTGGCCGGGTCCCGCGCCCGATCGTGGATCATCGCCATCGAAATCACGGTCCTGAGCGGCGTCATCCTGTGGATCTTCGGCCTCAACGGCAATCATGTGGGAGCCAGCGCCCTGGTCTCCGGTCTGATCGCCTTTCTGATTCTGGGCGGGTTCTTCGAACGTCGCCCGGTGTCCATCATGGTGGCCATCATCACCTTCCTGCTCTACGGCAGCTCGTTGATCTGGGGAGTCTTTCCCCGCGCGTCGGACGTCTCCTGGGATGGGCATCTGTGCGGCGCAATCGCTGGCGGTCTGCTCGCGTTCCAGCTGGCCCGTCCCGCCCGATCGGGCCGCAAATGGCGGCTGTTCAGGAAAGCACCACCAGCGGCCAGCAACACAGACCCGTAAGGCATTCGGCCTCCCGCCGGCTCGGGACAAAGACAAACCCGGCGTCGGGCGGCAGACCGTCGAGTTCCACGTTGCCGATGTGCCGCCATTCCCGTTCGACCGACCAGTCGATCGTGCGGCGCTGGCCGGCTCGGTCCCGCTGGAAATACGGGCGCTGGTCGGCGGGCAGCCTGCGCCACAGCGCCTCGTCGCCATAGGTCACCGGCCGGCAGCCCCGCCGCTGCAGCCAGTCCCGCGCCACGCTGATCCCGTACGGCTCAAAGTCCCACCTGCGCCGGTGGGCACGATACGTGCGCAGACGCTGCAGCTCGGCAACGCCGACAGCGGTGAAGCAGACGACCGGCGTGCCCCCCCGAATCGCGCGCCCGGAGGCCAGCAGCCGCCGCTGGGTAACGATGCGGGCGAGAGTGGACAGCGCCGAATGCACCGCGTCCGGACGGTCGAGAATCAGATGGTCCAGGTATTCATCACTGTCCTGATCGGGCCACGGGCCTTCGCTCGCGCGTGTGCAGTGTGTCAGATAATCGGTCAGCGGGATCTGGTCTACGGTCAGAATCCTGGGCTGTGCCGCACCCGCCGCTGCCGGCCCCGCCGGCCCACGCCCTTCAACTGCAACCGGTCCCCCAGGTACAGCCGGCACCGAACCTGGCCGACACACCGCGTCGGCCATCCGCAGCGTGGCACCCCGGGCAGCCAGCTCGTGTGCCACGTGTCGGGCGACAAAACCACTGCCCACGATCAGGTCGACGCGCGCGTCGCTGGCACAGCACGCCGCGTCCAGTCGCCGTTCGAGCAGCTGGCGGATGTTGCCGCCGCGCCGCACGCGGCACGCGACCACCCGGTCACTGGCCGCCACGACAATCGCGTCCCGCGCCGGGACCGGACAACTGACCAGCTCCTGCAGCGGTGGCGAGACGACCGCCGGCCAGACGGCCGCATCGTAGTCCAGGTGCGTCGCACTGCGGGCCCGACAATCGGCCGACCAGCGCGCTGCCGAACAACCCGGTCGCGGCACTTCAAATCGCACGAGCGGAATGTGGAACAGCCGGGCACAGCGCCCCAGCAGCTCATCGAGCGACGTTCCCTGCGCTGTTACCAGCACCTGTCGCTCCGCGTCGAGATCGCAGCAGAGCTGCCGCAGCACCGCGAACCAGTGCCGGCCGAGCTTCCCGAGACTCCCCAGCCGCGAGCTGACGATGCCGACACGCTCCCCCGGCGGAACACCGCGCGGCCACCAGATCAGCCGCTGCCCCAGCCACTCCTGCAGCGCCCACGGCGCGCCGGGTATGTCGCTCGTCAGCACCCCGCCGCCGTCACGCC